>Ga0233375_1000490_pt1 | contig 21273 bp, 17 predicted proteins | sample ElkDunMinimDraft_10_FD_191539 | JGI IMG/M metagenome (GOLD analysis project Ga0233375, IMG submission 191539) | Fecal eukaryotic communites from dung pellets of Tule Elk in California, USA - Elk Dung E16 | ecosystem: Host-associated > Mammals > Digestive system > Large intestine > Fecal | place... | reverse complement strand
CCGACGCAGCCCGACCCGCCGCTCCGCAGGCGAGCTCCGCGCAGCCCGCCGCGACCGGCACGACGTACACGGTCCGCAGCGGTGACACGGTGTCCGCCATCGCCTCGCGGCACGGCACCACGGTCCCGGCCGTCGTCGCGGCCAACGGCCTCGACGCGCGCGCCACGATCCGTGCCGGTCAGCAGCTGACCGTGCCGGGCACCGCCGCGGCACCGCAGGCCGCCGCTGCCACGCAGCTCGTCGGCAACACGTTCGCCGGTCGCACCTACTCGTCCCAGGTCGTCGACGCGGCCAACCAGAACAAGCGGAGCCTGCTCGCGGCGGGGGCGCCGTCGCGGGCCGACATGCAGGCCAAGGTCGCCGCCACGGCCCGCGCGATGGGCGTCGACCCGGCACTCGCCCAGGCCGTCGCCCACCAGGAGTCGGGCTTCGACCACACGGCCGTCTCCCCCGCCAACGCGATCGGGACGATGCAGGTGATCCCGTCGTCCGGCGAGTGGGCGTCGCAGCTCGTGGGACGCCAGCTGAACCTCCTCGACCCGGATGACAACGTCGTGGCGGGCGTCGCGATCCTGCGGTCGCTCGTGCGCACGTCCGACGACCTGCCGACCGCGATCGCGTCGTACTACCAGGGCGCGGGCTCCGTGAAGCGCAACGGCATGTACGCCGACACGCGCCGGTACGTGGCGAACGTCCAGACGCTCATGACGCGATTCGGCTGACCCGCGCGGCTCCCGAGATCCGCCGCCGCCCGACCGTAGACTGCCGCGCGTGGGAACCACTGTCACCGATCCGCTCGTCGGCCGCCTGGTCGACGGGCGGTACGAGGTCGTGTCGCGCATCGCGCGCGGCGGGATGGCGACGGTGTACCTGGCGGTCGACCGACGCCTCGACCGCGAGGTCGCGCTGAAGGTCATGCACCCGCACCTCGCCGAGGGGGCGCAGGGCGGCGCGTTCATCGCGCGCTTCCGGCGTGAGGCGCGCAGCGCCGCACGGCTGACCCACCCCGGCATCGTCGGGGTGCTCGACCAGGGTCTCGACGGCGAGACCAGCTACCTGACCATGGAGTACGTCGACGGCTCGAACGTGCGACGCCGCCTGGCCGAGCAGGGCGCGCTGCGCGTCGGCGAGGCGCTGCGCATCACCGAGGCCGTGCTCGACGCCCTCTCCGCGGCCCACCGCACGGGTCTGGTGCACCGCGACGTCAAGCCGGAGAACGTGCTGATCGCGTCCGACGACCGCGTGCGCGTCGCGGACTTCGGTCTCGCCCGTGCGGTCACCGAGGTGACCGCCACGACGACCGGCACGGTGCTCGGCACCGTCGCGTACCTCGCGCCCGAGCTCGTCCGGCAGGGCACCAGCGACGCACGCACCGACGTCTACGCGGTCGGCGTGATGCTGTTCGAGATGCTCACGGGCCGCCAGCCCTTCACCGGCGAGACACCGATCCAGGTCGCGTTCCAGCACGTCAGCTCCGAGATCCCCGCGCCGTCGACCCTCGTGGACTGGCTGCCCTCGGAGATCGACGAGCTCGTCGGCGCCCTCGCGGCGCACGCGCCGGACGACCGCCCGGTCGACGCCGGCGCCGCGCTCCAGCTCGTGCGACGCACGCGTGCCGCGCTCGACGGCGTCACCCTCGACCGGCGCGCGGACGTCCAGCCCACGGTCGTGCTCCCGGCAGCGACCGACCCGGAGGAGTCCGACCTCACGCAGGACGACGACGCCGGCGCCCCCGACGACGACGCACTGACCACCCGGGTCCCCGTCGGGGCCCACGCGCACGGCGGCACCGTCGCGCTGCCCATCGGGCTGGGCGTGGTCGAGGCGACGCCACCGGCGGCCCGCACCCGACGCCGGTGGCCGTTCGTGGCGGCCGCCCTCGGCCTCGCCGCGCTGCTCGGGCTCGGCACGTGGTGGTACCTCGAGGTCGGGCCCGGCGCGTACACCTCGGTGCCCGCCGTCGTGGCGGAGGCCGAGGCCGACGCCGTCGCCGCGCTGGCGGCGGCGGGCCTCGCGCACGACAAGGCCGAGGCGTTCGACGACGAGGTCCCGCCCGGTGTGGTCGTCTCGACGGACCCGCCCGTCGGCGAGCCGGTCCGCAAGGACGGCACGGTGACGTACACGGTCTCGAAGGGGCCCGACCTCGTGGCCGTCCCCGAGGGCGTCGTCGGTGCCATGCAGGCGGACGCGGAGAAGACCCTGACCGACGCCGGCCTCACGGTCGGCTACGGCTCCCCCGTCCACGACGACGAGGCGCCCGCGGGCCAGGTCCTCACGGCGACGCTGCCCGACGGCGCCGAGGCGGCAGCGGGTGACGAGGTCAAGCGCGGGAGCACCGTCACGCTGGTGCTGTCGGACGGCCCCGCGCCCGTGACGGTCACCTCCGTGGTCGGCATCACCGTGGAGGACGCACAGGAGCAGCTGGCCGCGGACGCCCTCACCGTCGAGGCCACGGAGGAGTTCCACGACACGGTCCCGGCCGGCCGGATCATCGACCAGAGCCCGGCAGCGCGCGAGACGGCCCACCGCGGCGACGTGGTCACCGTGACGGTGTCCAAGGGCCCGCAGACCGTGCCGATGCCGGACCTGACCGGCAAGCAGTTCGACAAGGCCAAGGCGGAGCTCGAGGCGCTCGGTCTCACGGCCCGGCGGGACAACGTGCTCGGCGGGATCTTCGGCACGGTGCGCTCCCAGAGCGTCCGCGCCGGTGACGCGGTGCCGAAGGGCACGGAGGTCGTGCTGCAGGTCGTGTGACCGCCGGCCTCGTGCCACGCGGGCTGCCACCCGGCACCGCGGCGAGCGACCGCGGGTCCCCGGACGGACGAGAGCCCCGGAGCGTCACCGCTCCGGGGCTCTCGTCACGCACCTCAGGCGCGGCGCAGCAGCTCCACGACCTGGAAGGCCATCTCCAGCGACTGCTGGTGGTTCAGCCGCGGGTCCACGAGCGTCTCGTACCGCAGCGCGAGACCCTCGTCGTCGATCTCCTCGGTGCCGCCCAGGACCTCGGTGACGTCGTCACCGGTGAGCTCGACGTGCAGGCCGCCCGGGACGGTGCCGAGCGCGCGGTGCACCTCGAAGAACCCGGCGACCTCGTCCATGACGTCGCTGAACCGGCGCGTCTTGTACCCGTTGGCGGACGTGATGCCGTTGCCGTGCATCGGGTCGCACACCCAGGTGACGGGACGACCGTCGGCGGTGACCTTCTCGACCAGCGCGGGAAGCAGGTCGCGCACCTTGCCGGCTCCCATCCGCGTGACGAACGTCAGGCGGCCCGGCTCCCCCGTGGGGTTGAGCCGGTCGATCAGCGCGATGGCGTCGTCACCGGTGGTGGTGGGGCCGAGCTTCACGCCGAGCGGGTTCTGCACGCGGGAGAAGAAGTCCACGTGCGCCGCGTCGAGCTGGCGGGTGCGCTCCCCGATCCACAGGAAGTGCGCCGAGCAGTCGTACGGCAGGCCCGTGCGGGAGTCGATGCGCGTCAGGGGCCGCTCGTAGTCGAGCAGCAGCCCCTCGTGCGCCGAGTAGAAGTCGACCGTGCGCAGCGCGTCGACGTCGGCGCCGCACGCCGCCATGAAGCGGATCGCCCGGTCGATCTCCGCGGCGATCTCCTCGTAGCGCGAGTACGCCGGGTTCGACGTGAAGCCGCGGTTCCACTCGTGGACGCGCAGCAGCGACGCGAACCCACCGGTCGTGAACGCCCGGATGAGGTTCAGCGTCGAGGCGGACGTGTGGTACGCCTCGAGCAGCCGCTGCGGGTCCGGCGTGCGGGCCTCGGCCGTGAAGTCGAACCCGTTGATGATGTCGCCGCGGAACGCGGGCAGCGTGACGCCGTCACGCGTCTCGACGTCCGACGAGCGCGGCTTGGCGTACTGCCCGGCCATCCGGCCCATCTTCACGACGGGCAGGCTCGCGCCGTAGGTGAGCACGACCGCCATCTGCAGGATCGTCTTGATCTTGTTGCGGATGTTGTCGGCCGTGGCCTCGGCGAAGGTCTCGGCGCAGTCACCGCCCTGCAGGACGAACGCCTCGCCGCGGGACGCGGCCGCGAGCTGCGCCCGCAGCGCGTCGGCCTCCCCCGCGAAGACGAGCGGGGGCAGGCTCGCGAGCCGGTCGCGGACGCGCCGCACCTGCGACGCGTCCGGCCACTGGGGCTGCTGAGCGACCGGCAGCGTCTCCCAGGCGTCGAGCCCGGCGACGACGCCCGCGTCCGGCTCGACGCTCACGAGTGGCTCGCGGGCACGAGGGCCTGGCCGATGTCCGACAGCAGCGCACCGAACCACGGCTGGGAGACGTCGAACGCCTTGCCGCCGGCGATGCGGGGGAACTCGATCGCGCGCAGGCGGTCGCCGTCCTCCTCGTCGTGGCCGATGACACCGGACTCGGCACGCAGCGCGCACTCGACGGCCAGGTCGGTCATGGACTTGATGAGGCGCAGGTCCTCGGCGTTCGCGGCCGCGGCGCGCGAGTAGTAGCCGGACTTCTGCACCATGACCTTCTCGGCGCCGAGCTTCTCCGCGAACTGCTTCGCGAACCACTGGCCCGGGTTGATCGTGTCGAGCTTCACGTGCCCGAACGGGTCCCGCTCGACGGGCTGACCGGCGGCCTCGAGCTGCTCGACGATCTCGTGCATGCCCGCGCCCTCGGACAGGAAGATGTTGACGTTGCCCTGCTCGTCCATGATCTTCTTCAGCCGGTCGGCCTCGGCGTCGATGTCGAGCGCCAGCTCGGGCAGGAAGACGGCGTGGATGTCCCAGCGCTCGCGCGACAGGCCGATCTCCGGCACCCACTCCTGCGTGGCAAGCCACTTGCGGTACTCCGCGGCGGCGGCGGCGGTCAGCCAGCCGCAGTGCCGGCCCATGACCTCGTGCACGATGAGCATGCGCGGGCCCGAGCGGTGCTCGCCGATGATGTTGCGCGCGAAACCGGCAGCCTCCTCGGCCGCCGTCCACGCCCCGAGCGACTGCCGGATCGGCACGACGTCGTTGTCGATCGTCTTGGGCAGGCCCACGACCGTCAGCTCGTAGCCGTTCTCGTGCAGGTACGCGGCGAGGTCGGCCGCGGTGGTGTTGGTGTCGTCACCACCGATGGTGTGGAGCACGTCCACGCCGTCGGCCTTGAGCTGCTCGGCAGCGACCTGCAGCGGGTCCTCGCCCTCCTTCACCAGGCCGCGCTTGACGCAGTCCTTGGCGTTGGTGAGCTTGACGCGCGAGTTGCCGATCGGCGACCCGCCGAAGCGGTGGAGGATGCCGGCCTTCGCCCGCACCTCGGGGGTGACGGTGACGCTCTCGCCGAGCAGCAGGCCGTGGTAGCCGTGCTGGTACGCGATGATCTCGACCTCGGGAGCGATCTCCGTGTAGCGCTCGATGAGCCCGCCGACGGCGGACGACAGGCAGGGAGCGAAACCGCCGGCGGTCAGAAGGGCGACGCGACGGACCGACATGGGACACACCTCTCGTTGGCAGAGCACTGACGGGCGTGGGCTGCGAGGACGCACCCGGCCGGCGCCCAGCGTGGGGCCTGCGCACAGCCCGCCACCGGGACCGAGGTCCGGGGCCGGGCGTCACGCAGAGGACGGCGGGCGCGCACCGCAGGGCACGCGCACGGGCCCGGCACGCGGCCGGGTCCACCTCATCCTACTGACGGCGGGGCCTCGTCCTGCGGCGGGACCGGAACCTGGACATCGGGAACCGGCCGGCCGCCGGGCGCGGCGGGCATCCGACCCGCGCCGTCGCCCGTCTCGGGGTGGCCCGTCGCGATCCGGGCCTTCTGCGTCGCGGCGTACACGTCGACGTACTCCTGGCCCGACAGGCTCATGATCGCGTACATGATCTCGTCCGTCACCGAGCGCAGGATGAACCGGTCGTTCTCCATGCCGCGGTACCGGGAGAAGTCCAGCGGCTCGCCGATGACGATCCCGATGCGCATGATCTTCGGGATGCGCCGGCCCAGCGGCTGCGCGACGTCGGTGCCGACCATGGCCACGGGGATCACGGGGGCCCCCGACTCCAGCGCCAGCCGGGCGACGCCGGTCTTGCCACGGTACAGCCGCCCGTCAGGGCTGCGTGTGCCCTCCGGGTAGATGCCGAACAGGCCGCCCTCGGACAACCGCCGCAGGCCGGTGCGCAGCGCAGCCTCGCCGGCCTTGCCGCCCCCACGGTCGACGGGGATGGTGCCCACGCCGCGCATGAAGCCCGCGGTCACGCGGCCTTTGAGACCGACACCGGTGAAGTACTCCTGCTTGCCGATGAACACGATCTCCCGGTCGAGCGCGAGCGGCAGGAAGAACGAGTCGATGACGGCCAGGTGGTTGCTCGCGAGGATCGCACCGCCCTCGGCGGGGACGTTCTCGGCACCACGCACCCACGGCCGGTAGACCAGGCGCAGCAGGGGCCCGACGAACACCCGCTTCATCAACCAGTAGAACAACGTGTCTCCTCGCTCGACGTCCGTCGCGCCGACCCGTCCCGCGGGCCGCCGGCCGGCCCGCGGACCCGCCACCGACCGCGACGGGCCGGTTCGTCGGGTCCGACTCTAGAGTGCTCCCATGGACGCACGTCCCGAGGACGACCCCGGCGCCGACGACTCCGCCGGCACGGAGCACCCCCGCGATGCTCCCGCAGGGCCGCCGCCCGACGGCCCGCCGGCCGCGGACGGCCCGGTCGACCCGCCCGCGACGGACGACGAGGTGTGGGCCTCGCTGGTCGCGCGACTGTCGGACGTGGACACCGCGCCCGAGCCGCCGGCGCGCGGCCGGGTGCTGCGCGCGGCACCCGAGGAGCCGCCCGCGCCGTCCGGTCCGCCGGACGTCCCCGGCACCGCCGATCCCGCTCCCCTGGGCGCCCGCGACTGGGACGGCACCACGCAGTACGACGCCGCCGAGGACGCCGTGGACGAGATCGAGCACTTCGTCCCGCAGGACCCGGGCCCGGTGCTCGGGGGGAACCCGCTGCTCACGCTGGCGTGGGGGGCCGCGATCGGGTCACCCCTGTTCCTGCTCGTCGTGGTCGTCGCGTGGCAGGACGCACCTGCCCTGCTCGTGCGCGCGGCGGCCGCGCTGTTCGTCATCGCCGTGGCCGTCCTGGTGTGGCGCATGCCACAGCGCCGCGAGCCGACGGACGGCGACGGCGCGGTCGTCTGAGCCCGGCCGGACCGCCCGCCCGGACGTCAGATCCGCGCGAGGTCCGCGGCGCCGACCATGCCGGCGTCGTTGCCCATGGCGGCGACGACGATCGCCGCCTCCGGCCGGTGCCCCCGGCCCGAGAGCTGCTCGCCGAACGCCTTGCGCGCGGGCACGAGCAGCAGGTCACCCGCGGCGCTCACCCCGCCGCCGATGACGAACAGCTCGGGGTCGAGCAGGGCCGCGACGCTGGCCGCACCCTCCCCGACCCAGCGGCCGATCTCCCCGAGGAGCTCCAGGGCGAGGGGGTCGCCGTCCTGGGCCGCACGCGTGACGAGAGGGCCCGTGATGGCGTCGGGACCTCCGCCGGCGAGCTCCAGCAGCCCCGCGGCGTCCTCCGGGTGCGTGATCGCGGCCGCCTGCGCGTCGCGCACGAGCGCCGAGCCCGAGACGTACTGCTCCCAGCAGCCCTCGTGCCCGCAGCCGCAGTAGTGCCCACCGGGCACCACCCGCATGTGGCCGATCTCGGCGGCGGCACCCCAGGCACCCCGGGCCAGCCGCCCGCCGGAGACGATCGCGCCGCCGAGCCCGGTGCCGAGCGTGAGCATCACCATGTCCTCGACGTCGCGCCCGACGCCGAACCGGAACTCGGCCCACCCCGCCGCGTTGGCGTCGTTCTCGACGACGACCCGCACGTCGGGGTCGCCGATGAGAGCGGCGACGTTGTCGCGCAGGGGGTACTCGCGCCACGCGATGTTGGGGGCGAAGAGCACACGGGCGCGGTCCGAGGCCACGAAGCCCGCCGCGGCCAGACCGACCTGCCGCACCTCGTACGACGCCGCCAGCTCGCGGTAGACGTCCGCGATCGCGGCGTCGATGCTCGCGACGTCGTCGGGGTCGGTGTCCCGCCGCGTCTGCGCGAGGATCCTGCCGTCGTCGTCGACCACGCCTGCCGCGATCTTCGTCCCGCCGATGTCGACCCCGATGGCGTGCATGTCCTGGTCCGCTCCTGCCCTCGCCGCGGCGCGTCCCTCGCGCACGCGCCACCCACGCTAGCGCCCGTGTCGACCGGTGCGGGAGCGCGACCACGCACGCGGCGGGGCCGCGGGAGGTGCGTCCGGCGGTCCGGGGGCCCCTGGCCTGCGACTCCACCCGTCCGGGCACCCCTGACCAGGGACCGACGTCCCGTATCCTCATGGCACCCTTCGCCCCCCTGCCACTGGAGTCAGCATGGACGAGTCCCACAGCCCTCTCCTCGTCGAGGTCGACCCGTCGGACAACCTCAACGACCTGTTCGCGTCCCGCGTGCGCAGCACGCCGGACCGGGTGCTCGTCGAGCGCTACGTGGACGGCGCCTGGCTGCCCATGACGGCGCGCGAGTACGACGCCGCGATCGTGGCGGCCGCCCGTGGGCTCGTCGCCAAGGGGGTGCAGCCCGGTGACCGCGTGGGCATCATGTCGCGGACGCGGTACGAGTGGTCCCTGCTCGACTGGGCCACCTGGGCCGTCGGCGCGGTCCCGGTGCCGCTGTACGAGACCTCGTCGGCCGAGCAGGTCGCCTGGATCCTCACGGACGCCGACGTCAGCCTCCTGGTGGTCGAGACGCAGGCGCACGCCGACGTCGTGGCCGAGGTGCGCGACCAGGCCCCCACCCTGCGCGAGGTGCTCGTCATCGACGACGGCGCCGTCGACGCGCTGGTCGCGGCCGGTGCCGGCGTCGAGGAGGCGGAGGTGGCGCGCCGTCGTGGCCTCGCCGCGCGCGACGACCTGGCCACCGTCATCTACACCTCCGGCACCACGGGCCGCCCGAAGGGCGTCGAGCTCACGCACGGCAACTTCTCGGTGCTGACGACGAACGCGGTCGAGAAGCTCAACGTCGTCGTGTCCACCCCGGGGGCACGGACGATGCTGTTCATGCCGCTCGCGCACGTGTTCGCGCGGTTCGTGCACGTGCTGACCGTCCCGGCGGGCGCGACCCTGGGCCACTGGCCCGACACCAAGACCCTCGTCGAGGGCATCGGGTCGTTCCGTCCGACGTTCATCCTGTCCGTGCCGCGCGTGTTCGAGAAGGTCTACAACTCGGCCGAGCAGAAGGCCGCCGCCGGGGGCAAGGGCGCGATCTTCCAGCGGGCCGCCAAGACGGCGATCGTGTACTCCCGGGCGCTGGACACCCCGCGCGGCCCGAGCCCCTGGCTGCGGCTGCAGCACAAGGTCGCCGACGTGCTGGTCCTCTCGAAGCTGCGCAAGGTGCTCGGGGGGCAGGTCGAGTGGGCCATCTCCGGCGGTGCACCCCTCGGCGAGCGGCTCGGGCACTTCTACCGCGGGGTCGGCCTGAAGGTCCTCGAGGGGTACGGCCTGACCGAGACCACGGCACCCGCCACGGTCAACCTGCCCGAGCGCACCAAGATCGGTACCGTCGGCCCCGCGCTGCCGGGCACCGCGCTGCGGCTGGCCGCCGACGGCGAGATCGAGATCAAGGGCATCCAGGTCTTCCGCGGGTACCACAACAACCCGCAGGCGACCGACGAGTCCATGCAGGACGGCTGGTTCCGCACGGGCGACCTCGGCTCCATCGACGAGGACGGCTTCCTGCGGATCACCGGCCGCAAGAAGGAGATCATCGTGACCGCGGGTGGCAAGAACGTCGCCCCGAGCGTGCTCGAGGACCGGCTGCGGGGCCACCCCCTGGTGAGCCAGGTGGTCGTGGTCGGCGACCAGCGCCCGTTCATCGGTGCGCTCATCACGCTGGACCCCGAGGGCGTGCCCGGCTGGCTCAGCGCGCACGGCAAGCCCGCCATGTCGGTCGCGGAGGCGGCGAAGGACCCCGACGTGCTGGCGTCCCTCGACCGGGCGGTCGAGCGCACCAACAAGGCCGTCTCGCGCGCCGAGTCCATCCGCCGGTACCGGATCCTCGACCGCGACCTGACGATCGCCGACGGGTACCTCACGCCGAAGCTCAGCGTCCGCCGGGCCGAGGTGCTCAAGGACTTCGCCGCCGAGGTCGAGGCCCTGTACTCCTCCGGGGAGCGCTGACCGGCAGCCCGTCGACCGCTCGTCACCACGCCCCCGGCACCCCGTGCCAGGGGCGTGGTGCGTCGTGCGTGGCGCCGGGCGACGTCAGCGACGCCGCAGCCGCTCGACGACCGTCACCGCCGGCACGGCCCAGGCACCGTGCGCCTCGACGTCCTGGACGATCTCGCGGTCCGACGTCGCCACCACGAGGACGCGGCCCGGCGGCTCGGCCGCCACCAGGCGACGCAGCAGGTCGTCCGCCGTCTCCCCCGCCGTGAACAGCACCCGCACGCCCCGCACGGTCGCGACGGCCCGGTGGCCGGGCTGCCCGTCGAAGCAGCAGGTGATCTCGGCACCGGTCTGCGCTGCCAGCGCCGCCATGCCGTCGACGACGAGCCGCCGCTGGTCGGCCAGCGTCGTGCCGGGCCAGCCGGTCTTCGACACGTTGTAGCCGTCGACCAGCAGGTGCGCCCGCGGCAGTCGCAGCAGGTCGTCGAGCAGCGCCGGGTCGTCGACCGAGCGACCCCGCGACGTGGGCCGGTCGGCCGGTGCCGCGCCCGCGGGCACCGCGAGGTCGGCGGGCAGGTCGACGACCGGCGGCAGCGCCAGCTCGGCACGCAGCCCGCCGGCGGCGTCGATCAGCGTGTCGAGGAGCAGGCGGGCGCGCGTCTCCGCGAGACGCCGGCCGGTCCGGGCGGTGTCCCGGGCCACGGCCCGCTCGGCCGTCGCGGCCCGCAGGTCCGCCGCCGCGGCCGCCCGCTCGGCAGCGGCGGCGGCGTGGTCCGCGGCCGCCCGCCGGGCGTCCTCGGCGGCCGCCGCGGCCAGCGCCCGTGCGTCGCTGCGCGCGCGGTCGGCGTCCGAGCGGAGCCGGCGCAGCTCGCGCTGCAGCGCCGCGAGCTCCTCACGGGCGGCGCGCTCGCCGTCGCGTGCCACGCCCAGGGCGGCCCGCAGCCGGGCGGCCTCGCGCTCGGCCGCCTCCTCGCGGCGCGCGCCGAGGTCCTGCCCCGGCGCGGGGGCGTCGGGACGCAGCAGGTCCCGCCACGGGTGCCCCTGCAACCAGGCACCGACCGCCCGGTCGAGGGCCGGCACGTCGCCGGGCTGCCCGCCGGCCACCCCGGGCTCCGCCGGCGCGGACGCACCCTCGTGCGCGAGCAGCCACACCCGGGTGACGCGCGCCCGGAAGCCCGCGTCCTCCTGGAGCGCCGCCCACAGCGGCAGCGCGCCCGCCGACGCACGCCGCCGGGGCGCGAAGCGGCGCACCGCCCGCAGCGCCGTCGGCGTCTGCGCGGGCTCCGTCTCGCCGAGCACGTCGGCGGCCAGCCGCACGAGCGCCGCCCGCAGGTCGTCGGGCACCTCGGCCGCGTCCTGCGTCCCGTCCTGCGGCTGCGCCATGCGCCCCACCCTAGGTCGGACGGCCGTCGACGGCGGGTGGTGTCGGTGCAGCCGGGTACCGTCCGGCACATGCCCACCGCTCGTCGTCTGCGTCCGCTCGAGGACACGGCACCCGGACCGGGCGCCACTCCCGTGCAGCTCGGGCTCGACGAGCTCGGCACCCCGCTGCGGGACGTGACGTTCGTGGTGGTGGACCTCGAGACGACCGGTGGCCGCGCCGCGGAGGACGCGATCACCGAGATCGGGGCGGTGAAGGTCCGCGGCGGCGAGGTCCTCGGCGAGTTCCAGACGCTCGTCGACCCCGGCGGGCCCGTCCCGCCGTTCATCCAGGTGCTCACGGGCATCACCACGTCGATGCTCGTCGGTGCGCCGACGATCGCCCAGGTCCTGCCGAGCTTCCTGGAGTTCGCCCGCGGGTCGGTGCTCGTTGCGCACAACGCACCCTTCGACGTCGGGTTCCTGCGGGCCGCCGCGGCACGGCTGGACCGTCCGTGGCCCGGCTTCCCGGTGGTCGACACGGTGCGGCTCGCGCGCCGCGTCGTGCTGCGCGACGAGGCGCCCAACCACAAGCTGTCGACCCTGGCCGCGCTGTTCGGTGCGCAGGTCACCCCCAACCACCGCGCGCTGTCCGACGCGCGGGCGACCGTCGACGTGCTGCACGCGCTGCTCGGTCGGCTCGCACCGTTGGGCGTCACCCACCTCGAGGACCTCGCCACGGCCACCGACCCGGTCCCGGCGGACGTTCGCCGCCGCAGCACGCTGGCCGACGGCCTGCCCGACGCCCCCGGCGTCTACCTCTTCCGCGGCCCGCGCGAGGAGGTGCTGTACGTGGGCGTGTCGACGACCTCGCTGCGCCGCCGTGTCCGCAGCTACTTCACCTCGGCCGAGAAGCGCGGCCGCATGACCGAGATGGTGCGGCTGGCCGAGCGCGTCGACCCGGTCGTGTGCGTGTCGCCGCTGGAGGCCCGGGTCCGCGAGCTGCGCCTCATCGCCGAGCACTCGCCGCGCTACAACCGCCGGTCCCGGTCCCCGGAGCGCATGCCCTGGGTGCGCCTGACCGACGAGCCCTTCCCGCGGCTGTCCGTCGTGCGCGACGTCCGGCCCGGACCGACCCACATCGGACCGTTCGCGTCCCGGGCGCTCGCGCAGCAGGCCGTGGACGCCCTGCACGCGGCGTTCGCGCTGCGGCAGTGCACGGGCCGGCTGCCGGCGACGCCGGCGCCCGGTGCCCACGCCTGCGTGCTGGCGGAGGTCGGGCGGTGCGGGGCGCCGTGCACCGGCGGCCAGGACGTCGCGACGTACGCGCCCGTGGCGGACGCGGTGCGCCGCTCGATGACCGGCGACCCGGCGGCCGTGGCCGCGGCCCACGCCGCCCGCATCCGCACGCTGGCCACGCAGGAGCGCTTCGAGGAGGCCGCGGCGGTGCGCGACCGTCTCACGGCCTTCCTGCGCGGCGCCGCGCGCGCGCAACGGCACGGCCGGCTGGCCACGGTCCGCGAGCTCGTCGCCGCGCGCCGCACCGAGGACGGCGGGTGGGAGCTCGTGCTGGTCCGGCACGGGCGGCTGGCCGGCACCGCCGTCGTGGACCGCCGCACCGACCCGCTCCCTGTCGTCGCGAGCCTGCGCGCCGGCGGGGAGCACGTGGCACCGCCCGTCGCGCCCGCGACCGCCGCGCACCCGGAGGAGACAGACCTGCTGCTGACCTGGTTGGAGCAGCCGGGCGTGCGCCTCGTCGAGGTGGACGGCGAGTGGTCCTCACCGGTCCGCGCGGCCCAGTCGGTCCGCGACGTCGCCGCGACGGTGGCGCTCGACCTCGTCGCGCCGCGCGCACCGCTGGTCGACGACGCGCCCGGGTCCCCTGCGGGGGCGCCGCAGCGCACGGCATGATGGCGGCATGCTCACTGCCATCGTGCTGATCGACTGCGACGCCGCCCGCATCCCGGAGGTCGCCGCCGCGGCCGCCGAGATCGAGGGCGTCAGCGAGGTGTACTCGGTGACCGGCGAGGTCGACCTCATCGCCATGGTCCGCGTGCGGGAGCACGAGCGGCTGGCCGACGTCATCGCCGACAAGGTCAGCAAGCTCGACGGCGTCCTGCGGACGCAGACGTACATCGCGTTCCGCGCGTACTCGCGGCACGACCTCGACGAGGCGTTCGCCCTCGGCCTCGAGGACTGACCCGGGGCGGCGACCGCCGCCCCGGACCGTGGGTCGGGCCGCGGCCTCAGACCGCGGCGGCAGCCCGCCAGCGCTCGAGGACGGCAGCCGCCGCACCGTCGTCGAGCGCCCGCTCGGCGTGCCCGGCCCCGGCGACCAGCCGCTCCACGAGCGTGCCCGCGGAGGTGCCGGGCAGCGTCGCGTCCGCGACGAGCGCGGCAGCCGCGTTGAGCACCACGGTGTCGCGCACCGGACCGTGCTCCCCGCCGACGAGGGCACGCACCACCTCGGCGTTGCGCTCGGCGGCACCGCCGCGCAGCTGCTCGACCGTCACCGGCGGCACGCCCACGGCGGCCCAGTCGACGACCTCCTCGCGGACTGCCCCGTCCCGGACCTCCCAGAACCGGGTGGGCCCGGTCGAGGCGATCTCGTCGAGGCCGTCGGCCTCCCCGCGGAACACCAGGGCGGACCGGCCCCGGGCGGCGAGGACGCCGGCGATGAGGCCGGCCATGCGTGCGTCGGCGACACCGATGGCGTTGGACCGGGGCTGCGCGGGGTTGGTCAGCGGACCCAGGAAGTTGAACGCGGTCGCGATCCCGAGGTCACGTCGCGTGACGCCCGCGTGCCGCATGGCCGGGTGGAACGCGCCCGCGAAGCAGAACGTGATCCCCACCTCGGACGCGAGGGCGCCCACGCGCGCCAGGGGCAGGTCGAGCCGGATGCCGAGGGCCTCGAGCACGTCCGCCGAGCCGGTGGACGACGACGCGGCGCGGTTGCCGTGCTTGACGACGGTCAGACCGGCGCCCGCGACCACCAGGGCCGCCATCGTGGACACGTTGACCGTGTGCAGGCGGTCGCCGCCGGTCCCGACGATGTCGACGGTGCGCCCCGGCACCTCGAACCGGTGCGCGTGGGCCAGCATCGTGTCGGCCAGGCCCGCGAGCTCCTCGACGGTCTCGCCCTTGGCGCGCAGCGCCACGAGGAACCCGGCCACCTGCGAGGGCGAGGCCTCGCCGCTCATGATCCGGTCCATCGCCCACGCGGCGTGCCCGCTGTCGAGGTCCTGGCCCCGGACGAGCGTCGTCAGGAGGTCGGGCCAGGTGGTCGTCACCGTCATCCGCGCGGCGCGCCGGCGTGCACGAGGTCGACGACCGCGGCGTGCAGCACCACGGGGTCCAGCGGCCGGCTCACGACGGCGTCGGCGTTGGACCACGACGCCAGCCAGGCGTCCTGCGGCCGGCCGGTCAGCACGAGCACGGGCGGGCAGTCGTACACCTCGTCCTTGAGCTGGCGGCACAGGCCGAGCCCGCCCACCTTGTCGGCCTCGCCGTCGAGGACGAGCAGGTCCAGGCCGCCGGCGTCCGTGGCGGCGATCGCGGCGTCCGCGGTCGCGACCTCGACCCACGCGATGTCGGGCTCGCCGCGTCCCAGGCGGCGGCCGACCGCGAGACGCACCTGCTCACGCGCGTCCACGTCGTCGCTGTACAGCAGGATGCGCGGCGCGCGGGCCGCCGGGTTCGCGGTGCTCATGGTGCCCCTCACTCGTCGTCGACGTGCAGAGTGCATCTTGGCACGTCGGGCCCCGGGCGCGGGTGCCGCGACCGCCCCGCGGCGCGTAGTGCGGCACGCCGGGTCACGGGAAGGTGACGATGTGACATATCCCCGGGGACGCGCATGGGCCCAACGACCCATGCAACGCTCTCGTCAGCCATAATGGCGGACGTGTCGACCGCAACGGCTGCCTCGCGCCCCGCCCCCCACCTGACCGTGAACCGACCGAACCCCGTGTCGGTCGGGACGATCGTGTGGCTCGCCAGCGAGCTCATGTTCTTCGCCGGGTTGTTCGCCATGTACTTCACCGTGCGGGCGGCCGTCCCGGAGGAGTGGGCGATCGAGTCCGCCAAGCTGAACCTCCAGTTCGCGTTCGTCAACACCACGATCCTGGTGCTGTCCTCCGTGACCTGCCAGATGGGCGTGTGGGCCGCCGAGCGGCTCCAGCCCGTGCGCAGCGGGTCCCTGGTGCAGTTCTGGCGCTGGGGCATGAACGAGTGGATGACGCTGACCTACGTCATGGGCGCGGTCTTCATCGGCGGCCAGATCTTCGAGTACGCCGAGCTCGTGGAGCACGGGCTGACGATCTCGTCGTCGCCGTACGGCTCCGTCTTCTACCTGACGACCGGCTTCCACGGCCTGCACGTCGTGGGCGGCCTCATCGCGTTCCTCTTCCTGCTGGGACGCTCCTTCGCCGCCAAGCGCTTCACCCACCACGAGGAGACGACGGCGATCGTCACCTCGTACTACTGGCACTTCGTCGACGTGGTCTGGATCGCGCTGTTCGCGGTCATCTACCTCGTCCGATGACGACGGCCGGCCCGCCGCGGGCCGGCGCCACCCCACCCGCACATCCCCTGACATGCGAGACGAGGACCGATCCGTGAAGGCACTCGCAGCCCGCAGGCACGACCGGCGTGCGCCGGTCGTGCTGCTCCTGCTGGCGCTGCTCCTCACCGGCGCGCTGTACGCCGTGCTGTCCCCCACGTCAGCCGACGCCGCCCCCGCGGCGGCCTCGGCCGACCAGGTCGAGACCGGTGAGAAGCTGTTCCAGGCCAACTGCGCGACCTGCCACGGGCCGGACGCCACCGGGACCGACGTGGTCCCGTCGCTCGTCGGCGTCGGCGCCGCGGCGGTCGACTTCCAGGTCGGCACCGGGCGCATGCCCATGCAGGCGAACGGGCCGCAGGCGCCTGCCAAGCCGGCGCAGTTCGACGAGGAGCAGATCGCGGCCCTGGCCGCCTACGTCGCGGCACTCGGCCCCGGGCCGGCCGTGCCGACCGCCGAGCAGGTCGACCCCGCGCTGGGCGACCCGGCCAACGGCATGGCGCTGTTCCGCACCAACTGCTCGATGTGCCACAACGCCGTCGGCGCCGGTGGTGCGCTGTCGCAGGGCAAGTGGGCCCCGAACCTGTGGGAGACCACGCCCACCCACCTGTACGAGGCGATGGCGACCGGCCCGCAGTCGATGCCCGTCTTCAACGACGCCACGCTCACGCCGGACGAGAAGCGCGACATCATCGCGTACGTCGACCTGCAGCGCGAGAGCCCGCCCGGCGGCCTCGACCTCGGCAGCCTCGGCCCCGTCAGCGAGGGCCTGTGGGCGTGGGTCATCGGCATGGGACTGCTCATCGGAGCAGCGGTCTGGATCGGAGCGAGGTCCTCGTGAGCATCACCCAGCACGGCCACGACGGCCACGACGAGCAGCCGCACGCCGACACGGCGGGCTCCGACGTGGTCCTGCGCGAGGGCGAGGACTCGCCCGAGCGCTTCCCCAACCCCGGCTTCGGCCCGCACCGGCCGCGGCGCTCCGACGTCGACCCGGCCGCGAACAAGCGTGCCGAGCGGCAGGTCGTCGCGCTGTTCGCCATCTCGATCCTCGGCACGATCGGGTTCATCACCGCGTACTTCGCGTTCCCGCTGGGCGACTCGCCGCAGACGCTGCACCGGTCGAACCTCACGCTCGGGCTCGGGCTCGCCTTCGCGCTGCTCGGCATCGGTCTCGCGGCCGTGCACTGGGCCAAGTCGCTGATGAACGACCACGAGAAGGCCGAGGACCGGCACGCCCAGCGCAGCTCGGACCAGACCCGCGCCGAGGCCGTCCAGGTCCTCAAGGACGGCGTCGAGGACTCGGCGATCGGCCGGCGCGGCGTGCTCAAGGGCGCGCTCGTCTCGTCGCTCGCGCTGTTCCCGCTGACCATCGCGCTGCCGCTGATCGGCGAGGTCGGCGAGGACTGGAACGTCCGCAAGCTCAAGCACACGATGTGGGCGAAGAACAAGAAGCTCACGATCGACCCGACCGGTCGCCCGATCAAGGCGGCCGACGTGACCATCGGCTCGGTCGTGCACGTGATCCCCGAGGGCCTGGACGAGACCGGCGCGCCGCTCGACGAGAAGGCCAAGGCCGTCGTCCTGCTGGTCCGGCTCGACCCCCGGGACATCAAGTCGGAGCAGGGTGAGGGCTGGTCGTACGACGGCATCGTGGCCTTCTCCAAGATCTGCACCCACGTGGGATGCCCGGTGGCCCTGTACGAGCAGCAGACGCACCACCTGCTCTGCCCGTGCCACCAGAGCACGTTCGACGTCGCCGACGGCGCGAAGGTCGTGTTCGGTCCCGCCAAGCGGCCGCTTCCCCAGCTGCCGATCACCGTCGACGACGAGGGCTACCTGGTCGCGCAGAGCGACTTCCACGAGCCCATCGGTCCGAGCTTCTGGGAGCGGCTGCGATGAGCGCCACCACGGCACCCCCGAGCGGCAAGGCCGCCAGGACCGCCGACTACCTCGACCAGCGCACCGGCATCGGGACCGCGGTCAAGGAGTTCGCGCGCAAGATCTTCCCCGACCACTGGTCGTTCCTGCTCGGCGAGATCGCGCTGTACAGCTTCGTCACGCTGCTGATCTCCGGCGTGTTCCTCACGATGTTCTTCGTGCCGAGCATGGCCGAGGTGCACTACGACGGCCCGTGGCCGACGATGCACGGCGTCGAGATGTCCGAGGCGTTCGCCTCCACGTTGCGCCTGTCGTTCGAGGTCCGCGGTGGTCTGCTCATGCGGCAGATCCACCACTGGGCGGCGCTCATCTTCATGGCCGCGATCGTCACGCACATGATGCGCGTGTTCTTCACCGGCGCGTTCCGCAAGCCGCGTGAGCTCAACTGGGTCGTCGGCTTCGTGCTCCTGATCCTCGGCCTCGCGGCCGGCTTCTCGGGCTACTCGCTCCCCGACGACGTCCTGTCGGGCAACGGCCTGCGGATCACCGACGGCGTCATCAAGGCGATCCCGATCGTCGGCAGCTACCTGTCGTACTTCGTCTTCGGCGGCGAGTTCCCCGGGCACGACATCATCCCGAGGCTCTTCACGGTCCACATCCTGCTGGTCCCGGGCCTGATCCTCGCCCTGATCGCGCTGCACCTGTTCTTCGTGGTGCTGCACAAGCACACGCAGTACCCGGGCTCCGGGCGCACCAACGCGAACGTCGTCGGGTACCCGCTGTTCCCGATCTACGTCGCGAAGGCCGGTGGCTACTTCTTCGTGGTGTTCGGCGTGATCGCGCTCATGGGCGCGACCCTGTCGATCAACCCCGTGTGGAACTACGGCCCGTACGACCCGTCACCGGTGTCAGCGGGCGCCCAGCCGGACTGGTACATGCTGTTCCTCGAGGGCTCGCTGCGGCTCATGCCGGGGCAGACGGAGTACGTGCTGTTCGGGCCCGACGGGTACACGCTGTCGCTCAACGTCCTCATCCCTGCGGTGGTCGTGCCCGGCGTGCTCTTCACGCTGCTGGCGCTGTACCCGTTCGTCGAGTCGTTCGCGACCGGTGACAAGCGGGAGCACCACGTGCTGGACCGTCCGCGCAACCGGCCGTTCCGCACCGCGTTCGGCGTCTCGCTGCTGACCGCGTTCTTCATCCTGGTGCTGGCGGGCTCGAACGACATCATCGCGACGCACTTCCACCTGTCGATCAACGACATCACGTGGGTGTTCCGGTTCCTGTTCTTCCTGGGCCCGTGGGCGGCGTTCGTCATCACCAAGCGCATCTGCCTCGCGCTCCAGCGCAAGGACCGCGAGCTGGTCCTGCACGGGCACGAGACGGGCCAGATCGTGCGCTTCGCGTCCGGTGAGTACATCGAGGTGCACAAGCCCCTCGACGCCCACGAGCGCTGGCTGCGCGTCCAGCACGACCCGACGCGACCGATCGAGATCGAGCCGGCGGAGGACTCCCGCGGCGTGCGGCGCAAGGGCTACCGCACGGACCGCATGCGCCAGCGGCTGTCGCAGCTGTTCTACGAGGACCGGGTCGAGCCGGTCACGCCGGCCGAGCTGGAGGCGTCGCACTCGCACGGTGAGCACGACGCGCTCGGCTCCGACCAGGAGAAGGCACCCGCCCAGCTGCTGGGCGAGAGCGCACCGACGGGTGGCGGCACGCGCCTGCGCCCGGAGGATGAGACGGGGCACGGCACGCGGAACAGGTGATCCTGGTCCAGAGTTGACCCCAACAGACGACCGTTCGCGGTGTCCGGCCGGACGTGCCGGGCACCGCGACGGCGTTTCCGGGCGGATGCTGAACACCGCCACCCGACGCAGGAGAGGTACGAGATGGCTGACTACACGCTCCCGGATCTGCCGTACGACTACGCGGCGCTCGAGCCGCACATCTCCGGCAGGATCATGGAGCTGCACCACGACAAGCACCACGCCGCGTACGTCGCGGGTGCCAACACGGCGCTCGAGAAGCTCGCTGCCGCGCGCGAGACGGGCGACTTCGCCGCGGTGAACCTGCACGAGAAGAACCTGGCGTTCAACCTCGGTGGGCACGTCAACCACTCGGTGTTCTGGGAGAACCTCTCCCCCGACGGCGGCGACAAGCCCGTCGGTGAGCTGGCCGCCGCGATCGACGAGTTCTTCGGCTCGTTCGAGGCGTTCCAGAAGCACTTCGCCGCGAACGCTGCGGGCATCCAGGGCTCCGGCTGGTCGATCCTGGGCTGGGACTCGGTGGGCCAGAAGCTCGCGATCTTCCAGCTGTACGACCAGCAGAGCAACTACCCGCTCGGCCTCGTGCCGATCGTCGTGCTCGACATGTGGGAGCACGCCTTCTACCTCGACTACGTCAACGTCAAGGCGGACTACATCAAGGCCTGGTGGAACATCGTCAACTGGGCGGACGCCTCGGAGCGCTTCACGCGTGCGCGCACCCAGACGGCCGGGCTCATCGTCGCGTCGGCCTGACGACTCGCAGGCCGCTCCCGCGGCCGCACCCGCGCCGCAGCCGCTCGTCCCCTGGGGGCGGGCGGCTGCGGCGTTCCTCCCGGGTATGCGCTTGACGGGTCCGGGCCGCCTCAGGAGGCTCGGTCGATGACCTCCAGCGACCTGTGGGACGCCGACACCGCCCGGCGTTACGACGACGAGTCGTCGCCCATGTTCAGTCCCGACGTCCTGGGACCCACGGTGGACTTCCTGGCCGGTCTCGCGGGAGACGGTCGGGCCCTGGAGCTCGCGGTGGGCACGGGACGGGTCGCCGTGCCGCTGTCGGCACGGGGCGTAGCCGTCTCCGGGATCGAGCTCTCCGCTCCCATGGTCGAGCAGCTGCGTCGCAAGGTGACCGCCGAGGAGATGCCGGTCACGATCGGCGACATGGCGAGCACCCGGGCGGACGGCGTCTTCTCGCTCGTCTACCTCGTCTTCAACGCGCTCGGGAACCTCCGCACGCAGGACGAGCAGGTCGAGTGCTTCCGCAACGCTGCGCGTCACCTCTCCCCCGGCGGCCACTTCGTGATCGAGCTGTGGGTGCCGGACATCCGACGCTTCCCACCGGGCCAGGCCGCCGTGCCCTTCGAGGTCTCCGATCGTCACACCGGGTTCGACACGTACGACATGGCGACCCAGCGCGGCACCTCGCACCACTACTCGAGGCGGGACGACGGGACCTACCGGTACTCGACGAGCAACTTCCGGTACGTCTGGCCGGCGGAGTGCGACCTCATGGCCGCGTTGGCCGGTCTCCGGCCGGCCGGACGCTGGGCCGACTGGAAGCGGTCGCCGTTCACCGCCGA
>Ga0233375_1000489_pt1 | contig 21287 bp, 19 predicted proteins | sample ElkDunMinimDraft_10_FD_191539 | JGI IMG/M metagenome (GOLD analysis project Ga0233375, IMG submission 191539) | Fecal eukaryotic communites from dung pellets of Tule Elk in California, USA - Elk Dung E16 | ecosystem: Host-associated > Mammals > Digestive system > Large intestine > Fecal | place... | reverse complement strand
CCGTCCGAGGACGACCGGCCCGTGACACACCACAGAGCCCCGAAAGGGAATCGAACCCTTGACCTTCTCCTTACCATGGAGACGCTCTGCCGACTGAGCTATCGGGGCAGCGCGGACCAGAGTACACGGGCACCGCCGTGGTCGGAAATCGGCTCCGCAGCACCCCCGTCCGGACCCCTCCGTCGGCCGCCCGTGCGCGATCCGAAGCGTTTCAGTTCGTCGCACGCGCGGGGGGTGCGTGCCACGATCCGGCGCATGCGCACCCACCCGCGCGGTCGCCTCGCCGCGGCCGCCGCCCTGTCCGCCACCCTCCTCCTGACCGCCTGCAGCGGCGACCAGGGCGTCGACCCCTCGACTGCCGACTGGCCCGCGGCCGTCACCCCCGCCGACGCCGACGGCGAGTTCTGGGTCGTCTGGACCGCGATCGCCGAGAACGGCGACGACCCGGCGCTGGCCACGGAGGTCGAGCGCCTGGCCGACGAGGGCTACGAGGTGGATCCCTGGGCCCCGAGCTGCCAGTCCGGCGCCCAGGACGCGCTCAGCGGCCTCACGGGCTACGGCGAGCCGGTGGGCGTCGGGGTGGCGTTCGGCTCCGAGGAGGACGCCGGCGTCTTCGACACCCGCGACGAGGGCAGCACCGTGAGCATCACGAAGGGCACCTGGACCTGCTGAGGCACCCCGCGCCGCGCCACGGCGCACGTCACGGGCGACACGACCCCGGGGACGACGGAGGGGCCGTCCTGGTCAGGACGGCCCCTCCGGTACGTGGCGGGTGAGGGATTCGAACCCCCGTAGGCGTTGCCAGCTGATTTACAGTCAGCCCCCTTTGGCCACTCGGGTAACCCGCCAAGGAGCACCGACCCGTCGGCCACGTCGACCCCCACGGACGGCGGGACCGGCGCGTCCGCGCGAGCGGCGTGCGGATGGAAGGATAGCAAGTCCGAGGGGGCCTCGCGCACATCGGCCCGTGGCCGGACCCGCGACCGGGGTCCGACGGCACCTGACGTGCCCCGCCCACCCCCTCGTCGGACGGACCAGCAGGCGCCCCCACCGGGGGGCCGGGAGGGAGCAGCATGGCGAGCGAGTCGTCGTTCGACGTCGTCAGCAAGGTCGACCGCCAGGAGGTCGACAACGCGCTGAACCAGGCCGCGAAGGAGATCGCGCAGCGCTACGACTTCAAGGGCGTGGGGGCGTCCATCGCCTGGAGCGGCGAGAGCATCCTCATGGTCGCCAACTCCCCCGAGCGCGTGCTCGCGGTGCTGGACGTCTTCCAGACCAAGCTGATCAAGCGCAACATCTCGCTGAAGTCGCTCGACACGGGCGACGGCGAGCCCAAGCCCTCGGGCAAGGAGTACCGCCTGGCCGCCTCCATCAAGGAGGGCCTGAGCAGCGAGGTCGCCAAGAAGCTCGCGAAGACGGTCCGCGACGAGGGGCCCAAGGGCGTCAAGACGCAGATCCAGGGCGACGAGCTGCGGGTCTCCGCCAAGAGCCGTGACGACCTGCAGGCCGTCATCGCGCTGCTCAAGGGCGCCGACGTGGACGCGGCGCTGCAGTTCGTCAACTACCGCTGACGGTCCGCACAGCGCGCAGGCCGACCGGGTGACCGGTCGGCCTGCGGCAGCGCGGCGCTCAGTAGCGGGTGACGGGCCCGCCCGCCATGGCCTCGAGCCGGGCGATCCGGTCCGGCATCGGCGGGTGGGTCGCGAAGAGGCGACCGACGCCGGCGCCCCGGAACGGGTTGGCGATCATGAGGTGGGAGACGTCCACCAGCTCACGGTCCTGGGGCAGCGGCCGGGCGTTGGCCCCGGCCTCGAGCTTGCGCAGCGCGGACGCCAGCGCCAGCGGGTCACCGGTGAGCCGCGCACCGTCCTCGTCCGCGTCGTACTCGCGGGTGCGGGAGATCGCGAGCTGCACCATGGTCGCGGCCAGGGGCGCGAGGAACACCATCAGCAGGCTCGCCAGGGGGTTGCCGCCCTCGCGTCGGTCCCCGCCGCCGAAGAACATGGCGAACTGGGCCAGCGAGGTGATGACACCGGCGACCGCCGCAGCGACCGACGACGTGAGGATGTCGCGGTTGTAGACGTGCATCAGCTCGTGCCCCAGCACGCCGCGCAGCTCGCGCTCGTCCAGGATGGCGAGGATCCCCTCGGTGCAGCACACCGCGGCGTTCTGGGGGTTGCGGCCCGTCGCGAACGCGTTGGGCGCCATCGTCGGCGACACGTACAGCCGCGGCATGGGCTGCCGGGCGGCCGTCGAGAGCTCGCGGACGATGCGGTACATCGTGGGCTGCTCGATCTCGCTGACCGGTCGCGCCCGCATGGCGCGGATCGCGATCTTGTCCGAGTTCCAGTAGCTGTACGCCGTCATCACGAGGCCGATCGCCGTGAACAGCCAGAGGTACTGCGGCCCGCCGCCCAGCAGCCAGCCGATGCCCAGCAGCACGGCCCACAGGGCGCCGAACAGCGCCGCCGTCTTCAGCCCGTTGTAGTGCCGGTGACCCATCTGCGTCCTCGTCCTCCCCGCGTCCGGCACCCACGTCCGTCCGCACCTGTCACAACGCCACGCGCCGGGCCGACGTTCCCCGGCGCGCCACCGTGGACGGCGCCGCACCACCCGGGCGGCGCTCGTATCCTTGCCCCGCCCCGATGCCGTGGTGACCCCGCCCGCCCGCATCCCCTGGAGACCCCATGCGCCCCGCCCGCCTCACCGCCCTCGCCGTCGCGGCCGCCCTGACGCTGGCAGCGTGCGCGCCCGCGGACGACTCCCCCACCGCGGCGACCACGGACGGCACGCTGCCGACCGTGACCCCCGGGGTGCTGACGTTCGCCACGTCCGACCCGGCGTACGAGCCGTGGGTGGCGGGCAACGACCCGGCGAGCGGCGAGGGCTTCGAGGCCGCCGTCGCGTACGCGGTGGCCGAGGAGCTCGGGTTCGACGCGGACGACGTGGCCTGGGTGACGGCGGGCTTCGACCAGATCATCGCGCCCGGGGCCAAGTCGTTCGACGTGGCGGTCAACCAGGTCTCCATCAGCGACGAGCGCCGCGCCAACCTCGACTTCTCCTCGCCCTACTACACGACCGCGCAGGCCGTCGTGACGCTGGCCGGATCCCCCGTCGCCGACGCCACGGGCCTCGCCGACCTCGCCGGTGCGCGCATCGGGGCGATGGTGGGCACCACGAGCCTGACGGCCGCGCAGGAGATCGTCGCGCCCGACGCGGACGTCTCGGTGTTCAACGACAACGACCAGGTCAAGCAGGCCCTGACGTCCGGGCTGGTCGACGCGGTCGTGGTGGACCTGCCGACCGCGCTGTACATCACGGCCGCCGAGCTCGAGGACGGCGTGCTGCTGGGCCAGCTGCCGGACAGCGCGGGCGGTGACGAGTTCGGCCTGGTGCTCGACAAGGGCTCGGCGCTGACCGCGGCCGTGTCGCAGGCCGTGGACGCGCTGCGCGAGGACGGGACGCTCGCCGGGCTCGAGGCCGAGTGGCTGACCGACGCGGCCGGCGCGCCCGTCCTGCGGTGAGCCGGACGTGACCGCCCCCGCCGGCCACGCGGTACCCGCACAGGCGCCGTGGACGCCGTCCCCGGTGCAGCGCGAGCGGGACGCGTACCGCCGTGCACGGGCACGCCGCTCCACGCTCGCCGCGCTGGTCTCCACCGTCGCGCTGACCGCGGTCGTCGTGCTCGGCGTGCGGGCCGCGCCCGGGTGGCCGCGGGTGCAGGCCTCGTTCCTCGACCCCGAGGTCGCGCTGGCGTCGCTGCCACGCGTCCTCGAGGGGCTGTGGCTGAACGTCCGGGTGATGGCGGTGTGCGCTGTCGTCATCGTGGTCGTCGCGCTCGGGCTGGCGCTGGCCCGCACCCTGCACGGGCCCGTGTTCCTCCCGCTGCGGCTGCTGGCCACCGCGTACGTCGACGTCTTCCGTGGGCTGCCGCTGATCCTCGTGCTGCTGCTGGTCGGGTTCGGCGTGCCCGGGCTGCGCCTGCAGGGCGTCCCGACCTCGGCGGTGGTGCTCGGCGGGGTGGCGCTCGTGCTCACGTACTCGGCGTACGTCGCCGAGGTGTTCCGCGCCGGCATCGAGTCCGTGCACCCCTCGCAGGTCGCCGCCGCCCGTTCGCTCGGGCTCACCCGCGGGCAGACCCTGCGGCACGTCGTGCTCCCGCAGGCCGTGCGCCGGGTCGTGCCCCCGCTGCTCAACGACCTCGTGTCGCTGTCGAAGGACTCCGGGCTCATCTCGATCCTCGGGGCCGTCGACGCCGTCCGGGCCGCCCAGATCGCGACGGCCACGCACGCCAACTTCACCCCGTACGTCGTCGCCGGCGTCCTGTTCGTGCTGCTCACCATCCCGCTGACGCGCCTGACCGACGTGCTGGCGCGGCGCTCCGGGTGGCTGGGCGCGCAGAGCGGCCTGGCCGGGGCGGGGGCGCTGCGGTGACCGGGGCACTCGACACCCCGCTCCTCGCGGTACGCGACGTGCGCAAGAGCTTCGGCGAGCACGTCGTGCTCGACGGGCTGTCCCTGGACGTGCACGCCCACCGCGTCGTCGTGCTCATCGGCGCCTCCGGGTCCGGCAAGTCGACGCTGCTGCGGTGCGTGGACCTGCTGGAGGACGTCGACGACGGCGTGATCGAGCTGGAGGGCCGCGACATCACCGACCCGCGCCTCGACGCCGACGCGGTGCGTGCCCGGATGGGGATGGTGTTCCAGTCCTACAACCTCTTCCCGCACCTGCGGGTGCTGGACAACGTGACGCTCGCCCCGCGGCTCGTGCACCGCACGGCGCGGCGGCAGGCGCAGGACGAGGCGATGGCCGTGCTGGAGCGCGTGGGGCTGGCGGACAAGGCGCGCGCGTTCCCCGACGAGCTCTCGGGCGGGCAGCAGCAGCGCGTCGCGATCGCCCGTGCCCTGGTGGGCCGGCCGGCGGTGCTGCTGCTCGACGAGGTCACCAGTGCGCTGGACCCGGAGCTGGTGGGCGAGGTCCTCGACCTGCTCGGTGAGCTGAAGGACACCGGCCTGACGATGCTGCTGGCGACGCACGAGATGGCGTTCGCCCGCGACGTCGCGGACGAGGTGTGCTTCCTGCACGCCGGCCGGGTGCACGAGCGCGGCCCGGCCGCGCAGGTCCTGGGCGACCCGCTCGAGGCCCGCACCCGGGAGTTCGTGCGGCGGTTCACCGCCTGACGCCGCACCGCCCCGCGTGCGGGGCCCGGCACGGCGCTGCCCCGGACGGATCGACCGTCCGGGGCAGCGGTCGTGCTCAGTCCTGCGGGAGCTCGCGACCCAGGGCCACCGCGACCATGTGCTCACGCGGCACGAGCTTGACGCGCTCGCGCCCGTGCGGCTCGCCCAGCGACCGCTCGTACGCGTCCAGCAGCTCCCAGCCCTGCCACTGGATGGCCTCGACGCCCCGCTGCTCGAGGAAGTCCACCACGGCCTGCGGGTCACGCTCGGTGGCCGTGAAGAAGGCCTCGCCCCCCTCGGCGACGTCCTCGCCGAGGTGCCGGATCGTCTCGGACGCGTCGGACTTGGTGTGCCCGATGAGGCCCACCGGGCCGCGCTTGATCCAGCCCGTCGCGTACACCCCGGGCATCTGGTCGCCGTCGACGTCGATGACGCGGCCCTCGCGGTTGGGGATGACCCCCGCGACCTCGTCGAACGGGATGTCGACCAGCGGCGAGCCGAAGTAGCCGACGGCGCGGTAGACCGCCTGGACCGGCCAGTCGTGGAACTGCCCGGTGCCGGTGACGTTGCCGTCCCCGTTCAGGGCGGTGCGCTCGGTGCGCAGGCCGACCACCTTGCCGTCCTCGCCCAGCACCTCGACCGGCTTGTGCAGGAAGTGCAGGTGGATGCGGCGCGAGGCGGTGAGGTCCTCGGGCTCCTTGAGCGTCCAGTCCGTGAGGGTCTTGACGACCTGCTTGGTCTGGTTGCTCGAGTGGATGGCGGCCATCGAGCCGTCGTCGAACTCGAAGTCCTCGGGGTAGACGATCGTGTCGACGTCCGGCACGTGACCGAGCTCGCGCAGCTCCAGCGGCGAGAACTTGGCCTGCGCCGGCCCGCGGCGCGCGAACACGTGCACGTCCGTGACGGGGTTCTGCTTGAGGATGTCGTAGACGTTGGCCGGGACCTCGGTGGGCAGCAGGTCGTCCGCGTGCTTCGCCAGGATGCGTGCGACGTCGAGCGCGACGTTGCCGGCGCCGAGGACGGCGACGTGCTGCGCCTCCAGCGGCCACGTGCGCGGGACGTCGGGGTGCCCGTCGTACCAGGAGACGAAGTCCGCGGCGCCGTAGGAGCCGTCCAGGTCGATGCCGGGGATCGGCAGCGCCGCGTCCCGGATCGACCCGGTCGAGAAGATGACCGCGTCGTAGAAGGTGCGCAGGTCGTCGAGCTTGAGGTCCGTGCCGTAGTCCACGTTCGCCAGCAGCCGGATGTCCCCCCGCTCCAGGACCTTGTGCAGCGCGACGATGATCTGCTTGATGCGCGGGTGGTCGGGTGCCACGCCGTAGCGGACCAGGCCGAACGGCGCGGGAAGCCGCTCGAAGAGGTCGATGCTGACGTCGAGACCGGTCTTCGACAGGATGTCAGCCGCGTAGATGCCGGCCGGGCCGGCGCCGACGATCGCGACGCGCAGGGTCGGGGTGCTCACGTGACCAGGTTGCCTTCCGCTGTGGGGGCGCTCGCACGTCGGACGTCCGGACCCGCTGCGGGCTGCCCCTGCGGCCGTACGCCTCGCCGTCGGTGCGAGAGCAGTGCGCGGACAAGTCTAGGACGGTACGCCGACGATGCTCGACGTCCACTCCACGATACGGACATCCCGCCATGCGGACACCGGGTCGCGCAGCCCCGCGGGCTTACAGTCACCCCGTGCCCGCACCCGCCACCACCCCGCGCGCCGGGCTCGCCGCCGGGGTCGCGGCGTACGCCCTGTGGGGCGCGCTCCCCCTGTACTTCCCGCTGCTGGCGCCCGCCGGGCCGTTCGAGGTCATCGCCCACCGCGTGGTGTGGTCGCTGCTGTTCTGCCTCGTCCTGCTGCTGGTCACGCGCACCTGGAGCGCGTTCGTCGACATCCTGCGGGACCGCGGGCTCGTCCTGCGCCTCACGCTGGCGGCCGTCCTGCTGGCCGTCAACTGGCTCGTGTTCGTCCACGGCGTGACCACGGGCCACGTCGTCGACGCGGCGCTCGGGTACTTCATCAACCCGCTCGTGACGATCGCGCTGGCGGTGGTCGTGCTGGGCGAGCGCCTGCGCCCCGTGCAGTGGGCAGCCGTCGCCTTCGGCGCCGCCGCCGTCGTCGTGATCACCGTCGGGTACGGGCGCCCGCCCTGGATCGCCCTCGTGCTCGCGGCGAGCTTCGGCACCTACGGGCTCATCAAGAGCCGCCTCGGGCCCCGCGTCGGCGCGCTGCCCGGCCTGGCGGCCGAGACCGCCGTGCTCGTGCCCGTGGCGCTCGGCTACCTGCTGTGGCTGCACGCGGTCGGCCAGGGCACGTTCGCACCCGGCCTGCACGGCCTGGCCCTGATGGGCACCGGGGTGCTCACCGCGGTCCCCCTGCTGCTGTTCAACTCGGCCGCGCGACGCCTGCCGCTGTCGACCGTCGGGCTGCTGCAGTACCTGACGCCCGTGCTGCAGCTGGCGATCGGGGTCCTGGTGGCGGGCGAGCGGATGCCGCCGGCGCGCTGGTGGGGATTCGGGCTGGTGTGGGTGGCGCTGATCGTGCTCACGGTGGACGGCCTGCGGCACGCCCGGCGCCGTCCGGTCGCGGCGGCGCAGGTCCCGTCCGGCCCACCGGCCGCCTGACCGGCGGCCCGTCCTGCGGGGCGGACGTCAGTCGTCCTCGACCCGCGCCTCACGGTCGCCCAGCCGGACGGTCCACCCCGCGCCGACCACCGCGCGCGCGCCGGCGGGCAGCACCCGGGCCGCGCCGGCGGGATCGACGACGACGGTCCCGTTGGTGGAGCCGCGGTCGCTCACCCAGATCGCCGCACCCTCGTCCTCGACGGGCTCCGGCCCGAACTCGGCGTGCACCCGCGACAGGGAGCGTGCGGCGTCGCTCAGCACGACGACGTGCAGGATGTCCTGGCCGTCCTCGGCGCGCGGCCCCCGGCCCACCAGCCCTCGGCCGACGACCCGCACACGCTCGCCGGTGTCGAAGTGCAGGGCCAGCGTGCCGGTGCGACGCCGCAGCGTGCCGGGGTCGCGCACCCGGGTGTGCTCCAGCTCGGCCAGGTCGTCCTCGGTCGGCAGCGCCGGCGCGGGGGCCGGCGTCACGGGCGGGCGCGCCCCGCCCCGCTCACGCCGCCCGCCCTCGGGCGGCGGAGGGAGCAGGTCGGGCCGGGCCGCGACCGGTGCCGGGGCGGGGTCCAGGGCGGGTGCCGGGCGCACCCAGTCGGGGGCCGGGGGTGCGGGCGGCGCGGCCGGCGCCACCGGCGGCAGCGGGAACGGCGCGGCCGGTGCGGCGCCCACGGCGGGGAACCCGTCCGTCGACGGTGCGGCCGCGACCCCGGAGGTCGTCGACGTCGGCGCGTCTCCCACCGGCGACGCGTCACGCCCCGGCGGCGGGGTCGGCGTCCACGGAGCGGCGGACCGCGGTGCCGTGCCGCGCGTCGCCGTGGGACCGGCAGGGGTCTGCGCCTGTGCACCGACCCCGACGACCGCGGTACCGGACGCCCTGTCGTGCCAGCCGCGGCGCTGCGGCGAGGAGTCCCAGGCGGCCGACGCGGCCACGACCCAGTTGCCCACGCCCGCGACCAGCGCCCCGAGCCCCACCACCAGCTGCCGGACGAACGCGCGCGGCACACCCGGCGCACCACCCGTGCGCGCGTCGACCGTCCGCAGACCCGTGAGGTACGCACCGAGCGTGGCCCCCCGCAGCCCCTCGGCGAGCAGCTGGCCGAGACCGATGAGCGGCACGACCACCAGCGTCACCGGAGCCGCCCCACCGTCGCTCACGCGGGCGACGAACACCATGAGGAGCGCCACGACGACCAGCAGCAGCAGGTCGATCGCGTACGCGAGGACGCGCGGCCCGACGCCCGGCACCGCGCCCGCGTCCGCAGCGGCGGGCCGGGGCGAGCGCCCGGCGGCACGCACGTCACGGGCGGCCGCGGCCGCGTCGTACCGGGCGGCCGTCGCGGGACCGGCGGTGGCGGCCCGGTGCGTCGCCACGCCCACGGCCGTCCGGGCGTCCGTGGGCACCGACGGCGCGGGCGGGCGGTCCTCCGCACCCCGCGGCACCGCGCCGAGCGGCAGGGCACCCGACGCGGGTCGGGCCTCACCGTCGCCGGCGTCGTCCTCGTCGACGGCGGGTCGCGCGATCAGCGGCACACGCGCCCCGCAGACCGCGCAGGACTCCGCGTCCGGGGCGAGCGGCATGCCGCACGAGGCGCAGCGGGGTGCCGAGGCACGGGTGCTCACAGACGCTCCTCGAGGGTCGGGTGGGCCGTCATCGTGCCATGCCGGCGGCGTGACCACCGGCAGGCGAGGGGGTGACTCCGAGCGCGTCCACGACGACCACGGTGACGTTGTCCTGCGCGCCCGCCGCCAACGCCTCGCGCACCAGCCGGTCGGCCGCCGCGCCCGGGTGGCGCTCCGCCCGCAGCACCGCCTGCACCCGGGCGTCGGGCAGGGCGTCGGTCAGGCCGTCGGAGCACACCACCATCCGGTCCCCCGCGCTCACGGGGAACATCCGCAGCTCGGGGTCGACGTTCGACGACGCCCCACCGAGCACCCGCGTCACGACGTGGCGTCGCGGGTGGCGCGGCGCGTCCTCCACCGCGACCAGGCCCTGCTCGACCAGCTCGGCGACCTCCGAGTGGTCCCGCGTGAGCTGCTCGAGCATGCCCCCGACCATGCGGTAGGTGCGCGAGTCGCCGACGTTGAGCACCACCCAGCAGGGCACCCCCGCGTGCTCGGTGACGACCACCCCGGTCAGGGTCGTGCCGGGCCGGCGCTCCCCCTCGGCGGGCAGGTCCCGGACACGACGGTGCGCCTCGCGCACCACGCGCGTGACGTCGTCCAGCGTGGGTGCGGTCCCGGCCAGGGTCGCCACCACCTCGACGGCGAGCCGGGACGCGACCTCACCGGCCTCGTGGCCGCCCATGCCGTCGGCGACGACGAACAGTCCGTCGGCCGCCCAGGCCGTGTCCTCGTTGGTCTCCCGGGCCGCCTGGTCCGTGGCGACGCCGGACCGCAGCCGCACGCCTCCGGCCATCACCCCGCCCGCGTCACGAGGCCCGGTCGACGAGCGCGTCGGCGAACGCGACCAGGGCGTCCTTGACCGGCCCGGCGGGCAGCGGTGCGAGCTCGGTGACGGCCTGACGGGCCAGGTCGACGGCGCGGCGGCGCGTGAGGGACACGACCTCGTGCTCCCGCAGCGCCGCGACGGCCGCCGAGAGGTCGGCGTCGTCCGACAGGTCCGCGTCGAGCAGGGCGAGCACGTCCCGGTCCGCAGAGCCGGCGGGCGCCGAGGCCGCGCGCGAGCGCAGCAGCAGCGCGGGCATGGTCGGCACGCCCTCACGCAGGTCCGTGCCGGGCGTCTTGCCGGTGACGGTGCCGTCGGAGGTGAGGTCGATGACGTCGTCGGCCAGCTGGAACGCGACACCGATGGTCTCGCCGAACTGCGTGACGGTGTGCACCACGTCGGGGCGGCACCCGGCGAACATCGCGCCGAAGCGCGCGGACGTCGCGATGAGCGAGGCCGTCTTGTCGGCCAGCACCTGCAGGTAGTGGGTGACGGGGTCCTCGTCGGGGCGCGGCCCGACCGTCTCGTGCAGCTGGCCCAGGCAGAGCCGCTCGAACGTCTGCGCCTGGATCCGCACGGCCTCGGGACCGAGCCCCGAGACGATGGACGACGCCCGCGCGAACAGCAGGTCGCCGGTGAGGATCGCGACGGAGTTGCCCCAGACCTCGTGCGCGGACGGCGCACCGCGCCGCAGCGGCGCGGAGTCCATGACGTCGTCGTGGTAGAGCGTCGCCAGGTGCGTCAGCTCGACGACCGCGGCCGCGTCCACCACCTCGCGCCGGCCACCGTCGCCGAGCTCGGCCGTCAGCAGGGTGAGCAGCGGGCGCAGCCGCTTGCCGCCCGCGTTGACGAGGTGGCTCGAGGCGTCGTGCGCGATCGGGTCGGCGTACGTGACCGCGTCGCGCAGGAGCTCCTCGACGAGCCGGAGACGCCCGGTCAGCCGCTCTGCGAGGGCGGCGTCGTGGAGCGGGAGGGCAAGTGCGGTTGTCACGGCACGAACCTATCCGCCCCACGGCGCAACGGCGGAACCGGACGCCGACGATGTCCGTTCGCTCCCGGTTCGCGCCGCACCCCGCGCGTCCGGGTGCTCACGGCAGCAGGAGCGCCACGGACGCGATCGCGTCGAGCACGGCCGACGGGGCGACCCCGAGCACGACCGTGAGGACGGCGCAGACCCCGACCGCGACGGCCGTGAGGCCCTCCCCGGCGGCGACGGTCGTCCGGGCGGCGCGCACGGGCTCCGCGACGGCGACCGCGGGTGCCCCGACGGTGTCGGCGGGCTCGACGGCGGTCGTGACCTCCGGCGTCACACCGGGGGTCGCGTCCGACGTGAGACCGGGCGCGGGCTCACCGGCGACGCCCGGCGCCTCCTGCGGGTCGGTGAAGAACATCAGGACGATGATCCGGACGTAGAAGAAGGCCGCCGCCGCGGAGGCCAGCACACCCACCAGGGCGAGCTGCCAGGCACCGCCCTCGACCGCCGCGGAGAAGACCGCGAACTTGCCGACGAAGCCCGCGGTCAGCGGGATGCCCGCGAAGGACAGCAGGAACAGCGTGAAGGTGACCGCCGCGAGGGGGTGGCTGCGACCCAGGCCGGCCCACTGCGACAGGCGTGTGGCCTCCCCGAGCACGACCGGGGCGTCGTCGTCGCCGGTGCGCTGCTCGCGCACCAGGCTGACCAGGCCGAACGCGCCGACCGTGGCCGCACCGTACGCCAGCAGGTAGAACAGCACGGCGGTGATGCCCGCCTCGTCGAGCGCCACGATGCCCGTCAGGACGAACCCGGCGTGCGCGATCGACGAGTACGCCAGCAGCCGCTTGACGTCCGTCTGGACGAGCGCGGCGACGGTGCCGACGACCATCGTGACGATGGCCACGATCCACAGGACCACCTCGAGGTCCCACGCCATGGTCGGGAGCATCCCGTAGACGACCCGCAGCAGCGCCCCGAAGGCCGCGACCTTGGTGCACGCCGCCATGAAGGCGGTGACCGGGGTCGGCGCCCCCTGGTACACGTCCGGGGTCCACATGTGGAACGGCACGGCGCCGACCTTGAAGAACAGCCCGGCCAGGAGCAGCAGGGCCCCCACGACGAGGAGCCCCTCCATCCCGTTGGGCGTGGTCGTCGCGGCCGCGATGTCCGCGTACCGCAGGGACCCGGCGTACCCGTAGAGCAGACCGATGCCGAACAGCATGAGGGCGGAGACGAAGGCCCCCAGCAGGAAGTACTTCATCGACGCCTCCTGCGACAGCAGGCGGCGGCGGCGTCCCATGCCGGACAGCAGGTACAGCGGGAGGGACAGGACCTCGAGCGCGACGAACAGCGTCAGCAGGTCGGTGGTCGCGGGGAACAGCATCATGCCGCCGGTGGCGAACAGCAGCAGCGGGTAGACCTCGGTCTGGCGCAGCCCCTTGCGCCGGGCCAGCTCCTCGTAGTCCGAGCCGGGCACGGCCGCCGCGGACGGCGCGAACGCGTCCTCGCCGCCGGCGACCCGGTCCGCGAACAGGAGCGTGGACAGCAGGGCGAGCAGCGCGATGGTCGCCTGCAGCACGAGCGTGGGCCCGTCGACGACCAGCGAGCCGGCCAGCACGTCGGTGCCGCCCGTCCGCTCGACGTCGGACCACAGCGCGGCGACGGCCAGCAGCGCCCCGGCCAGGGCGCCCAGCGTGAGGACCAGCTGGACGGTCCGCCGGCGGGCGGCGGGCACGAACGCCTCCACGAGCACACCCACGACGGCGGCCAGCAGCACGACCAGCAGGGGCGTCATCGGCCCCCATGCGATCTCCGGGGCGGTGAAGCCGCTCACTGGTCACTCCCTTCCGTACCGGCGGGGGTCGCGGTGCTCACCGCGGGCTGGACGTCGTCGAGGCCCAGCTGGGCGACGCTCTCGACCGCGGGCGGCCGGACGAGGTCGAGCGCCGGGCCGGGCAGGAACCCGAGGACCAGCATGAGCGCGATCAGCGGGCCCACGACCCACCGCTCGCGGCCGGACGCGTCGGGCAGCTCTGCCAGCTCGGGGCGGACCGGACCGGTGAACACCCGCTGGTAGAGCCAGAGCACGTAGATCGCGGCGAGCACGACGCCCAGCGTCGCGACGACGGCCGCGGCGGGGTGGCGGGCGAAGGTGCCGACGATGACGAGGAACTCGCTGACGAAGGTCGACAGCCCGGGCAGCGACAGCGCGGACAGGCCGACCACCAGGAACAGACCCGCCATGACGGGGACGACCTTCTGCAGCCCCCCGAAGTCGACGATCTGCTGCGAGCCGCGCCGCGCCGCGAGGAAGCCGACGAGCAGGAACAGCGCACCCGTCGACAGGCCGTGGTTGACCATGTAGAACGACGAGCCCGCGATCGACGTCGACGTGAAGGCGAAGATGCCCAGGACGATGAAGCCGAAGTGCGACACCGAGGTGTACGCGACCAGACGCATCATGTCCTTCTGCCCGATCGCCAGCAGGGCGCCGTAGAGCACCGAGACGACCGCGAGCACGATGATCGCCGGCGCCGCCCAGCGGGAGGCCTCGGGGAACAGCGGCAGGCACAGCGTCAGCATCCCGAACGTGCCGACCTTGTCGAGCACGCCGACGAGGAGCGTCGAGGTCCCGGCGGGCGCCTGCTGCGCCGCGTCCGGCAGCCACGTGTGCACCGGGAACATCGGGGCCTTGATCGCGAAGGCCAGGAAGAAGGACAGGAACAGCCACTTCTCGACCGTCGGGTCGAGATCCAGCCCGACCAGGTTCTCGGTGAGGAAGCCCTCCGGGCCGCCGGGGCCCTGCAGGTACAGCGCGATGACGCCCACGAGCATGATCAGCCCGCCGGCCAGCGAGTACAGCAGGAACTTCACCGCGGCGTAGCGCCGCTGCGCGCCGCCGAACGCCCCGATCATGAAGTAGACGGGGATGAGCATCGCCTCGAAGACGACGTAGAACAGGAACACGTCCCGCGCCGCGAACACCAGGACGATGAACGCCTCGAGCAGCAGCACGAGCGCCAGGTAGTGGCGCAGCCGGTCGGTGGGGCCGTCGGCGGAGCCCTGCTCGCGCCAGGCCGCCAGCACGACGAGCGGCACGAGCACCGCGGACATCGCGATCAGCGCCAGGCCGACGCCGTCCACGCCGAGGGCCCAGGACACGCCGAGCGCCGGGATCCACGGGGCGGTCTCGACGAGCTGGTGCGTCGCCGCGGCGCCCGTGTCGAAGGCCGCGAAGGCCCCGACGACGAGCGCGACCTCGGCGAGCGCGAACCCGAGCGCGACGGCACGCGTGCGCGGTCGCGCGCCGGCGGGCAGCAGCCACAGGGCCACGGCTCCGAGCAGCGGCAGCACCACCAGCGCGGTGAGCCAGGGGAGGTTCGACATCTGTTCCGGTTCTCCTGTCGACTCTTCGGTCAGCCGCGCACGGCGAGGACGACGAACGCGAGCACGACCACACCGACGACCATGCCGGCCGCGTAGGAGCGGGCGTACCCGTTCTGCGCGCGACGCACCAGGTCGCCGAGGGCGACGGTGGCGCGGCCGAGGCCGGTGACCGCCCCGTCGACCACGGCCTTGTCGCCGTACACCAGCGACCGCGTCAGGTACTGGCCGGGCTCCACCAGCAGCGCGTCGTTGACGGCGTCCTGGTGGAGGTCCACGCGGGCGGCGCGCGTCAGCGCGGTCCCCAGCGGCGGTGTCACCGGCACGGTCGAGACCGCGTACCGGCGCCACGCCAGCACGAGCCCGAGGGCGACGGCGATGAGCGTGAGGGCGATGAGCACGGGGACCGCGAGGACCGGCTCCTCGTGCTCGGTGTGCCCCACGGACGGCTCGAGCCACTCGACGAACCCGACCGTGCTGAGCACCCAGCCCAGGCCGACCGAGCCGACCGCGAGGACGATCATCGGCCACGTCATGAGGGCGGGCGACTCGTGCGGGTGCTGCTCGGAGCCGTCACGCCGGGTGCTCCAGCGCTTCTGGCCCTCGAACGTCATGAAGAACAGGCGCGACATGTAGAACGCGGTGATGCCGGCGCCGACGAGGGCCACGGTGCCGAACACCCAGGCGCGCCACGGCTCGCCGTCCACGGGGACGAACGCGGCCTCGATGATCTTGTCCTTGCTGAAGAACCCGGCGAACGGCGGGATCCCGAGGATCGCCAGCCAGCCGGCCATGAACGTGAAGTACGTGATCTTCATGTACCGGCCCAGGCCGCCGAAGCGGCGCATGTCGACCTGGTCGTCCATGCCGTGCATGACGGACCCGGCACCCAGGAACATGCCGGCCTTGAAGAAGCCGTGCGTCACGAGGTGGAAGATCGCGAAGGCGTAGCCGATGGGCCCGAGGCCCGCGGCGAGCACCATGTAGCCGATCTGGGACATCGTCGAGGCGGCGAGCGCCTTCTTGATGTCGTCCTTGGCGCAGCCGACGATCGCACCGAACAGCAGCGTGATCGCGCCGACGACGGCGACGACGAGCTGGGCGGTGGGCGCCGCGGTGAACACCGCGCCCGAGCGGATGATGAGGTAGACGCCCGCCGTGACCATGGTCGCGGCGTGGATGAGCGCCGAGACCGGGGTGGGGCCGGCCATCGCGTCGCCGAGCCAGGACTGCAGCGGGAACTGCGCCGACTTGCCGCACGCGGCGAGCAGCAGCGCCAGCCCCACGAGGGTCAGGGTGCCCTCGGAGGCCCCGGCCACCCCGGCGTCGACGGTCGCGAAGTCCAGGCTCCCGAACGTGGCGAACAGCAGCCCCATCGCGACCAGGAGACCGACGTCGCCGACACGGTTGGCGACGAACGCCTTCTTCGCCGCCACCGCGTACGGCGTGTGGTGGTTCCAGAAGCCGATGAGCAGGTACGACGCGAGACCCACGCCCTCCCAGCCGACGAACAGCAGCGCGTACGAGTCCGCCAGGACCAGCAGCAGCATGGCCGCGACGAACAGGTTGAGGTACGCGAAGAACCGGCGGCGGGACGCGTCGTGCTCCATGTACGCCACGGAGTACACGTGGATCAGGGTGCCGACGAAGGTCACCAGCAGCACGAACGTCAGCGACAGCGGGTCCACGCGCAGTCCGGCGCCGATGCTCAGCGCACCGGCGTCCAGCCAGGTGCCGAGGTCGACGTCCTGGACGCGCTGGTCCGCGGGCAGCCCGAGCAGGCCGACGAGCAGGACCAGGCCGACGACGAAGGACGCCGCCGAGGCCAGCACGCCGAGCCAGTGGCCCCACCGGTCGGCGCGGCGTCCGAGCAGCAGCAGCACCGCGGACGACAGCAGCGGCAGCGCCACGAGCCACACGGCCGCCTGGGCGCCGGACCAGGCGACGGAGGAGACGCCACCGGCGGCCGTCGGCACGACGGCAGGGGCGGTCAGGGTGATCAGGGTGTGCACGTCGGAGCCCCTCAGCTCTTCAGCAGGTTGACGTCGTCGACGGACGCCGAGCGTCTGGTCCGGAAGATCGACACGATGATCGCCAGGCCGACCACGACCTCGGCCGCCGCGACGACCATCACGAAGAACGCGAGGACCTGGCCGGACAGGTTGCCGTGCATGCGCGAGAACGTGACGAGCAGCAGGTTCGTGGAGTTGAGCATCAGCTCGACACCCATGAACACGATGATCGCGTTACGGCGCAGCAGGACCGTGGTCGCACCGATCGCGAACAGGATCGCGGCCAGGACCAGGTAGTGGGTCAGGCTCACCGGCCGTCCTCCTCGGGGGTCGCGTCCTCGGCCGGGGCCTGCGGCTCGCGGATGGTCACCGCACCCTCGACGGGGCCGTCGGGCCCGCCGCGGTACGACTCGTCGGACGTGAACGTGCCCGCGCCGACGGCCCAGCCGCCGGCGAGCACCCGGTCGATCCGCGCGGCGTACGCCCGCGCGTCGGCCTCCTGGCCGCGGACCCGCAGCACGCGCGGGACGGAGCTCTCCAGCGGCGTGCCGTCGGGGCCGAGCGCGGGGACGTCCATCGCGTTGTGGCGGGCGTAGACGCCCGGGGCCGGCAGCGACACGGGGTGGCCGCCGGTGCGCAGCCGGCGCTCGGCCAGCTCGCGCTGCCCGACCTTCGGCGTGAGGCGGCCGCGGTGCGTCAGCACCAGCGCGCCGAGCGCGGCGGTCACCAGCAGCGCACCGACCACCTCCATCGCCAGCACGTGCTGCCCGAAGATCAGGTAGGCGACGGCCTGCGGGTTGGACGGCAGGTTCGCGTCGGCCAGGCCCGTGGGCGGACCGTAGGTCGCCCGCCCGACGACGCCGGCGAGCACCACGGCCAGGCCGAGGCCCGCGAGGGCCCCGAGCCACCGCTGGCCCCGGATCGTCTCGACCAGGGAGTCCGAGCGGTCGACACCGACCAGCATGAGCACGAACAGGAAGAGCATCATCACGGCGCCGGTGTAGACGACCACCTGGACGACCCCGAGGAACTCGGCTCCCTGCGCGACGTACATGAACGCCAGCGAGATCATGATGAAGATGACCGCCAGGGCCGCGTGCACCGCCTTGCGGGCGAACAGCAGGCCCAGGGCGGCGAGCACCATGAGCGGTCCGAGCGTCCAGAACAGCACCGCCTCCGCGGTGCTGGTCTGGCCGGACTCGGTGAGCGCGCCGGCGGCCGCCGGCAGCACGGTCAGGAGCGGGCTCACCGGGCACCTCCCTGGCGGTGGGCGGCCGCCGTGATCGCACGCTGCGCGAGACGCGTCTCGCCGAGGTCCGGCACGGTCGCGCCCTTCGCGGCGTTCTCCGGAAGCGTCGGGTCGTCCGGGCGGTGCTCGGCGACCCACGCCACCTGGTCGTCGGTCACGCCGGTGACCTCGCCGCGGTAGTAGTCGGTGTCGGTCGTGCCCTCGACCATCGGGTGCGGCGTCGCGAGCTGGCCCGAGCGCAGCGGGGCCAGCAGGTCCTGCTTCTCCCAGATCATGCCGGGGCGGGTCGGGCCGGCGAGCTCGTACTCGTTGGTCATCGTCAGCGCCCGGGTCGGGCACGCCTCGATGCACAGGCCGCAGAAGATGCAGCGCAGGTAGTTGATCTGGTAGACGCGGCCGTACCGCTCCCCCGGCGAGAACTGCGCCTCGGGGGTGTTGTCCCCGCCCTCGACGTAGATCGCGTCCGCGGGGCACGCCCACGCGCACAGCTCGCACCCGATGCACTTCTCGAGCCCGTCGGGGTACCGGTTGAGCTGGTGCCGCCCGTGGTAGCGGGGCTTGGTGGGCACCTGCTCACGCGGGTACTGCTCGGTGACGGTGGGCTTGAACATGTTCGCGAACGTGACGCCGAAGCCGGCGACCGGTGCGAGCAGCTCGCTCAGGCCCGAGCGCTTCTCGATGAGCGACTCGTAGCCCTCGGTCGGCCGGTCGACCTCGCCGCCGCCGCGCGCGGTGCGCTGCACCTGCGCGTCGCCGCCGGCCGGTCGGACCGCGCCGGGCGCCGCCTTCTTCTTGCGCTGCTCAGCCACCGCGCACCTCCAACGGGGTCTCGGGTCCGGACGTGTCGCCGGTGTCGGTCGCGGCCAGGCGTCGCTGCGCGCGCGGGGACGGCGGCAGCACCTGCCCCGGCAGCGGCGGCACCGGGTAGCCGTCCGCGAAGGGGTCGATCTCCTGCGGGCCGGTCGGCCGGGGCGTCGGCTCCCGCCGCTTGTCCGGCACCAGGAACGAGATGACCAGGCCCACCAGCACGAGGCCCGCGAGGACGAACAGCAGGGTGCGCAGGTCGACGTCCCACAGCCGGCGCGCGGCCTGCACGAACGTCACGCAGACCACCCAGGCCAGCGCGGCCGGGATGAGCACCTTCCAGCCGATCTTCATGAACTGGTCGTACCGGAACCGGAGCACGGAGCCGCGGATCCAGACGAACAGGAACATGAACAGCCAGACCTTGGCGACGAACCACAGGAACGGCCACCAGCCGGTGTTGAACATGCCGTCGTTGATGGCCGACAGCGGCCAGGGGGCGCGCCAGCCACCGAAGAACAGCGTGGTGGCCACGGCCGAGACGTTGAGCATGTTGATGTACTCGGCCAGGAAGAACCACGCGAACTTCATCGACGAGTACTCGGTGGTGTAGCCACCGACGAGCTCGCCCTCGGCCTCGGGGAGGTCGAACGGCAGGCGGTTGGTCTCGCCGACCATGGAGATGACGTAGATGACGAACGCCGGCAGGAGCGGCAGGAACCACCAGATCTGCGTCTGGGAGTCGACGATCTGCGACGTCGACATGGACCCGGCCATGATGAACACGCTGACCAGGGACAGGCCCATCGCCAGCTCGTAGGAGATGACCTGGGCCGTGGACCGCACGCCACCGAGCAGCGGGTAGGTCGAGTTCGAGGACCAGCCACCGAGCACGATGCCGTACACGCCGACCGCGGCGCAGGCCAGGATGTACAGCACGGCCACCGAGAAGTCGGTCAGCTGCAGCGGGGTGACGACGCCGAAGATGCTGACCTCGGGCCCGAACGGGATGACCGCGTACACGAGCAGCGAGCACAGCACCGCGATCATCGGCGCGAGGATGTAGACGAACTTGTCCGCCGCCTTGACGGTGACGTCCTCCTTGACCAGGAGCTTCATCGCGTCGGCGAGCGACTGCAGCAGGCCCAGCGGCCCGTGCACGTTCGGCCCCGGCCGCAGCTGCATGCGTCCCACGACGCGGCGCTCGAACCAGATGGCGATGAGGACGCTCGTCAGCAGGAAGACGATGATCCCGACGGCCTTGACCAGCCACACCCAGAACACGTCCTGGCTGAAGTCCGCCGTCACCGGGGCGACCGCACCGTCGCCGACGGCTGACGCCAGCGCCATGGGCAGTACGCTCATGCCCGCTCCTCCTCGTCCACGCGGACGCCGGCGACGGCCTCCGCGGCCTCGCCCGTGAGCCCGGATGCGGCGTGCGCCGTCACCTCGGGGTGGTCCGACCGTCCGACGCGCTCGAGCCGGACCACGGTCCCGCCGACCGCACCGAGCAGGTCGCGCACGGCACCGCCCCGGGGGTTGGTCGGCAACCAGACCACGTGGTCGGCCATGTCCGTGACCTGCACGGGCGCGGTGACCGTGCCGCGGTCGGTGCTGACGGCGACCTCGTCGCCGTCCGCCAGGCCCGCGGCCGCCGCCGTGGCCGCCGACATGCGCGCGACCGACCGCTTGGCCGTGCCGGCGAGGTACGGCTCACCGTCCTGCAGCCGGCCGGCGTCGAGCAGCTGGTGCCACGTCGCGAGCACCGCGTGGCCCGGGGGCACCGCGGGCGGCTCGGCGGGTGCGGTCGACGGGGCGTCGACGCGCACGCCGTCCCAGCCGCCGAGCTGGTCGAGCTCGCCGTGGACGTCCGCGACCGACCGCAGCCCGAGGTCCGCGCCGAGCGCGTCCGCGAGGCGGTCCAGCACCCGGAAGTCCGAGAGCTGCGTGGTCGTCAGCGCCTGCGCGAACGGCCTCGGGCGCCCCTCCCACGTGACGAAGGTGCCGGGCTTCTCGACCGGCGGGGCCACGGGCAGCACCACGTCGGCGCGGTCGGTGACCTCGCTGCGGCGGACCTCGAGGGAGACCAGGAACGGCACCGCGTCGAGCGCGGCACGGGCCAGCGCCGGGTCCGCGTGGTCCGCGGGGTCCACCCCGCCGACGACGAGCGCGCCCAGGCGACCGTCGGCCGCGGCGGCCAGGATCTCGTCGGCGCTGCGGCCGGGTGTCGCGGGCAGGTCGTCCACACCCCAGACCGCGGCGAGGTCGACCCGAGCGGAGGCGTCGGCGACGGGACGCCCGCCGGGCAGCAGCGTGGGCAGCGTGCCCGCCTCGATCGCCCCGCGCTCGCCCGCACGGCGCGGGATCCACGCGACACGGGCCCCCGTGCGCTCGGCGAGCCGCAGCACGGCCGTGAGGGCGCCCGGCACGGTGGCCGCGCGCTCCCCGACGAGGATCACGGCACCGTCGGCGGCCAGGGCCTCCGCGGTCTCGCCCAGCGCGTCGCGCGCACCCGCGGCGATCGCGTCGAGCACCTCGGGCTCGGTGCCCGGGGCGGCCGCGAGCAGCGTGCCGTCGAGCCGCTCGAGGCCCCGGCTGGCCAGCGCGGCCACCGAGAACACCCGCGTGC
>Ga0233375_1000486_pt1 | contig 21375 bp, 16 predicted proteins | sample ElkDunMinimDraft_10_FD_191539 | JGI IMG/M metagenome (GOLD analysis project Ga0233375, IMG submission 191539) | Fecal eukaryotic communites from dung pellets of Tule Elk in California, USA - Elk Dung E16 | ecosystem: Host-associated > Mammals > Digestive system > Large intestine > Fecal | place... | reverse complement strand
AGCGCGTCAGGTGCCACCACGGGCTGGGCTTCTCCTGCCCGCGCAGGCTCCCCCACCGCTCGATCGACGAGCTCCACGCGTCCTGCTGCCCTGCGTCGTACCCCAGCGCCCGGGCCGCGTCGCGTACCGCCGAGCGCGGCCGGTAGGAGATGACGTTGGCGACCTGCGCGGCGTGCGTGCGCCCGTGCATGGCGTAGACGTGCTGGATGACCTCCTCACGCCGCGCGGACTCGATGTCGACGTCGATGTCCGGCGGGCCGTCGCGCTCCGGGGCGAGGAACCGCTCGAACAGCAACCCGTGCTTCACGGGGTCGACGGCGGTGACGCGCAGCACGAAGCAGACCGCGGAGTTGGCCGCCGAGCCGCGCCCCTGCGCCATGATCCCGTTGCGGCGGCAGAAGTCGACCAGCTCGTAGACCACGAGGAAGTACCCGCAGAACCCGAGGTCCTCGATGACGCGCAGCTCGTGCTGCAGCTGCGCGTACGCGCCGGGCACCCGCTCGGCCTCCGGCGGCCCGTACAGGTCGAGCGCGCCGCGGCGCACGAGCTCGCGCAGCCACGTCGCCTCGGTGTGCCCGTCCGGCACGGGGTACGGCGGCAGGCGCGGGGCGACGAGCGACAGGTCGAACGCGCACTCGGCAGCCAGGTCCGCGGCCGTGGCCACCGCGCTGGGGTGCCGACGGTGCAGGTGGAGCATCTCGGCCGCCGACCGCAGGTGGGCGACGGGCGCACCGGGCAGCCACCCGTCGAGGTCGTCGAGGGAGGACCGCGCGCGCACGGCCGCCAGCGCCTGCGCCAGGTCCGCGTCGCGCTCGGTGGCGTAGTGGACGTTGCCGGTCGCGACCAGCGGCAGGTGCGCCTCGCTCGCCAGGGCGGCGAGCGCGTCGGCGCGGTCGGTGTCGTACGCGTCGCCGTGCACCGTCGTCTCGACCGCCACGTTGTCGCGTCCGAACAGCGCGACGAGCCGGTCGAGCTCGCGACGCGCGGCCTCCGGCCCACCGGGTGCCACCCCGAGCACGCCCGACGGGTCACCGCCCGCGAGCGCGCGCCGCACCGCCCCCTTGCGGCACCCCGTCAGCACGAGCCACTGCCCGGCCGCCGCCTGCGCCAGCTCCTCCAGGTGGTACTCCGCGGCGCCCTTGCGGCCCGTGCGCAGGTGCCCCTCGGCGATCGCGCGCGACAGCGCCCGGTACCCGTCGGGCCCGCGGGCGAGGACCAGCAGGTGGCTCGCGCGCGGGTCGGGGACACCGGTGGGCGCGTCGAGCACGGGCGGCCCCGGCGTCGGGCGCTTCTCGCGCGGGTGCCGGCGGGGGTCGGGGGCGGGCAGGTGCAGCTCGGCACCGAACACCGTGGGCAGCCCCACGGCGCGTGCGGCCTGCGCGAACCGCACCACGCCGTACAGGCCGTCGTGGTCGGTGAGCGCCAGCGCGCTCTGCCCCAGCCGAGCGGCCTCGGCGGCCAGCTCCTCGGGCTGGCTGGCACCGTCGAGGAAGCTGAAGGCCGAGTGCGCGTGCAGCTCGGCGTACCGCGGCGGCCAGTCCGCGCGGGCCTCGTGCACGACCCGCCCCCGGACGTGGCGCTCAGTCATAGTCCGCCTCGCAGGTCCAGACCCCGTCGGTGTGCGTGAGCAGCACGGCTCCCCCGTCGTCGAACGCGACCTGCAGGTGACCCCGGACCTGGGGCGCGGCGCCGGGGTGCGCCCACCAGCGGTCGGACAGCAGCCACGGCCCGGCCCACCCGACGACGACCCGCACCCGGTCGCCGCCGTCGACGTCGGACCACGCGGCACGCACGGTGCCGGGCCGCCCGCTCAGCCGCCCGCGCCGGTCGATCCGCACGGGTGCGCCGTCGACGTCCCGCACCTCGACACGCACGGGGTCGACCAGCACGGTCGCCGGCGCCGGGTCCGGCAGCCTGCCCGGCCAGGGTCGGTCGAGCGGGCGCGGCGGGTCGCTCTGCTCGCCCCAGGGCCGCACGTGCACCTGGTCGCGCACGTCCCGCCCGCCCTGCAGGGCCACGGTGAGGACGCCCTGCCCACCGACGATGCTCTGCGCCCGCTCCAGCGCCCGGTGCGCGCGCAGGTCGCCGCCCGACGGGCCGCCCCACAGCTGCGTCGCCTCGGCACCCGCGGGCGCGACGTCGAGCGCCGTGAGGGTCAGCCGGACCAGCGCGACGGGGGCGAGGTCGTCCTCGTCGCCGGGCGCCCGTACGTCCACCCGGGCCGACCGCCCGACGCCCCGCTCCTGCTCCCACGCCTCGCGCCGCCGGTCCCGGGCCGTCGCGAGCGCCGACGCGGTGAGCCACCCGTCGAGCTGCCAGCGGATCCGGTCGGTGATGCGGGCGGCCGCGAGCGCACCCCACCCGCCCAGGTCGGTGCGCCACGTGCGGACCAGCTCGGTGCCGTCGTCGGTGCGCGCCGCGACCTGCAGCCGCCCGCACGTCACGGACCGCGCGACGAGGTCGGCGTGCAGCTCCTCGGCCAGGCGCCGCCCGGCGAACGTCGCGGTGTCGACGCGGTCGACCGGCGGGTCGAGGTCGACGCTCACCTCGAGGTCCGCCTCGGGGCGACGCCGCGCGGGCGGCCGCTCGTCCAGACCGCGCGCGAGCGTGCGCGCCCACGTGCCGAGGCGCCCGAACCGCGCGTGCACGTCCGGCGCGGGCAGTGCCGCGAACGCGCCGAGCGTGCGCAGGCCGAGGCGGTGCAGCAGGTCGACCAGCCGCATCACCTCGGCGGCCTGCTCGGGCGTGGTGGTCGCGTGCACGAGCTCGGTGACGCCGTGCGGCGCGAGGAACACCGCCGACACCCCGGGCTCGACGACGGCCCCGGTGCGCGCGGCCAGCACGGCGGCGAGCAGCCCGTCGGCCGTCCCGACGCCGCACTCGTGCCCCGTCGCGCGGGCGACCGCGTCGACGATCCGCTCCGCGAGCGCCTCCTCCGACCCGTGGTACCGCGACGCCCCACCGGCGGGCAGCAGGAGCAGACCTGGCCGGGCGACCTCGACCCCCGCGACGACGGTCTCCGTGGCCGCCGCGACGGGCTCGAACAGCCGCACGTCACGCGCGTCGTCCGCGGGCAGCAGCACCAGCTCGGGACTCACGCCCTGCGCCTGGCGTCGTCGCATCCCCCGCCGCACGCCGTCGGCGCGGGCGAGCGCCGACACGGCGGTGACCCGGCGCCCGTCGTGCACCGCGGCCGGCACGTCGAGGGGGACCTCGTCGGCGGCCATCGCCGCGACCACGGGCCAGTCGGGCACCCACACGACCGTCGTCCGCGTGCTCATCCGACCAGCCGCAACCCGCCGGCCGTCCGGGGACGGCGGCGCTCGGGGCCTGGCGGCACGTGCCCACCGGGCGGGGCGAACGGCAGCACGACGTCGGCCGACGTCGGGACGGCGGCGCTGCCGCGGCCGGTGCGCCGCACCTGCACCTCGCACGTGCGCAGCCGCCCGTCCCCGTCGCCGACCCCCGACCAGCGGACCGGCCCGGCGTCGAGCACGACGGCGGCGCCGGGCCACGGGACGGTCGTCAGCAGCGCCGCGCCGCGCTCGCGCGCCCGGGCGGACAGGCGGCGCCGGTCCGCGTCCGCGAGCGGGGTGCCGGGGCCGACGAGCACGACGTCGATCCCGTCGACCAGCGCGGCCAGCACGAGGGCGGCGTCGGCCCCCGGGTCGGGGACGAGCGCGAACCGCGCGAGGTCGACCCCCGCCTGCGCGGCCGCCAGCAGGCCGAGCCGCGGCTGCCCGACGGCCACCGCCCACGCCCCCGACGCGCACGCGTGCGCGAGGACGCCGAGCGCCAGCGACGTGGACCCGAGCACCGAGGTCGTCGCGCCGCGCCGCAGACCGTCGGGCAGCAGCTCGGCCAGCGGCGGCGGCACGGGCAGCGGCGGACGCTCGCTGGTGAGCAGGGACGTGCGCCGGGACGCGACGGACGACGGGGGTGGGACGTCGGACGGCGGGGCGGCGGGGGCGGACCCGACGGGACGCGCGTCCTCCAGGACGTCGAGCGTCCCGAGCACGCCCGTCCCGCCGAACGACACGGCCCCCGTCGCGGCCCGCACCGTCGACGCACCCGAGCCCGCGGCACCCGCACCCGACGAGCCCGCGGCTGACGTGCCCGTCAGCACGGAGCGCGCGCCGGTACGGCGCTCGGCAGCCGCGAGCGCCGCGCGCGCCCGCGCGGCCCGCTCCACGGTGCTCGTCCCCGTCACGCCACTCCCCGCCTCGCCACTCGTGCACCACCGGTCCGTCCCCGGTGGGTACTCGGACCCACCCGCGTTCGACACGCGGTCGAACACGTGTTCGATCATGCCAGTAGACGCCGACACCGAGGGGGTGTCAAACCGCCTCCCGCGCTCCGCCGTGACGCCGCGCGGGCCCCCTCCCCGCCGTTCACCCGTCCGGGCGCGGCGGGCTCGGCGCGCAGGGTCCGCTACCATTTGATGGTTTCATCACATCGTCATCCGGAGTCGTCGTGCCCCTGCACGCCCTCGGCGTCGACCGCCCGCTCGCGGACGTGAAGGCCGACCTCTTCAAGGCCCTCGCCCACCCGGTGCGGGTCCGCACCCTGGAGCTCCTCGTCGTGCGCGACCGGCAGGTCAGCGAGCTGCTCACCGAGCTCGGCCTCGAGGCCTCGCACCTGTCCCAGCACCTGGCCGTGCTCCGACGGGCCGGTGTCGTCACCGCGCACCGCACCGGCAACGCCGTGCACTACGCGCTCGCGCTGCCCGCCGTCGCCGACATGCTCACGGCCGCCCGTGACGTCCTCGTCGACGCGGCCACGCGCCACCGGGACCGGCTCGACGCGACGTCCGACGCACCCGGACGCCCGGCACCCTCGCCCAGCGCCCCCGCACCCGCCTCCCCCACCACCGACTCCGACGCCGAGGCCTGACATGAGCCTCGACACCTTCCTACCGACCGCCCGGCGACGCCTGCTCGCCCTCGCCCCGCGCCGCACCGACTACGCCGACCTGCCGCGCTCGTGGCGGCACGACCTGCTCGCCGGGCTCACCGTCGCGATCGTCGCGCTGCCGCTCGCCCTCGGGTTCGGCGTCTCCTCCGGGCTCGGCGCGGCCGCCGGGCTCGTCACCGCGGTGGTCGCCGGTGCCGTGGCCGCCGCGTTCGGCGGGTCGCACCTGCAGGTCAGCGGGCCGACCGGCGCCATGGCGGTCGTCCTGCTGCCCGTGGTCGCCCGCCACGGCGCCGAGGCCGTGCCCGTCGTCGCGATCATGGCCGGCGGGATCGTGCTGCTGGCCGGCGTCCTGGGGATCGGCCGCCTCGTCGCGTACATCCCCTGGCCCGTCGTCGAGGGGTTCACCTGCGGCATCGGTGTCGTCATCGCGCTGCAGCAGGTGCCGCTCGCGCTGGACACGCCGCGCGCGGAGGGTGAGAACGCCGGCCTCGTCGCGCTGCGCACCCTGGGCGCCACCGACTGGTCGCAGGCCGTCGTGCCGCTCGTCCTCGTCGCCCTCGTGGTGGCCGTCATGGTCGTGCTGCCCCGGCTGCACAGGGGTCTGCCCGCCTCCCTGGTGGCCGTCGTGCTCGCCACGCTCGTCGCCGAGGTCGCGCGGCTCGACGTCGACCGCATCGGCGTCCTGCCCGACACCCTGCCCGGCCCGCACCTGCCGGTCGTCGACGTGGCCACCACGAGTGCGCTGTTCTCCGCCGCCCTGGCCGTGGCGGCGCTCGCGGCGCTGGAGTCGCTGCTCTCGGCGCGCGTCGCCGACGGCATGGCCGACGACATCGAGCGCACCCGCCCCAACCGCGAGCTGGTCGGCCAGGGCCTGGCCAACGTCGCGTCGGGCCTGTTCGGCGGGCTGCCCGCGACCGGCGCGATCGCCCGCACCGCCGTCAACGTCCGCGCCGGCGGGCGCACCCGGGTCGCCGCCCTCACGCACGCCCTCGTGCTGGCCGCGATCATCTACCTCGCCGGGCCCCTGGTCGGGCGCATCCCGCTGTCCGCGCTGGCCGGCGTGCTGCTCGTCACCGCCGCCCGCATGGTCGACCTGCCGACCGCGCGGGCGATCTGCCGGTCCGGGCGCTCCGGTGCGCTCGTGTTCTGCGTGACGCTCGTGGTGACCGTCGTGTTCGACCTGGTCATGGCCGTCGAGGTGGGCGTCGCGGTGGCCGCCGTGCTCGCGCTGCGCGCGATCGCCCGCAGCAGCGGCCTGCACCGCGAGCCGCTGCCGGACGAGGCCGAGGAGTCGCAGGAGCGCCTCACCGCGGACGCGGAGCGCACCCTGCTGCACGAGCACATCGCGGTCTACCGCATCGACGGCGCGCTGTTCTTCGCCGACGTGCGCCGGTTCCTCGACGAGCTCGCGCTGGTCAGCGACGTGCGCGTCGTCGTGCTGCGGCTGGGCAACGTGCGCGTGCTCGACGCGAGCGGCGCCAACGCGCTCGTCGAGATCGTCGACGACCTGCGACGGCGCGGCATCGTCGTCCTGCTCAAGGGCCTGCGGCCCGAGCACCGGCGGCTCGCGGAGAGCCTCGGCGTCGTCGACGCGCTCGCCGACGAGCGGCACCTGTTCGACCACCTCGACGACGCCCTCGCGCACGCCCGCGCGCACGTGCGCCGGACCCTGGGCACCAGCACGATGGGCTGACCCCCGGCGACCGGCGCCGGGCCGACCGGAGGTTCCCGTGCCCACGTCCCTGACGCGTCCTGTCGCCCCCGAACCGTACGCGCTGCTGCCCCCCGTCCCGGCGTTCACCCTGACCAGCACGGACTGGGTGCACGGCGCCCCGATCCCGGACGTGCACACCAACACCCCGGCCGGGAGCAACGTCTCGCCCCAGCTGTCGTGGTCGGGCTTCCCCGAGCAGACCGCCGGGTTCGCCGTCAACGTCTTCGACCCGGACGCACCGGGTGTCGCCGGGTGGTGGCACTGGACGGTGCTGGGGCTCGGACCGGACGTCACGTCGCTGGGCACCGGCGCCGGACGCCCCGACGGCGCGGCCCTGCCGGCCGGCGCGTACCACCTGCGCGGTGACGACGGCGTGGCCGGCTACGTCGGGTCCGCGCCACCGCCCGGGGACCAGGTGCACCGGTACTACGTGGCCGTGCACGCGCTGGACACCGCGGACCTCGGTCTGGCGCCCGACACGCCGCCGGGTGCCGCGAGCTGCGCGCTGGTGTTCCACACCCTCGCCCGCGCCGTCCTCATGGGGACGTACCAGCGCTGAGCGCGTCACCGGTGACCCGGGGGTAGCCTGCCGCGCATGACCACCACCGCCCTCGGGACCCTCACCTGGGAGCGGGCCGTCGACCGCCCCGACCTGCTGGCCGCGAGCACGCACGCCGCGGTCAGCGGGTGGGCGGTCGTCGACCCGGCCGTCGCCGACGCCGTCCTCGTCGCCGCCATCGACCCCGACCTGGCCGACACCGCGGCCATGACCGACGCCTACGGCCTGCCGCTGTCCGCGTCGGTGAACTGCGTGCTCGTCGCGGGCCGGCGCGCCGGGGAGGAACGCACCGCGGCGTGCCTCGTGCGCGCCACGACCCGCGCCGACGTCAACAACGCCGTCAAGCGCCTGCTCGACGTGCGCAAGGCGTCGTTCCTGCCGATGGACCGCGCGACGGCGGAGTCCGGCATGGAGTACGGCGGCATCACGCCGCTGGGCCTGCCCGCCGGGTACCGGGTGCTCGCGGACGCCGGTGTCGCCGCCGACGACCCGGACGCCGCGGGCACCGTCATCATCGGCAGCGGCGTGCGCCGCTCCAAGATCGCGCTGCCCGGTGCGCTGCTGGTGCGGGCGCCGGGCGTCGAGGTGGTCGACGGGCTCGCGGTCGGCTGACCCGGTCGGTGAGCCCGCCCGACACGGGCGAAACGGCGGAAGCGGCGCACGCCGCGGGATGACCCTGCAGCGGTGCGATGCTGGCGCGAGCACCCGCCGACGTCGGCGGCGTGCCGCTGCACGAGATCCAGGAGAGCCCCGATGACCACCCCGCTGCACGTCCCCGCCGTCCCCTTCGCGCTGGTCCCGTCCGAGGGCTCCGCGTGGGTCGTCGACGAGGCGGCGGGCACGGTCCGGGTCACCGCCCCGCCGCGCACGGACGTCTTCATCGACCCCCGCGACGGGATGTCGTACGACTCCCCCGGCGTGCTCAACGCCCCCACGCTGATGGGCGCGCCGCCGATCGGTGACTTCCAGCTCGCCGCCCGCGTGACGGTCGGCTTCGCGTCGACGTTCGACGCCGGCGTCCTGCTGCTGCGGGTCGACGACCGCCACTGGGGCAAGCTCTGCTTCGAGTACTCGCCCGACGGTGTCCCGCTGATCGTCTCGGTCGTCACGCGGGGCGTCTCCGACGACGCGAACGGGTTCGCGGTGGACGGCGACCAGGTGTGGCTGCGCGTGTCCCGGATCGGTGCGGCGTACGCGTACCACGCGTCGCTCGACGGGACGCGGTGGGAGCTGGTCCGGCACTTCACGCTGGAGGACCCGGCCGGCGAGGTGACCGTCGGCTTCGAGGGCCAGTCCCCCACCGGCGACGGCTGCACGGTGACGTTCGACCGGATCTACTTCACCACCACCCGGCTGGGCGACCTGCGCGACGGATCCTGAGCGGACCTGCGCCGGTCGCCCGCGGACCGTCGCGCGGTCCCCGCGTCCGGGCTGGCCGTCCGGGCCCGTCGTCCCGGCCCGTCGTGCGACCCCGTCAGACCCGCACGGCCCAGAACGCCACGGCTGCGGCGGCCGCGACGTTCAACGAGTCGACGCCCCCGGCCATCGGGATCCGCACGGTCAGGTCGCCCGCGGCGATCGTCGCCGGCTTGAGCCCGTCGCCCTCGGTGCCCAGCACGAGCGCGAGCCGGTCCGGCGGGTCGGCGGCGAGGTCGTCGAGCGGGACGGAGTCGTCGGACAGCGCGAGCGACGCCGTGACGAAGCCCGCCGCCCGCAGCGTCGCGATGCCGTCGGGCCACGGGTCGATGCGCGTCCACGGCACCTGGAACACCGTCCCCATCGACACCCGCACCGACCGCCGGTACAGCGGGTCCGCGCACCGCGGGGTGACGAGCACGGCGTCGACGCCGAGCGCCGCGGCGGACCGGAACGCCGCACCGACGTTCGTGTGGTCGACGAGGTCCTCGAGCACCGCGACACGCCGCGCCCCGGCACCCCCGCGCGCGGACGCGAGCAGGGCCGGCACGGACGGCAGCTCCGGCCGGTGCATCGCCGCGAGCGCACCGCGGTGCACGTGGAAGCCCGTGATGGCCTCGAGCACGGGGTCCTCGGCCACGTACACGGGCACGGGGTCCTCGCCGGGCAGGTCGGCGAGCATCGCCTCGACGTCGGGCAGCAGGCGCGGGGCGATCAGCACCGACCGCGGCCGGTGACCGGCGCGCAGCGCCCGCCCGAGCACCACGGAGCTCTCGGCGATGTACAGGCCCCTGGCCGGCTCGACGCGGGTGCGCAGGGCCACGTCCGTGAGGCCGACGTAGTCGGTGAGCCGGGGGTCGTCGCGGTCGGTGACGGGCTGCACGTCGGGGTGGGACACGCCCTCATCCTCCCAGCCGGTGCCGGTGGTGCAGCACCCGTCAGAGCACCGCGGGGCGCCGCACGACGCGCGCCCCGAGGAAGGCGACGACGCCGCCGAGCACGGCGAGCACCGGCACGACGAGGAACGCCAGGTGCGTCCCGAAGGCGTCCGCGAGCGCACCCAGCAGGAACGGCGCCACGCCGATGGCGAGCGCGCCGGCGAGCGTCGCACGGGACTGCGCACGGTCGCCCTGGCCCGGGGACGCCGCGAGCAGCAGCGAGATCGACAACGGGTACTGCGCGCCGTAGCCGAAGCCCGCGACGACCAGCCCGGCGAGAGCCACCCGCACGTCCGTGGCGGTCCACAGCACGGCCCACCCGACCAGCGCGATCCCGAACGACGCCGCGAGCAGGTGGGCGGGGTGCACCCGCAGCGACAGCGGGCCGACGACGAAGCGCATGGCGGACATGCCGGCGACGAGCCCGGCGGTGGTGGCGGCGGCGATCCCCGGGCCGGCGTCGGTGCGGGACAGCACGAGGTCGGTGGCCCAGTACGTCGTCGCGTTCTCCAGGGCGATGGCCGCCACGACCGCGGTGAGGAACAGCCCCGCGGCCAGCCGTGCGGTGCCGGGCCGCTGCACGGCGGCCACGTCGGCCACGGCGACGTCGGGCACGCCGGGCGCGGTGGCCTCGTCGGGTGCGTCGTCGCCTGCTGGGCGCGGCCGGCGGCGCGCGGGCAGTGCGGTGGTGTGCGGCAGGCGGGCCACGACGAGGGCCACGACGACGGCCAGCACGGCGGTGACGGCGACGCCGGGTCGCCATCCCCACCCCGCGGTGACGCAGGCACCGACGGCGATCGGCCCGAGCAGACCGACCGCCGACCCGACGCCGTTGCCCTCGGTGATGGCCGCCGACGCGGCGGGTCCGGCGTGCTGCGCGAGCCCGACCTGCGCGGAGGCGACCATGACGTTGCCGCCCAGCGCGGTGACGAACATCCCCGCGAGCGTCCACGGCAGCGTGGGCCCGAGCAGCAGCGCGACGACGCCGAGGGCGACGAGCAGCGTGGCCCCCACGACAGCGCCGCGTCGTCCCGCGCGGCGCACCACGCGCGGCGTCACGGGCGCGGCCACGAGGCCGCCGACGGCCATCGCCGTGCCGTGCAGCCCCGCCTGTGCCGCGCTCACGCCGAGCTCGTCCGCGAGCAGCGGGACCGAGGGGTTGAAGGAGTACAGCAACCAGCCCCACACCACGAACGGGGTGTAGAGACCGACGGTGAGGCGGTCGCGGACGAGCCGCGGACGCACGGGGGCCGACACGGAGGGCATGGCAGGAGCATCGTCGAGGGACGGCACCGCCTGGACCACCGACGTCGGTGACGTTCGTCGCACCGCGGCGGGTGCGGGGCCCTCGGGCGCGCGCTCAGCCACGGGTCAGGACGCTCGCGGGTCCGTCCCGGCGGGCGAGCCGCCCACCCGCCGCGGCGGCCACCGCGCCGGCGACCGCGAGCACCGGGACGACGAGGAACGCGCGGTGCGGCCCCACGGCGTCGCCCAGCGCCCCGAGGAGGAACGGCGCCACGCCGAGCGCGAGCGCCCCGGCGAGCGTCGCGTGCGCCTGGGCGCGGTCACGGTGCCCCGGGGTGACCGCGAGCAGCAGGGCGATGGACAGCGGGTACTGCGCGCCGTAGCCGATGCCGGCGAGCACGAGCCCGGCGAGGGCGACCCCGGCGTCCGTCGCGGTCCACAGCACGGCCCACCCGCCGATGGCGACGACGAACGACGCCGCGAGCACGTGGACGGGCGCGACGCGCAACGACAGCGGCCCGGTGACGAAGCGGATCGCGGACATGCCCGCCACCAGGCCGGCGGTGGTGGCCGTCGCGATGCCCGGGCCGGCGTCGGTCCGGGTGACGACGAGGTCGGCGGCCCAGTAGGTCGTGGCGTTCTCGAGGGCGACCGCGGCGACGAGCGCCACGAGGAACAGCATCGAGGGGCGCAGGCGGCGGCGGGGCGCGGGGGCGGCGTCCTGCGGCACGGGGGCACCGGCCGACGCGTCGGGCGCCGCCGGGGCGGTCGCCGCGGGTCGCGCGGGCCGGCGCAGGGCCGGCAGGGCCGCGGAGACGGGGAGCCGGGCGACGACGACCGCGGCGAGGACGCCGAGCACGATCGCCACCGCGACCCCCGGACGCCACCCCCACCCGGCGGTCACGCACGCCCCGACCGCGAGCGGTCCGATCAGCCCCACGGACGAGCCGACGCCGTTCGCCTCGGTGATCGCCGCCGACGCGGCCGGACCCGTGTGGTCGGCCAGCCCGACCTGCACGGCCGCGATGGCGCCGGACCCGCCGAGCGCCGCCACGAGGATCGACGTGAGCGTCCACGGCAGCGACGGCGCCAGCACCAGGCCGGTCACGCCGAGCGCGACGAGCACCGCCAGCACGACGACCGTGCCGCGGCGCCCGACCGCGCGCACGGACCGGGGCACGGCCACGGAGGCGAGCAGCGACCCTGCCGCCATCGCCGTCCCGTGCAGGCCGGCCTGCGCACCGCTGATGCGCAGCTCGTCGGCCAGCAACGGGACCGACGGGTTGAACGAGTAGAGGACCCACCCCCACGCGACGTACGGCGTGTAGAGGCCGACCGTGGTGCGGTCCCGCACCAGGCGGGGACGCGCCGCACCGGACGCGCCGTCGCGCTGCCCGCCCCGCGCCGCGGACGACGAGGGTGCGGACGGCTGCTGCGGCGCGTCCGAGGTGCTCATCGCACGACGACGTCCGACCTGTCGTCGTCCAGCGTGACCTCGTGGCGTGCGCCGTCGAGCTCGACCACGTAGCGCCCGGGCAGCCCGCTGACCGCGACACGACCCTGCTCGTCGGTGGTCACGGCCGTCGGCGCCAGCCACCACCGTCCGCGGACCAGCTCCCGCACGGCGTCGTACGCCGGCTTGGGGGTGCCGTCGGCGAACACGAGGCCACCGGGCGCGTTGAGCCACATCCCGTGGTCCGACAGTCCCCAGTAGGTGACCGCCTGCACCCGCGCGTCGGCGACGAGCGTGCGGTAGTGCGCGACCATCTCCTCCGCCTGCCGGTCCAGGCCCTCGGGGGTGCTGGGCCACACGTCGACCCGGTAGTCGTTGAGGTCGTCCAGGTGCTTCGGCATGAGGTCGCCGGACAGCATCGTCGTCTCGGTGAAGTGCAGCGGCAGGCCGAACCGGCCGAACCGCTCGAGCACGTCGAGCGTCTTGTCGCGGCCCCACGCCCCCTGGTGCATGTGGCTCTGCAGACCCAGGGCGTCGATACGCACCCCGGCGGCCAGGCACTCCTCGACCAGGTGCTCGTAGTCGGCGGACATGTCGAAGTCGTTCAGCAGCAGCGTGGCCGCGGGGTTCGCGGCGCGCGCCTCGTCGAACGCGAGCTGCACCATGCCGACGCGCCCGACACCCTTGGCGACCCGCGTGACCGCGTTCGTGTCCTTGGTGAACACGGGCATGATGACGACCTCGTTGATGGCGTCCCACGTGTCGACGAGGCCGGCGAACTCGCCCGCGTCGCGCCGCACGCGCTCGCGCAGCAGCCGCAGCACCTCGTGGTCGGGGTACGCCTCGAGCCACCGCGGCGCCACGGTGTGCCACACCAGCGGGTGGCCCTTGACCCGGGCGCCGCGCGACACGTAGTGCTCGGCCGCCTCACGCAGCGCAGCGGTACGCACGGCGCCCTGCCGGGGCTCGAACGTGCCCCAGTAGAACGGCAGCGTCGCGGTGTCGAACAGCCCGAACCACAGCTCGTCGAGCCGGTCGAGCAGCGCGTCCTGCTCGGGGTCCGGTGCCGCGCCCGTCAGCCGGCGCCACGCGCGCTCGGTCTCGTCGAACCCGATGCAGCCGAAGGCGATGCCGTGCCCCACCTGCTCCACGGTGACCTGCGTGCCGGCCGCCGGGCGGCCGGTGGCGTCCACCACCTGGACGGTGCGCGTGCAGGTGCGGTGGGCGACGTCGGGGTCGGTGACGGCGGCGCTCGCGACGACGGTGGGCGAGCTCGGCTGGACGGTCATGCGGCTCCTCAGGACGGGCTGGACGGACACATCACCCCGGGGGGCCACGCCGGACGGACCGCCGGCCCCGGCGAGGGTGATCAGGCTCTCATCCTCACGCCGGGATGCCGAGCACCCAGGACGCCAGCGTGGTGACCGTGATCGTCACCAGCAGCACCGACGCGACGCTCAGCGGCGCCCCGGCCCGGATCATGTCCGGCACCCGCACGTACCCCGACGAGTACGCGATCGCGTTGGGCGGGGTCGCCGCCGGCATCATGAACGTGCACCCTGCGGCGAGCGCCACCGGCACGGCCAGCAGCAGCGGCCCGTAGCCCAGGGAGTCGCCCACGGTGCTCATGATCGGCAGCAGCGTCGCGGCGGTGGCGGTGTTCGACATGAACTCGGTCATCGCGACCGTCAGGACGCACACCGCGGCCACGACCACCACGGTCGGCATCCCGTCCAGGCCGTGCGCACGCTCCCCGATCCAGACCGACAGCCCGGACGCCGTGATCTGCGACGCGAGGGCCAGCCCGCCGCCGAACAGCAGCAGGATGCCCCACGGCAGCTCCCGCGTGTCGGACCAGTCGAGCAGCCGACCGCCGCAGTCGTCGCCGGACGGCAGCAGGAACAGCAGGATCGCCACGATCACCGCCACCACCTCGTCCGTGACCGGTGTGCCGGGCCAGACCAGCGGCAGGGCGATCCAGGACGCGGCCGCGAGCGCGAAGACCGCGACGACCCGCCGCTGCGGGTGACCCATGGGGCCGAGCCGGTCGAGCTCGGCGCGGACCACCGAGTCGTCCTCGCACAACGGCGCGGGGTCGAAGCGGAAGATCACGCGGGTCAGCACGAGCCAGGCCAGCAGCAGGAACACGACGGACAGCGGAAGACCCACGGCCATCCACTGGCCGAAGCTGATCTCGATGCCGTACGTCTCGGAGACGTACCCGACGAGCAGCGCGTTCGGCGGGCTGGCGATGATCGTGCCGAACGACCCGATGGTCGCCGCGTACGCGATGCCCAGCATGAGCGCGGCCGACAGGCGCGGGTCGACGCTCCCGCGCTCCCGCCCCAGCAGCGCGAGGACCGACACCCCGATGGGCAGCATCATCACGGCCGTCGCGGTGTTGGAGACCCACATGCTCAGCAGCGCGGTGGCGACCATCATGCCGAGCACGAGGCGCCGCGGCGCCGTGCCGACCAGGCGGACGACACCGAGGGCGATCCGCAGGTGCACGTCCCACCGCTGGAGCGCGACGGCGAGCACGAACCCGCCGAGGAACAGGAAGATCACCTTGTTCGCGTACGGTGCGGCGACGTCGGAGACGGGCGCGACGCCCGCGACGGGGAGCACCACCAGCGGCAGCAGCGCGGACACCGCCAGCGGCAGCGCCTCGGTCATCCACCAGACGCCCATGAGCACGAGGGTCGCGGCGGTCACGGCACCGGCGTAGGCGGGCACGCCGGCCGCCTCCGCCGGCATGTCGGGCACCAGCCATCCGACGAGGAGCGCCAGCAGGGGTCCGACGACCAGGCCGACGGTGGGCCGGCTGGGCCGGCGCAGCCGCTCCGCACGCGGCGGCCTGTCGGGCCGCTCCCGGCCGGGCGACGGGTGCGTGGGGGCGGAGGCGGTGGCGGAGCTGATGGGTCGACCCTCTCGGCGAGATGGGGGTGTCGTCCCACTCGACGCTACGGCGCGCCCGACGCCCTCACCTGGGACCTTCGGGGGCAGGGCTGCGCCCCCGGTGCGACCTGCACGACCGCACGACCATCCCCGCCTGCGTCAGTCGACCGGTGCGACCGCCGCCGCGAACTGGCTCTCGTACAGCCGCGCGTACGCGCCGTGCGCCGCGAGGAGCTCGTCGTGGCTGCCCTTCTCGACGATCTGCCCGTGCTCCATCACCAGGATGACGTCGGCGTCACGGATCGTGGACAGCCGGTGCGCGATCACGAACGACGTGCGACCCACGCGCAGCGCGTTCATGGCGTGCTGCACGAGCACCTCGGTGCGCGTGTCCACCGACGACGTCGCCTCGTCGAGGATGAGGATCGCGGGATCCGCCAGGAACGCGCGCGCGATCGTCAGCAGCTGCTTCTCCCCCGCCGACACGGCGCCGCCCTCGTCGTCGAGCACGGTGTCGTACCCGTCCGGCAGGGTCCGCACGAACCGGTCGACGTGGGTCGCCACCGCCGCCTCGACGATCTGCTCCGGCGTCGCGGCGTCCACGCCGTACGCGATGTTCTCCGCGATCGTCCCCTCGTAGAGCCACGTGTCCTGCAGGACCATGCCCATCTGCGAGCGCAGGGCGTCACGCGTCAGGTCACGGGTGTCGACACCGTCCAGCGTGATCCGCCCGGAGTCGACCTCGTAGAACCGCATGATCAGGTTGACCAGCGTGGTCTTGCCCGCGCCGGTCGGGCCGACGATGGCGATCGTCTGGCCCGGCTCGGCGACGACCGACAGGTGCTCGATGAGCGGGGTGTCCGGCTCGTAGCGGAAGGACACGTCCTCGAAGACGACGCGCCCGCGGACGCGCTCCGGCAGCACGGCGGGCTGCTCCGGGTCGGGGCTCTGCTCGTCGGCGTCCAGCAGCTCGAACACCCGCTCGGCCGACGCCACGCCGGACTGCAGCAGGTTGGCCATCGAGGCGATCTGGGTGATGGGCTGCGTGAACTGCCGGCTGTACTGGATGAACGCCTGCACGTCGCCCAGCGTCATGGTGCCCGACGCGACCCGCAGGCCCCCGACCACGGCGATCACCAGGTAGTTGAGGTTGGCGACGAACCCGAGCGCGGGCTGGATGATGCCCGAGATGAACTGGGCGCGGAACGCCGACTCGTAGAGCTTCTCGTTGCGCTCGGCGAACGTCGCGGCGGCCTCCTGCTGACGACCGAACACCGTCACCAGCGCGTGGCCCGTGAACATCTCCTCGATGTGCGCGTTGAGCTTGCCGGTCCACGCCCACTGCTGCACGAACTGCGGCTGCGAGCGCTTGGCGATGGCGGCGGCGATCACCACGGACAGCGGGACAGTCACCAGCGCCACGACCGCGAGCAGGGGCGAGATCCAGAACATCACGCCGAGCACGCCGATCACCGTCAGCACCGACGTCACCAGCTGGGACAACGTCTGCTGGACGGTCTGGGCGACGTTGTCGATGTCGTTGGTGACCCGGGACAGCAGCTCACCGCGGGGCTGGCGGTCGAAGTACGACAGCGGGACGCGCGTGAGCTTCTCCTCGACCTGCGACCGCAGGCGCAGCACGGTGTTCTGCACCGCCCGTGTCGTCAGCCGCCCCTGCCACCAGCCGAACAGGAACGCCGCGACGTAGACACCGAGGACGAGCAGGAGGATCGACCCCAGACGGCCGAAGTCGACGCCGGCGCCGACGGTCAGGTCCCGCATGCCGCCGACCAGGTCGGCGAGGGTGCCCTGGTCCGCGGCCCGCAGGGCGTCCTCGGCCTGCTGCTGCGTCGTCCCCGGCGGCACCACCTGCTCCAGCTGCCGTGACACCACGCCCTCGAACAGCACGTCGGTGGCGTTGCCGAGGAGCTTGGGCCCGGCCACGGCCGCGGCCACCGACAGCGCGCCGAGCACCAGGACGCCCGCGAGGCGCAGCCGCTCCGGCCGCAGCACGGCGAGCAGCCGCCGCAGGGAGCCGCGGAAGTCCATGGACTTCTGCCCCGGCATGCCCAGCCCCATGCCCATGGGTCCGCCGTGCGGGCGGCCGGGGGGACGCTGCGGCCCGCCGGCGGGGCTGTCGTCCTTCGTCGTGGCGCTCACGCCGCCTCCTGCGCGCTCAGCTGCGAGTACACGATCTCCTGGTACGTCTCGTTCGTCGCCAGCAGCTCGTCGTGCGTGCCGTCGCCGACCACCCGGCCCTCGTCGAGCACCAGGATGCGGTCGGCGTGGCGGATCGTGGCCACCCGCTGCGCGACGACGAGGACCGTCGCCGCGCGTGTCTCCGGTGCGAGCGCGGCGCGCAGCGCGGCGTCGGTGGCGTAGTCCAGCGCCGAGAAGGAGTCGTCGAACAGGTAGATGCTGGGCCGCCGGACCAGGGCCCGCGCGATGGCCAGCCGTTGCCGCTGCCCGCCGGACACGTTGGTCCCGCCCTGCGCGATCGGCGCGTCCAGGCCCTCGGCCAGCTCCTCGACGAACGGCCGCGCCTGCGCCACCTCGAGGGCGTGCCACAGCTCCTCGTCGGTCGCGCCCGGTCGGCCGAACTCCAGGTTGCTGCGCACGGTGCCGGTGAACAGGTAGGGCCGCTGCGGGACCAGGCCGATGCGGTCGCCGAGGGCGATCGGGTCGGCGTCGCGCACGTCGACCCCGTCGACCAGGACGGCGCCGCCGGTGACGTCGTACAGCCGCGGCACCAGGTTCAGCAGGGTCGTCTTGCCGGAGCCGGTGGAGCCGATCACCGCGGTCGTGCGCCCGGGCTCCGCGACGAACGACACCGCCTGCAGCACCGGGTGCTCGGCACCGGGGTACCGGAACTCCACGTCGCGCAGCTCCAGCAGGCCGGGCCGGGCGTCCGCGCCGGTGGGGAACGCGACGGGCTGCACGGGTGGCACGACGGTCGTCGCGGTGTCGATCACCTCACCGATGCGGTCCGCCGAGACGATGGCCCGCGGGACCATGACGACCATCATCGAGCTCATCATCACGGCCATGAGGACGAACATGATGTAGCTGAGGAACGCGATGAGCGACCCGATCTGCATCTGGCCGGCGTCGACGCGCTCGGCGCCGAACCAGAGCACGGAGACGCTCGACAGGTTCATGACGAGCATGACCACCGGGAACATCAGCGCCAGCAGCATCCCGGCCCGCAGCGACGCGGTGTACAGGTGGGTGTTCGCGACCTCGAAGCGCGCCTGCTCCTGCCGCTCGCGCACGAAGGCGCGGATGACGCGCACGCCCGACAGCTGCTCGCGCATGACCCGGTTCACCGCGTCGATGCGCCGCTGCATCTGCCGGAACCAGGGCACCATGCGCCACACGATCAGGCCGATGACGACGACCAGGACCGGCACGATGACGACCAGCAGCCCGGAGAGCGCGACGTCCTCCCGCAGGGACATCACCACGCCCCCGATGAGCATGAGCGGCGCCATGACGAGGAACACGAACGTCATGAAGACGACCATCTGCACCTGCTGGACGTCGTTGGTCGTCCGCGTGATGAGCGTCGGGGCACCGAACCGGCCCATCTCCTGCTGGGAGAACGACTGCACCTGGTCGAACAGGCGGGCGCGCACGTCCCGGCCGAACGCCATCGCCGTCCGCGCACCGAACCACACCGCCGCGATCGACGCGACGACCTGCACCAGGCTGACCCCGAGCATCACGCCGCCCAGACGCCAGATCGTGGCGGTGTCACCGCGCGCGACGCCGTCGTCGATGATGTCCGCGTTGAGGCTGGGCAGCCACAGCGTCGCGATCACCTGCACGAGCTGCAGGACGAGGACCGCGGTCACGGCGCCCTGGTACGGGCGCAGGTGCTCGCGGAGCAGTCGCATGAGCATGGGGCGGCGCCCTTCCGTGACGGCGGGGCGGGCCCACCGGAACCAGCGGTCGGCTCGGCGGGAGCAGGCCGTGCAGCAGCAGGTACACGATGCCTCGCCTGCCGCCGCTGCGCACCAGCATTCCGCGGTGGGCGGAACGCCGACGCCGGCGCCCTCACGGTGGAGGGCGCCGGCGCCGCGGGTGCACGTCGTCAGGGAGCGGGCGGCTGCTCCCCCTGCGGCGGGGCGTCCTGCTGCTCGGGACGCGGGGCGGGTGTGCCGTACGCCGGCTGCTGCGGCGCGGCCGGTCCGGCGCCGGGGCGCTGACCACGCTCGGCCGCCGGGTCGAACGGGACGCCCGACAGCGTGCCCGCGCTCGTGGCGTCCGCCGTCGCCGCGGCCGACTCGCGCCGCGCCTCGGCGAGCGCCTCGCCCGGGTCGGTCAGGGAGACCGGCGGCAGGTCGCCCTCGGCGATCGGCGAGTCGCCCGCGGCACGCGTCGGGTACTCGCCGTCGGACGGGCCACCGCCCTGGAAGCCCTTGGACAACCACCCCAGCGCACCGCTGAGCTCGGCCGGCAGGAACCACATCTTGTTGGACGGGCTCGACGCGATCTTCGGCAGCGTCTGCAGGTACTGGTACGCCAGCAGCTTGGGGTCGGCGTCGCCCCGGTGGACGGCGTCGAACACCTGGAGGATCGCGCGCGCCTCACCCTCGGCCCGCAGGATCGCCGACTGCGCCTCACCCTCGGCCCGCAGGATCGCCGACTGCTTCTCGCCCTCGGCGGTGAGGATCGCCGACTGCTTGACACCCTCGGCCGTGAGGATCGCGGCACGACGGTCCCGCTCGGCACGCATCTGCTGCTCCATCGAGCCCTGCACCGACGCGGGCGGGTCGATCGCCTTGAGCTCGACGCGGTTGACGCGGATGCCCCACTTGCCCGTCGCCTCGTCGAGGACGCCGCGCAGCTGGCCGTTGATCTGGTCACGGCTGGTCAGCGTCTGCTCGAGGTCCATCGACCCGATGACGTTGCGGAGCGTGGTCACCGTGAGCTGCTCGATGCCCGTGATGTAGTTCGCGATCTCGTAGACCGCGTCCTTGGGGGACGTCACCTGGAAGTAGATGACCGTGTCGATGCTCACCACGAGGTTGTCGGACGTGATGACGGGCTGCGGCGGGAACGAGACGACCTGCTCGCGCAGGTCGACGCTCGCGCGCACGCGGTCGACGAACGGGATGAGCAGGTGCAGGCCTGCGTCCAGGGTCTTGTTGTACCGCCCGAGCCGCTCGACGATGATCGCGACCGCCTGGGGGACGATCCGCACCGCACGTACCAGCGCGACGACGACGAAGACGAGGACGAGCAGCAGGACGACGAGGAGCGCGATCTGGCCGGCGCCGGGGCCGTCGTTCATGGGACCTCCGCAGGTGATGTCGCCCGTGCCGGGACGACCACGGTGACCCGGGGACCCGGGCCGAGGACGGGAAGGGGCGTCAGGCGGGGGCCACGCCGGGCGCGGCCGTGTCGCCGGGGGCGGTCGCTGCCGCAGGGGTGACGACGGCCGTGGCGCCGTCGATCTTGGTGACGGTCACGGTGGTGCCGGGCGGCAGCGACCCGCCGTCGGCCGTCCGCGCGCTCCAGACCTCACCGACCAGCTTGACGCGGCCCGCGGTGCCGTCGACCGTCGCGACGACCACGGCCGGTCGGCCGACGAGCGCCGCGGCATTGGTCTCGGGCAGGTCCACCCGCCCCTTGAGGTGCCGCAGCAGGTACGGGCGCAGCGTGAGGAGCAGCACCGCCGACGTGACCGCGGCCACCAGGATCTGCACGGCGACCGGAGCCCCCAGCGCGTAGGCCAGGCCACCGGCGAGCGCACCGCCCGCGAACATCACGAGCACGAGGTCCAGCGAGATCATCTCGAGGATCCCGAGCGTCAGCGCTCCCCCGACCCACCAGAGCCATCCCATGCCCGCCACCTCCGCCGGTCGCCGTCGTCCTCTGGACCGATCCTAGGCGATCGCTTTGCGGGGCCGTGGTCCGGGGGTCACGGAAGGGTGACGATCACCCGGCCGGGCGGTCCGTGGCGTGCGCGGCCCACCGCCCGTCGACGTGGTCGAGCCGCAGCGGGAGGTCGAACGTGCCGGACAGGTTCTCGGCCGTCAGCACCTCGCCGATCGGACCGGCTGCGAACACGCGCCCCGCCCGCAGCAGCAGCAGGTGGGTGAAGCCCGGGGGGATCTCCTCGACGTGGTGCGTCACCAGGACCAGCGCGGGCGAGCGACGGTCGCGCGCGAGCTCGGCGAGGGCGCTGACCAGCTCCTCGCGGCCGCCCAGGTCCAGGCCCGCGGCCGGCTCG
>Ga0233375_1000485_pt1 | contig 21389 bp, 16 predicted proteins | sample ElkDunMinimDraft_10_FD_191539 | JGI IMG/M metagenome (GOLD analysis project Ga0233375, IMG submission 191539) | Fecal eukaryotic communites from dung pellets of Tule Elk in California, USA - Elk Dung E16 | ecosystem: Host-associated > Mammals > Digestive system > Large intestine > Fecal | place... | reverse complement strand
GCATCACGTCGTGCGGATGCCCGCGGCGGCCGCGGGCACGGTCGTGCACGACCCGGACCGCGGGATCCTGCTGCTGTGGCGGCACCGCTTCATCACCGACACCTGGGGCTGGGAGATCCCGGCCGGCCGGGTCGACCCCGGGGAGACCCCGGCGCAGGCCGCCGCCCGCGAGGCGCTCGAGGAGACGGGCTGGCGGCCCGGCCCGCTCACCCCGCTCGTGAGCTTCCACCCCACGAACGGGCTCAGCGACCAGGCCTTCCACGTGTTCGTCGCCGACGGCGCCACGCACGAGGGCCCGCCCTCGGACCCGAGCGAGGCGGAGCGCGTCGAGTGGGTCCCGCTCGAGGACGTGCGGCGCCTCGTGCTCGAGGGCCGGCTGGGCGACGGCCTGTCGCTCACCGCCGTCCTGCGCTACCTGCTGGACCCGGGCCCATCGCTGGGCCCAGGTCGCAGCGGCCCGGCGGCCGACGGCCCCGCGCACCCGCCCGCGGGCCCGCCCCGCTGACCGACGGGAGGGAGGGCGGTCGGGCTCGCTCGATCGCTCAGGCCGGCGCGAAGACGAGCGTGGGCCACGCGTGGCCGCCGCGGCTCTCGAGGAGTGCGACCAGCTCGCCCTCGGGCGAGATCGCCGCGACCGGCTCGGACTCCGCGGGCGCGGCCTCGATCCGCTTGCCGTAGGACAGCGCCCTGGCCTCGTCGGCGGTGAGGTCGCGGACGGGGAACGTGGCACGAGCGGCCTCGGCGAGCGGCAGCACGTCGAGCGGCACGTCGGCGGGCCACTGCTCGAGCTGCTCCAGGGTGCGGGCGGCGGCGATCGGGTACCCGCCCACGCGCGTGCGGCGCAGCGCGGTGAGGTGGCCCCCCACGCCCAGCGACTCCCCGAGGTCCCGGGCCAGCGCGCGGATGTAGGTGCCCGACGAGCAGACCACCGTCACGTCCAGGTCGAGCGCCGCGGGCGCGTCAGCCGTGGCCGGGACGGCGCGGACCGCGTCGAGCGAGAAGCGGCTGACCGTGACCGGGCGCGCGGCGATCTCGACCTGCTCCCCCGCCCGGACCCGGGCGTACGCCCGCTGGCCGTCGATCTTGATCGCGCTGACCGAGCTCGGGACCTGCTGGATCTGGCCGGTGAGCGCCGCGATGCCCGCCTCGACGGCGTCCTGCGCCACGGAGCCGGCGTCGACCGCGGCGACCAGCTCACCCTCGGCGTCGTCCGTGGTCGTGCGCACCCCGAGCCGGATCGTCGCGGTGTACTCCTTGTCGGCGCCCACCACGTAGGTCAGCAGCCGGGTCGCACGGCCGACGCCCAGCACCAGCACCCCGGTGGCCATGGGGTCGAGCGTGCCCGCGTGCCCGACCTTGCGGGTGCCCGCCAGGCGGCGCATGCGGGCCACGACGTCGTGGCTCGTCCAGCCGGCGGGCTTGTCGACGACGACCAGCCCGTCGGCCGCGGTGGGGCGGCGGGGCGGGCGCGCTGCCGGGTCGGTGGATCTCACGCGGTCGTCCTTCGGGTCGCAGGTGGTGCGGGAACGGCCCGGAGGCTGCGCGGGTGCGCGCCTCCGGGCCGGCCGTGTCGTGCGTGGGCTCAGTCGCGGGCGGACTCGGGCTCGTCGCCCTCGTCGTCGTCCTCGACCGGCTTGCGGTACGGGTCCGCGTCGCCGGCGTACTGCGCGGCGGCGGCCAGTGCCGCCACCTCGGCGTCCCTGCGCGCCGCCTCGTGCAGCGCGGCGTCCAGGTGCGCGGCCGTCTCGGGGACGGCGTCCAGGTGGAACTCGAGCGTCGGCGTGAGGCGGATGCCCGTCTGCTTGCCCACCTCGGAGCGGATCAGCCCCTTGGCGCTCTCGAGCGCGGCAGCCGTCCCGGCACGAGCCTCCTCGTCGCCGTACACGGTGTAGAAGACGCTCGCGCTCTGCAGGTCGCCCGTCACCCGGACGTCCGTGATGGTGACGAAGCCCAGCCGCGGGTCCTTGACCCGCGTGTCGAGCATCTGCGCGACGATCTGCTGGATCCGTTCGGCGAGCTTCCTCGCGCGGCCATGGTCAGCCATGATGCCCAGCCTTTCTCCGTCGAACGCCCTCGGTCGAGGGCTGGTTGTCCGCAGACGCCAGGTGGCCCGCACCCGAGGGCACGGGCCACCTGGCGGCTGTCAGCTACTTGCGAGGCTTCTCGCGCAGCTCCCACGTCTCGATGACGTCACCGATCTCGACGTCGTTGTAGGAGCCGAGCCCGATACCGCACTCGTAACCCTCGCGGACCTCGGTCGCGTCGTCCCGGAACCGCTTGAGCGACTCGATCGTGAGGTTGTCCCCCATGACCTTGCCGTTGCGGAGCACGCGGGCCTTGGTGTTGCGCCGGATCTCCCCGGAGCGGACCAGCGAACCGGCGATGTTGCCGAACTTGGAGGAGCGGAACACCTCGCGCACCTCGGCGGTGCCGAGCTGCGCCTCCTCGTACTCCGGCTTGAGCATGCCCTTGAGGGCGGCCTCGACGTCGTCGATGGCCTGGTAGATGACCGAGTAGAACCGGACGTCCACGCCCTCGCGCTCCGCGAGCTCCTCGACACGCTCGCCGAACTTGACGTTGAACCCGACGATGACCGCGTTGTCCACGGTCGCGAGGTTGACGTCGTTCTGCGTGATCGCGCCGACGCCGCGGTGGATGACCCGCAGGTCGACACCCTCGCCCACGTCGATCTTGAGCAGCGCGTCCTCGAGCGCCTCGACGGCGCCGGAGACGTCGCCCTTGATGACCAGGTTGAGCGTCTCGACCTTGCCCTGCTGCAGCGCCTGCGTGAAGTCCTCGAGGCTGATGCGCTTGCGGCGCTTGGCCAGGAGGGCCGCACGCTCGGCGGACTCGCGCTTCTCGGCGATCTGACGCGCGGTGCGCTCGTCAGGGGCCACCAGGAACGTGTCGCCGGCGCTCGGCACCGACGCGAGGCCGAGGACCATGACCGGACGTGCCGGGCCAGCCTCGGTCAGCGCGTTGCCGTGCTCGTCGAACATCGCCCGGACGCGGCCGTGCGCCGTGCCGGCGACGATCGCGTCGCCGACGTGCAGCGTGCCGGACTGGACCAGGACGGTCGCGACGGCGCCGCGGCCCTTGTCCAGGTTGGCCTCGATCGCCACACCACGCGCGTCCTTGTCGGGGTTGGCCCGCAGGTCGAGCGAGGCGTCCGCGGTGAGCAGCACGGCCTCGAGCAGCTGGTCGATGCCCTGGTGCTGCTTCGCCGAGACGTCGACGAACATCGTGTCGCCGCCGTACTCCTCGGCCACCAGGTTGTACTCGGTGAGCTGCTGGCGGATCTTGGCGGGGTTGGCCCCCTCCTTGTCCACCTTGTTCACGGCCACGACGATCGGCACGCCGGCCGACTGGGCGTGGTTGAGCGCCTCGATGGTCTGCGGCATCACGCCGTCGTCCGCCGCGACCACGAGGATCGCGATGTCGGTGACCTGCGCGCCACGGGCACGCATGGCGGTGAACGCCTCGTGGCCCGGGGTGTCGATGAACGTGATGGCGCGGTCGACGCCCTCGTGCTCGGCGCGCACCTGGTAGGCGCCGATGTGCTGGGTGATGCCACCCGCCTCACCGGCGACGACGTCCGTGCGACGGATCGCGTCGAGGAGCTTCGTCTTTCCGTGGTCGACGTGGCCCATGACGGTGACGACCGGCGGCCGCGCCTGCAGCTCGTCGTCGCCCTCCTCCGCCAGCTCGGCGTCCAGGTCGATGTCGAAGGCCCCGAGCAGCTCGCGGTCCTCCTCCTCGGCCGAGACCATCTCGATGACGTAGCCCAGCTCCTGGGCGAGCGTGCCGAACGTGTCCTCGTCGAGCGACTGCGTCGCGGTCGCCATCTCACCGAGGTGGAACAGCACCGTGACCAGGCTGGCGGGGTTCGCGTCGATCTTGTCCGCGAAGTCGTTGAGCGAGGAGCCGTGGCGCAGGCGGACGACCGTCTTGCCGTTGCCGCGCGGGACCTGCACGCCACCCAGCGAGGGGGCCTGCATCTGCTCGAACTCCTGGCGCTTCGCCCGCTTGGACTTGCGCCCACGGACGGGGCGCCCTCCAGCGCGGCCGAAGGCGCCCTGCGTGCTGCCACGACCGGCGCCACCCGGACGCCCGCCGCCACCGGGGCGACCGGCGAAGCCGCCACCGCCGCCACCGGGGCCGCCACCGGCGCCACCGGGGCCGCCGGGACGACCGGCGAAGCCGCCACCGCCGCCACCGGGACGACCGCCACCAGGACGGCCACCGGGGCTCGGACGCTCGCCCGGGCGGCCGACGCCGCTCGAGCTACGGCCCGGCATCATGCCGGGGTTGGGGCGCGGGCCGCCGGGACGGGGACCGCCGGAGCGCTCACCCGTGCCAGCAGGCGCGCCGGAGGCCGCCGGGGCGGCGTTGTCGTTGCGACGCTCACCCGGTCGCGGCATGCCCTGCGAGGGCGCGAACGGGTTGTTGCCGGGACGCGGGCCGCCGGGGCGGGGACCGCCCTGGCCGCCGCCACCCTGGCGGTCCTGGCGGTCCTGGCCGCCGCGGGGCATGCCCTGCGACGGTGCGAACGGGTTGTTGCCCGGGCGCGGGCCGCCGGATCGGGCGGGGGCCGCGGGAGCGGGGCGCGGGCCGGGACGCGCGCCGGGCGCCGCGGACTGCGGACGCGCCGGGGCGGACGCCGCCGGACGCTCGGCGGGCGCGGGCGCCGCAGGAGCGGCGGGCGCAGCCGGAGCAGGGGCAGCAGCCGGAGCGGCGGCCGGCTTCGGCGCCTCAGCGGCGGGAGCCGGTGCGGGCGCCGACGGCGCGGGAGCCGCTGCGGGGGCGGGGGTCGGGGCCGGCGCCGCAGGCGTGGGCGCGGGCGCCGACGGGCGGGGCGCCGCTGCCTTCGGCGCGGGAGCCGCGCCGACCGGGTAGAGGTCGCGCAGCTTGCGGACGACCGGCGGCTCGATGGTCGAGGACGCCGATCGGACGAACTCTCCGAGCTCGCCCAGCTTGGTCATGATGGTCTTGCTTTCAACGCCGAGCTCTTTGGCGAGCTCGTAGACGCGGACCTTGGCCACATCTCTCCTGTCTCGGTCCGCCCAGACAGGTCGGACCGTCGTTAGTGCTGGGTACTCATCGCTGGGTACTCATCGGTGCGTGCTCATCGGGCAGCCATCGGCTTCTCAAACCCGCTTCCCATGTCGACGGTTCTACGCGTCCGGGCTCGGACCCGGATGCTGGTGATGCCCTGCGGCCTCGAGGTGCGCCTGCACCGGTTGGACGTCCAGCGGCCCTGCGGTTCGCAGGGCACGCGGGAACGCACGTCGGCGTTCAGCGAGCTCGAGGCAACGAGGATCGGGGTGCAGCCACGCCCCCCGGCCCGGAAGACGTCGGTCGACGTCGACGACCAGCACGGGTCTCCCCGCGCCGTCCGTCTGGACGACCGTCCTCAACAGGACCGACCTCAGGTCGGCCGACCGGCACCCCACGCACGTGCGCACCGGCCCACCACTCGACGTGGTGGAGCGTTGATGGCTCGAGGAGGAGAGCCGGGCGTCCGGCCCAGCCTCGGAGAGTCTACCGCGCCGTGTCACCGGCTGTGACCGGAGCCGGCATCCTGACCCGTCGCGTCGTCCTGGCCCGCCGCGGCGGCCTCGGCCGCGTCAGACCGGATGTCGATGCGCCAGCCCGTGAGCTTGGCCGCGAGGCGGGCGTTCTGGCCCTCCTTGCCGATCGCCAGCGACAGCTGGTAGTCGGGGACGATCACCCTGGCGGCGCGGGCCACCGGGTCCACCACCGTGACCGAGAGCACCCGCGCCGGCGACAGCGCGTGGGCGACCATCTCCGCCGGGTCGTCCGAGTGGTCGACGATGTCGATCTTCTCGCCGTGCAGCTCGGACATGACGGCACGCACGCGGGCGCCCATCGGGCCGATGCAGGCGCCCTTCGCGTTGAGCCCCTGCACGCGGGTCCGCACGGCCATCTTCGTCCGGTGGCCGGCCTCGCGGGCGATGGACATGATCTCCACCGACCCGTCCGCCACCTCGGGGACCTCGAGGGCGAACAGCTGCCGCACCAGGTTGGGGTGCGTCCGCGAGAGCGTGATCTGCGGGCCCTTGGAGCCGCGCGCCACCTCGAGGACCAGCGCGCGCAGCCGCTCGCCGTGCACGTACTCCTCGGTCGGCACCTGCTCGTGGGCGGGGAGCACGGCCTCCGTGCCCCGCACCTCGACGAGCACGACACGGGGGTCACGGCCCTGCTGGATCACCCCGCCGAGCACCTCGCCCTCCATGCCCCGGAAGGCGCCGAGCACCTGGTCGTCCTCGGCGTCCCGCAGCCGCTGCACGATGACCTGGCGCGCGGTCGCGGTCGCGATCCGGCCGAAGCCCGCAGGGGTGTCGTCGAACTCGGGACCGAGCACCACGGACGGCGGCGTCGCCTCGGCCTCGCCGTCGCCCTCGGGCGCCGCCTGCGTGATCTCCTCGCGGGCCCACACCGTGACGTGGCCCGACGCGCGGTCCAGCTCGACCCGGGCGGACGCCTGCGCGCCCGGCGTCCGGTGGTAGGCGGAGAGCAGCGCCTGCTCGATCGCCGAGACCAGCACGTCCAGGCTGATGTCGCGCTCGCGCTCCAGCATCCTCAGCGCCTGCATGTCGATGTCCACGTCAGCTCTCCTGTCCTGCCGACGTCGCGTCCTGCGCGTCGTCGTCCTCGTCGTCGGACACCTCGGCGAGCCGTCCCATCTCCACCTCGACCCGGCCGTCGCGGACCTCCGCGAGCGGCACCCGGACCGGCGTCCCCACCCGTGGCGGGCGCCCCTTGACCCCGGGGGTCTCGGGGGTCAGGACCAGGACCGCGGCGTCGGGCGCCGTGCGGTCCACGTCGTCGAGCCGCCCGCGCAGCGGCGAGCCGTCCGTGCGGGTCAGCGTCATCATGCGGCCGCGGGCACGCGTGAAGTGGCGGCGCTCGGTGAGCGCGCGGCCCACGCCGGGGCTCGACACCTCCAACGTGTGCTCGCCGCCCACGACCGCGGCGTCGTCCAGCGCGGTGGAGATCGCCTGCGACACCTCGGCCACGTCCTCGAGGTCCAGGCCGCCGACCGCGTCCTCCTCGAGGTCGACCAGGATCCGCACGACCGACGACTTCCCGGCCCGGACCACCTCGACGTCCTCGAGCACGAGCCCTGCGGCGCTCACGAGTGGTTCCACGACGTCCCGGACCCGTTGCGCTGTTGCTGGCGCGGGCATGATCGCCTCCTGTCGGCTCCAGCGGGTCACCTGCGTGGTGTCGACCCTGTGTTGTTGTGTGGGACCAGCGTAACGAGTCCGCGTGCTCCCGCCGGACCGCGCCGCAGTCGTGGCAGGATCACCGCGATGACCGCGACCCGCCACGCCCAGACCGCCAGCCCTGCTCCGGGCAGGCCCGCAGGCGTGCTCCGGCTCGCCGTCGCGGCGCTCGCCGCCGTGCTGCTGCTGGGCGGATGTGACCTTCGTCTCGAGACCCCGCCGCCGCAGCCCCGCCAGCCGGACGCCACCGAGCTGGTGCGCAGCAGGGCTGTGGACGACGCCGTGGCGCTGGCCGAGCACGCGCGCCTGGCGGCGCTGGCCCCGGCCGCGGAGGACGCCGCCGTGGCGGAGGCGCTCGACCAGGTCGCAGTGTTCGCCGACCTGCACTCCGACCAGCTCGGCGGCGTGTACGTCTCGGGCCTGGAGCCCGCCGGCGCGGAGACCGGGCCGTCGTCCTCGGCGCCGCCCCTGGTGACGCCGCAGGACGTGCTCGCCCTGCTCGGGGTCACCGCCCTGACGGCGCGCGCCGACGCCGACGCCGTCAGCTCGGGGGCGCTCGGCCGGCTCCTCGCCTCGGTGGCCGCCTCGCGCGCCGACCAGACCGCGCGGCTCGCGGCAGCGCTGGGCGTCGACGCCCCGGCCGGCGCGGCGGCGACGTTCGACACCGCTCCCGAGCCTGGCGCTGTGGACCTGCCCGTCCTGTCGTCCCTGGTCCTCGCCGAGGACGAGGCCGGGTACGCCTTCGAGGTGATCGCCGCCAAGCTCGCCGACGAGCAGCGCGCGCTGGCGCAGCACCAGGCTGCCGCGCACCGCGCCCGGGCCCAGGTGTGGGCCGACGCGTCGGGGCTGGGCTCCGCCGGGTCCGACCCGCGCCGGGCCGCCTACGCGCTCCCCGCGGGCCTGGACGATCCGGCCGTCGCGGTCGACCTCGCCCGCGCCGTCGAGACGTCCTTGACGGCCGGCTACGCGAACCTCGTCGCCGAGGCGGCGCCCGGCACCCGCTCGTCGGCGGTGGACGCCCTGCGGCAGGCGACCGCCGACGCGGCAGCGTGGGGCGCCCCGCCGATCGCGTTCCCGGGCCTGCCGGAGCAGGCGGCCCCGGTCTCCCTGGGCTGAGCGCGCCCGTGCGCGCGACGGGCGGCTGACCCTGCCGGGCGCCCCTGACCCGCGGAGCACCGCTGAGCGGTGTGGCGGAGCAGGCTAGAACCCGTGCCGCCACGCGCCGCAGCCCGACCGCCCCTCACGTGGGGGCGGTCGGGCTGCGGCTGCGGCTGCGGCGAGACGCTCAGGCGAGCAGCGCGTCCACGAGCTCGACCACGCGATCTGCGGCCTGGTCGACGGGCACCTGCTCGGCGGCCGGCCCATCGGGGCGGGCCACCCGGGGGCGCACCTCGACGACGCCGTCGGCCAGTCCACGGCCGACCACGACCACCAGCGGCACGCCGAACAGCTCGGCGTCCGCGAACTTCACGCCGGGCGAGACCTTCGGCCGGTCGTCGTAGAGCACCTCGACGCCCCGGGCGGACAGGCTCGTCGCGAGCTCCTCGGCGGCCGCGAACACGGCCGCGTCCTTGCCGGTGGCGACCACGTGGACGTGCGCGGGGGCGACGCCGGCGGGCCAGGCCAGGCCCTTGTCGTCGTGGTTGGCCTCGGCGAGGGCCGCGAGCACGCGGGTGACCCCGATGCCGTAGGACCCCATCGTGACGACCTGGGACTTGCCGTTCTGGTCCAGCACGGTGAGGCCGAGCGCCTGGGCGTACTTGCGCCCGAGGGCGAAGATGTGGCCGATCTCGATGCCGCGCGCCAGCTCGAGCGGGCCGGAGCCGTCCGGCGCCGGGTCGCCCGCGCGGACCTCCGCGGCCTCGACCACCCCGTCAGCGGTGAAGTCGCGCCCCGCGACGAGGTCGAAGACGTGGCGGCCGGGCTCGTTGGCGCCGGTGATCCACCGGGTGCCGGGGACCACGCGCGGGTCGAGCAGGTAGCGGACGCCCAGCGAGCGGCCGTCCTCGTCGACGCCCGCGTTCGGGCCGAGGGCCTGGGGGCCGATGTAGCCCTTGACGAGCTCGGGGTGCGCGGCGAAGTCGGCCTCGACCGCGGGCTCGACCTCGGCGGGCGCCACAGCGGCCTCAAGGCGCTTGAGGTCCACCTCCCGGTCGCCCGGCAGTCCGATCACGACGAGCTCGCGCTCGCCGGTGGGCTGCACCAGGGCGAGGACGACGTTCTTCAGCGTGTCGGCCGCGGTCCACGCGCCCTCGGCGCGCGGGAAGCGCTCGTTGGCCACAGCCACCAGCGAGTCGATGGTGGGCGTGTCGGGGGTGTCCTCGACGTGCGCGGCGGGGGCGTCGTCGTACGGCAGTGCCTCGGGGACCACCGTGGTGACCGCCTCGACGTTGGCCGCGTAGCCCCCGGGCGAGCGGACGAAGGTGTCCTCGCCGATCGCCGTCGGGTGCAGGAACTCCTCGCTGCGCGAGCCGCCCATGGCCCCGGACGTCGCGGCGACGATGACGTGCTCGAGGCCCAGGCGGTTGAAGATCCGCTGGTAGGCGTCGCGCTGGCGCTGATACGACGCCTCGAGGCCCTCGTCGTCGAGGTCGAAGGAGTACGCGTCCTTCATGATGAACTCGCGCCCGCGGATCAGCCCGGCGCGGGGGCGGGCCTCGTCGCGGTACTTCGTCTGGATCTGGTACAGCGCCAGCGGCAGGTCCTTGTACGACGAGTACAGGTCCTTGACCAGGAGCGTGAACATCTCCTCGTGCGTCGGCGCCAGGAGGTAGTCCCCGCCCTTGCGGTCCTTGAGCCGGAAGATGTTGGGGCCGTACTCGGCCCAGCGCCCGGTGGCCTCGTAGGGCTCCTTGGGCAGCAGCGCCGGGAAGTGGACCTCCTGGGCGCCGGCCGCGTCCATCTCCTCGCGGACCACCTGCTCGACCTTCGCCAGCACGCGCAGCCCGAGCGGCAGCCAGGTGTAGATGCCGGGGGCGGCACGGCGGATGTACCCGGCGCGGACGAGGAGCCGGTGGCTCGCGACCTCGGCGTCGGCCGGGTCCTCTCGCAGGGTGCGGACGAAGAGCGTGGACAGGCGAAGCAGCATGCGCTGAGCCTAGTGCTGCGAGATGGGCGCCCCGTGCGCGGCCCCGCGGAGCCCCGCCGTGCGCGGGGTGGGCGGGCTGCGCGACGATGTCCTCGTGCCCGAGCTGCCCGAGGTCGACGCGTTGGCGTCCTTCCTGCGCGCGCGCGCCGGCGGACGCGCCGTGACGGGCGTCGAGGTGGGCACGATCAGCGCGCTGAAGACCTTCTCCCCCGCGCCCGAGGCGCTCGTCGGCCGGCGCGTCGAGGACGTGTCCCGGCACGGCAAGTGGATCGACCTCGCCCTGTCCGCCGAGGGCGCGGCGAGCGGCCCCGGCACGGCGCTGCACCTCGTGGCGCACCTGGCGCGGGCCGGTTGGCTCCGCTGGAGCGAGCAGTCGCCCCGCACGCCCCTCCGCCCAGGCCGCTCGCCCATCGCCCTGCGGGTGCGGCTCGACGACGGGTCGGGCTTCGACCTCACCGAGGCGGGCACCCGCAAGCGGCTCGCCGTGCACATCGTCGCCGACCCCGCCGAGGTGCCCGCGATCGCGACCCTGGGCGTCGAGCCGCTGTCCGGCGAGTTCACCGTCGAGCGGCTCGGCGCGCTCCTCGCCGCCCGCAACCAGCAGGTCAAAGGGCTGCTGCGGGACCAGGGGACGATCGCCGGCATCGGCAACGCGTACTCCGACGAGATCCTGCACGCCGCGCGGATGAGCCCGTTCGCCCCGACGCGCTCGTTCGACGCCGAGCGCACGGCCGCGTTGCACCGCGCCGTGGTGGGGGTGCTCGGCGACGCGGTGGCGGCCGCGACCGGCCAGCCCGCGGCGGAGCTCAAGGACGCCAAACGGCGCGGCATGCGGGTGCACGGGCGCACCGGGCAGCCGTGCCCGGGCGCCGACGGGACGCCCTGCGGCGACACGGTGCACGAGGTGTCGTTCGCCGACTCCTCGCTGCAGTACTGCCCCACCTGCCAGACCGGGGGCCGGCCGCTGGCGGACCGGAGGATGTCCCGGCTGCTGCGCTGACCCGAAGTGCTGACGACCCCGCCGGGCTAGAACAGGACGGTCGCGTACGTCCCCACCTGCTCGAACCCGACGGCGCGGTACGCCGCGAGCGCGCGCTCGTTGTAGTGGTTCGCGTACAACGACACCACTGGGGCGATGTCGCGGCGCGCGGCCTGGACGACTGCGGCCATGCCGGACTTCGACAGTCCCTCGCCGCGCCGGGCGGGGTTGACCCACACGCCCTGGACCTGCGCCACTCCCCCGGCCACGGCGCCCAGCTCGGCCTTGAACACCACCCCGCCAGGACGGCGGGAGCCGTGGCCGTCCTCGAACCGCGCGAACGACCATCCCTCGGCGATGAGCGTGCGCACCCGCGTCTCGTAGGGGCCCGTGCCGCTCCCGGAGACCGGCGAGTAGCCCACCTCCTCGACGAACATGCGCACGCACGCCGGCAGCACGGCGTCGTAGTCGGCGGCGGTCGTCCGCCGCACCCGCGGGTCGGGCGCCACAGCCGGGTCGCCCGAGATCACCAGGGACGGCTGGTCGGCCCGCACCTCCCGGGCCCGTGGCCAGTGCTCGGAGAGGCGTTCCCACAGGCCCAGCACCATGGCGGCCTCCCCGACGATCGAGGACGAGCGGCGGCCCTGGGCCCGACCCATCGCGGCGAAGGCGTCCAGCGCCGCCGGGTCGCCGTCGGGCACCACGGGCACCAGGTTCGCGCCCGCCCAGCACACCGCGGTGAGGACGCCGTCGGCCTCGAAGCCCCAGAGCTGGCCGCCAGCGGCGCGCAGGCCCACCCGGGCGGCCGTCTCGATGCGGGCGGTCGCCAGGATGGACGCGACCGGGTCGAGCGCGCAGATGTCGATCGCGCGGGCGACGTCGACGTCGCCCAGCACGCGGCCTCCGGCCCGGCCGTCCACCGCAGCCCCGCGCCACCGTCCCATGAGGGGATTCTGCCCCACCTGCGGGCTGCGGGCCGCTTGTCGCCCCCGCCTGGCCTGCTGCGCCCGCCTGGCCTGCTGCGCCCGGCAGGTTCGCGGCATCCGTCGTCCGAGGGCTTCCGCGGCGCCCATCAGCCCACTACGTTCCACCCATGTCGACGACATCCGCGCCTCCTGGCCTCGAGCAGAGCCGATCCGTCCTGACCGCGATCCCCGGCCCGCGCTCGATGGCCCTCGCCCGGCGGCGCGCCGCGGCGGTCGCCGCCGGGGTCTCCTCCGCGCTGCCGGTGTACGTGGCCCGCGCCAGCGGCGGGATCGTCGAGGACGTCGACGGCAACCGCCTGGTCGACCTGGGCTCGGGCATCGCGGTGACCTCGGTTGGAGCCGCCGCGCCCGAGGTGGTCGCGGCGGTGGCGGCCCAGGCGGCCGACTTCACGCACACGTGCTTCATGGTCAGCCCGTACGAGGAGTACGTGGAGGTGTGCGAGCGGCTCGCCGAGCTCACCCCGGGGACCCACGAGAAGCGGTCGGTGCTCGTGAGCTCGGGCGCGGAGGCCGTGGAGAACGCCGTCAAGACGGCCCGACGGGCGACCGGGCGGGACGCGGTCCTCGTGCTCGACCACGCGTACCACGGGCGCACCAACCTCACGATGGCCATGACCGCCCGCGCCATGCCCTACAAGACCGGCTTCGGCCCGTTCGCCGGCGAGGTCTACCGCGTCCCGACCTCCTACCCGCTGCGGGACCCCGCCGGGATGACGGGCGCCGAGGCGGCCGCGCGGGCCATCGACGTCGCGGAGCGCACGGTGGGCGCCGATCGGGTCGCCGCGCTCGTGGTCGAGCCCATCCAGGGCGAGGGCGGCTTCGTGGTCCCGGCGCCCGGCTTCCTGCCCGCGATGGCCGCCTGGGCGCGGGCGCACGGCATCGTCCTGGTCGCCGACGAGGTGCAGACCGGGTTCGCGCGCACCGGCGCCATGTTCGCCTGCGAGCACGAGGAGGTCGTCCCCGACCTGGTCGCGATGGCGAAGGGCATCGCCGGCGGGCTGCCGCTGGGCGCCGTCACCGGGCGGGCGGACCTGATGGACGCGGTGCACCCGGGCGGCCTGGGCGGCACGTTCGGCGGCAACCCGGTGGCCTGCGCCGCGGCCCTGGCGTCGATGGAGCTGTTCGAGAGCCTGGACCTGGCGGGCGCCGCCCGCGCGATCGAGGCCGTGGTGCGCGACGGCCTCGCCCCGGTGGCCGACGCCTCCCCCGTCGTCGCCGAGCTCCGCGGCCGGGGCGCGATGCTCGCGGTCGAGCTGGTGCGGCCCGGCACGCTCGAGCCGGACCGCGCCGCCGCCGCGCAGGTGGCCCGGGCGTGCGCGGCGGCCGGCGTGCTGGTGCTCACGTGCGGCACGTGGGGGAACGTGGTGCGCCTGCTGCCGCCCCTGGTGATCGGGCGCCCGCTGCTCGAGGACGGCGTGGAGGTGCTGGCGGGCGCGCTGCGGGCCCTGCCCGCCTGACGCCGCGCGCCCTCGGCGGCTCAGAGCCCGGCGGCGGCGAAGAACTCGTTGCTGAACCGCTCGTCCTCGTCCGGCTCGAGGGTGCGGAACACGCTCACGCGCCGCAGCGTCTCGTCGTCGGGGAAGAGCATCGGGTCCTCGGCGAGCTCCGGGTCGATCGCCAGCATGGCCTCCTGCGCGCCCTCGACCGGGGAGATGTAGTTGACGAAGGCGGCGACCTGCGCCGCGACGTCCGGCTGGTAGTAGTAGTCCATGAGGTCCTCGGCGTTGGACCGGTGCGCCGACCCGACGGGCACGACCAGGTTGTCGCTCCACAGCGTCCCGCCGGCCTCGGGGATGACGAACTCGAACCGGTCCCCGTGCTCGGCGTTGAGCTCGGTGATGTCGCCGGACCACGCGATCGCGGCCACCGACGCCCCTGACGCCAGCGAGTCCATGTAGGAGTTGCCCACGACCTCGCGGACGTGGCCGCTCTCGACCTTCTCCCGGAAGACCTCCAGCGCGCCGTAGAACTCGTCGTTGCCCCAGGTCCCGGACGGGTCGACGCCCTCTTCGAGCATCAGCAGGCCCATCGTGTCGCGCATCTCGGAGAGCAGCGAGACCTGCCCCTCGAGCTCCGGCGCCCACAGGTCGGAGACGGAGCGCAGCCCGCGCGGCAGGGCCTCCTTGTCCCACGCGATGCCCGCGAACCCCGACTGCCAGGTCAGCGAGCGGCTCCGCCCGAGGTCGAAGTCGACGCCCTTGAGCCCGGGCGCCAGGTTCTCCGCGTGCGGGATCCGCTCCTTGTCCAGGCGCTGCGCGTAGCCGAGCCGGATGAGCCTGGCCGCGAGGTAGTCGGTCACGGTGACGATGTCGTAGCCGATGTCCGCCCCGGCGGCGAGGCGGTCCTCGACGAGGGCGTAGAAGGACTCGTTGTCCTCGATCGTCGTGGAGTACTCGACCCGGATCCCGCTCTGGCCCTCGAACGCCTGCAGCGACGGGAACGCCCCGTCGTCGTCCTCGTCGAGGTAGGCGACCCAGTTGGCCCACCGCAGGAGGCGCTCCTCCTCGGACCGGTCGACCACCGCGGGCTCCGCCGTCTCCTCGTCGGTCCCGCAGGCGGCTAGGAGCGCTCCCACACCTGCGGCGCCGACGGCTCCGAGCAGGAAGCCCCGCCGCGAGAGCCCGTTGCCCCGAGGCGTGCGGGCGGCACGCACCAGCGCGCGCACCCTCGGGTCGGTGATGGGGGGACGACGGCGGGCGGTCATCAGGCTCCTCTCGGTCGGCGGACCCGTGCGGCGCGCCGAAGATGGGCGACGTGGAGCCGCGTGGGCGGCCCCGGTCACCGTGGATAGTGGCAAAACATGTCACAACCGACAATCACTGAACACCAGGTGGGACGTGACTGCCCCGCTCAGCCGGCCGCCGCGCGCGGCGCCCGCTCCTGCAACGCCCAGGGCGACCCGTACCCCGCGGGCTCGGGCGCCGCCAGCAGGTCCAGGAACGGCTCGGGCGGGAACGCCTCCGGGCCGAGCACCCCCACCCCGTGCCAGGTCCCGGCCGCCAGCAGCTCGAGCGCGATCACGGGGTTCACCGCCGTCTGCCACACCACGCACTGCGCGCCGTACTCCGCCATGGACCAGGCGTTGTCGACGATGTGGTGCAGGTACACCTCGCGGGGGGCGCCGTCCAGCCCGGTCCCCGTCACGAGCACGCCGGCGCACGTCGAGCCGGTCATCTGCGGGCCGATCGTCGCCGGATCGGGCAGCACCGCGGCGACCACGTCGCGCGGGCTGACCTGCGCGCCGCGCACCGACACCGGCTCGGTGGAGTCGAGGCCCAACCGGTGCAGCGTCCGCAGCACGCCGATGAACTCCTCGCCCAGCCCGTACTTGAACGTCACCGTGCGCGCGTCCAGCCACCGCGGCATCAGGAGGACCTCCTCGTGCTCCACGTGGACGCACTCCACCGGCCCGATGGGCTCGGGGAAGTCGAAGACCTCGGGGTCGTGGAAGGGCGGCACCGTGTGCCACCCGTCCTCGAGCCCGGCGCCCGCCTCAGCCCGATCGGCAGACCAGACCACCGGCGGGTTGAGGCACTCCTCGATAGTGGTCCAGATGGAGAACGACGGGGCGAACACCGGGTCGCCGTCCGGCCCGCGCACCACGAGGTTCGCCCCGTCCCGCACACCGAGCTCGTCGATGCGGGAGAACAGGTGGTCGGCGGCGTACCGCGCGAGCACGTCGGACAGGCCCGGCTCCACGCCGATCCCCACGAGCGCCAGGCGCCCGGCGTCGGCCCACGAGCCCGCGAGGGCGAACTGCTCGTCCCCGAGCTTGACCCCGGGCAGCTCGTGGGGGCGCTCGGCGTGCGGCCGGGACAGCGACATGGCCATGTCGAGGTAGTGGGCGCCTGCGGCGAGCACGCCGGTGAAGATGGGCATCACCAGGCGGGGGTCCACGGCGTTCAGGACGTGCGTGGCGCCGTGCTCGCGCACCAGCGCCTCGACCGACGCCGGGTCGGAGGCGTCCACCGTCGCCGACCGGAAGCGGTCCACGCCCACGTCGTGCTTGCGGGCGGCCGCGACGGTGCGCTCGGCGCGTCCGGGGTCGACGTCGGCCACCACGAGCAGCTCGAAGAACTCTCGGCGCGCGGCGATGCGCGCGACCGCGTCGCCGACACCGCCACTGCCGATCACCAGGATCCGCACGAGCCACACCTCCGGGAGCCGTCGCGGGGCATGGCGCCCGCGCGGGGGTCAACCACGCTGGCGTCTGCCGGCGCGGACCGAGCTCACGACCTGGAAGGCGACCACCAGGAGGAGCGCGAGGACGAACATGAACGAGCTGATGACGTTCGCCTGCGGCGGTATGCCCCGGGCGGCCGACACGTAGACGAACTTGGGGAACGTGGTGAACGCGCCCGAGTTGAAGTTGGTGATGATGAAGTCGTCGAAGCTGAGGCTGAAGGCCAGCAGCGCTGCGGCCGCGATGCCGGGCAGCAGCAGCGGGAAGGTGACCCGCCAGAACGCGTGCCACGGCGTGGCGTACAGGTCGGCCGCGGCCTCCTCGAGCGCGGGATCGAGGCTGGCCACCCTCGCCTTGACCGTGACCACCACGAAGCTGATGCAGAACATGACGTGCGCGATGACCACCGTGGTGAACCCGAGCTGCACCCGCAGGGAGAGGAACTGGGCGAGCAGCGCCGCGCCGAGCACCACCTCGGGGGTGGACATCGGCAGGAACACCAGCAGGTTGACCAGCGGTCGGCCCCGGAAGCGGAAGCGGACCAGCGCGATGGCGAGCAGCGTGCCGAGGGCCGTGGCGATGACGGTCGAGGCGACGCCGACCTGGAGCGAGTGCGCGAACGCCTCGCACACCTGGGGGGCCCCGCAGGGGTTCCGCCACGCGTCGAGCGTGAAGCCGCGCCACACGAGGTTCGACTTGCCCGCGTCGTTGAACGAGAACGCGACCGTGTACGCCACGGGCACCAGCAGGTAGAGGAAGGCCAGCCCGGCGATGACGGGGACGAGGGCCTCGCCGAGCCGCCACCGCTGCCCCCGGCGCGGTCCCTGGCGGGCCGGGCGCGGTCGCGGGGCGGCGGCGGCGCGCACGGGCTCGACGACGGTGCTCACAGCAGCTCCTCCGTCCCCGAGCGGCGCACGTAGGAGCCCACGAGCACGAGGATCGCCACCATGAGCACCACGGACAGCGCGGCGGCTGTCGGGTAGTCGAGCACCTTGAAGAACCGGGCGTCGATGACCTGGCCGATCATCGAGGTGTTGGTGTTGTTGCCCAGGAGCGAGGAGTTCACGTAGTCCCCCGAGGCGGGGATGAACGTCAGCAGCGTGCCGCCGACCACCCCCGGCATGGACAGCGGAAGGGTGACCGTGCGGAACGTCGTGAACGGCGACGCGTACAGGTCGGCGCCGGCCTCGAGCATGCGCGGGTCGAGCCGCTCCAGGCTCGCGTAGATGGGCAGCACCATGAAGGGCAGGAAGTTGTACGTCAGGCCGCACACCACCGCGAACGGCGTCGCGGTGAGGCGCCCGCCGGGCGGGAGCAGGTGCAGCCAGTGCAGCGCGGCGACGACGAACGAGTCGTCGGCCAGGATCTGCTTCCACGCGATCGTGCGCAGGATGAAGCTGGTGAAGAAGGGCGCCACGACGAGGACCAGCAGCAAGCCCTGCAGCAGGCGGCGGCCCCGGGCGCGCACCGCGATGGCGTAGGCCATCGGGTACCCGATGGCCAGCGCGGCGAGGGTGGCCATGAGGGCGAAGCCGAACGACCGCACGAGCTGGGGCCAGAACTTGGCCAGGGCGTCGACGTAGTTCTGCCCGTGCAGCGCCGGCTGGTACTGGCCGACGTCCCCACCCGGGACCGGCACGTACAGCGAGGTCGCCAGAAGGACGGCCACGGGCGCCACGAAGAAGAGCGCCAGGTAGGCCAGCCCTGGGAGCAGCAGCGGCCGGTGCCCGCGCGTGCGCGTCGGACGGGACGCCGCCGGGGGCGGGCCGCCGCCCTCCCCCAGCGCGACGGCCAGGCTCACGGCTCGAGGTCCAGGTCGGCGACGCCCTCCGCGGCGTCGTCGCGCCCGTCGAGGCCGAAGGTGAAGTCGACCGCCCACGCCAGGCGCACCTGGTCGCCGGGCGCGGCGCCGGCCCGGCCCGACAGGTTCTGCGCGAACACGCCGAACGTCCCCAGGCCCGGGACCCGCACCTCGTACTGCGTGCTGACCCCGGTGAACGACACGTCGACGACGGTCCCGGGCCCCACGGCGTTCTCCGTCGCCGCGGGCTCCTCGCCCTCGGCGAGCAGTCGCATCTTCTCGGGCCGGGCGCCGACCAGCACGGCGCCCTCGGCCCGGACCGCCCGCGCCGCGGGCACCCTGACCCGCACGCCGCCGACGTCGACCCCCAGCAGGTCCCCGTCGAGCCGCTCGACGACCGTGCCCGGCACCAGGTTGGACCGCCCCAGAAAGTTCGCGACGAACGCCGTGCGAGGGTGCTCGTACAGCTCGGCGGGGGCGCCCATCTGCTCGATCTGGCCCTTGTTCATCACCGCGACGGTGTCCGCCATGGTCATGGCCTCCTCCTGGTCGTGCGTGACGTGCACGAACGTGAGGCCCACCTCCGTCTGGATGCGCTTGAGCTCGAGCTGCATCTGACGGCGCAGCTTGAGGTCGAGCGCGCCCAGCGGCTCGTCGAGCAGCAGCAGGGCGGGCCGGTTCACGAGCGCCCGCGCGAGGGCGACCCGCTGCTGCTGGCCGCCCGAGAGCAGCGCGGGGCGGCGGTCCGCGAGGTGTCCGAGCTCCACCAGGTCCAGGCCCTCCGCGACCCGGGCCGCCACGTCGGCCACGCGCCGTCTGCGCAGCCCGAACCCGACGTTCTCGGCGACCGTCAGGTGCGGGAACAGCGCGTAGCTCTGGAAGACCGTGTTGACGGGGCGCTGGTGCGCGCGGGCGCCCGTCACGTCGCGCCCGCCGATGGAGATGGAGCCCACGGTGGGCTGCTCGAGCCCGGCGACCATGCGCAGGGTCGTGGTCTTGCCGCAGCCGGAGGGCCCCAGCAAGGCGAAGAACGAGCCGGAGGGCACGGTGAGCGTCAGGTCGTCGACGGCGACGAAGGCGCCGAAGCGCTTGGTCACGCCCGCGACCTCGAGCGCCGCTCCGGCCGGAGCGGGCGTGGTGGTGTGCCGCGCGGGCACCGTCGTGGTCATCGTGAGGACCTCAGGCGCCGATGACGTCGAGGAACTGGCCGTTGTAGCGCTCCTCCTCGTCGGGCGTGAGGCTGCGGAAGACCTTCACCTGGTCGAGCGTGTCCTCGTCCGGGAAGATCAGCTGGTTGTCCGCGAGCTCGGGATCGATCTCCGCCATCGCCTCCCGCGCGCCCTGCACCGGCGTGATGTAGTTCACCCAGGCGGCCACCTGCGCGGCGACCTCGGGGTCGTAGTAGTAGTCGATCAGCGACTCCGCGCCGTCCTTGTTCGGGGATCCCACGGGCACCAGCAGGTTGTCGCTCCACAGCGTGCCGCCGGCCTCGGGGATGCGGAACTCGAACCTGTCGTCGTTCTCGTAGTTCAGCGCCGTGATGTCGCCCGACCAGCCGATCACCGCGACCGCGTCTCCCGAGACCAGGTCCTGGGTGTAGGAGTTCCCCCGGACCTGGCGGATGTGGCCGGAGGAGATCTTGTCCTCCAGCAGCGCCACCGCCGCGCCGAACTCGTCGTCCCCCCACGAGCCGCTCGGGTCGACGCCCTGGTCGAGCATGATCAGCCCGATCGTGTCGCGCATCTCCGAGAGGACCTCGACCCGCCCCGCCAGCTCGGGCGCCCACAGGTCGGAGACGGCGCCCAACCCGTTCGGGAGCTTGCTGGTGTCCCACGCGAGGCCGCCGAAGCCCGACTGCCAGGTCAGCGACCGGGCGCGGCCCGGGTCGAAGTCCACATCGGCGAGGTTCGGCAGGATGTTCTCCGCGTTGGGGATCCTGGACCGGTCGAGCTCCTGGGCGTAGCCGAGCCGGATGAGCCGGGCGGCCATCCAATCGGTGAGGGTGACGAGGTCGTGCCCGATGTCCTGGCCGTTCGCGAGCTGGCCCTGGACCTTGCCGTAGAACGAGTCGTTGTCCTCGATGTCCTCGGCGTAGCGGACCGTGATGCCCGAGGCCTCCTCGAACGCCTCGAGCGTGGGGTACGACGTGCCGCTGTCATCCTGGTCGAGGTACAGGGTCCAGTTCGCCCAGCGCACCAGGTTCTCGGAGCCGGACCCGTTGGTCGCCCCCGCCCCGCCGCCGGGCGTCGGACCGGTGCCGCACGCGGCCAGGGCAGCCGCCCCGGCGGCGCCGAGCGCGCCCACCAGGAAGGAGCGTCGCGAGAGGCCGGCGCCGCGGGGGGCGCGCGCCGCGGCGACGAGCGCGCGCACGCGCGGGTCGGTGATCGGGGGACGGCGGGCGGCTGTCATCAGACTCCTCTCGGTCCGGCGGGTCCGGGGACGCGCCGGTGGGGCGGTGGCAGGAACGCAGGCAGATCGTCGCAACGCGGCACGCCGCAGACAAGGCTTTCGTCACAATTGTCCCGGCGTCGCGCCGCAATGTCGCACGTCAGGACGGGTCTGCGCGCCACCCCCCGCGATGTGGACAGAGCGCCTCGGCCCGGACTGCGCGGCGGGCCCCCCGGCGGCGTCACGCCTCGAACGCCGACATGACGTGCTTCACGCGTGTGTAGTCCTCGAAGCCGTAGACGGACAGGTCCTTGCCGTAGCCCGAGTGCTTGAAGCCGCCGTGCGGCATCTCGGCGACGAAGGGGATGTGCGTGTTGATCCACACGACGCCGAAGTCCAGCGCCCGCGACATCCGCATCGCGGTGCCGTGGTCGCGGGTCCAGACCGAGCTCGCCAGCCCGTACCGGACGCCGTTGGCGAGCGCCACCGCCCCGGCCTCGTCGTCGAAGGACTGCACGGTGATGACGGGCCCGAAGACCTCCTCCTGCACCGCCTCGTCGTCCTGCCGGAGCCCGTCGACGACCGTCGCCTCCAGGAAGTAGCCGACGTCGCCCTGCCGGCGCCCGCCCGCGAGCACCCGCGCGTGCGCCGGCAGGCGGTCCAGGAACCCGAGGACCCTGTCGAGCTGCTGCGCGTTGTTCAGCGGTCCGTACG
>Ga0233375_1000482_pt1 | contig 21451 bp, 17 predicted proteins | sample ElkDunMinimDraft_10_FD_191539 | JGI IMG/M metagenome (GOLD analysis project Ga0233375, IMG submission 191539) | Fecal eukaryotic communites from dung pellets of Tule Elk in California, USA - Elk Dung E16 | ecosystem: Host-associated > Mammals > Digestive system > Large intestine > Fecal | place... | reverse complement strand
CCCAGCACCCCGAAGAAGCTCGCCAGCAGGCGCAGCACCAGCAGCACCCACGGCGCCACGTCGATCGGGCTGACCGGGTCCGGCGTCACGCCCAGCGCCGCCGAGACGCCCCACACGGCGAGCGCCGCGGAGGTGAGCAGCATCATCGCGTAGACGAGCCGGGCCACCCCCGCGGAGAAGTCCAGCTTGGCGAGGTCGAGCGCACCGGTGACCAGCGCGAACCCGGGGATGAGGAACAGAACCGCTGACACGTACCCGGCCTGGTGCTGCGAGTCGGTCAGGCCGGCCGTCGAGAGCGTGAGGACGAACCCCAGGTACACGAAGCAGGCCACGGCAGCCGCGATCATCGTCACGCCGAACTGGTTGTAGCCGCGGTGCAGCATCGCGCGTCGGGCGAGCTGCCCCAGGCCCGCGCCGAGGAACACCCCGCACAGCTCGATGACGCCGCCGTTGTTGAGGAACGCGAACGCCGCACAGGCGATCGACGACCACAGCGCGTTGAGCAGCGCCGGGTACAGCGGCGGCCGCGCGGCGATCTGGTCGAGCTGCCGGTTGACGTCGTCCACCGACGCGATCTGGCCTGTGGTGCGGTACGCGTCGTCCAGGCGGGAGACCATCTGCTCGAGCGCGGAGAGGCGGTCGGCGTTGATGCCGATGGACCGCACCTCGGCGACCTCGGTGCGGAAGCTGCGTCCGCGGTGGGAGGTGGTGGTGATCTCGGTGAGCGTCACATGCGCCTCGTGCCGGTCGATGCCCAGGGCGCGGGCGACCCGGGACATCGAGGCCTTCACGCGGTAGCTGCCGGTGCCGGAGGCGAGGCTGAGCCGGCCCACGCGGAGCGCCGCACCGGATTGCCGGATCAGCTCGAGCTCGTCGTCATTCGGTTCCAGGGGCACGAGCACCATTGTGATGGGGTTTGACCTCTGCCTGCAGGGACGTCCGGCCCGCCCGGCTCCCCTGACCGGGACCGTGCGGACGACGGATCGGACGCCTAGCCTCGGACCATGGACTGCCCGGACCTTGCGGAACTCCTCGAGCTGGAGCGCCACGGATGGGACTCGCTGTGCGAGTCGCGCGGCGGCGCGTTCTACGGCGAGCTGATGACGCCGGACGCCCTCATGGTGCTGGTGAACGGCATGGTGCTCGACCGTGACGCCATCGCCGCCAGCCTCGACGACGCGCCTCCGTGGAGCTCCTACGAGATCACCGACCCGCAGCTCGTGGCGCTCGGCGGCGGGTCAGCCGGTCTCGTCTACCGCGCCAGCGCGCACCGCGAGGGCGAGGCCGAGCCCTTCGTCGCCCTGATGACGAGCGTCTACCGGATGCTCGACGGGCAGCCCCGTCTCGCCCTGTACCAGCAGACCACCATCACGCACTGACCGTCGGGCTCGGCAGCATCACCGCCCGACGCGGTCGAGCCACTCGGCGAGCAGCCCTGCGACGAGGTCCGGCTGGTCGAGGTGCACGTTGTGGCCGGCCTCGTCGAGCACCACCCACGTCGCCCGCGGGTAGTGCTCGAGGATGCCGTCGACGTCGGCGTACCCGACCACGTGGTCCTGGCGCCCCGAGACGATCAACGTCGGGCGCGTCCAGGGAGCCGCCCCCTGCTCCGGCTCCACGGTCAGCTCGTAACCGGCCCGGATCCGGTCCATCGCCGCCTGGTCCGCGCGGCGGATGCCCGGCAGGGCGTGCGCCCGGAACCTCGCCCAGCCCTCCGGGGACTGGATGACGGCCATCTCCGCGTAGTCGGCGGCGTCCTGCGGATCGAGGCTCGCCAGCAGGCCCGGGTCCTCGACGAGCGTGGTCTTCTGCGGCAGGCGCGACCTGCCGGCGCCCGCCACGACGAGCGGCGCGAGCAACGCCAGCCCGGTCACCTGCTCCCGGCGCCGATGGGCCAGGGCCCGCGCCACCATGCCCCCGAAGGACGAGCCCACGAGCGCGAAAGGCTCATCCCCGAACGCGCGCTCCACGGCTCCCGCCACCGCGTCCACCACGGCATCGCTGCCGGTGATCTCCGGCCCTGCCGGGCTCAGCCCCATGCCCGGCAGGTCCACGTACACGCGCCTGCGCCCCGCATCCGCGAAGGTCCCGTCGAGGCTCGTGAGCAGCCGGTGGTCCACGCCGAACCCATGGACGAGCAGCACCGGGGCGCCCTCGCCCCGCGTGACGGTGTGCAGGGGGCTGGTCTGGGCGTCGGCGGTCAGGGAGATCTGCGGGGAGGTGCTCACGCGGCTGAGGATGCCATGCGGCGCCCACACGACCAGCCCCGCTCAGGGGCAATGGCCACACCGGTCGATCCGCGGGCCGCACCCCCACGCACGGCGACCCGCGTCGACCTCGGCGGAGGGCAAGGGATTCGAACCCTTGAGTACGGGGTCACCGCACTAACGGTTTTCAAGACCGTCGCTTTCGGCCGCTCAGCCAGCCCTCCTGGTGCGCGGACATTCTGGCACGTCAGCGGGTGCGAGACGGCGCGGGGTCGCCCACCGGGACGCGGGGCGAGGGCAGCGCGGCGGGCGCGTGCTGCTCCCACCAGCCGTCGGGCAGGCCCGGGGACACCACACCGAGCCCGTGCAGCGCGGCCAGGCGCGCGAGCCGCCCGTGGTAGGTGGCGACGGCGGTCACGTCCCGATGGGTCATCGCCATCCCCAGGTGGACCGCGGCGAACGGGCTGAGCACGCCCGTCACGTTCGTGGCCCAGGCGAGTGCCTGGTCGCTGATGCGCAGCACCTCGATCCGGTCGAGGTCGTCACGGGCGCGGACCCGTTGCGCCGACGTGGCGTGGAGGGTGGCGATCCGCAGCTCGGCGCGGGAGATCGCGCTGACGCGCAGATCGGCCTCCCTGGGGGTCGCCCAGGCGCGCCACTGCGCCGACCCGCGCACCGTGTCGAGGTACCGGGTGAGCGCCGATCCGTCGACGTAGACCCGCACGCCGCCACCCTAGCCAGCGGACCTGCAGGTCACCGGCAGCCCGCCCTCGACACCCGGTGCGGCGGCCGGCCGGCAGTCGGCGCACGTGGCCGGGCATGACTCCGGCCGGCCACCGCGAGGGTGGGCCGGCCGGAGGCGAGGCGGTGCGTCAGGCGCCGCGCAGCCGCTCCATCGCGAGCTGCACGAGCGCGATGAGCGCGTGCTTCGTGGCCGCCCGCGAACGGGCGTCGGTGTAGAGCACGGGCACGTGCGGCGGGATGGCGAGCGCCTCGCGGACGTCGTCCAGCTGGTGCTTGGCGACGCCGTCGAAGCAGTTGACCCCCACGACGAACGGGATGCCGCGGCTCTCGAAGTAGTCGACAGCCGGGAAGCACTGGTCGAGCCGGTCGGTGTCCACGAGGACGACCGCGCCGATCGCACCGCGCACCAGGTCGTCCCACATGAAGAGGAAGCGGTCCTGGCCAGGCGTGCCGAACAGGTAGAGCCACAGCGACCCCGGCAGCGCGATGCGACCGAAGTCCATCGCCACCGTGGTGGTGGTCTTGCGGTCCGAGACCCCGCCGGCGTCGTCGACGCCGACAGAGTGCTCCGTCATGGCCGCCTCGGTGTTCAGCGGCTCGATGTCGGAGATGGACCCGATGAAGGTCGTCTTGCCGACGGCGAACCCGCCGGCGACGACGATCTTGACAACAGTGGGAGCGACGTTGCCCGGAGCGGCCGTCGTGGCCACAGCGGCGTCAGAGGGCGGAAATGCCATTGAGAACACTCTCCAGCACGCTCAGGGACAGGGCGGGGGACTGACCGGTGTGGACCTCTACCGGTGTGGACGTGTGCACACGGATGTACTTCGCGTCGGCCAGGTCGGCCACCAGGATCCGCACCACGCCGAGGGGCAGGTGCAGCAGGGCCGAGAGCTCGGCGACGGAGATGTAGGTGTGCGCTGCGTGCTGAAGGATGGCCCTCTTCTCAGGGGGCAGTCCTTGGCTCGTGACCGCGCCCGGCATGACCTCGACCAGCGCCTCGAGAGGCAGGTCGGATCGCGCCGAGCGCACGCGCCCGCCGGTCACGGCATAGGGCCGGACCGTTCGGGCCTCGTACTCCACGTGGTCGCTCATGGTCAGATCACGCCACCGGCGCCCGGGTGGCGCCGTCGACGGGCAGCTGGCCGCGCATCTCGCTGATGAGCTGCGGGGTCAGCGTCGCCTCGGTCCGCGAGACGAGCATCGCCATCTCGTAGCCGATGAGGCCCACGTCGCAGCTCGCCTCGGCGACAACCGCGAGGACCGACCCGTTCGAGACGCTCATCAGGAAGAGGAACAGGTTGTCCATCTCGACGATGGCCTGCCGGACCTCGCCTGCGCGCAGCTGCCGTGAGGCGCCGCGGGTCAGGCTCGACATGCCGGAGACGATCGCGGAGAGCTGGTCGCCGCTGGTCCGGTCGAGCTGTTCGGACATGGCCATGAGGAGACCGTCGGCGGAAACGACCAGCGTATGCCGGGTCCCGGGCACGGTCCGGACGAAGTTGTCCAGGAGCCAGCCGAAGTTGGCTGCCTCGGTGCTGAGCGCTGTCACACTTCCTCCTTGCGGTGGCAGCCGGGGTTGACTGCGTGCTGATACGTCACCATGTCGGGGACGACGGGTTGTTCTGGTCTTGATCGACCAGGGGATCGGATTCGTGACGGTTCGGGGAGTCGATCGGCGCCTCCGCCGCCCGACGCCCGCGAGACGTCCCGGACTGGAAGCTCGACAGCCGCGTGCGCAGCTGGTCGGCGTCCCGCCCGGTGGCCCCGGTGGCCTCCTGGGTCACCAGGGGCGGTGACTCGGGAATCGCGACCGGCACCCGCTTGGTGAGCGAGGCGGAACCGGTCGAGCCGTTGACCGCGCTGGGGCGGTAGGCAGAGAGCTGGCTGAGCTCGGAGAGCGCCTGCTCCTGGATGTCGGACCGCAGCGCCAGCATCGCGGCGACCTCGTCGTCCAGCGCGCCGATCCGCGGGGCTGCCGACGGCGGCGCCGAACGCGGGGCGGGCGGCTGGCCGGCGGCCGGGGCGGCGGGACCGCGACCCGACCACTCGGGCGGCGTCCACGACGCGGGGGCTGTCGCCGCAGGACCCTGCGGGCGGAAGAACGACGAGACCTGCTGCGGCGGCTGGGCCGCGGCCGCGGGCTCCTCGGGGAGCGTGGGCGGCGGAGTCCAGCCCGACGACTCGGCGGCGGGAGGCGTCATCGAGGACCGGCGCACCAGGCCCGGGGCCGGCGTCGCGGCGGGCTCGGCCTGCTCCGTCGACCACGCGGACTGGCGCGGGGCGAACGTGCCGGGCGCGGGCTGGGCCGGCGGCGCCGGGGGGTCCGGGTGGAACGACGGGACGGACGACGTCGGTCGCGACTCCGGCGAGCCGTCAGCCTTCTTGCGCCCGAACAGGCTCCACCGGCGACGGCCCTTCGAGTCGTCGCTGTCGTCGTCGTCGCCCTGCACCAGGTCCGTGAAGGCAGGCGCGGGACCGGTCGACATCGGCATGGACGGCGCCCACGTGGGGACGGTCGGCTCGTGCGCGATGACCGGCTCGACGGCGTGCGCCTCGGCGACGGCCTCCGCCTCGACCGGAGTGAACATCTCCGTCTGGGCGTAGGAGTCGCGGTCGCGGTAGACCTGCGCCGGCTCGTCCTCGACCAGCTCGGGGACCGGCTGCGACCAGGAGGCCTCGACCGGCTCAGGCTGCGCTGCCGAACGGCGGCGGTCCCACGCGGGGGCGCCCTCCTCGACGACGGTCGGCTGCCACGGGGCGTCGGCGACCGGCGCGGCCGGCGTCTCCTCCCACTGCGGCGCGGTCGGCTGAGGCGCGGCGGGCTGCTGCCACGCAGGCTCGGCGGCCTGCTCCGGAGCGCTCCACAGCGACTCCGCGGGGGCGTCCTCCTGCCAGGGCTGCGCCTGCGGGGCGACGTCCTGGACCGGGGCGGGCGCCTCGTAGGCCGGAGCCTCGAAGGTCGGCGCCTGGTAGGCCTGCGTCGGCTCCCAGGCCGGCGCCTGCTCGGCCGGCTGCTCGTCCGACTCGCCAGCCGCCCAGGCCCGCGACTCATCGAGCCCGGAGGTCGAGGGCGCCGGGGCGTAGGTCGAGGAGTACGGCGAGGTGAACTGCGGCGCGGGCCGGGCCTCGTCGACCGGGTTGGCCCACCCCGTGTAGCCGCTGTAGGCGGTGAAGTCGGGGTACGCGGTCTGCGGCGACGGAGCCACGGGCTCCTCGACGGGCGCGGCGGACGCGACCGGCTCGGGCTGCTCCCACGCGGGCGTCGTCTGCTCCCAGCTCGGGGCGGCCGGCTCGGCGGCGGGCTCGTCCCAGCTCGGGCTGGAGGTCGTCGGCTCCTGGGCAGGCTGGCCCCAGCTCGCGGCGGGCGCGGGCGTCGGGTCGTTCCAGGCCGGGGTCTCGGCCGGCTCGTCCCAGGTGGGGGTCGACCACTGCGGGGCCGGCGCCTGCTCGGGCTCGGCGACGTGCGTCGACGCGGGCTCCTCGTAGGCCGTCTCCGCGGTGTCGTTCCACGACGGCGTCCAGACCTGCGTCTCCTCGCCCTCGGGAGCGTCCGGCACCAGGCCGGGGATCTCGAAGCCGAGCGCGCTGCGCCGCTGCGGCGGGGCGTCCGCCGGGGGCGGGGCGACAGGCTGCTCGGGGGCGGGGGCGGCGGGCGCGGCGAGCGCCTCGGCCGCGGCCCGCGGGGAGAGCCGGGGCAGGTCGGTTCCCGGCATCTCGGTGCGGCCGCGGAAGCCCGTGAAGAGCCCTGCGCGCTCGGCCGGGGCTGAGGGCGCTGGGGTCGCGGGGGGCGCAGCCTCCTCGGGCTCCTGCCAGGCCGGCGTCGCCGCACGGGACCGGCTGGGCAGCCCGGCCGACGGAGCGGCCGCGATGGCCGGCGTCCAGCCGGTGCCCTCCGCGGACAGCTCGGGCGAGAGCCGGGCCTCGGTGGGCGCCGGGAGGACGATGTTGTCCTCGTCGAAGGTCTTCGCGGACCGCTTGGGCAGGGAGCCGGCCAGCGGCAGCTCGCCCGAGTCGTCGTCACGCAGACGGCGGCGCGGGAGTCCGAGCGACGTGGCGCCGTCGGTCAGGGCGGCGAGGTTCACCGGCTCGACGACGGGCGCCTCGTCCTGGACGGGGCGCGAGCGCTCCTGCACGGGCTCCGAGGAGGCCGTCAGCGCGGGGGGCGACTGCTGGGTCGACCCGTAGGCCGGGCCCTCGGTGGCCGCGAACAGCGTCACGGGGAAGCGGACGGTGGTGACCGTCCCGGTGCCACGCTGGCTCTTGGCGAGCCGGACCTCGGCGCCCAGGCGGTGCGAGAGCCGGCCGACCACGAAGAGTCCCAGGCGCTGGGCGCCCAGGGCGTCGCTCGCCGCGGTGGACCGGATCTTGATGTTGGCGGCCTCGAGCTCCTGGTCGGACATCCCCAGGCCGTGGTCGAGGACCTGCACCACGACGAACTCGCCGATGACGCCGGTCTTGACCTCGACCGGGGTCTCCGGCTCGGAGAAGATCGTGGCGTTCTCGAGCAGCTCGGCGAGCAGGTGCGCCGCGCCCAGGGCGTTGAACCCGTGCATCAGCGGGTCGACGGGCAGGTCGAGCTCGATGCGGTCGTACTGCTCGATCTCGGACGAGGCGGTGCGGATGACGTCCGAGAGGGGCATCGCGTCACGCACGCGGCGGCCCGAGTCGATGCCGGCGAGCACGAGGAGCGACTCGGCGTTACGACGCATCCGGGTGGCGAGGTGGTCGAGGCGGAACAGGTTCGCCAGCGTGTTCGGGTCTTCCTCAGCGCGCTCGAGCGAGTCGATGAACGACAGCTGGCGGTTGAGGAGCACCTGGTCGCGGCGGGCGACGTTGACGAACATCTCCGCGATCGACCCACGCAGGGCGGCCTGCTCCTGGGCGACCTGCAGCGTGGTGGCGTTCACCGAGTTGAACGCGGCGGCGAGCTGGCCCACCTCGTCGGAGGAGTCCACCGGGATCTGGACCAGCTCGAGGCCCGGCCCCTCCCCGGGGACGGTGACCTGCTCGACGAGCTTCGGGAGCTGGTCGCGGACGTCCTGGGCTGCGCCGGTGAGGCGCCGCAGCGGGTTGACGATGCCTCGGGAGACCACGATCGCGAAGGCGAACGAGGCCAGGGCGGCGAGGACTGCGATGGCGATCGTGACGAGGGCGGTGTTCCGCGCCTCGCTCGACGCCTTCGCGGCGACGACCTTCGCGGAGGCGAGCACCTTCCCACTGACCTCGGAGATCGTGGAGAGCTGCTTGTTGACGTCCTCGGTGAGGGCGTCGATGGCCGGGAGGTTGCTCCCGGGCGCCGCCTCGGACACGAGGGCGCGCTTGCGGTTGAACGCCGACGTCGGGTCGTCCACCGGGAGGCGCAGCGCGCGCTGGCCCAGCGAGGCCAGCCGGACGCGGGTGGCGTCACGCGAGATCTCGGTCGACGCGGTCTGCGTCGCGTAGGACCGCAGGACGGAGTCCGAGCTGCCCTGCGTGCGGATGATCGACGTGGCGAGGGCGAGCTCGTTGACGAGGTCCTCGGCGGTGACCATCAGCGCGTGGTACGAGCCGACGTACCGGCCCAGCTCGCGGTTCTCGAGCGAGTCGGCGATCTGGCTGACCAGGCTGATCTGGCCCTGGATGATCGTGTTGTACCCGCGGGTCAGGGTCGTGGTGTTCGCGTCCGAGTCGACGAGGTCGCGGACGGCGCCGATCGACTCGTTGTGCGAGAGCTGCGCCTCTTGGAACGCGGAGACGACGTCGGACGGGAACTGGGAGAAGTCGACCCGGGCCGTCAGCGGCTTCACCGCGGCCAGCGCGGCGTCGGTCGCCGCGCGGGCTGCGTCGAGCTGCTCGCGGTCGCGGTCGGCGACCACGGACAACGCTCGTTCCTGCTGCAGGGCCACCCCCAGGGGGGCGTAGCCCTCGAGGACCTCAACCACCGTGGCGGCTGCCGCCGCAGATCGCGCGGTCCGCAGGCCGTCGTACGAGATGTACGCACCGGCGGCGAGAAGCACGATCATGGGCACGGCGAGGACCGCCAGGACCTTGGCGCGAATGCCAAGTCTGCGCAGCATGTCGACCTCTTTCCTTCACCCGTGAAGGGCGTCGCACCGGCGGTGACCGGCTCTCTGGCGCCAGCGTGGCGGTCATCGTTCGCTTCTCATCGGCTCCTGGACATCAGACCATTAGCCCGCGGAGGAGTTTGCCACGGACCTCACCCTCAGCGGTACGTCCCTTTCGGGCCTAACCTCACCGTTGTGCATGCGATCGTCGTCCATTCCCCTGGCGGACCCTACGTCCTCCGCAGCGCCGAGCTCGAAGATCCCGTCCCCCAGGTGGGTGAGGTTCTGCTCCACGTGGCCGCTTCGGGGGTGAATCGCGCGGACCTGCTGCAACGCGCCGGGCACTATCCGCCGCCGCCGGGCGCGCCCGAGTGGCCGGGCCTGGAGGTGTCGGGGCACGTCGCCGCGCTGGGCCCCGGGGTCGCCGGGCCTGAGGACGGCGGGTGGTCGGTGGGCGACCCGGTGGTGGCCCTGCTCGACGGCGGCGGCTACGCCACCCGCGCCCGGGTGCGCGCCACCCAGGTGCTCCCCGCCCCTCCGGGCATCGACCTGGTGGACGCCGCCGGCCTGCCGGAGGCCGTGTGCACCGCCTGGTCCAACCTCGTGGACGTCGGCGGCCTGCGCGAGGGGTCCACGGTGCTGGTGCACGGCGGCTCCGGCGGGGTCGGGTCGGTGGCGGTGCAGCTCGCGAAGGCGCTGGGCGCCCGGGTGATCGCCACGGCCGGTGGCCCCGAGCGGGCGGCGGGGTGCGCGCGGCTCGGCGCCGACGTCGCGATCGACCACCGTGCCGACGATGTGCGGGCCACGGTGCTCGAGGCCACCGACGGGCGGGGCGTGGACGTGATCCTGGACGTGCTGGGCGCCGGGGCGCTCGGCGAGAACGTGCGGATGCTCGCCACGGGCGGCCGCCTCGTCGTCATCGGCACGCAGCGGGGGCGGCGCGGCGAGCTGGACCTCGGCCAGCTCATGGCCCGCCGCGCCAGCGTCGTCGGCACCACGCTGCGCTCCCGGCCCGCCCACGAGAAGGCCGCGATCGTCGCCGCCGTGCGGGAGCACGTGTGGCCGATGCTGGCGGACGGCCGCCTGCGCCCGGTGGTCCATGCCCGGCTGCCGCTCGACGAGGCGGCCGCCGCGCACGAGCTGCTGGACTCGGGCGAGGTCTTCGGGAAGGTGCTGCTGGTCAGCCCAGAAGGCCCGCAGCCAGCGCCGGGGCCAGCACTGGCGTGAGCGGCAGGCGCGGGATCAGGGTGGCCTGCACCGCGTGGTACAGGTCCGCCTTGCCCTCCCAGACGGTGCGCGAGACCGCGTTGTCCGGGCCCAGCTCGTGCCACCAGGAGCCGCCCTCGCGGTCCAGCAGGTACTGCTCGGCGTAGTCCCACCAGGTCGCGTACCAGGCGTCGAAACGCGGGTCCCCGGTGGCGGCGAACAGGGTGGCCGCCGCGGCGATGCCCTCGGCGACGACCCAGTGCATGCGCTCGCGCACCACCGGCCGGCCGGTCCAGTCCACCGTGTAGACGAAACCGGGGGCGCCATCGACGTCCCACCCCTCGGCCACGGCGGCGTCGAACAGGGCCACCGCGTCGTCGAGCATCCACGCCGGCGCCACGTCGCCCCGCGCGGTCAACGCCGCGCGGGCGTGGAGCGTCAGGCGCGCCCACTCGAGCCAGTGCCCGATGGTCGCGCCGTACGGGCGGAACGGGTGCGCGGGCGTGTCGACGTTGTAGTCGAGGTCCGGCGCCCAGTCGCTGTCGAAGTGCTCCGGGATGCGCCACCCGTTGTCGCGGGCGAAGCCGTGCACCACCCGCTCGATGATCCGCAGCGCCCGGTCCAGCCACACCCGCTCCCCGGTGACGTCCGCCGCCGCGAGGTACGCCTCGACGGTGTGCATGTTCGCGTTGACGCCCCGGTAGGCGTCCACCTCGGTGAACGCCGGGTCCCAGCTCTCGACGGCCATGCCGGCGGCGTCGTCCCAGAAGCGCCGCTCGGACACGGCGAGCGCCTCCCCCAACAGCTCGCGCGCGCCGGGCCGGCCCGCCGCGGCGGCGCTCGCCGTGGCCAGCACCACGAACGCGTGCGGGTACGCCGCCTTCTCGGCGTCGGTGGGCCCGTCGGCGCCGACCTCGGCGAACCAGCCCCCGTGCTCGTCGTCGTGGAAGATCCCGCGCAGGGCCGCCAGGCCGTGGTCCACCAGCGGCGCACAGCCCGGACGCCCCAGCAGGGCGCCCAACGCGTACACATGCGTCATCCGGCACGTGATCCACAGCTCGGCGGGCCCGTCGAGCGCGACGCCGCGCTCGTCGAGCCGCGCGAACCCTCCGGACGCGACAGCCGAGGGCGCCCCGAATGCGAGGAGGCGATCCGTCTCCTGCTCGAGCCAGCGGGCATGGGCAGGAGTGGTCAGCCACGTCATGCCGGTCACCCTAGCGGCGGGCCCGGCAGCGGCGCCGGGCACGTGCGGGCCCCGCCGCAGCGGGTGACAATCGAGGATGAGCAAGTCCACGGACAGCAGCTCGACGGACCAGCAGGACACCTCCACCACGCGGGCGCGCCGCACATCGAAGGGCGACGCCGCCCGGCCCGCGAAGGGCTCGGAGACGCCGCCGCAGGACGCGCAGACGGCGCAGGACGCCACGACAGAGCCGGACTCGAGGACGGAGCAGGCCGGCGCCACAACCCCGCGGCGCGCGAGGTCCACGAAGTCGCCGTCCACGAAGACGCGATCCTCGGAGACGCGGTCCTCGGAGACGCGCTCGAGCACGCGGCGATCGACGAAGCCCGCGACGACAGACACGACCGCGGAGCCGCGCGAGGCCCCGGATGCCCAGGAGTCGCAGGAGTCGCAGGAGCCGCCGTCGAAGCCCGCGCGGGCGAGGTCCCGGGCGAGCCAGGAGCCGCGGTCCGACAAGCCGCAGTCCGATCAGGCGCAGTCCGATCAGGCGCAGCCCGAGCAGGGGCAGCCCTCCGCGCAGCCGTCGACGGGCTCCACACCCCCGCAGCACGCTCCGGCGGGCCGCGCGCGGGTCGTGGTGGTGGGCCCTGACGGCCGCCCGATGGTGATGCCGGCGGTGGCCATGGGCGGCGCGGCGGCGAACGTGCAGGACGGCCAGGCGGGCGCCGCGGAAGGTCAGGACGGCTCGGCGGAGCAGCACACCACAGCGGGCCTGGTGGACCAGCCGTCCAAGGTGATGCGGATCGGCTCGATGATCAAGCAGCTGCTCGACGAGGTCCGCACCGCCCCGCTGGACGAGGCGGCGAGGGTGCGGCTCACCGAGGTGCACGCCCGGGCGATCCGCGAGCTCGAGGACGGCATCTCGGGGAACCTGCTCGAAGAGCTGCAGCGGCTCACAATGCCCCTGGGCCAGGGCGCCGTGCCCAGCGACGCCGAGCTGCGGATCGCCCAGGCGCAGCTGGTGGGCTGGCTCGAAGGGCTGTTCCAGAGCATCCAGACGGCACTGGTGGCGCAGCAGGTGGCCACGCAGACGCAGCAGCGCAAGGCGCTGCCGCCAGGGCTCGTCCCGATGGCGCAGGCCGCCCAGGCGCAGGCGCAGGCCGCGCAGTCGGGGGGCGGCCAGCCATCGGCCGACACCCGCCCGGGCCAGTACCTGTGAGGCTCAGCCGCCTGTGACGCTCAGCCGGGCGTGACGCTCAGCCGGGCGTGACGTCGCCCGTCGACGCGGCCGGGCGGCTCGAGCTGAGGATGATCGCCACCGTGACGCACCCGAGGCCCACGATCTCGAGCCCGTGCGGCCACTGGCGCAGCACCACGGCCCCCACGACGGCCGCCGTGGCGGGGAGCATCGCCAGCAGCACGGCGAACGTCGCCGCGGTGACCTTGCGCAGCACCACCTGCTCGAGCGCGTACGGGACCACCGAGGAGAGCACCGCGATGGCCACCACCAGCACCGCCAGGCGCGGGTCGGTCAACAGCGGCCCCGCACGGCCGGCCAGGAACGGCGCGAGCACCAGGGCGCCGAACCCCATCGCCACGGCCAGCGACGTCACCCCTCCCCCGGAGCCGCCGTGCTGCGCGACCCGGCGGCCCAGCAGGATGTAGCCGGCCCAGCAGGCGGCGGCCATCGCGATCGCGACGAGCCCGCGGGCGGCGTCGGGCCCGGCGTCGAGGCTCACCCCTGCGAGCAGCACCACGCCCGCGGCGGCGACGGCGATGGCTCCGCGCTCCCGCCAGCCGCGCCCGGTGACCGCGGCCACCGCGACGGGGCCGATGAACTCGATGGCCACCGCCGTGCCGAGCGGCAGGCTGTCGATGGCGATGTAGAAGGTCACGTTCATCAGCGCGAGCACCACGCCGAACCGCGCCGACGCGCCCAGCTCGGCCCGGGTCCACCGGGTGCGCCAGGGGCGCCGCCACAGGGCGAGCACCACAGCGGCGACGGCCACCCGCGCCCAGGCGAGGGTTCCGGGCGGCAGCACCGTGAACAGCCCGACGGCGATGGCCGCGCCCAGGTACTGGGTCAGCCCGGACACCGCGAACAGCGCAGGAGCGGGAGCTCGGCCCAGGCCCCGGCCTGATGGTGCTCCTGGCGGGCTCTGAACCACCCGCCGATGGTGTCACACCAGGCCGAGGCCCCAGGTCACCCCTTCACGGAGCCGGCGAGCAGGCCGCGCACGAAGAACCGCTGGAGCATCAGGAACACGACCAGCGGCACGATCATCGCGATGAACGCCCCGGCGGACAGCACGTGCCACTGCGCCCCCCGGGTGCCCGCCAGCTCGGCCACGCGCACCGTCAGCGGCGCCACGTCCGGGGAGCCGCCCGCGAAGGTCAACGCCACGAGCAGGTCGTTCCACACCCACAGGAACTGGAAGATGGCGAACGACGCGATCGCGGGGGTGAGCAGGGGCAGCAGCACCCGGAAGAAGATCGTCACGTGCCCGGCGCCGTCCACCCTGGCGGCCTCGACCAGCGACTTCGGGATGTCCTTCATGAAGTTGTGGAGCAGGAAGATCGCCAGCGGCAGCGCGAAGATCGAGTGCGACAGCCAGATGGTCCAGAAGGAGCCCGACAGGCCCCACTGCACGTACTGGGTGAGCAGCGGGATCAGGGTGACCTGGATGGGCACCACCTGCAGCGCGAACACCGCGACGAACAGGATGTTGCGGCCCTTGAAGTCGATCCAGGCGAACGCGTACGCCGCCAGCAGGGCCAGCGAGATGGGGATGACCACGGCGGGGATGGTGATGACCACCGAGTTCACGAAGAACGTGGAGAACTGCGTGCCGCTCCCGAACAGCACCTCGGTGTAGTTGTCGAGGGTCGTCTCCGGGTTCTGCAGGAACGTCCACCAGCCCGAGGTGCGGATCTCGCTGCGCGGGCGGAACGAGGTGAGCAGCAGCCCGAACGTCGGGATGGTCCACAGGATGGCCAGCACGACGGCCAGCAGCGACGTCCACGGCCGCGCGAGGCGGGCGCGGGCGATGCCGGCCCGCTGGTCCATGCGGCCGAGCCGGCCGGTGCGGCCCTTCGCGGGGGCGTCGGAGTCGACGAGGGCGGTGGACGGGATCGCGGCAGTCATCGGATCTCCTCCGCGATGCGCAGTTGGCGGACGTTGTAGATCACCAGCGGGATCACCAGGACGAAGAGGATCACCGCGAGCGCGGCGCCCAGGCCCAGGTCGCGGATGCGGAAGCTCTGCACGTAGAACTCGTTCGCGACGACGGAGGTGCCGAAGTTGCCGCCGGTCATGGTCCGCACGATGTCGAACACCTTGAGGGTCCCCATGGCGATGGTGGTGACCACGACCACCAGCGCGGGCCGGATGCTGGGCACCGTGATGAAGCGGAACATCTTGGTCCCGTGCAGGCCGTCGAGCCGGGCGGCCTCGACGATGTCGTCGGGGATGGCCTTGATCGCGGCGGACAGCACCGTCATGGCGAACCCGGTCTGGATCCAGATCATCACGGCGATGAGGAACAGCGTGTTCGCGGGCTCGCTGAGCAGGAACTGCTGGGGCGGCAGGCCAAGCCACACCAGGAGCTGGTTGAGGATGCCGATCTGGTTGACGCCCGGCTGGTCGGGCCGGAACTCGTAGACGAACTTCCAGATGATGCCGGCGCCCACCATGGAGATCGCCATGGGCAGGAAGATCAGCGTCTTGGCGAGGTACTCGAACCGGGTCCGGTCCACCAGCACCGCGTAGACGAGCCCGATCAGGGTGGCCAGCAGCGGAACGAGGATGACCCACATGAGGGTGTTGCGGAGCACGGTCTGGAACTGGTCCTCGGAGAACACGCGGACGTAGTTCTCCAGCCCCACGTAGTCCTTGCCCTTGCTGTCGAGCAGGGACCCCCACACCGTCCGCAGCCCGGGGTACACCAGCCCGAAGCCCAGCCCGATCACGGTGGGGCCGAGGAACGCCGCCGCCACCACCCAGCCGGGGACCCGCTTCGGGCGGTCGACCGCCAGCAGGATCGCTCCCATCACCACCACGAACAGCAGGATCGCCACGAACATCAGGACGAACTTGTGTCCCGTGGACCCAGCGTTGATCAGCCAGTCCATCGCTCCTCACCTTCCACGCCGCGTTCGACCGGCGCCTCGTCGCGCCGGCAGGGGGGACGGACGGACGTGGCGGGCGACGCTGCACGCGCCGCCCGCCACGCCGGTCCGATGCGTCAGGAGCTAGGCCAGCTCGCCTCGATCGCGGTGAGCACGTCCTGGTCGGACTTGTCGCTCGCGACCCACGCGGTCATCTCCGTCCAGAAGGTCCCGGCGCCGACGGCCCCGGGCATCTGGTCCGACCCGTCGAACCGGAACGTGTAGCTCGGGTCGGTGAGCAGCTCGTAGGAGAGCTGGTCGATGGGCGACTGCAGCAGCGAGGAGTCGAGGCCGCTGTTGGCGCTGAACCATCCCTGGCCGGTGACCGACGCCTTGGCGTTGGCCCATTCCGGGCTGGAGAGGTAGGCGTGGAAGGCCTGGACCTCGGGACGGTCGCTGAACGCGGTCACGAACTCGCCGCCGCCGAGCAGCGGCTTGTCCTCGGCCGTCTTGCCCGGCAGGTAGAAGGCGTAGACGTCGCCGTCCTCGGCGACCTCGAGGCCCTCGTCCCAGTTGGCCTGGTAGAAGTTGGCCGCGCGGTGCAGCCAGCAGGTGCCGTCGGGGATGCCGTTGGCCGACTCGTTCCACGCCGACGTGGCGATCGACGTGACGCCGCCCAGGCCGCCGTTGACGTACTCCGGGTTCTTCAGGATGTCCCCGACCGCGCCGAGCGCCGTGACGATCTGCGGGTCGTTGAACGGGATCTCGTGGTTGACCCACTGGTCGTAGACGTCCGCGCCGGCGGTGCGGAGCACCACGTCCTCGACCCAGTCGGTGGCCGGCCAGCCGGTCGCCTCACCGGACTCGATGCCCGCGCACCACGGGATGGCGCCGTCGTCGACGATCTGCTGGCTGAGGTCCATGAGCTCGTCCCACGTAGTCGGGACCTCGTAGCCCGCGCCCTCGAAGGCGCTCGGGGAGTACCAGACGAAGGACTTGACGTTGGCGCCCAGCGGCGTGGCGTAGAGCGTGCCGTCCACCGTGCCGTACTCCACCCACTCCGGGGTGTAGAACTCGTTGGCGTTGGCGACGACCGCCTCGCCCGCCGGCGTCACGGCGTCCGGGAAGTCCTGCACGAGCGACTTCAGGAAGCCGGGCTGGGGGATGTACGCGATGTCCGGCGGGTTCCCGGCGGTGAGGCGGACGGGGAGCTGCGCCTCGAACTCGCGCGACCCCTCGTACTGGATCTCGGCGCCGGTGCAGTCCTCGAACGGCTTGTACGACGCGCGCTGCTCCTCGGCCTCGGGGTCCACGATCGACGTGTAGACGCTCACGGTCTTGCCCTCGAGGTCGCCGTACTGCTCGAACTGCGCGCAGTCGATCGCGGCGGCCGTCTCCTCCGCGGATCCCTCGTCGTTGCTGCCGCACGCCCCCACCAGAAGGAGGACCCCTGCCGCGCTGACCGCTGTGGCCCTGCTGCGGCGCCTACCCATGCTGTTCATCTGACCTCCACGTCGTCGTGGTCCGCCCCCAGGGTGAGAAAAGTCCTGGTCGGCGGGCATTTGCCTTCCAGTGATGGAAGCCCTGTCAGACGCTGGGCGCAACCCCAGATCGCGGCTTGGGCGGTCACGATTGAGTCACATCGACGCACAGGCGTCACCGCAGGCGGGAGCGCTCCACACCACGGCCCACATCGGTCACGATCGGGTCACAGAGCGGCTCGCCGACCCAACGCCGGCGGCCGCCCCGTCGTCACTCGACGCCGGACAGCACCCCACGCAGGACAGCGACGACGCCGTCGTCATCGATGGTCCCGGTCACCTCGTCCGCGATCGCCCGCACCGCCTCAGGGGCGTGCCCCATCGCGACGCCACGAGCGGCCCAGCGCAGCATCTCCAGGTCGTTGGAGCCGTCCCCCACGGCCACGGTCGCGAACGGCTCGACGCCCAGGGCGCGGCGCAGCTCCTCGAGCGCGCTGCCCTTGGAGACCCCGCCGGGCGTCAGGTCGAGCCAGGCCGTCCAACCGACCGCGTAGGAGACCTCGTGCAGGCCCACCCGCTCGACCAGCTCGTGGAACTCCTCCGGGGTGCTCTTCGGGCTGCGGATCACCACACGGGTGGAGGGCGCGGAGCACAGCTCGTCGAAGGACACGACGCGGTGGTCTCCCCCGAGCTCCCCCTCGGGGAACGGCGCGCTGACCAAGAACCCGCGGCCCAGGTCCTCGACGGCGTACAAGGCGTCGGGCAGCTCGAGGGACAGCACCCGCAGCGCGGGCTCCGGGTCGAACGTGATGGTCTCGGTGAGCTCGTACCCGTCCTCGAGGGACGGGTCGAGCCGCACCGTGACGGCGCCGTTGGACGTGACGGCCCACCCGGTGTCGATGCCGAGGTCGCGGGCCACGGGCACGGTCGCCACCACGGAGCGGCCGGTGGCGAGCACCACGTGCGCGCCCGCCTCGACCAGGCCGGTGACGGCCTCGCGCACCGCGGGGGAGATCGTCCCACCGAAGGACATCAGCGTTCCGTCGATGTCGAGGGCGACCAGCATGCCGTCCGCGGTGCGCGCGTGGCTCATCGGGTCACCGGCTCCAGGACCTCGAGGCCGCCGAGGTAGGGGCGCAGGCCTTCCGGCACACGCACCGAGCCATCGGGCAGCTGGTGGTTCTCCAGGATGGCCACGATCCAGCGGGTCGTGGCGAGCGTCCCGTTCAAGGTGGCGACGGGACGCGTCTCCCCCGAGGCGGTGCGCTCCCGGATGCCCAGGCGGCGCGCCTGGAACGTCGTGCAGTTGGACGTCGACGTGAGCTCGAGGTAGCGCTCCTGGGTGGGCAGCCACGCCTCGCAGTCGAACTTGCGGGCGGCGCTCATGCCCAGGTCGCCGGCGGCGGTGTCGATCACCCGGTAGGGCAGCCCGGCCAGCGCCAGCATCTCCTCCTCCCAGCCGAGGATGCGGCGGTGCTCCGCGGCGGCGTCCTCGACGGTGGTGTAGCTGAACGCCTCGACCTTGTGGAACTGGTGCACGCGGATGATGCCGCGGGTGTCCTTGCCGTACGAGCCCGCCTCGCGGCGGTAGCAGGCCGACCAGCCGGCGTAGCGCAGCGGGCCGTCCGACAGGTCGAGGATCTCCCCCGAGTGGTAGCCCGCGAGCGCGACCTCGCTGGTGCCCACCAGGTACAGGTCGTCCGCCTCGAGGCGGTAGATCTCGTCCGCGTGCGCGCCGAGGAACCCGGTGCCGGCCATGACCTCGGGCTTGACCAGCGTCGGGGTGATCACCGGGGTGAACCCGTTCGCGAGCGCGCGGTCCACGGCGGCGTTGAGCAGCGCGAGCTCGAGGCGGGCTCCGACGCCGGTCAGGTAGTAGAACCGGGCGCCGGAGACCTTGGCGCCGCGCTCGGTGTCGATCGCGGCCAGCATCTCGCCCAGCTCGAGGTGGTCCCGCGGCGTGAAGCCCTCCGCGGCGAAGTCCCGGGGCGTGCCCTCGTGGCGCAGCACCACGTAGTCGTCCTCGCCGCCGGCGGGGACGCCGTCCTCGATGACGTTGCCGATGCTGCGCGCGAGCTCGCCGGCCGCGACGTCGGCGGCCTCCGCGTCGGCCTGCAGCGCCTTGACCTGCTCGGCGAGCTGCTTGGCCCGGGCCAGCAGCGCGGCCTTCTCGTCGCCCTGCGCGGACGCGACCTGCTTGCCGAGCGCCTTCTGCTCGGCGCGCAGCCGCTCGTAGTCCGTCAGCGCGGACCGGCGGCGGGCGTCGGCGTCGAGCACCTGGTCGACGAGCCCCGGGTCGTCCCCACGGGCACGCTGGCTGGCACGGACGAGGTCGGGGTCCTCACGGACGAGTCGCAGGTCGATCACAAGGACGAGCCTATCGACCCTGGCCCTGCCTGGCTCCGCCATACCTCGTGGCGACCGGCGGGCCTGCCTCTGCGGCGCCGTCGGTGGCGGCACTAGGTTGTCGGCATGACATGGGAGGCGTGGGTCGCGATCGGCGCCCTGGTGCTGGCCGGCTGCGCTGTGGTCATCGCCGTGGTGGTGCTGCGCCGGCTGCGGGAGCTGCGCCTGAAGGTGGCGGCGGACGCTGCGGCCGCCGAGGGAGACGCGTCCGACGCCGAGCCCGCGGAGCCGCGGCTGGTCGCGTTCATCGCGAACCCGTCGAAGCCCGATGTGGCGGCCGCGCGCGGCGAGATACTGCGGGCGGCGGCCGAGATCGGCCTGACGACACCGCTGTGGCTCGAGACCACCGTCGAGGACCCGGGGATCGGGCAGGCGCGGGAGGCCGTGCGGCGTGGCGCTGACGTGGTGGTCGCGGTGGGCGGCGACGGCACCGTCCGGGCGGTCGCCGAGGCGCTGGCGGGGACCAAGGTGGCGATGGGCATCGTGCCGGTGGGCACCGGCAACCTGCTGGCGCGCAACCTCGACCTGCCGCTGGGCGACCCCGCCGCGGCGCTGCGCATCGCCCTGGAGGGCTCCGACCGCGCGATCGACGTGGGCTGGCTGCGGGTGCTGCGCGACGGCTCGGTGGAGGACGACGTCACCGCAGCCGCCGTCCGGACCCCGCCGCCCACCCCCGAGGCGTCCCGGGACCACATCTTCCTGGTGATCGCGGGCGTCGGCTTCGACGCCGCGATGATCGCCGACACCGACGACGACCTGAAGGCCCGGGTCGGATGGATCGCCTACTTCGTCTCGGGGGTCCGGCACCTGCACGGGCGGCGGCTGCGCGTGACCGTGCGCCTCGACGACGCCCCTCCGGAGACCCTGCGGCTGCGCAGCCTGCTGGTGGGCAACTGCGGGCGGCTGCCCGGAGGGCTCACCCTGCTGCCGGACGCGCTCATCGACGACGGCTGGCTCGACGTCGCGGCGATCGACACCCGGGGCGGTGTGGCCGGCTGGGCGCAGCTCTTCGGCGAGGTCGTGCTGCAGGGCGTGGGGGTGCGCACCGAGCTTCCCGCGAAGATCGGCCGGATCGACCACACCCGGGCCCGCAAGATCCACGCCCGGTTCTCGAGCACCGAGCCGGTGCAGGTGGACGGCGACATCATCGGGCGGGCGCGCGACGTCGAGGCCCGCGTCGAGGAGGGCGCCCTCGTGGTGCGGGTCGCCCGCGCCTGAGGCCGCCCGCGCAGAACGGTCAGGCGCGCAGAACAGTCAGCCGCTCAGCGCGGCCGAGGCAGTCAGTGCGTGCGAGGCGCTCAGTGCGTGCGGCCGGCGCGCAGCGAGCGCAGCCACTCGCGCGCCGCGACGAAGTCCTCGTCGGCGGTGCCGCGCCGCACCACGGCCTGCACGTCGTCCGCCCGCGGGTAGGAGCCGAGGAACCGCACGTGCGGGCAGACCCGGTGCAGGCCGATCAGCACCTCCCCCATGCGCTCGTCGGCGATGTGGCCCTCGGCGTCGATCGAGAACGAGTACCGCCCGAGCGCGTCGCCGATGGGCCGCGACTCGATGCGGGAGAGGTTCACGCCCCGGGCGGCGAACTGCTCGAGCATGTCCAGCAGCGCGCCCGCCTCATTGCTGGGCAGGTGGACGTCGAGCGTCGTCTTGTCGGCGCCGGTGGGCGGCGGCACCTCGCCCGGGCGGCCGACGAGCACGAAGCGGGTGACGGCCCGGTCGTTGTCCTCGACGTGCTCGGCGAGCACGTCGAGGCCGTAGTGCGCGACGGCGGGCGGCGGGACCAGGGCGGCGTCGAACGCGAGCTGGGGGCCGCCACCGCTGGCCACCTGCTCGGCGATGAGCGCGGCGGGGGCGGTGTTGGACGTGGCCGGCACGTGGACGGCGCCCGGGACGTGCTGGGCGAGCCAGCGGCGGCACTGCACCCACGCGTGCGGGTGGGCCGAGATGCGCTGCACGTCCTCGAGGCGGACGCCCGGCGCCGCGACCAGCGTGAAGCCGACGGGCACGAGCATCTCGCGCAGCAGCACCAGCGGCTCGCCCACCGCGAGCGCGTCGAGGGTCGCGGTGACGCCG
>Ga0233375_1000481_pt1 | contig 21452 bp, 19 predicted proteins | sample ElkDunMinimDraft_10_FD_191539 | JGI IMG/M metagenome (GOLD analysis project Ga0233375, IMG submission 191539) | Fecal eukaryotic communites from dung pellets of Tule Elk in California, USA - Elk Dung E16 | ecosystem: Host-associated > Mammals > Digestive system > Large intestine > Fecal | place... | reverse complement strand
CGTCGTGCTGGACGGCGGGCACGGCCGCGTCGGTCTCACCGCCGGACGTCAGCCACAGCGCGAGGAGGACGGACCGGGGCAGGTCGAGCGTGGCAGCCACGGCACCACGGTAGGCGCTGCGGTGCGGCCGACGTCAGCCCACGGCGTGCAGGGGTGCCGCGAGCGCGACGCCCGACCCGTCGCGGCGCTCGTCGACCGGCGGGAGGTCCACCGGCTGGCCGCCGGAGCCGGTCGCCCGCGCGGGCGCCGGTCCCACGTGGGCGAGCAGGAGGGTGTCCTCGCCCTTGAGGAACCGGTGCGAGCGCACGCCGCCCGTGGCCCGGCCCTTGCCCGGGTAGGCGGCGAACGGGGTCACCTTGGCCGAGCCGGTCTGCGTGCCGGGCAGCGCCGCGGACGACCCGGACACCGTCACGACGACCGCGTCGTCCCCGGGGCGCACGACACCGAACGCCACGACCCGCGCGCCGGCGGCGAGCTTGATGCCGGCCATCCCGCCGGCCGCGCGGCCCTGCGGGCGCACCTGGGCGCCGGGGAAGTGCAGCAGCGAGGAGTCGGACGAGACCAGCACGAGCTCGTCGTCGTCCCCCGCGAGGGCGGCACCGACGACCGCGTCGCCGTCCTTGAGGGAGATGGCCTCCCACTCGTCGCCCTTGGTCGGCACGTCGCCGGGCGTCACGCGCTTGACGACGCCCTGGACGGTCGCCAGCGCCAGCGGGGGAGCGTCGGCGCCCAGCGGGACGAGCGCGACGACGCGCTCGCCCTTGTCGAGCGTGACCGCCTCGCCCACCGGCAGCCCGCCGGACAGCGACGGCGGGCCGTCGGTCGGCGGCAGCGTGGGCAGCTCGAGGACCGACAGGCGCACCACCCGCCCCGCCGACGTCAACGCACCGACCTCGGCGCGGGCGCTGGTCGCGACGGCCGAGGCGATGACGTCGTGGCGGCTGCGGACCGAGCCGTCACCGCGTGCGGGCTCGACGTCCTCGGACGTGCGCGCCAGCAGGCCCGTGGCCGACAGCAGGGCCCAGCAGGGCGTGTCGGGGATCTCCAGCGACGCGGGTGCGCCCTTGGCCGAGGTCGGTGCGCCCGCCGCGCCGGCGAGGCTCGTCCCGCCGGCGCTCTCCAGCAGGACTGTCCGGCGCGGGGTGCCGTACGTCGCGGCGACGTCGGCCATCTCGTCCGAGGTGACGGTGCGCAGCAGGGCGTCGTCGCCGAGGATCGCCTGCAGCCGCGCGATCTCGTCGATCAGCTCGTCGCGCTCCTTCTCCAGCTCGATGCGCGAGAACTTCGTCAGCCGCCGCAGCCGCAGCTCGAGGATGTACTCCGCCTGCGGCTCCGACAGGTCGAAGACCGACCGCAGCCGACCCCGCGCGGTGTCCGCGTCGTCCGACGTGCGGATGACCTGGATGACCTCGTCGATGTCGAGGATCGCGACCAGCAGGCCCTCGACGAGGTGCAGGCGCTCCTGCCGCTTGGTCAGGCGGTACGACGTGCGGCGGCGGACGACCTCGAGGCGGTGCTCGACCCACACCCGCAGCAGGTCGACCAGCCCGAGCGTGCGCGGCTGCCCGTCCACCAGGGCGACGTTGTTGACCGAGAACGAGTCCTCCAGCGGCGTGTGCCGGTAGAGCTGCCCCAGCACCGCCTCGGGGTCGAACCCGGTCTTGACCTCGATGACCAGCCGCAGCCCGTGCGCGCGGTCCGTGAGGTCGACGACGTCGGAGATCCCGGAGAGCTTCTTGGACTGCACGCCCTCCTTGATCTTCTCGATGACCTTCTCCGGGCCCACCGTGTACGGCAGCTCGGTGACGACGATGCCCTTGCGGCGTGGCGTGACGTTCTCGATCCGCGCGGTGGCCCGCGTCCGGAACGCGCCGCGGCCGGTGCGGTACGCGTCGCGCACACCGTCGAGGCCGACGATCTTGCCGCCCGTCGGCAGGTCCGGGCCCGGGACGAACCGCATGAGGTCCTCGAGCGTGGCGTCGGGGTGGGTGACCAGGTGACGTGCCGCGGCGACGACCTCGACGAGGTTGTGCGGCGCCATGTTCGTCGCCATGCCCACCGCGATGCCGGTCGCGCCGTTGACCAGCAGGTTCGGGATGGCGGCGGGCAGCACGCCCGGCTGCTTGAGCTTGTTGTCGTAGTTGGGGACGAAGTCGACGACGTCCTCGTCGAGGCCCTGGGTCATCGCCACCGCGGCCGGCGCCATCCGGGCCTCGGTGTACCGCGAGGCCGCGGGGCCGTCGTCGAGCGACCCGAAGTTGCCGTGCCCGTCCACCAGCGGCAGGCGCAGGGAGAACGGCTGCGCCAGACGCACCATCGCGTCGTAGATCGCCGTGTCGCCGTGCGGGTGCAGCTTGCCCATGACCTCGCCGACCACGCGCGCCGACTTCACGTACGGCCGCTCGGGGCGCAGCCCCATGTCCGCCATCTGGTAGATGATCCGCCGCTGCACGGGCTTCAGGCCGTCGCGCGCGTCGGGCAGGGCACGCGAGTAGATCACCGAGTACGCGTACTCGAGGAACGACCCCTCCATCTCCGTCGTGACGTCGACGTCGACGATCCGCTCGACGAGGTCCTCGGGCGGCAGGTCGGGGGTCGCGGGGCGACGCGCCATGGGCTGGTGTGCTCCTCGGGTGCTGCGGTGCGGGTGGGGCGTGCGGGTGCCGGCGGTTCGCGCGCCACGACCATTGTCGCCGCGCCGGGTCCGTCCTCGGTGCAGCCGCGCCGCTAGCCTGGCGGCATGGCCGACGTCGTCCCCCCTGACGGGCACCCGGACCCGGCCGGTGCGCCGGGGTCCGCCGCCGCACCCTACCCGGCAGGCTGGGAGGCGGACGTCGTCCTCACGGACGGCACCACCACGCGGTTGCGCCCGATCCGCCCGGACGACGCCGACGCGCTGCAGTCGTTCCACGTCGCGCAGTCCGAGCGCTCGACGTACCTGCGGTTCTTCGCGTCGCTCGACCGGCTGCCGGAGCGCGACCTCGAGCGGCTCGTGACGGTGGACCACGTCGACCGGGTGGCCCTCGTGGCCGTGACGGGGTCGCCCGAGGCGGGCACGCCCGAGCGCATCATCGGCGTGGCGCGGTACGACGTGGTCGAGCCCGAGACCGCCGAGGTGGCCTTCAACATCGCCGACGCCCACCAGGGCAAGGGCCTGGCCTCCGTGCTGCTCGAGCACCTGGCCGCGGCGGCGCGCGAACGAGGCGTCCGGCACTTCCTCGCCGAGGTGCTGCCGCAGAACGGCCGCATGCTGGCCGTCTTCAAGGAGGCCGGGTACGAGGTGCGCCAGCGCACCGAGGACGGCGTCGTGCAGGTGACGTTCGACATCGACCCCACCGAGCGGTCGCTGGCCGTCGCCGCGGACCGGGAGCACCGGGCCGAGGCGCGCTCGATGCGCGCGCTGCTCACGGCGCGGTCGGTTGTCGTGGTGGGACCCGGACCGGAGGCGGCCGGGTCGCTGGCCGCCCGCCAGGCCGAGCGCGTCCTCGACGGGCTCGCGGACCAGGCGCGTGCCGGACGGCTGACGGTGCACGCGGTCGCCGTGGGCGCACCCGAGGGCCGGGACGGGGCGGCGGAGGTCGACGCGGACGGGGTGCACCACCACACGCGGATCGACGACGTGCCGGGGCCCGTCGAGCTCGCCGTCGTGGCGCTGCCCCCCGAGCGCGTCCTCGACGCGGCCCGCCGGCTGGGCGCGCTGGGCGTGCGCGGGCTCGTGCTGCTGTCCAGCGGGTTCGCCGAGTCGGGCCCGGAGGGGCTCGCGCGGCAGCGCCTGCTGCTGGGCGTGGCCCACGGCGCCGGCATGCGCGTGGTCGGCCCGGCCTCGTTCGGGCTGATCGCGACGCAGGACGGCACCCTGCTGGACGTGTCGCTGGCCACGCGCCCGCCGCGACCGGGGCGCGTCGGGCTGTTCTGCCAGTCGGCGCCGCTGGCCGTCACGCTGCTGGGCGCGGTCGAGCGCCGGGGCCTGGGGCTCGCCCAGCTCGTCTCGGCGGGGCACCGCGCCGACGTGTCCGGCAACGACCTCATGCAGTTCTGGGGCGAGGACGACGGCACCGACGTCGTGGCCCTGTACCTGGAGTCGATCGGCAACCCCCGCAAGTTCTCGCGCATCGCCCGCCGGCTCGCGGCGCACAAGCCGGTGGTCGTCCTCACGGCGGGCCGGTCGGGCCACGTCGCGCCCCCGGGCCACGCCGTGCGGCCGACCCGTGCGCCCCGCCGCACCCTGGAGGAGGTGCTGCGCCAGTCCGGCGTGATCCGGGTCGACAACGTCCACCAGATGCTGGACGTCGTCCAGCTGCTGGCGCACCAGCCCCTGCCGCGCGGACGACGCACCGCGGTGCTCGCGACCTCCACGGGCGTGGCCGCCCTGGTCGCGGAGGCCGCCGCCGCCGCCGGCCTGGTCGTGACCGACCGCGTCGAGCTGCTCGCCGAGGACGCGTCGCCGCACGAGGTGCACGACGCCGTGGAGCGGGTCTACGGGGACCCCGACGTGGACGTCGTGATCGTCCTGCGCATCCCGACCCTCGGGGTGCCGGACGCGGTCCTGCCCGGGGAGGTCGCCCGTGCCGCGGCCCGCACCGGCAAGTCGACGGTCGCGTGCATCCACGACCTGCACGGTGTGACGCCCGACCTGGCGGCCGCCGCCCCGGACGGTCGGGTGTGGACCGTGCCCGCGTACGCGGCACCGGAGGACGCCGCGCTCGCCCTGGGCCGGGCCGCGCGCTACGCCGCGTGGCACGCCGCCGACCGGGGACGCCCGGTGCAGCCCGCGGGCGTCGACACCCGCGCCGCGGCCCGCCTGGTGGCGCGCCTGCTGGCCGCGTCGGGCGCCACCGACGGCTCCCCGCTGCCGCTCGACCCGGCCCAGACCGCCGAGCTGCTGGCCGCCGCGGGGGTCCACGTGTGGCCCTCGGTGCGCGTGCGCGACGCGGACGAGGCGGTCGCAGCCGCCGACGCGCTGGGGTGGCCCGTCGCGGTCAAGACCACCGTGCCGGCGCTGCGGCACAGGGCCGACCTCGGCGGTGTGCGGCTCGACGTCGCCGACGCGACCGAGCTGCGCGCGGACGTCGCCGGCATCCTGGCGCTCGCGGGCGAGCACGACCCCGGACCCGGCGTGCCGCCCCTGGAGGTGCAGGCGATGGCCCCGCACGGCGTCGCGTGCGTCGTGCGGTCCACCGAGGATCCGCTGTTCGGGCCCGTCATCAGCCTGGGCGTGGCCGGGGACGCGGCCGACCTCCTCGGTGACGTGGCGTACCGGGTGCCGCCGCTGACGGACGTCGACGTCGCCGAGCTCGTGCGCACGCCGCGGGCGGCACCCCGGCTCTTCGGGTACCGGGGGCTGCCGGCCCTCGACGTGGCGGCGCTGGAGGACCTGGTCGCCCGGGTGTCCGTGCTCGCCGACGCCCTGCCCGACGTGCGGTCCCTCGAGCTCAACCCGGTGGTCGTCTCACCGCACGGTCTCGCCGTGCTCGGCGCGTACGTCACGGTGGCACCGGCCGACCGCGCCGACGCCACCCGCCGGCTGGCGCGGCCGTGAGCCCGTCCGGGGGACGTCCCTGGCGCGCCCGTCACCGCCGGACCGGCCCGCCCGCGCGGGGATGGGAGGATGGTGGCGTGCCTGCACTCTCCACCGCGCTGCGTGACGACCTGCACCGTGCCGGGTACTACCCGGAGCTCGTCGGCGAGGTCCTCGAGCTCGCCCTGGCCGGCGAGGACGCCGTCGCCCACCTGGTCCACCCCGAGACGACGTTCGACGGTGCGGAGGTGCGACGGCACGTCACGGTGCTCGTGCTGACCGCGACCCGGTTCGTCGTCACCCACGTCGACGACCACCCCGCGGACTCCGAGCACCCGTCGGCCAGCGCCCAGGCGACGACCGAGGCGGTGCCGCTGCGCGAGCTGCGCTCGGTGGCCTTCACGCACGTCATGAACGACCCGCAGGAGCACCGCGCCGGCGACGGCGCCTCGGAGCTGACGCTGGCGATCGGCTGGGGTGCCGTGTCCCGCGTCGACCTGGAGCCCGCGTCGTGCGGCGACCCCCAGTGCGACGCCGACCACGGCATGAGCGGCTCGATCACCCCCGACGACGTGGTGGTGCGGGTGAGCGCCGCGGCGGAGGGACGCGAGGCGGTGCTCGCCGCGATGCGGTTCGGGCGCACGCTCTCGGCGGCGACGACCCAGCGGTGAGCGTGTCCGCGCGGGCCGGGGCCCTGCCGCACCCCGACGAGCTGGTGACCCCGGGCGACGGGCCGTCGCTGCGGCACGTGCTGCCCGCGGTGGCGGCCTCGCTGGGGGTCGACGTCGCCGACGGCGCACCCGCCCAGGCGCTGCTGGGGCTGCCGGCCGCGACCCGCGCCTGCGTGGTGCTGGTCGACGGGCTCGGCCACCTCAACCTCGCCGAGCGCGGTGGGCACGCACCGTTCCTCCGCTCGCTGCTGGCGTCCTCGCAGCCGCTGCTCAGCACGTTCCCCTCGACCACGGCGACGGCGGTCGCCGCGTTCGGCACCGGGTGCGGTCCGGGCCGCACCGCGATGCTCGGCTACACCGTGCGGGTGCCCGAGACCGGCCGCCTGGGCAACCTCGTCTCCTGGACGGACATGCCGCCCGCGGACCGCTGGCAGCCGCACCCCACCGTGTTCGAGCAGCTGGGTGCCGCCGGCGTGCGGGTCACCAGCGTCGGACCGGCCCGGTTCCAGGGCTCGGGGCTCACCGGTGCCGCCCTGCGCGGCGCGCGCTACGCGGCCGCGGAGTCGCTGGACGACCGCGTCGACGCGGTGGTGCGGGCGCTGCGCGAGCCCGGGGTGGCCTACCTGTACTGGCACGACGTCGACAAGACCGGGCACCACCACGGCTGGGGCTCCTGGCAGTGGGGCGAGGCGCTCGCGGAGCTCGACGCCGCGCTGGGGCGGCTGGCACGCTCGCTGCCCCGCGACACGCTCCTGGTCGTCACCGCCGACCACGGGATGGTCGACGTCGACCCGGCTCGTCGGCGCGACGTGGGCACGGACCCGGTGCTGGGCGACGGCGTCGCGACCGCCGGGGGAGAGCCCCGCGCGCTGCACCTGCACGTCGCCGACGGCGTCGACCCCGGTGCCGTCGCCGCCCGCTGGCGCGACGAGCTGGGCGACGACGCGGTCGTGCGCACGCGCGACGAGGCGGTCGGGGCCGGGTGGTTCGGGCCGGTGGAGCCGCGCGTGCTCCCGGTGGTCGGTGACGTGGTCGTCGCGATGACCGGGGCCGCGACGGTGGTCGACTCCCGCACGCAGACGCCGGCGTCCGTCGCCCTCGTGGGCGTGCACGGGTCGCTGACGGCCCGCGAGATGCTCGTGCCGCTGCTGGTGCACCGGTGAGCGGGCGAGCCGTGCGACGGAGAGGCTGAGCGTGGCCGAGCTGGTGTTCTTCTCGGGGACGATGGACTGCGGCAAGTCGACGCTGGCGCTGCAGATGCACCACAACCACGCCGCACGCGGCCGCGACGGGGTGCTGTTCACCCGGCAGGACCGCGCGGGCAACGCCACGATCTCCTCGCGGCTGGGTCTGCAGCGCCGGGCGGACGAGGTGGACGACACCACCGACTTCTGGGCCGAGGTCGTGACCCGGCGCACGCGCGGCCGGCCGGTCGACTACCTCATCGCCGACGAGGCGCAGTTCTACACCGCCGTCCAGGTCGAGCAGCTGGCCCGCGTCGTCGACGAGCTGTCCGTCGACGTCTACGCCTTCGGCATCACGACGGACTTCCGTGCCCGGCTGTTCCCCGGGTCGGCGCGCCTCGTCGAGCTGGCCGACCGGGTGGAGGTGCTCCAGGTCCGGGCCCTGTGCTGGTGCGGGGCGCGGGCCACCCACAACGCGCGCACCCTGGACGGCGTCATGGTCGTCGAGGGCGACCAGGTCGTCGTCGGCGACGTCGCGGGTGGGGCCGGCGAGGTGGCCTACGAGGTCCTGTGCCGCCGTCACCACGTGCGGCGCATGACCGCGCGCGTGGCCCGCGCCACCGGCCCGTCGGCGCAGACCCTGCTGTTCGACGACGACGCGGGCGACCGCCGCGGCGGCACCGCTCCCTGAGCGGGGCAGGGCTGCGTGCGGGGCCCTGGCCGAGCGGCGGGCCTCGTCCGTGCGACGGTGCCGTCGCACGGACCTCACTCCGGCTTGGCGCCGAAGACGATCTCGTCCCAGCTGGGCACCTTGGCGCGCGTGCGCCGGGAGCGTCGCTCACCGGACCCCGGTCGGGGCTCCGCGGCGTCGTCCGGGGTGGGCGTCTCCGGGGCGGGAGCCGCCGCGGGGGTCGCCGGCACCGCACCGGTCGGCGGGGAGGTCCGCTCGCCGCGGGGTGGCGTCAGCACGACCGCCTCGCGCGCGGGGTCGGCGTCCCGGGGGTGCGCGCCCGGCGCACTCGCCTCGTCGATCGTGCCGGTCACGGCCCCGTCGTCGACCGGGCCCGCCGTGAAGTCGAACGCGTGCTGCGGGCCGAAGCCCTCGAACTCCTCGTCGTCACCGTCGAGCTCCAGGGGCTGGCGCACGCCACGGCGCGTGCGCAGCTCGTCGAGCAGCACGTGCGTGGGCTCGGGCTCCTCGGGGGTCACCTCGCCCATCGCCTCGAGGTCGAACACCACGTCCCGCACGGCCGCCAGGTGCCGCCGCGCCGCGGGCTCGTCGATCTCGGTCTCGGAGAGCCAGCGCGCCTCGTCGTCGTCGGCGACGACGGCGCGTCGCACGGGGTCGTACGTCCAGCGGGCGGTGCGCGGACCGTCGTCGACGACGAACCGCGCCACGACGGTCCAGGGGCCCGTGCCCTCGCGCGCGGCGTCCCACGCCAGCGACCCGACGTCCACGCCGCGGGCCGCGAGGCGGTCCGTGACCAGGTCGCCGAGCAGGGGGGCACCCGAGTCGCGCCCGACGCGCGTGCCGCGCGCCTGCTCCGCGACGTACTCACGCTCGGCCAGGACGGGGCCCTCGTAGCGGCGCACGGACTCGACGGGCACGCCCGCGGCGTCGGCGACCTCCTGCGCGGTGGCGCCGGCCCGGATCCGCGACTGGATCTCGCGAGGGCTCAGCGACCCGGCCTGCTCGGCGCGCAGCTGCTCCAGCTGCGGCCGGTCACGGCGCACCGCCGCCCGCAGCGGGTCGTCGATGCGCAGGCGGAAGCGCTGCCCGTCGGGCGCGACGACGACGAGGTGCTCGCCGTCCTCGTGCAGACCGACCAGCTCCAGCTCACCCATACGACCTCCCCGGGCTCCAGGAGGGAGCCTGCCATCTCCGGGCCGCGAACGCGCGCACCTGCTCCGGTGCGCCGCGGCATCCGCGACGTGACGTGCGTCCCGCCGGCCGCCCGGGCCTGCGCGAGGATGGGGGTGTGACGCCCGAGCTGCTGGCCCAACCGCTGCTGGAGGTCGCCGGCGTGTTCGTCGGGGCCATGTCCGGCGCTCTGGCGGCGGTGCGCAAGCAGTTCGACATCTTCGGCATCCTCGTGCTCGCCTGGGCGGCCGGTCTCGGCGGCGGGGTGCTGCGCGACGTGCTGATCGGTGCGGTGCCGCCCGTCGGCATCAGCGACCTGCGCCTCATGGCGGCCGCGCTCGCCGGCGGGCTCGTCATGTACTTCGGCCACCCGCGGCTCGAGCGTGCCCGCCGCGTCATCAACGTCCTCGACGCCGGCGCCCTGGCGCTCTTCACGGTGGTCGGGACCATGAAGGGCCTGGAGTACGGGACCACCGCGGTAGCCGCCGTCGTGGTGGGCGTGCTCACCGGGGTCGGGGGCGGCATGCTGCGGGACCTCCTCACGGGCGAGGTGCCGGTCGTGCTGCACCACCGGCAGCTCTACGCCGTCCCCGCCCTGCTGGGGTCCGCCGCGGTGGTCGCGCTGTGGCACCTGGGATGGGCCGGCGGGGTCGGCCTCGGCGCCGTCGCCGCGGGTGTCTTCGTGCTGCGCGTCGCCGCGCTGCGGTTCCGCCTCAACGCCCCGGGACCGTGGCGGGGGAGCGGGTCCGGCGGGGCCCGCTGACGCCGTCGGCGCGGGGTGCGCGGCCGCCTGCGGCAGGATGGCGGGGTGAGCACGCCTCCCGCCGGCCCGTCCGCCACCCCGTCCACGGAACCGTCCGCGGAACCGTCCGCCCAGCTCGTCGCCGACCTCGTGGCCGTCGCCCGGCAGGTCGCCGTGGCCGCCGGCCGGCTGGTGCACGACGGCCGTCCCGAGACCGTCGGGGTGGCCGCGACCAAGTCGAGCGCCGTCGACGTCGTCACCGCCATGGACCTGGCCAGCGAGGAGCTGGTGCGTGCCGAGCTCGCCCGGCTGCGACCCGACGACGGCATCCTCGGGGAGGAGGGCGGACACGTGGCCGGCACGTCGGGTGTCACGTGGGTGGTCGACCCCATCGACGGCACCGTGAACTACCTCTACGGGCTGCCCGCGTACGCCGTGAGCGTCGCCGCGGTCCTCGGCGAGCCCGCCCCGGGCGCGTGGACCGTCCTCGCCGGCTGCGTGCACGCACCGGCGACGGGGGAGACGTGGACCGCGGGACGCGGGCAGGGTGCCCACCTCGACGGGCGTCCGCTCGTCGTGGCTCCGGCACCGCCGCTCGACCGGTGCCTGCTCGGCACCGGGTTCGGGTACGTCGCCGAGCGGCGCCGCGCCCAGGCCCGTGTGCTGGCGGAGCTGCTGCCCCGGGTGCGTGACGTGCGCCGGGCGGGAGCCGCCGCCATCGACCTGTGCCAGGTCGCCACGGGCAGGCTCGACCTGTACTACGAGCGCGGGCTGCAGCCCTGGGACCTCGCGGCCGCCGGTCTGGTGGTGGCGGAGGCCGGTGGTGTCGTGACGGGGCTGCGCGGCCGCCCGGCCGGGCCCGACATGGTGGTCGCGGGCTCGTCGGAGCGGGTCGCCGAGCTGGTCGCACTGCTCGCGGGGCTGGACGCGGACGCCCCCGACTAGCCGTCCGGCGACGCGGTGTGCGACCGTGGTCACGGTGGTCCGCGATAGCGGTCTGACCTGCGGCGACGGTGCCCGGCGAGTGGTGCGCGTCACGTCCGCGGACATGGGCACGTGTCCTTGTTCGCATCCAGGCCGGAAGTAATGCAGAATCCGACCCGCGCCGGGAACAAAACGCTGACGTGGCGCCTTGATCCCGCGTACCACGATCACTGCTGCAGAAGACGGAGTGTGACGCTCACACATGGCAACCGACTACGACGCCCCGCGCAAGACCGAGGAGGACCTGAGCGAGGACTCGCTCCAGGAGCTCCAGGCCCGGCGCTCCGACAAGAACTCGGGCGTGGTGGACGAGGACGAGACGGAGGCTGCCGAGGGCTTCGAGCTGCCCGGCGCCGACCTGTCCGGCGAGGAGCTCTCCGTCCGCGTCCTTCCCCGCCAGGCCGACGAGTTCACGTGCTCGAAGTGCTTCCTGGTGCACCACCGCAGTCAGCTCGCCTACGAGCGCGACGGCATGCCCGTCTGCTCGGAGTGCGCTGCCTGACGACGCGCCTCGTCGACCACCGACCGGCCGGTCACCCCTCGGGGTGGCCGGCCGGCGTCGTGCCGGGGGCGGGTCGGGTGCCCGGCTGCGCGCCGGACGCCAGCAGCGTGGCGACGAGCCGGTCGGGGCGCCGCGTCGAGACGATCCAGTACGGGGTCGGGTCCTGCGGGTCCACGACCTCGACACGCACCGCGGTGCCGATCCACGACCGGAGGCAGGCGTACGCGCGGGCGTCCAGAGCCGGCCCGAGCTCGGTGCGCAGCGCGGTGCGGTCGAGGACCCGGGGTGCGGCCAGCACGTCGACCGGGATCCGCGCGGGGCCTGCCTGCAGTGTGCCCTGCGCGACCCGGACCAGGGGAGTGGTGAGCACCGCACCGGCCAGCCCGGCGCCCAGCGCGAGCACCCCCGCCGCGAGGGCCAGCCGCGTGTCGACGGGCACGAAGGCGATCCCGAGAACGACGGCGAAGGCGACGACCGCGACCCAGCCCAGGGGGCCGGGCCACAGCTGCTCGCGGAAGCGGCGGGCGTGGTCGTCCGTGCCGGACGGCTCGGGAGGTGTGCCGGGGTCGGGTGTGGCGGTCATGCGCCCAGGATCTCATCGCGTGCGGCCCCCGCGCGGTGCGGGACGGCCGCGTCGCGGGCCGCGGGGCGCTGCCCGGCGGGGCCGGCGGACGGCTGTGCCGCGGTGTGGCGCAGGGTGGCGCGGGTCGCGCGCGCCCACGGTAGGGTCGGCCCCCGTGACAGCGACCAGCCATCCCGCCCCGCACGAGCCCGGCACGGACGTCCCGGTGCTGCTGCGGCGGCTCGACCCGGACCTGCCCGCCCCGGCGTACGCGCACCCCGGTGACGCGGGCGCCGACCTGGTGGCACGCGAGGACGTCACCCTCGCGCCCGGGCAGCGGGCGACGGTCCCCACGGGCGTCTCCATCGCGCTGCCCGTGGGCTACGCGGCGTTCGTGCACCCCCGCTCGGGGCTCGCGGCACGCCACGGCCTCACGGTCGTCAACGCGCCCGGCACGGTCGACGCGGGCTACCGGGGCGAGATCGCGGTGACGCTGCTCAACACCGACCGGGACCACCCGGTGGAGCTGCACCGCGGTGACCGCATCGCCCAGCTGGTGGTGCAGCGCGTCGAGCGTGCGGCGTTCGTCGAGGTCGACGCGCTGCCGGACTCGGTGCGGGGCGCCGGGGGCTTCGGGTCCAGCGGGGGCTGGGCGGCGGCCGCGGGCGGGGCGTCCACGGCGTGATCGCGACCCGGCCGCCGGCCGGGAGCGGAACTACTGTCGTCATGATCGTCGTTGAGGATCATGAGGACGTCGATGCAGGGCGAGGGCGCGCGAGCGCCGGTCGGAGGAAGCGAAGTGGGTCTGTTCCGTCGTGGCCCGAAGGAGGGCGGCGCGGCCGACGCACCGGCCGACGCCCCGCAGGACGAGACGCAGGACGTCGAGGCCGCGGAGCTGCCGGCACCCGACGCGCGCGGTCCCTGGGACGTCGACGCACCCCACCCCGACGTGCCGCGGGTGGACCTCGGTGCCATCCAGCTGCCGTCGGTCGAGGGCATGGAGGTGCGCCTCGAGGTCGACAAGGCGTCGAACGTCGTCTCGGCCGTGGCCGTGCTGCTCGAGGGGTCGTCGCTGCAGCTCCAGGCGTTCGCCGCGCCGCGCAGCGAGGGCATCTGGGACGAGATCCGCGGTGAGATCGCCGCGTCCATCACGCAGCAGGGCGGGACCGTGGACGACCTGCCCGGCCCGTTCGGTCGGGAGCTGCTCGCCCGGCTGCCGGTGCGCACCCCCGAGGGCCGTACGGGTCACCGGCCCGCGCGCTTCATCGGCAGCGACGGTCCGCGGTGGTTCGTGCGCGGCGTGCTCACGGGTCGCGCCGCCGTCGAGCCCGACGCCGCGGGGCGGCTCGAGGAGCTCTTCGGCCAGGTCGTCGTCGTGCGCGGCACGGACGCGCGGCCGCCGCGCGACCTGCTCCCGCTGCAGCTGCCGGGCGGCGCGACGCCGCCGCCCCCGCCGCCGGCGAACCCGCGGCTGGCGCCCCCCGAGCGTGGCCCGGAGATCACGGAGATCGGATGACCCTCACCGACAGGTTCCGCAAGGTCGTGGCCTCCCGGGCGGAGATCGAGGCCGACGAGGAGCGGGCCGACGCGTTGCGCGTGCCCGGGTGCTGCCCGGTCGCCGCGCTGCCGCACCGCCAGCGGGCACGGGTCAGCGGCGTCCTGCGCTCGGTGACGCTGCGACCGCGCGAGGGTGTCCCCGCCATCGAGGCCGAGCTCTACGACGGCTCGGGCGCGCTCGACCTCGTGTGGCTGGGGCGTCGCCGCATCGCGGGCATCGAGCCGGGACGACGGCTGAAGGTGGACGGCATGGTGTGCCTCGTCGACGGCCGCCGCACGGTGTTCAACCCGCGCTACGAGCTGCGCGCGCGACCGGGGGAGTGAGCCGATGAGCGAGCCGAGGGACCGACGGCCCGGACCGCACGACGACGAGCCGGTGGTGCTCGACGCGATCGACGACGCGGTGCCGCCCGAGGAGGGTGGCGCCCGTGGGCTGCGTGCCATCACGGCCGACGAGTTCTCGGCCGCCGACGCCGTCGGCGGTGTCCGCGGCATGGTCGAGGCTGTGGCGCCGGGGCTGCTCTTCGTGGTGGTCTACATCGCAGCAGGTCAGCAGCTGCGCCCCGCGCTGATCGCGGCCTCGGTGGCCGCGGTGCTGGCCGTGGTGGCACGCCTGGTGCAGCGCACGCCGGTCACGCAGGCGTTCTCGGGCGTGCTGGGCGTGGGCATCGGCGTGGTGTGGGCGTGGCGGACCGGTGACGCGAGCGACTACTTCGCGTACGGGCTGCTCGTCAATGCCGCGTACCTGGTGGGGACCCTCGTCTCGGTCGTCGCCGGCTGGCCCCTCGTGGGCCTCGTCGTCGGTCTGTTCAGCGCCCGTGGCCCACTGGGCGGCGGGCCGTGGTCCGCGGCCGTCGAGTGGCGCCACGACCCGGCGCTGCGCCGTCGCTACGCGTTGGCCACGTGGCCGTGGGTCGGCATGTTCGGGCTGCGGCTGCTGGTGCAGCTGCCGCTCTTCCTGGCCGACGAGGTCGTGTGGCTCGGCACCGCGAAGCTCGCGATGGGGCTGCCGCTGACGGCCGTGGCCCTGTGGCTCAGCTGGATGCTGGTCCGTGGGTCAGCAGGTGCTCCAGCGCCTTCTCGTCCACCTCGCGGCCCGTGACGAACAGCAGCTCGTCGCGCCCCTCCAGGGTGTCGTCCGGGCTCGGCGCGATGGGTCGCGTGTCACGCACGATGCAGGCGAGCACCGTGTCGGTGGGCCACGCGATCTGACCCACCCGCAGCCCCGCCAACGGGGACCCCTCCGGCAGCGTGAGCTCGAGGATGTCCGCCTTGGACTGGTGGAACGTGAAGATCCGCACGAGGTCCCCGACCGCGACGGCCTCCTCGACCATCGCGGTCATGATGCGGGGGGTCGACACGGCGACGTCGACGCCCCAGCCCGCGTCGAACATCCACTCGTTCTTCGGGTTGTTCACGCGTGCCACGGTCCGCGGCACGCCGAACTCCGTCTTGGCGAGCAGCGAGATGACGAGGTTCGCCTTGTCGTCGCCCGTCGCGGCGACCATCACGTCGCACTCGTCGGCGCGCACGTCGCGCAGCGTGGGCAGCTCGCACGCGTCGGCGAGCAGCCAGTCGGCGTCGGCCACCTGGGCGACGCGCATGGCCGACGGCTGGCGGTCCACGAGGGTGACCTCGTGGTCGTGGGCGAGCAGCTCCCGCGCGATGGACCGGCCGACCGAGCCCGCGCCGGCGATGACGACCCTCACGCGCCGACCGCCGGCGGTGCGGTGAGGACCCGCTCGACGGCGGGGGCCTGCGCGACCTCGAGGAGCATGTGCACGATGTCGTTCTCCTGGAGGACGGAGCCGGCGGCGGGCAGCAGCCCGTCGCCGTAGCGGGTGACGTAGGCGACGCGCGCGCCGCTGGCGCTCTCGAGGGCGCGCAGCGGGCGTCCGACCCAGCCCGGGTGGACGTCGACCTGCGTGAGCTGGATGCGCCCGGAGGCGTCGCGGTACTCGTCGGTGGTCCCCATCGGCAGCATCCGCCGCAGGACCTGGTCGGCGGTCCACCGCACGGTGGCCACGGTCGGGATGCCGAGGCGCTGGTAGATCTCGGCGCGGTGCGGGTCGTAGATGCGGGCGACGACGTTCTCGACGCCGAAGGTCTCGCGCACCACGCGGGCGGCGAGGATGTTGGAGTTGTCCCCGTCGGACACGGCGGCGAACGCGTAGGTGTCGTCGATGCCGGCGGTGCGCAGGGTGTCGCGGTCGAACCCGAGGCCGGTCACCTTGTTGCCGGAGAAGCCGGCGTCGAGTCGGCGGAACGCGTCGGGGTTCTGGTCGATGACGGCCACGGAGTGACCGCGGGACTCCAGGGACTGCGCGAGCGTCGCACCCACGCGCCCGCATCCCATGATGACGAAGTGCACAGCCGGTCACGCTATACCCGGCGGTGCCGGGGGCGCAGCGTGTCAGCCGGCGTGACCCGTGGGCCCGACCCGCGTGTGCGCGGTGCCGGACGGGCATACGATCGCTCATCGTGTCGGACCTCGCAGATGCCGCCAAGCGGCTCGTGCTCGGCCGTCCGGTCCGCAGCGACCGGCTGGGCCACACGCTGCTCCCCAAGCGCATCGCCCTGCCCGTCTTCGCGTCCGACGCGCTCTCCTCCGTCGCGTACGCCCCCGACGAGATCCTCCTCACGCTGTCCCTGGCGGGGCTCACCGCGCTGACCGTCTCGCCGTGGGTCGGGCTGGGCGTCGCGGTCGTGCTGCTGACGGTGGTGGCGTCCTACCGCCAGAACGTGCACGCGTACCCCTCGGGCGGCGGCGACTACGAGGTCGCGTCGGTCAACCTCGGCCCGAAGGCGGGCGTCACGGTCGCGAGCGCCCTGCTCGTGGACTACGTGCTGACCGTGGCGGTGTCGATCTCGTCCGGGGCGCAGTACGCCGCCACCGCCCTCCCGGCGCTGCGCGGGCACGAGACGTCGTTCGCGATCGCGCTGGTCGTGGTGCTCACGCTGCTCAACCTGCGGGGCGTCAAGGAGTCGGGCACCCTCTTCGCCGTCCCCGTGTACCTCTTCATGGGCGCGATGGGCTCGCTCGCGGTGGTCGGCGCCGTGCGCTACTTCTCGGGGACCCTGCCGCCGGCCGAGAGCGCCGGCCTGGGCGTCGCAGCCGAGCAGGGGTTCGACCAGGGGCTCATGGGCCTGGCGGGCGGTTTCCTCGTGCTGCGCGCGTTCGCGTCGGGCTGCGCCGCCCTGACCGGTGTCGAGGCGATCAGCAACGGTGTGCCCGCCTTCCGGAAGCCGAAGTCGCGCAACGCCGCCACGACGCTGGCGCTGCTCGGGTCCATCTCGATCGCGATGATCCTGTCGATCCTGCTGCTCGCGCAGGCCACGGGCGTGAGGTTCGTCGACGACCCCGCCACGCAGCTGCTCCGGGACGGCGTGCCGGTCGGCGAGGGGTACGAGCAGCACCCCGTCATCAGCCAGCTCGCGGGTGCCGTGTTCTCCGGGCAGCACCTGCTGTTCGTGCTCGTGTCGGTCGTCACGGGCCTGATCCTGGTGCTGGCCGCCAACACCGCCTTCAACGGCTTCCCCGTCCTGGGCTCGATCCTGGCCCGCGACGGCTACCTGCCGCGCCAGCTGCACACCCGCGGCGACCGGCTGGCGTTCTCCAACGGCATCGTCACGCTCGCCCTGGGCGCGATCGCGCTCATCTGGGCGTTCGACGCGCAGGTCACGCGGCTCATCCAGCTGTACATCGTCGGGGTGTTCGTCTCGTTCACGCTGTCACAGCTGGGCATGGTGCGGCACTGGACGCGCGGGCTGCGCACCGAGCCCGACCCGCAGGCCCGCGCACGGATGCGACGGTCCCGCGTGGTCAACGCGATCGGCCTGGGCATGACGGCCACCGTCCTGGTGATCGTGCTGGCCACCAAGTTCCTGCTCGGTGCGTGGATCGCGATCCTGGCGATGGCGGGCGTCTACGGCGTGATGCAGGCCGTGCACCGCCACTACTCGCGCGTGCGTGCCGAGCTGGCGCTCGGCGCCGACGAGCAGTCGGCCCGTGCGCTGCCCAGCCGCGTCCACGCCGTCGTGCTGGTGTCGCACCTGCACCGTCCCACGATGCGTGCGCTCGCGTACGCCCGCGCGTCGCGGCCCAACGTCGTGGAGGCCGTGACGGTCGGTGTCGACGCCGACGAGGTCGCGGCGCTGCGCGCGCAGTGGGAGGCGGCCGACGTCCCCGTCCCGCTGAAGGTCCTGGACTCGCCGTTCCGCGAGATCACGCGCCCGGTCCTCACGTACGTGCGCTCGATCCGCCGTGAGAGCCCGCGCGACCTCGTGGTGGTCTACATCCCCGAGTACGTCGTGGGCCACTGGTGGGAGCACCTGCTGCACAACCAGAGCGCGCTGCGCCTCAAGAGCCGGCTGCTGTTCACACCCGGCGTGGTCGTCGCCTCCGTGCCCTGGCAGCTCGCGTCGTCGGCCGGGCAGACGGGGCTCGAGGACTCGGTCCGAGGTACCGTACCGGGTGCCTTCTGAGACCCTGCGCAACGGAACGATCGTCGACCTGGAGATCGGCCCGGTGGCCCACGGAGGCCACTGCGTCGCCCGTCACGAGGGCCGGGTCGTGTTCGTCCGGCACACCCTGCCCGGGGAGCGGGTGCGTGCGCGGCTGACCGACGCGTCCCCGGACGCGTCGTTCTGGCGCGCGGACGCCGTCGAGGTCCTCGAGGCGTCCCCGGACCGTGTGCCGTCCGCCTGGCCCGCCGCGGGTCCCGGCGGTGTCGGCGGGGGTGAGCTCGCCCACGTCGCGCTGCCGGCCCAGCGGGCGTGGAAGCGCGCGGTGCTGGCCGAGCAGCTGCGACGCCTCGCGAAGCTCGACCTGGAGCCCGAGGTCGTGGCGGCGCCCGGCGACGACGCGCGCGGCGGCCTGGCCTGGCGCACGCGCATCGACCTGCACGTCGACGCCGAGGGGCGCGCCGGGATGCGCGCGTACCGGTCGCACGACGTCCTGCCGCTGACGGACATGCCGTTGGCCACCGAGCACGTCGCGGCGCTCGGGCTGTTCGACCGGCGCTGGCCGGCCGGCTCGCGGATCGAGGCCGTCGCCCCGGCGGACGGCTCCTCGGCGCTGGTGCTGCTCGACGGCGCGCCGTTCGACCTGCACAGCAACCGTCGTGACCTGCGCCCCAACGCGCGCGCCGCGGTGCGTGAGCACGTGGACGTCGCCGGCACGGCGTACGACTACCGCGTGGCCGCCGCCGGGTTCTGGCAGGTGCACCGCGAGGCCCCCGCGCTGCTCGCCTCCCGCGTGCTGGAGGCCGTCGGGGACGTCGCGGGTGCGACGGTGCTCGACCTGTACTCCGGCGCCGGGCTGTTCTCCGCGCCGCTCGCCGACGCGATCGGCCCCGACGGGCGCCTGGTGGCCGTCGAGGGCGACGAGCGTGCCGTGCGCGACGCGCGCCGCAACGCGCACGACCGCCCCCAGGTCGAGCTGCACGCCGGGGACGTGCTCGACGTGCTGCGCGGGCGGCGCGGCGCAGCACCCGCCGTGGCGGCGGCGGACGTCGTGGTGCTGGACCCGCCGCGCACGGGCGCCGGTCGCAAGGTCGTCGACGCGATCGCCGCGCTGCGTCCGCGCCGTGTCGTGTACGTCGCGTGCGACCCCGCGGCGCTCGCGCGCGACGTGGCCCTGCTGGGTGAGCGGGGCTGGTCGGACGTGACGATCACGGGGCACGACCTCTTCCCGATGACGCACCACCTGGAGGCCGTCGCCGTCCTCGACCGCTGAGCGCGCGCCGCCGCGCGGAGCGCACCGGGCGGGCCTAGCGTGGTGGCGGGCCCGCGGGCCGGGCCCCGACGGGACCCCGTCGCGGACGGACGATGAGGAGCGGACGATGACCGAGTCGCAGGACGCCGCCAGCCGGCTCGCGGAGGCGAGCCGCATCGCGACCCAGGAGCTGCACAAGCAGGGCACCCCGGACTACGACCCGCGGGCCCACGAGCGTGCCGTGGAGGCCGAGCGCAAGGCGGCCGAGGCGCTGCGGGCGAGCCGTGAGGGCGACGCGGGCTGACAGCACACGGCACCGACGAGGGGTGGTCCGGTCGCGGGCCGCCCCTCGCGGCGTGTCGAGCCGGCGTGTCGGCGGGCGTGCGGGTCAGCGTGTCGGCCCGTGCGCGGGACCGCACCGAGGCGGTACGATCTATCTCGACATCAAGATACTTGCACGGGCACCCGTCCGACCGCGTCCTAGGCTGGGCCGCGGGCAGGGCCCGACCGCCGGGACGTGAGCGCCCGGACACACGTCAGCGAAGGAGCGCCAGTGAGCAGCGTCGACAGCTTCGGATCGAAGGGAACTCTCGAGGTCGGTGACGCCTCGTACGAGATCTACCGGCTCGGGGCCGTCCCCGGCGTGGAGCGGCTGCCGTACAGCCTGAAGATCCTCGCGGAGAACCTGCTGCGCACCGAGGACGGTGCCAACATCACCGCGGACCACGTGCGCGCGATTGCCGGCTGGGACCCGCAGGCGGTGCCCGACACCGAGATCCAGTTCACGCCGGCGCGCGTCATCATGCAGGACTTCACGGGTGTGCCCTGCGTGGTCGACCTCGCGACGATGCGGGAGGCCGTGGCGGACCTCGGTGGCGACCCGGAGCGGATCAACCCGCTCGCACCCGCCGAGCTCGTCATCGACCACTCGGTGCAGATCGACGTCGCCGGGCGCCGCGACGCGTTCGCGCGCAACGTCGAGCTCGAGTACGAGCGCAACTTCGAGCGCTACCAGTTCCTGCGGTGGGGCCAGACGGCCTTCGACGACTTCAAGGTCGTCCCCCCGGGCACCGGCATCGTGCACCAGGTCAACATCGAGTACCTGGCGCGCGTCGTCATGGTGCGCGACGGCAAGGCGTACCCCGACACGTGCGTCGGCACCGACTCGCACACCACGATGGTCAACGGCCTGGGCGTGCTCGGCTGGGGCGTCGGCGGCATCGAGGCCGAGGCGGCCATGCTCGGCCAGCCGGTGTCGATGCTCATCCCGCGCGTCGTCGGCTTCAAGCTCACCGGGACCATCCCGCCCGGCGTGACCGCCACCGACGTCGTCCTGACGATCACGCAGCAGCTGCGCCAGCACGGCGTCGTCGGCAAGTTCGTCGAGTTCTACGGCGACGGCGTCGCCTCGGTGCCGCTGGCCAACCGCGCGACCATCGGCAACATGAGCCCCGAGTTCGGCTCCACCGCCGCGATCTTCCCGATCGACGGCGTGACCATGGACTACCTGCGCCTGACGGGGCGCTCCGAGGAGCAGCTCGCGCTCGTCGAGGCGTACGCCAAGGAGCAGGGCCTGTGGCACGACCCGGCTGCGCCCGGGTACGTCGAGCCCGTGTTCTCCGAGTACCTCGAGCTGGACCTGTCGAGCGTGGTCCCGTCGATCGCCGGGCCGAAGCGCCCGCAGGACCGCATCGAGCTCTCGGCGGCCAAGGAGTCGTTCGCGACGACGATCGTCGACTACGTCTCCGACGTCGAGGCCGCGCCGTTCACGGGGCTCGACGAGTCCGTCGACGAGACCTTCCCGGCCTCCGACCCGATCGCGGCCGGCGAGCACGCGGACGACTCCGACAAGCCGGCCGACGTGCCGAACGGCGACGCCGCGCGCCGCCCGCACAAGCGCGTGCCGGTCACGCTCGCGGACGGTACGGCGACCGAGCTCGACCACGGGCACGTCGTCATCGCCTCCATCACGAGCTGCACCAACACGTCGAACCCGTCGGTCATGCTCGCCGCGGCGCTGCTCGCGCGGAACGCGGTCGAGAAGGGCCTGTCGGCCAAGCCGTGGGTCAAGACGTCGATGGCGCCCGGCTCGCAGGTCGTCACCAACTACTACGAGAAGGCCGGTCTGTGGCCGGCGCTCGAGAAGCTGGGCTTC
>Ga0233375_1000479_pt1 | contig 21543 bp, 18 predicted proteins | sample ElkDunMinimDraft_10_FD_191539 | JGI IMG/M metagenome (GOLD analysis project Ga0233375, IMG submission 191539) | Fecal eukaryotic communites from dung pellets of Tule Elk in California, USA - Elk Dung E16 | ecosystem: Host-associated > Mammals > Digestive system > Large intestine > Fecal | place... | reverse complement strand
CCCTCCACGATCTCGCGGGGGGTCGCCCCCGGCTGCGGCGGATCGGCGACGAAGGAGATGTCCGGCGGCCGCGCGTCGTCGTCCAGCGCCATCCCGGGGTTCACGGGCCCCGTGGTGGGAAGGCCCGCACAGGCGGACAGCACCAGAGCGGATGCCGTCGCCATGACGACGGCGACGATGCGGGCGGGACTTCTCATCGCTTCTCCCTCCGGTCGGCCTGCGGGATCTCGATCGGCTGCGTGAGGCCCAGCGAGTCGAACGCGCCGTCCTCGCCGGGGTCGGCGGGAATGGGCGAGGTCCCGTCGAAGTCGGTGCCCTGTCGCGGGATGGTCAGCACGAAGTGGGTGCCGCGGCCGAGCGCGGACCACACCGCCAGGGTGCCGCCGTGCAGCCGCGCGTCGCCGAGGGCGATCGAGAGGCCGAGGCCGGTGCCGCCGATCGTGCGTCGACGCGACGGGTCGGCACGCCAGAAGCGGTCGAACACCCGCTCGGCGTCGGAGGCGGTCATGCCCAGGCCGTAGTCGCGCACGCCGAGGGCCACGGCGCGCTGGTCGCTGTCGACGGTCACGACGATCGGGCGACCCTCACCGTGCTCGATGGCGTTGCCGAGCAGGTTGCGCACGATGCGGCGCACCCGGCGCGGGTCCATCTCCACCGGCGAGTAGCCGCCGGGCGCGATGAGGCGCACATCGGTGCCGTGCTGGTCCGCGAGCTGCTGCATGGAGGCGATGACGTCCTCCGCCAGCTGCGCCATGCTGGTCGGCTCGCTCTCCAGCTGCACCGAGCCGGCGTCGTAGCGGCTGATCTCCAGCAGGTCGGTCAGCAGCGTCTCGAACCGCTGCACCTGCGCGTGGAGCAGCTCCGCCGCCCTGGCGGTGGTGGGGTCGAACGCCTCGCGCTGGTCATTGAGCATGTCGGAGGCGAGCCGGATGGTCGTCAGCGGTGTGCGCAGCTCGTGCGAGACATCGGAGACGAACCTCTGCTGCACGAGCGACAGGTCGGCCAGGTCCTTGATCTGCGATTCGATGCTGTCGGCCATCGCATTGAACGAGCGGGCCAGCGTCGCCAGCTCGTCGTCGCCGCGCACCTGCAGCCGGACGCCGAGCTCACCGTTGGCCAGGCGCGCACTGGTCTCCGCGGCCTCCGCGATGGGGCTCGTCACCGAGCGGAGCACGACCCAGGAGATGCCGCCGATGAGCATCACCAGCGCCGCCCCCACGATCCACAGCGTCACCTGCACGAACGAGAGCGTCTGGGCGGCGTCGGCGAGGTCGTAGCCGAAGTACAGCTCGTACGCGCCGGCCTCCGGCACCTCCAGCTGCTGGCCGACGATGATGCCCGGCACCGTGCCACCGTCGCCGTCGGGGAGGGCCGAGGACTGCCACCACTGCAGGTCGCCGGTGTCGCGCACCGATGCGCGCAGGCCCGGCGAGAGCAGATCCTCGGTGAGCCCGCCCGTCGTGAACCCCTGCGGGGCAAGGGGCGAGGTGGTGTCGGTGCGCAGCGCCGCCGTCATGTCGGTGGCCGCCTGCCGGGCGACGGTGCTGACGTTGACCAGCAGGTTGTCCACCGCGACGGCGTCGCCCTCCACCTCGGCGGAATCCAGCGTCGCCTGGGCGGTCTGGGTGGTGCGGGCGGCATCGCCCAGCACCTGCTCCAGACGGGACTGGAAAAGGTCGTTCTGGATCGCCAGCGCCATGAACACGAACGCCGCGAGCACCGCGAGCGCGGTCAGTCCGAGCGTGAGCAGCACGGTGCGGAACCGCAGCGACCCGCGCCACGCGCGCGTGACCTCTTCGGGCCAGCGCCGCCAGTCGCGCAGTCGAGCGGTGACGCGTCGTGACGCGTTCGCGGTGGACAAGACCCGCCTCAGACCACCGCGCCGGCGCGGTAGCCGACGCCGCGCACCGTCGTGACGATCTTGGGGTTGTCGGGGTCGAGCTCGACCTTCGCGCGCAGTCGCTGCACGTGGACGTTCACCAGGCGCGTGTCCGCCTTGTAGTGGTAGCCCCACACCTGCTCGAGCAGCATCTCGCGGGAGAACACCTGCTGCGGCTTCGCGGCGAGGGCGACGAGCAGCTCGAACTCCAGCGGGGTGAGGCTGATCACCTCGTCGGCGCGGCGCACCTCGTGCGCGGCGACGTCGACGCTGAGGTCCCCGATGCGCAGCGTGTCGCCCGAGGACTGCGCAGCGGGGCGCAGGCGGGTGCGGATGCGCGCGACCAGCTCCTTGGGGTTGAAGGGCTTGACGATGTAGTCGTCGGCGCCCGACTCCAGGCCACGGACGACGTCGGCGGTGTCGGTGCGCGCGGTGAGCATGATGATCGGCACGCCCGATTCGGCGCGGATGCGGGTGCAGATCTCGATGCCGTCCATGCCGGGGAGCATCAGGTCCAGCAGAACGAGCTCGGGGCGTTCGGCGCGCCACACGTCCACGGCCGCCGCGCCGTCGGCGCAGAAGACGGTGTCGAAGCCTTCGGTGCGCAGAACGATGCCGATCATCTCGGCCAGCGCGGTGTCGTCGTCGACCACCAGGATGCGTGAGGTCATGGGTACGTGCTCGTCCTCCGGGTTCCCCAGCCCGCGCGCAAGGCGGTGGGGCTCCGCCCAGAGTAGCCGACGCCACCGGCCGGACGCCGCATCACGGCCCTGCCGCGCCGGGGCATCCGCGCCATATGACACGATAGTGACCACCTCAGCCGCACAGGGAGAGTCATGACCGCGTATCCGGCCTGGACACCTGCCGCCCGCCCAGGGATCATTCCGCTGCGTCCGCTGTCGTTCGGGACGATTCTGGGCCGCTCCTTCTCGGCACTGCGGCAGAACCCGCGGGTGCTGCTCGGATTCGCCGTCGGCGTGCAGTCGGTCGCGACGTTCATCGGGACCGCCGCGATCGTCGCGGTCACCGTCGCCGCCTACCTCCGCCTCGACACGCTGCGCCCCGGGACCCCGGAGTTCGACGAGGTGGCGGCCGGTTCCATCGCCGTCAGCCTCATCGCGGCGGTCGTCATCAGCCTGGCGCTGGGCACACTGGGCGTGCTCGTGCAGGGCGTCGTGGTGAGCGAAGTCGCCCACGCCGCCGTCGCGGAGAAGCTCACCCTCGGCGCACTGTGGGCACGGGTCAAGCCCGTCGCCTGGCGTCTCATCGGGTACACGCTGCTGGTGACCCTCGTGGTGCTGGTGGGCATCGCGCTGGTCGTGGTCGGCATCATCGCCCTGTGGGCGGCCGCACCCGCCGGCGGCATCGCGCTGACGATCGCCGTCGTGCTGGCAGCCATCCCGCTCGGGCTGTGGCTCACGGTGAAGCTGCTGCTGGCCCCGGCCGCCATCATCCTCGAGGGCGCGACGATCACCGGCGCGATCGGGCGGTCGTGGCGCCTCACGCGCGGTCGGTTCTGGTCGACTCTCGGGATCGTCGTGATCATCGCCACCGTCTTCGGCACGGTCGCGCAGCTGGTGAGCATCCCGTTCTCGTTCGCGACGACCGCGATCTCCACGGTCTTCGCCCCGACCGGCGAGCCGCAGACCGGTGCGATCGTGGCGCTCATCGTGGGCGGGGTGCTGACCCAGATCATCACGGTGCTGCTGCAGACGGTCGCCCTCATCGCGCAGTCCACCGCGACCTCGCTCATCTACATCGACTGCCGCATGCGTCACGAGGGTCTCGACCAGGATCTGCTGGCGTATGTCGAGCAGCGGGATGCCGGCGTGCGCGAGCTCGCCGATCCCTACCGGCTGCACATCGGCCGCGTCGCAGGGCCCCGTGCGCCGCTGCCCCACCCCGGCTACGGATATCCCCCGCCGCCCGGCCCCGACGGTTACCCGGGATACCCGGGATACCCCGGCTACCCCGGGTACTCCGGCTCCCCCGTGCCGCCGCAGGCGTACGTGCCGCAGCAGGTGCCCGATGGTGCTGGTGCTGCTCCGCCCGAGCGGACCACCCCGTGGGTGCAGCCCTGACCGTGGCCGCACCCCTGATCCCCGATGCCGACGAGGCGCGCGAGTGGGCCGAGCGCGAGCTGGCCGACCGCGTCTACGAGATTGCGCAGCCGACGCCGCTGGACCGCTTCGCGCACGCCGTCGGCCAGTTCTTCGAGGATCTGTTCACCAGGGCGCTCCCCGCAGCGTGGGGTCCGTGGCTGGCGGTGCTGGTCACCGTCGTCATCGTCGGCGTGGTCGTCGTCGCGATCCTGGTGTGGGGTCTCCCCCGCGCCTCGGGCCGCTCCCGCGGCAGCGGCGGGCTGTTCGGGGACATCCAGCGCCGCACGGCCGCCGAGCTGCGCGCCGCGGCCCGCGACCACGCCGCCCGCGGCGACTGGGATGCCGCGATCACCGAGCGTTTCCGGGCGCTTGCCACCGGGCTCGGCGAACGCGGCGTCGTCGACGCCCTCCCCGGCGCCACGGTGCACGCCTTCGCCCGCGACGCCGCCGCGGCCTTCCCGGCATGCGCCGAAGACCTCGAACGGGCGGCGACCGCGTTCGACGATGTCCGCTACCTCCGCCGCCCCGGCACCGCCGAGCTGTACGCGCAGGTCGCCGCCGTCGACGACGCCGTCGCCACCACCGCGCCCCGCCGCGCCGACCTCGCCCCCGCCGTCCCGTGACCGCGCCGGCAGCGATCGACCCCGCCACCCGCCGCAGACGCATGGGCGGCTGGGCCGTGATCTGCGGCGCGCTGATCCTGATCGGCGCGGGCTCGGCGGCACTGCTGAGTCTCGGCGAATGGACCCAGCGCGAAGGGCTCGACCCCGCGTCGGCGGGCCCCGGCGGTGCCCGCGCGCTGGTCGAGGTGCTCCGCGACCAGGGGCTGACCGTCGACGTCGCGCGCGACCGCGCAGCCGCCGAGCGCGCGGTCGCCGCAGGAGAGGCGACCCTCGTGATCGGCGACACGACGCCGCTGGACGACGCCACCCTCGCCGAGGTCGCGCTGCTGGCCGACGACGTCGTGCTCGTCGACCCGCGCTCCCGGGACCTGCGCGTGCTCGTCGACGGTTCCACCGCCGCCGGTGTCGGCGACGGTGAGCTCGCCGAACCCGACTGCACGTTACCCGCCGCCGAGCGCGCGGGCGGCATCCTGCCGGGCGCCGTCTTCCACGGCGGGCCCGGGGTCACCGTGTGCTACCCCTCCGGCGAGGGGCACGCGCTGCTGGTGACCGCGCAGGGCGAGCGGAGCCTGGCCGCCCTCGACGCCGTCGACCTGTTCTCCAACGCCCGCCTCACCGACGACGGCAACGCCGCCCTCGCCGCCAACCTGCTGGGCGCGCACCCCCGGGTCGTCTGGTACCTGCCCTCGCTCGGCGACGGCACGCTCTCGGACACGTCGCCGACGCTGGGGGCCCTCACCCCCGACTGGGTCACCCCCGCACTGGTCGTCCTCGCCGCCACCGGTGTGGCCGCCGCCCTGTGGCGCGCCCGCCGGTTCGGGCCGCTGGTGACCGAGAACCTGCCGGTCACGGTGCGGGCGGCGGAGACCACCGAGGGCCGTGCGCGCCTGTACGCCCGCTCCCGCGACACCGTCCACGTCGCCGACCAGCTGCGCTACGGCACGCTCGATCGCCTCGCCCGCGACCTGGGGCTCGGTCCCACCGCGGCGGCGGACGAGACCGCCGACGCCGCAGCGGCGCGCCTGGGCCTGGACCGCGGCCGCGTCCGCGGCATCCTGATCGATGACAGACCCACCACCGACGCCGAGCTCGTCCGGCTCGCCGATGCCCTGCAGCACCTCGAGACGGCTGTCCGTCTCGCCGTCCGACCCGGGAGGAACCCGCAGTGACCGACGCCGAAACCGCATCGCCCGCCCCCGCAGCCGCAGCCGGCGACGACGCCCTGCGCGACGCCATGAACCGGGTGCGCCTGGAGGTGGGCAAAGCCGTCGTCGGGCAGGACGGGGCGATCACGGGGCTGCTCATCGCGCTCCTCGCCCGCGGCCACGTGCTGCTGGAGGGTGTGCCCGGGGTGGCCAAGACGCTGCTGGTGCGCTCGTTCAGCCGCGCGATCGGCCTCGACACCAAGCGCGTGCAGTTCACCCCCGACCTCATGCCCGGCGACGTCTCGGGCTCCCTCATCTACGACGCCCGCTCCGGGGAGTTCGAGTTCCGCCCCGGGCCGGTGTTCACCCACGTGCTGCTGGCGGACGAGATCAACCGCACGCCCCCGAAGACCCAGGCGGCACTGCTGGAGGCCATGGAGGAGCGGCAGGTCTCCGCCGACGGCGTCACCCGGCCGCTCCCCGACCCGTTCCTCGTCGCCGCGACGCAGAACCCCATCGAGCACGAGGGCACCTACTCGCTGCCCGAGGCGCAGCTGGACCGGTTCCTGCTGAAGATCGTCATCGACGTCCCCGCGCGCGAGGCGGAGCTCGCCGTGCTCCGCCGCCACGCCGACGGGTTCAGGCCCGGCGATCTGCAGGCGGCGGGGATCTCCGCCGTGGTCGGTGCGGCGGAGATCCGTGCCGCGCAGCAGGCGGCGGCATCCGTTGCGGTCTCGGATGATGTGCTGGCCTATGTCGTCGACCTCGCCCGGGCCACGCGTCAGGCCCCGTCGGTGGCACTGGGGGCGAGCCCGCGCGCGGCGACCGCGCTGCTGGCCGCGGCGAAGGTGTGGGCGTGGCTGCTGGGCTACCCCGCCATCACTCCCGACCACGTGCAGGCCATGCTCGTGCCCACGTGGCGGCACCGGCTGCGGCTGCGGCCGGAAGCCGAGATCGAGGGGGTCTCGGTCGAGGCGATCCTCACCTCCGTGCTGCAGCAGACCCCCGTCCCGAAGTAGACCGTGTACGTCACCGGCCGCCTCACCGCACTCGTCGCCCTCGGCGTCGTGCCCGTCGTGCTGCTCGGCTCCGCCGGGATCGCGCCGTGGCCGGTCGCGGTGCTGTGGCTCGTGGGGTGCGCGGCCGCAGCGGTGGTGGATGCCGCGGCGGCGGCCGACCCGCGCGCCCTGCGACCGACCCGGTCCGGTCCGACCCGCACCCGACTGGGCGAGGCCGTCCAGACGGAACTGACGCTGGAGAACACCGGTGCGCGGCGGGTGCGCGGCCGGCTTCGTGACGCGTGGCAGCCCACCGCGGGCGCCCCCGCCCAGCGCGCCCTGGTGGACGTGCCCGCCGGCGAACGGCGCACGGTGCGGGTGCCGCTGCTCCCCCGCCGCCGGGGTGAGCTGCGCAGTCTCTTCGTCGCGGTGCGCTCCTCGGGTCCGATGGGGGTGGCAGGGCGCCAGGTGCGCCTGGAGGCGCCGGGCGCCGTGCGCGTGCTCCCCGCGTTCACCTCGCTGCGGCAGCTGCCCTCACGCCTGGCGAGGCTGCGGGAGCTGGACGGCAACACCAGCCTGCAGGTACGGGGGCAGGGCACCGAGTTCGACAGTCTGCGCGAGTACGTGCGGGGCGACGACGTGCGCTCGATCGACTGGCGCGCCACGGCTCGCGCCGGCACGACGATGCTGCGCACCTGGCGCCCCGAACGCGACCGCCACGTGGTGATCGTCGTGGACACCGGGCGCACCGCCGCCGCACGCGTGGGCGACGGCGTGCGCCTGGATGCCGCGATGGAGGCGGCCCTGCTGCTGGCGGCGCTGGCCGCGCGCGCGGGCGATCACGTGCACCTCGTGATGTTCGACCGGGTGCTGCGCGCACGCGTGACGGGGGTGGACGGTGCGGCGCTGCTGCCGGCGATGATGGAGGCGATGGCCCCGGTCGAGGCGCAGCTGATCGACACCGACTGGGATGCCGCGTTCGCGCAGGTGCGCGCTGTGACGTCCCGCCCCGCGCTCGTCGTGCTGCTGACGGCGCAGGACGCCCCCGAAGCGTCGCGGGGCTTCCTCGGATCGCTCGGCGCCCTCACCCGCCGCGCCCACGTGCTCGTGGGCACCGCGACGGATGCCGCCGTCGACCCGACCGCCCCCGCCCCGGGCGAACGCCGCACCGCGGACGACGTCTACCGCGCCGCGGCCGTCGAGCGCACCGCCCGCGACGCCGCACGCGTGGCGGCGGCGGTGGCCCGTGCCGGCGGTGAGGCGCTCGCGGCGCCGGCGGAGGATCTCCCGCCGCGCATCGCGGACCGCTACCTCGCGCTCAAGGCGGCGGGCAGGCTCTAGCCGCTCCGGCATCCACGCCGCGCGGACGCTTCCGGGACGGCGGGCGTGCGGATACTGTGAGCGCGAAAGGAGCTGTCATCATGAGCAACGATCCCCGCCCCGAACAGCCCGTCGCCCCCACTCCCCTCGACCACGCCCCCGCGCCCGCCGGCCCCAGCATGCCCGCGCGCCTCACCGCCGAGGCGATGGGGACATTCCTGCTCGTCTTCGGCTCGATCAGCGCGGCGCTGTTCGCCGCCGACTTCGGCGTCGGCGCCACGGGCACCTCGCTCGGCATCGGGTTCGTGGGCGTCGCGCTCGCCTTCGGCCTCACCGTCGTGGCGGGCGCCTACGCGTGGGGTCCCATCTCCGGCGGCCACTTCAATCCGGCCGTGACGCTGGGACTCGCCGCGGCCGGCCGCTTCCCCTGGAAGGAGACCGTCGGCTACATCATCGCCCAGATCGTGGGCGGCGCGGTCGGCACGACCCTCATCGTGCTGATCGGACTGTTCGGCCCGGACGGGTGGCTGCGCTCGGCGCAGGACGGCGGGTTCGCCAGCAACGGCTACGACGAGCTCTCGCCCGGCGGTTTCGGCATCGGTGCGGCCATCGTCGCGGAGATCCTGTTCACCGCGATCTTCCTGTTCGTGATCCTGGGCGTCACCCACCCCACCCGCGGGACGAAGTTCGCCGGGCTCGTGATCGGTCTGACGCTGACGCTCATCCACCTGGCATCCATCCCCATCGACAACACCTCGGTCAACCCCGCCCGCTCCATCGCCACGGCCATCTACGGCGGCGGGGACGCCCTGCTGCAGCTGTGGGTGTTCCTGGTGTTCCCGATCGTGGGCGCACTGATCGCCGGATTCGCCAACCGCGCGCTGTTCGACGGTCGGGAGCTCGGCTGAGACCGGTCGACCGACACGACGACGGCCCGCCCCGCAAGGGGACGGGCCGTCGTCGTCAGCGCGCTGTCGCGCTCAGCGCAGGTCGAACCGGTCGAGCTCGGTGACCTTGCCCCACGCGGCGACGAAGTCGCGCACGAACTTCTCGTTCGCGTCGTCGCTGGCGTAGACCTCGGCGAGGGCGCGCAGCTCCGAGTTCGAGCCGAACAGCAGGTCGACGCGGGTGCCGCGACCGACACGCTCGCCGGAGCCGTCCTTGATGCCCTCGAACGCCTGCGAGCCCGGGTCCAGCGGCTTCCACGTCGTCCCGAGGTCGAGCAGGTTGACGAAGAAGTCGTTCGTCAGCACGCCGGGGCGGTCGGTGAACACACCGTACTCCGCGCCGTCCCAGTTCGCTCCGAGGACGCGCAGGCCGCCGACCAGCGCCGTCATCTCGGGCGCGGTGACCGTGAGCAGGTTCGCCTTGTCGATGAGGTGGTGCTCCTGCGGCAGGTATGCCTTCGGGCCGTAGTAGTTGCGGAAGCCGTCGGCCGCCGGCTCCAGGTACCCGAACGACTCGACGTCGGTCTGCTCCTGGGTGGCGTCGGTGCGACCGGGGTGGAAGACCACCTCGGCGTCGACACCGGCGGCCTTCGCCGCCTTCTCGACCGCCGCGTTGCCGGCGAGCACGATGAGGTCGGCCAGCGACACCTTCTTGCCGTCGGTACGCCCCTCGTTGAACGCCGCCTGCACGCCCTCGAGCTTGTCGAGCACGAGCTTCAGCTGCGGCGGGTTGTTGACCTGCCAGTCCTTCTGCGGGGCGAGGCGGATGCGAGCGCCGTTGACGCCGCCGCGCTTGTCACTGCCGCGGAAGGTGGATGCGGCTGCCCACGCGGTCGAGACCAGCTGCGCGGTGGTCAGCCCCGTCGCGAGGATCTGCTCCTTCAGCGCGGCAGCGTCGGCCGCGTCGATGAGCACGTGGTCCACGGCCGGAACCGGGTCCTGCCAGATGAGCTCCTCGGTGGGCACCTCGGGTCCGAGGTACCGGGTGATGGGGCCCATGTCGCGGTGCGTCAGCTTGAACCAGGCGCGGGCGAACGCGTCGCCGAACGCCACCGGGTCCTCCGCGAAACGACGCGAGATCTTGTCGTACTCGGGGTCGACGCGCAGCGCCAGGTCGCTCGTGAGCATGCGGGGCTCACGACGGGTCGACGGGTCGTGGGCCATGGGCACCATGTCGGCGCCGGCACCGTTCTTCGGACGCCACTGGTGCGCACCGGCGGGGCTCTTCATGAGCTCCCACTCGTAGGCGTACAGGATGTGGAAGAACTCGTTGTCCCAGCGGGTGGGGTGGTAGGTCCACGTCACCTCGAGGCCCGACGTGATCGTGTCGTCGCCCTTGCCGGTGCCGTAGTTGTTCTTCCAGCCGAGGCCCTGCATCTCCAGGCCCGCAGCCTCGGGGTTGTCCTCGAGGTTGGAGTCGGGCGCGGCGCCGTGCGTCTTGCCGAAGGTGTGGCCGCCGGCGATGAGGGCGACGGTCTCCTCGTCGTTCATGCCCATGCGGGCGAACGTCTCACGGATGTCACGGGCCGAGGCGAGCGGGTCGGGGTTGCCGGCCGGGCCCTCGGGGTTGACGTAGATGAGACCCATCTGGACGGCCGCGAGGGGCTTTTCGAGGTCACGCTCGCCGGTGTAGCGCTCGTCGCCGAGCCACGTGGTCTCGGGACCCCAGTACACGTCGTCGTCCGGCTCCCAGACATCGGGACGGCCGCCGCCGAAGCCGAAGGTCTCGAAGCCCATGGATTCCAGCGCCACGTTGCCGGCGAGGATCATGAGGTCGGCCCACGACAGCGCCTGTCCGTACTTCTTCTTCACCGGCCACAGCAGACGCCGGGCCTTGTCGAGGTTGACGTTGTCGGGCCAGCTGTTCAGCGGTGCGAAGCGCTGCTGACCGGCACCGCCACCACCACGGCCGTCGGTCGCGCGGTAGGTGCCGGCGCTGTGCCACGCCATGCGGATGATGAGCGGGCCGTAGTTGCCGAAGTCGGCCGGCCACCAGTCCTGCGACGTCGTCAGGGTCTCGGCGATGTCGGCCTTGACCGCGGCGAGATCGAGCGACGCGAAGGCGGCCTTGTAGTCGAAGTCGCCGCCCAGCGGGTTGGCCTCGACCGGGTTCTTCTTCAGGATCCGCAGGTTCAGCTGGTTGGGCCACCACACGTTGTTGGCGGAGCCCGTGGTCGGGTGCGGCTGGCCGGCGGGGTGCGCCAGGCCGGCGCCGGCGCCGTGGACGACCGGGCATCCCTCGGCCTTCGCGGCCTGCTCAGCGTGCGCCTTGTCGGTGTCGGTCACCGTGACGGACTGGTCGATGCCGGTCGCGTCCTCACCGATCTCGGGGATGGTGTCGTCGGTCATGGGGGTCCTTCCATTGCGGGTTAGGGGATCAGGAGAGCAGGGGGTCAGGCCGCGGCGCACTGGGCGCACACACCCCAGAAGGTCACTTCCGCCGTCGCGACCGAGAAGCCGTGCGTCTCGGACGGATGCAGGCACGGAGCGTGACCCACGGTGCAATCGACGTCCTCCACCCGCCCGCACCCGGTGCAGACGAGGTGGTGGTGATTGTCGGCGACGCGCAGCTCGAACCGCATCGGCTGGCCGGCCGGCTCGATGCGGCGCACGAGGCCGGCGTCGGCGAAGTCGCCGAGCGCGTTGTACACCGACTGCCGACTGGTGCTGGGCACGACCGGCGCCACGCGTGCGAAGACGTCGTCGGCACTGGCGTGCGGGTGTCCGGCGAGCGCGTCGTACACGGCGTGACGGGAATCGGTGACCCGCAGCCCCGCGGCGCGGATCGCGCTCGCGGCATCCGGGATCGTCGTCTGCCGTGTCATGACTCCAGCATAACGTTGTTTTGACTAAACCAAAACAAAGCGCCGGGTCAGCCCGCCACCAGACGCGCGGCGCCGCGCTCGTACTCGGGGAGGTCACCGGTCTCGCCGCGCAGCGTCGCCCGTCGGCCGACGACGAGCATGTAGACCAGGAACGCGGCCAGCGCGAGCGCGCCGATGCCGATCTTCAGCGCCCACGGCCACGGCTGGGCGGTGACGAACCCCTCGATGAGGCCCGAGACGGCCAGCGCCAGTGCGAGCCCGACCGCGACGGTCACCAGTGAGCGACCGGCGGCGGCGAGCGCGGCGGCCCTCCCCCGCGGACCCGGGGCGATCCAGGCCCAGAAGATGTGCAGGCCCGCGGCACCCGCGACGAAGATGCTCGTGAGCTCGAGCAGACCATGGGGGGCGATGTAGAGCAGGAAGACGTCGCCGCGGCCGAAGGCGAACAGCACGGCGGCGGCCGTCCCCACCCCGATCGCGTTCTGCATGAGCACCATGAGGGGCCAGATGCCGGTGATGCCGAACGCGACGCACTGCGCGGCGATCCAGGCGTTGTTGGTCCACACCGTCCCGGCGAACACCGCCGCCGGGTTCTCGCTGTAGTACTGGGTGAACTCGCCCTCCGCGTACTGCTCCAACTGCGCCTGGCTGCCCAGCGTCGCCAGCGCCGCCGGGTCACCGGCGATCCACGCAGCCACGAGCGCCGCCACCACGACGAAGCCGACGGCGATGACCAGGGTCGTGTACCGCAGCCGGTACAGCGCCGCGGGCAGCTGCAGCAGGAAGAACCGCGGCAGCTGCCGCAGCACGTTGTCGGGGGTGCCCGTCAGGCGCAGCCGCGCCCGCGAGAGCAGCGTCGAGAGATAGTCGCCCTCCGGGGTGCGCCCGGCGGAGGTCTTCAGGTCCGCCAGATCCGCGGATGCCGCTCGGTAGCGGGCGACCAGTTCGTCGGCCTCGGCACCGTCGAGCCGCCGGCGGCGGCCGAGTTCGTCGAGGCGGGCCCATTCCTCACGCCGGGCGGCAGCGAGGGCGTCGGCATCCATGTGATTCACTGTAGCCATGCCGACGCCCGGACCCGCCGTGGAGATCAGCCAGGACGAGATCCTCACCGGTGAAGCCGTCGCCCTCGACGTGCAGCCGATCGGCTACTTCCTGCGGGCACTGGGAACTCTCATCGACATGGTCGCCGGCGTGCTGCTGTTCGTCCTGCTGGCGCTGGTGACCTCGTGGATCGCCGGGGAGAGCGTGCTGGGCAGCCAGCTGTCGACGGTGTTCACGATCGCGGTGCTGGTGCTCGTAACGGTCGTCGTGCCGACCCTCGTCGAGACCCTCACCCGCGGTCGCAGCCTCGGCAAGCTCGCGATCGGGGCGCGCATCGTGCGGACCGACGGGGGCGCGTCGGGGTTCCGGCAGGCGTTCATCCGCGCGCTCGTGGGGGTGTTCGAGCTGTGGTTCACGATCGGTGCCGTCGCCGGCATCGTCGGCGCGTTCACGCCGCGCGCCGAGCGGTTGGGCGACCTCATGGCCGGCACCTACAGCGAACGCACACGCACGCCGAAGCTGCCGCCCCCGCCCCCCGGCATGCCGCCGGCGCTCGCGGGGTGGGCCACGGTCGCCGACGTGGGACGGCTGCCCGACCAGCTCGCGCGTCGCGTGGCCCAGTTCGTGCGGCAGGCGACCGCGCTGGATCCCGCAGCCCGCGCCCGCACCGCCTACACCCTCGCCGACGAGGTGCGCGCGTTCGTGGCGCCGGTGCCCCCCGTCGACCCCGAGACGTTCCTGGCGGGTGTGGTCGCGGCGCGCCGTGAGCGGGAGCTGCGTGCCCTGCGCGGCGAGGACGAGCGCACCGCCGCACTCACCGCCGGCACCGGCATCGCCCCCCGCGGCTTCCCCACCCGCTGACCCCGCAGCCCGGCGCCGCCCGCGCGCCCGCCCGCCCGCTCGCGCGCCGCGCTCGCCGACCCCCCGCGCCGCGCACGCGCCGCCGGGCTGCGGCGGGCTGCTGCGGGCCGCTCGAGTGTCACTTCCGCACAGTGTGCGGACACCACACCCACCACAAGCGACACCGGAACCGCACATTCCCGGCACACGCCGGGGCGCGGGCCGTTCGAGTGTCACTTCCGCACAGTGTGCGGGCACCACACCCACCACAAGCGACACCGGAACAGCGCATTCCCGGCACACGCCGGGGCGCGGGCCGTTCGAGTGTCACTTCCGCACAGTCCGCGGGCACCACACCCACCACAAGCGACACCGGAACAGCGCGTTTCCGGCACACGGCGGCCGGGGCGCGGGCGCGGGCGCAGCGCCGCGACGTCAGTAGCGGTAGTGGTCCAGCTTGTAGGGCCCGTCGACGGGGACGCCGATGTACGCCGCCTGCGCGGGCGTCAGCGTCGTCAGCTGCACGCCGAGCGCGTCCAGGTGCAGCCGCGCCACCTTCTCGTCGAGGTGCTTGGGCAGGGTGTGGACGGCGGTCGGGTAGTCCTCGCGCCGCGTGAACAGCTCGATCTGCGCGAGCACCTGGTTCGTGAACGACGCGCTCATGACGAACGACGGATGCCCCGTGGCGTTGCCGAGATTGAGCAGCCGCCCCTCGCTCAGCACGAGCACGCTGCGACCGGTCGGCAGGCGCCACTCGTGCACCTGCGGCTTGATCTCCACCCGCTCCGCCCCGGGCAGCGCCTCGAGTCCCGCCATGTCGATCTCGTTGTCGAAGTGCCCGACGTTGCCGACGATCGCGAGGTGCTTGAGGGCGAGCAGATCGTCGACCGTGACGACGTCCTTGTTGCCGGTCCCGGTGATGAGGATGTCCACCTGACCGGCGACATCGGCCAGCCGTGCCACCTGGTAGCCGTCCATCGCCGCCTGCAGCGCGCAGATCGGGTCGACCTCGCTCACGATGACGCGCGCACCCTGGCCGCGCAGCGCCTCCGCTGCCCCCTTGCCGACGTCGCCGTACCCGCAGACGAAGGCGACCTTGCCGCCCATCAGCACGTCGGTCGCGCGGTTGATGCCATCGGGCAGCGAATGACGGATGCCGTACTTGTTGTCGAACTTCGACTTGGTGACGGAGTCGTTGACGTTGATCGCCGGGAACAGCAGATCATCGGATGCCGCGAGCTCGTAGAGCCGGTGCACCCCCGTGGTCGTCTCCTCCGTGACCCCCAGCAGCCCCTCGGTCATGCGTGTGAAACGCTGCGGGTCGCGGTCGAGGCTGCGGCGGAGCAGGTCGAGGATGACGCGGTACTCGGCGGAGTCGCCCTCCGCGGCATCCGGCACCGCCCCCGCCCTCTCGAACTCGACCCCCTTGTGCACGAGCAGGGTGGCGTCCCCGCCGTCGTCGAGGATGAGGTTGGGGCCGTCGAACCCCTCCTCGCTCCAGTCGAAGATGCGGTCGGCGAGATGCCAGTACTCCTCGAGCGTCTCGCCCTTCCACGCGAACACCGGCACGCCCTGCGGGTCGGCCACGGTGCCGTCGGGGCCCACGACCACCGCCGCGGCCGCCTCGTCCTGCGTGGAGAAGATGTTGCAGCTGGCCCAGCGCACCTGCGCGCCGAGGGCGACGAGGGTCTCGATGAGCACGGCGGTCTGCACCGTCATGTGCAGGGAGCCGGCGATGCGGGCGCCGGCGAGCGGCTGCGACGGACCGAACTCCTCGCGCAGCGCCATGAGTCCCGGCATCTCGTTCTCGGCGAGCCTCAGCTGGTGGCGACCCGCTTCGGCGAGCGACAGGTCGGCGACGGCATAGGTGAGCGTACGGGTCCGGGTCGGCATGGCGACATTGTGCCACGCAGCCGAACCCGAGGGCTCCCGATCAGACTCGCAGCGTCTCGTGACGCACGACGACCCAGCCCTTGGGCACCGAGAGCCGGTCGGTGTGGATGGCGCACAGGTCGTGCGCGTGCGGGTCGCGGCCGAGACCCAGCGGTCCGAGGGCGGCCATCTGGTCGCCGTAGTCGAACGTCAGCGTCGTCACGGCCTCGCGGGCGCACGCCACCTTGGAACACAGTCTCTCGCGCATCGGCACCACGCTAACGCGCGATGCGCGCGTGACGGGGATGCCGCGCGGCGCGCTCAGAAGCGGAAGCGCTCCGGGCCCAGGTCCCACGGGTCCTTGTCGAGATAGTCCGCCGCAGCGCGGAACACGCAGCTTTCGATGATCATGCGCCGGTGGAGCTCATCCTCGCGGTGCGGACGACTGAGCCGCTCGATCGGCAGCCGGTAGAGGATGATGCGCTTCTCGTCCGGCAGGACCGTCCAGCGCGGGATGCCGTCGGCATCGGTCTCGCCGGGCATCTCCCCCACCTCGAACCGCACGTCGCGCAGGTCCTCCCACGCGCTGCGGAGGAACTCCGCGGCGCTGCCGACGGCGAGGTCGAACCGCTCGGCGCGCGTGTCCAGCGGCGGCAGCGGCGGACGCACCACGGGGCTGCGTCCCTCCCGACCGTGCCTGCCGTGGCGCGAGGGGCGGGGACGGGCGACCGTGGCGCTTCGGAAACGACGCCGCATCATGTGCCCATCCTAAGTCGCGCGACGTGTCGCCGTCGTCAGGGGTGGACGAGCAGCGGGGATGCCGCGGCATCGGCGGGCCACAGCGGATACGAGGCGAGCGCACCGTCGCCCGCGTAGCCGACGGCGGCCTGCACGGGCCCCGATGCCTCGAGCCGGTAGACCGCGTCGGGGTCGACGACGACCCGGACGGTGGACCCCGCGGGAACCGAGACCTCCTGGGCGGCGCCCGCACCCGCATCGGCGGTGAGCGTGACCGCGACCTGGTCGGAGCCGTCGTTCGCGATCGCGAGTGTCGGCGAGGGGCCGGCGGCGACCGCGGCGAGCGTGCCCGCTTCGATGCGCGGCGCTGCGGCGTGCCAGGCGAAGTCGTCGCCCTCGCCGAAGCCGGTGGTCGACCATACGGCCGCGACCACGGCGGCATCGGACTGCACGTGCACCGAGTACGTGCCCACCTCGAGCCCCCCGAGGTCCAGCTCGAGCGGCAGCCCGGCCTCCAGCGGCACCTCGCTGGTCGAGACGGTCTGCCCGCCGCTTCGTACCGTCACGGTCGCGGCGGTCGATGTCGACGGCGCCAGCAGACGCACGATCGTGGCGGGATCCGACGCCCCCTCCACCCCGGGCGCCGCCGTGACGGCGACGGCGGGGATGGTCTGGTCCGTCGCGGGGGCGATGACGGGGGCCACCTGGTCGACGCCTCCGGCGAGCAGCGTGCGGGTGATGCTGGTCTGCAGGGTCGCCTGCACCGGCGCGCCCGTCGAGATGATCTGCAGCACCGGGCTCTTCTCATCGCGCGCCAGAGCGGCCAGCGGCACGACCCGCTGCGTGCCGGGGGCGACCACGAACCGGCCGGCGGGCGGCGACTGGGGCCCCGCCGCACCGTAGGCGGTGACCTGCACGTCGGCGGGGACGCTGCCGGGGTTGGACAGCAGCAGCAGTCCGGAATAGCCGGTGGTGGTGGCGCCGCCGACGATCCACGACTCCAGCAGCGGAGGCAGGCACGATGCCGCGGCGAAGCCGGAGAGGTCTTCGGCGGCGACGGTCGCCGACGACGCCGCCACGAGGTCGGTGCGCGTGTCGGCTGCCGGCGGAGCGGTGAAGGCGTCGGGCGTCGAACCTTCCACGGTGGGCACGACGAGCGGTTCGACGGCCGCGTCGGGCTGTCCGGCACCGGTGTCGAAGACCACGCGGGGCGCGGCGGCGAGGGCGATCGCCCCCGCCACACTCGCATCGCGGCCGATGGCGAGGAGCCCCCCGGGGCAGGCGGCCACCGATTCCGACGGAGCGGGCACCGCCAGCACCGACACGGCCTCGCGGTCGTGCGTCGGCCAGACGACGGCGACGGCGGTCAGGGTGCCGGCGACCAGGGCCACGGCGGCCACCGTCCCGCCGACCAGGCGCGCACTCGTGGTCGCCCACGTCGGTCGCTTCGTCATCGTCCCTCCCCCGCTCGAAGCCCCACGATCCGCGGCGCGCGGCGCGCGTCGCGGCGGGTCTGCGCGGTCGGGATCGCCAACAGCAGGGCGATCGTCAGCACGATCAGCTGCACGGTCGCGATGCCCCGCGCCGTCGCCGCGATCGACTCCGTCTCGCCCTCCCGCGGTGCGACCTCGCCTGCCACGAGCCACAGCGACCCGCGCACGGTCTCCTGGCCCACCGATTCGAGGCGGTCGCGCTGGTCGAGCGCGATCGCCGCGGTGCGCCGCAGAGCCTCGGCGGCCTCGGTCGCCGAGGCGGAGGGAGCGAGCAGGACGAAGCCGATGCCACGCTCAGCAAGGGGCGTGACGGGATCCTCGGCGGCATCCGTCATGAGATCGGCGACCAGCGCGGCGGTCCGGTCGTCGGCCGGCGTCGCCTCGAGCCGCGTGTCGCGCGCGGTGCTCTGTCCGCCGAGCGTCTCGCTGGCTCCCCACACCACCTCCGCGGAGACGGAGCCATCGCCGAGTGGCGTGAGCACGATCGTGCCGACGTCCCCGTTTCCGCGGCCTTCCGCGGCGACGTAGGCGGGAAGCGTGCTGGCGCGACCCTCGACGAGCGCGGTGGCCTGCCGGGCCTGCGCGGTCAGCGCGGGCACGGCGCACACCGCCAGCGCGAGCATCACGGCGGTGGCCGCGAGGGTGCGGGCGATCGAGACGGAAGGGACCACATCGAGGGTGATCAGCGCCGCCCCGAGCACGCCCATCCAGGCGAGGCTGAGCGCCGCCCCCGGCCACACCGGCACGGGCTGGGCCGCGGTGACCGCCACCGAGATCGCGACGGCCGCGAACGCCGTCGCGATGCCGAGCGCGGCCACCGACAGCAGCACGACACCGGCGGCCCACCGCACCGTCAGCGGCGCGAGGAGGGCCAGGACGGCGGGAAGCACCACGAGCAGCGGCACCCACCAGGTGGGCGCACCGCCGAGCATCTGCGCCCAGCCGCCGGGGTCCGACGTCGGGAAGCCGGCAGCCAGCAGTGCACGCCCCGCGGCATCCGCGCCCGCGATCGGTCCGTTCCAGGTCACTCCCGGGTCGGCCAGGAGGCCCCACGCGTTGCCCGCCGCGAGCTGCTGCCAGACCAGCGGCGCGAACAGCGCCGCCGTGGGCACGACGAGCCAGGCCACGCGACCGACGCTCGAGCCCGAGCCGCGCACTGCGGCGATCACGATGGCGATCAGCCAGAGCACCAGCAGGGCGGGCACGATCGACGGGGCGCAGGCTGCGACCACGGCCACCAGCAGCGATGCCACTCCGGACGCAGCCCAGGAGCGGTGCGCGACGCTGGCGGCGAAGAACAGCCACGGCAGCACCAGGTGCACGATCACGGCGGTCGGGCGCGGCTGCACGAGCGCCGTGAGGAAGGTGGGAGCCAGCGCCCAGGCGACGCCGCCGGTGATGCGCAGCAGCGACCGGTCGGTCACGCGGGTGGCGGCGAACCAGCCACCGAGCACCGCCAGCGGCAGCGCGAGGACCCAGAGCACCACCAGCGCCTGCGACGGCGCCGCGGGCGAGAGGCTGCCGAGGGCCGCGACGACGGTCGCGAAGGGGTCCGCGGCACCCACCGTCTCCAGCCCCAGCTGCCGCCGGCCGTACGCGGCATCCGCCCACAGCTGGGCGACCGTGTCGCGCAGGGGCGCGAGGGCGCCACCGCCGAGCACCGGCCAGGCCAGGAGCGCCGGGAAGGCGGCGATCGACACGAGCAGGGCCGCGAGCACCGCCCACGCACCGCCGCCACTGAAGAACCGCAGCTCCGACCGGCGCACGTCCGCGAGCCGGTCGGATTCGTCGGTGAGCGCGAGGTTGGTGCGCAGGTCCGCACGGCCCACGCGCAGCGGCGTGAGGGACTGCCACGACACGGAGCGGGTGCGCCGGATGCGCGCCCGCGCGCGGGCGATGGTGGGGATGCGCACCATCGCGACCGCCGCCGCGGCCCATTCCGGCCAGATCTGCCCTGGCCGCTTGGCTACCAGGTGCATCACGGTGCGCCAGAGCGCGATCGGCAGGATCGCCAGCCACTGCAGCGGCAGGGCGGCGGCGGGGGCGTAGACGAGGCGACGGTGCAGCTGGGCCGTGCGCGTCGCAAAGGCCCGGCGCAGGCGCCGCCGCGACCCGTAGGTGTCGGGCAGGCCCGCCACGCCGTCTCCGGCGACGGCGACCCGGGCGGCGGGGACGAGGGTGACCCGCCCACCGGCGAGGCGCGCGCGCACGCCGAGGTCGAGCCCTTCGTCCGCCCCCGACAGACCGCGATCCAGGCCTTGCAGCGCTCGCCACAGCTCCGTGCGCACCAGGAGGCCACGCACGTCCGCGGCGAGCACGTCCTGACCGGCGTCGTGCTGGCCCTGGTCCAGCTCGCCGTCGGCCAGCCCCACCGCGCGCCCGAGCGTGGTCATCGAGACCCCCAGCGAGACGATCTCCGTGCGGTCGTCCCACCGCACCAGCTTCGGCGCGGCGAAGGCGACGGACGGGGCGAGCTCGAGGGCGCCCGCGAGGCGCGCGAGGGCGTCGGGCTCGGGCGCCGTGTCCTGCGCGAGGAGCCAGACCGCGTCGCCCTGCACGCGGTGCGTCGCCAGCATCGTCGCCTCGGCGTACCCGGTCGTGCGCGGGGCGGAGATGACACCCTCGGCGCGCGAATCGGCGGCGAGCTGGCGGAGGTTGTCGTCGTCCCCGCACAACACGATGGTGAGGGCGTCGACAGGGCGGGTCTGCGCATCGAGCGCCGCAAGCGTGCGCCGCAGATGGAACGCGGCGGGGGTGCGGCCGTCGGGGCGCACGACGAGGATGGCGTGGACTCGGGCGGGCATGACGGGGACAGCCTAAGCGGCGGTCGGCATCAAGCCGCGCTCATGCGCGCGGGTCGGCCGGATCCGGTTCAGGACGCGTGGCGCTTGAGCTTGCGGCGCTCGCGCTCGCTGAGCCCGCCCCAGATCCCGAAGCGCTCGTCGTTGTGCAGGGCGTACTCGAGGCACTCGGTGCGCACGTCGCACGACGCGCAGATGCGCTTGGCATCGCGGGTCGAGCCGCCCTTCTCCGGGAAGAAGGCCTCGGGGTCGGTCTGCGAGCACAGCGCGTCCGTCTGCCATGCCAGCTGCGTGTCGTCACCCTCGACCACACGACGGACGCCGGGAACACCCAGCTGAACCGGATCTACGAACCAGTTGTCGGGAACGCCCGAGCGATACTGCGATCCAGTCATCTCGTCTCCCGCCTTGCTGAATGAATGTCCGCACGATGTATGCGATTCCCTAATTACACCGGTGTCATTCGCCGCGGTCAAGTCGCAAATCGTAAACCCTCAACCGCGACTTCAACGTTCACCGCGTGTTTCGCGGCGTGTCGCGGGGTCGATGCGAGGGGCGTTTCACCTCAGCGGGCACCCGGCTGGGCGACGAACACCTCGCCGGCGCCGGTGAAGATCAGCGTGCCCTCGTCCGCATCGGCGTAGGCGGCCATGCCGGGGGTCAGCGCGAACGACGCTCCCGAACCCGTGCCGGCGATCTCGACCTCGCCGCGCACCGACAGCGCGATCGCGGGGCCGTGCAGGGCCACGTCGGCCTTCTCGTCCACCCGCAGCCGGGTGACGGTGAAGTCGGGGATGCCGACGTCGAGCACGCCGTCCTGCGGCACGACCACCGGCGCCGGCCCCGGCGTCGTATCGACGATGCGCAGCAGCTCGGCGACATCGACGTGCTTAGGGGTGAGGCCGCCGCGCAGCACGTT
>Ga0233375_1000478_pt1 | contig 21567 bp, 20 predicted proteins | sample ElkDunMinimDraft_10_FD_191539 | JGI IMG/M metagenome (GOLD analysis project Ga0233375, IMG submission 191539) | Fecal eukaryotic communites from dung pellets of Tule Elk in California, USA - Elk Dung E16 | ecosystem: Host-associated > Mammals > Digestive system > Large intestine > Fecal | place... | reverse complement strand
CTCACGGTCGAGGAGTTCGCCCGCATCGCCGAGCAGCTGCCCCTCGTGCGGGCCGAGGCTGCGGCGGCCCTCGCGTCCGCACGGCCCGAGGATCTCGCGCCCGAGACCGCAGCCCCTTCGGCAGGCGGGCACCCGGAACGACCTGGCACAGTGGACGCGTGAGCCACCACCTGTCCGCCGCGCCTCCCGTCGCCGTGCGGGTCCGGGCGCCGGGGAAGGTGAACCTGTCGCTGCGGGTGGGGGCACGCCAGGACGACGGCTACCACCCGCTCGTCACGATCTTCCAGGCGGTCTCGCTCGTCGAGGAGGTCGAGGCGACCCTCGCGTCACCGGGGGACGGCATCTCGCTGACCGTCTCGGGCGCCCAGGCGGACCTCGTCCCCCTGGACGGCACCAACCTCGCCTGGCGCGCCGCGGAGTCCCTGGCCCGCTACACGGGCACCGACCCGGACGTGCGGCTGCACATCCACAAGGGGGTCCCCGTCGCGGGCGGCATGGCGGGCGGCTCCGCCGACGCCGCGGCCGCGCTCGTGGCGTGCGACCTGCTGTGGGAGACCGGGCTCTCCCGGGCAGAGCTGTCCGACCTCGCGGCCGGGCTCGGCTCGGACGTGCCGTTCGGTCTCCTGGGGCACACCGCGGTGGGGACCGGGCGCGGCCACCTCCTGACGCCCGCGATGTCCCGCGGGGAGTTCCACTGGGCGTTCGCGGTGCGCGACGAGGGCCTGTCCACCGCGGCGGTCTTCCGGACCTTCGACGAGGTCGTGGGCGGGACCCCGGACGTCGAGCTGTCCGACGACACCGAGCTCATGCAGGCGCTGCGCGCGGGCGATCCCGTGCGGCTGGGTCGCGCGCTGCACAACGACCTCGAGCCCGCGGCGCTCGCCATGGCCCCGGATCTCGGCCGGACCCTCGAGGTCGCGCGCGAGGTCGGGGCGCTCGGCGCGATCGTCTCGGGCTCGGGCCCGACCGTCGCGGCGCTGGCCCGCAGCAGGCAGCACGCCCTCGCGATCGCGGCCTCGTGGACCGCGGCGGGGGTCGCGGACTCGGTGCACTGCGCCACGGGCCCGGCGTCGGGGGCGCGCGTCCTGTCCTCCTGACGCACCGCGTCCAGCGTGGGCCCGGCGCACGAGCGGTGCGCCGAGCCCCGTCGTGGGGCGGACGTGCCGGCGCGTATCCTCGCTAGGGCACCTCCCCCCTCCCGAAGGAACTCATGGCACACCTCCTCGGCGCCGACGACATCCGCCTCGTCGTCGGTACCCGCACCCTGCTCGACGGCGTGAGCCTGGGCCTCGACGACGGCGACCGCGTGGGCGTCGTCGGCCCGAACGGTGCAGGCAAGTCCACGCTGCTGCGTCTCCTCGCGGGGACCGCGGCGCCCGACGCCGGACGCGTCACCCGCGTGGGTGGGCTGCGGATCGGGATGCTCGACCAGCGCGACGAGTCGCCCGAGGGCACGTCCGTCCGCGACCTCGTCCACGGGGAGCAGGCCGAGCACACGTGGGCCGGTGACGCGGGCATCCGCGCGGTCCACGCGGGCCTGCTCGCGGACCTCGACCTGGACGCCCCGGCGTCGACCCTGTCGGGCGGGCAGCGCCGCCGTGTCGCGCTCGCCGCCCTGCTGGTCGCCGAGCACGACGTGCTGTTCCTCGACGAGCCCACGAACCACCTCGACGTCGAGGGGGTCGCCTGGCTCGCCGAGCACCTCCACGCCCGGTACTCGCGGCCCGGTGCCCGGGGGGCCCTCGTGGTCGTGACGCACGACCGCTGGTTCCTCGACGCGGTGTGCACGCGCATGTGGGAGGTCACGGGCGACGGCTCGGGTGCGGTCGAGGGCTACGAGGGCGGGTACGCCGCGTACGTCCTGGCCCGGGCCGAGCGGGCGCGCACCGCGGCCGTCACGGCCGAGAAGCGCAACAACCTGCTGCGCAAGGAGCTCGCATGGCTGCGCCGTGGCGCTCCCGCCCGCACGTCCAAGCCGAAGTTCCGGCTCGACGCCGCGGCCGCGCTCATCGCCGACGAGCCGGACCCGCGCGACACGCTCGAGCTCACGCGCATGGCCACGCGCCGCCTCGGCAAGGACGTGCTCGACCTCGAGGACGTCACGGTGCGCATGCCGGCTCGTGACGGGGATCCCGAGGGGCCGGAGAAGGTCCTGTTCGACGACGTCACCTGGCGGCTGGGCCCCGGTGACCGCTACGGGGTGGTCGGCGTCAACGGCGCCGGCAAGACGACGCTCCTGCGCCTGCTGGCCGGCCGGCTCGAGCCGAACGAGGGTCGGGTCAAGCGCGGCAAGACCATCCATGTCGCCGAGCTGACCCAGGACGTCGAGGAGCTCGACCAGATCGGCGGCCTGCGGGTCGTGGAGGTCATCGAGTCGGAGAAGCGCACGGTCGCGGTCGACGGCAAGGAGCTCACGGCGGCCCAGCTGGTCGAGCGCCTGGGCTTCACGCGCGAGCGGTCGCAGACCCTGGTCCGTGACCTGTCCGGTGGTGAGCGTCGACGCCTGCAGCTCCTGCGCCTGCTGGTCGGTGAGCCCAACGTCCTGCTGCTCGACGAGCCCACCAACGACCTCGACACCGACACGCTCGCGGCCATCGAGGACCTGCTCGACGGCTGGCCCGGGACGCTCGTCGTGGTCTCGCACGACCGGTACCTGCTCGAGCGGGTCTGCGACCGCGAGGTCGCGCTGCTGGGTGACGGCACCATCCGTGACCTGCCGGGCGGCGTCGAGGAGTACCTCGCGCTGCGCAAGGCCGCGATGGCCGTCGCCGCCTCCGGGACGCGCGCCGGCGCGACGGGTGCGGGGGCGGGGACGCCGTCGTCGGGCACGGGGAGCGCGAGCGGCACGGGCGACGCGGCCCCGGCCCCGTCGAGCGCGGACGTGCGGGCCGCGAAGAAGGAGATCGGGCGGATCGAGCGGCGCCTGTCGAAGATCGCCGAGCTCGAGGCGCGCCTGCACGACAAGATGGCTGCCCAGGCGACCGACCACGCCGCAGTCACCGACCTCGACAAGCAGCTGCGCGAGCTCGCGGACGAGAAGGACGCGCTCGAGGCCGAGTGGATGGAAGCGGCCGAGCTGCTCGACTGACGCGGCACCCGCCCCCCACCTGCTGAGCGATCAGCGGGTGGGGTCAGGCCTCGAACTGGCCGATGACCGTGCGCAGGAGGTTCGCGAGCTGGAGCCGGTCCGCCGGGTCGAGCGTCGCGAGGACCTCGCGCTCGACGGCCAGCAGGTCGCTCATGGCGGCGTCGACGCGCTCGAGGCCGTCGGGCGTGAGCTCGACGAGCACGCCACGGCGGTCGTCGGGGGAGCGGTGCCGCTGCACCAGGCCCCGGGCCTCGAGGCGGTCGATCCGGTTGGTCATGGTGCCGCTCGTGACGAGCGTCTGCGTGATGAGCGCGCCAGGGGACAGGCGGTACGGCTCGCCCGCACGGCGCAGCGCCGAGAGCACGTCGAACTCCCAGGTCTCGAGGTGCCCGCGCGCGAACGCGCTGCGGCGCGCGAGGTCCAGGTGCCGGGCGAGCCGGCTGACGCGCGAGAACACGGTGAGCGGCTCGACGTCCAGGTCCGGACGTTCGCGCTGCCAGGCGTCGACGATGCGGTCGACCTCGTCCGGGTGCGGGTGCTGCATGACGTGAGGCTACTCGACATTCCTCGACATCAAGAGTCTTGACGGCTGAGCGCGACGGCACGCGCCACCGTCCGGACCCCGGCGCCGGTGCTCGCGCTCAGGACTCCGTGCGGTCCTTGGACGTGAGCGCAGGCTTCTTCTCCATGCCCGACAGGCCGTTCCACGCGAGGTTGACCAGGTGCGCGGCGACCTCGGTCTTCTTGGGGCTGCGGACGTCGAGCCAGTACTGACCCGTGAGCGCGACCATGCCGACGAGCATCTGGGCGTAGATGGGCGAGACCCGCGGGTCCAGTCCGCGCCGCTTGAACTGGTCGGCGAGCAGGTGCTCGACCTGGGTCGCGACGTCGCCGATGAGGCTCGAGAACGTCCCCGTCGCCTGGGCCACGGGCGAGTCGCGCACGAGGATCCGGAAGCCGTCCTCGGACGTCTCGATGTACGTGAGCAGCGCGAGGGCCGTGCGCTCGAGCAGCACCTTGGGGTGGCCACCCGAGGAGAGGGCGCCGGTGAGCGCGCTGGTCAGCCCCTGGATCTCACGGTCGACGATGACCGCGTAGATGCCCTCCTTGCCCCCGAAGTGCTCGTACACCACGGGCTTGGACACCTCGGCGCGCGCCGCGATCTCCTCGACGCTCGTGCCCTCGAAGCCCTTCTCGGCGAACAGGACACGGCTCACCGCGAGGAGCTGTTCGCGGCGCTGGCTCGCCGTCATGCGAGATCTGGGCGGGCGTCTGGAGTCTGCGGGCACGGGACCATCATGCCGTGCGGGCCCTCACGGAGGCTGGCAGGACACCCGGGGCGAGACGGCACGCGCGACCGGAGGTGCGCGGAGCCCTGCACGAGCGCCCCTTGCGGACGTGTCCTCGACCCCGCGCCCGGCCCCTGCCGGCGAGGCGCACGCGGCCGCACGAGGGCTGCGTGCCGTTCTCCTCACACGTTCTCTCCACCTCCGCACCCCGATCCCGCGCGGAGCACGGCGCGAGACCTGGCAGACTGTTCTCCGGACGAGTGATGGTGCGCGCGATCGAGGGTTCGCCCCCCGGTCTCGCGCCGTGTCCGGTCCGTTCCGCCTTGGTGTAATCGGCAGCACAAGGGTTTTTGGTGCCTTTAGTCCAGGTTCGAGTCCTGGGGGCGGAGCACGTGCCACCAACCCGATGGGAGCCCCAGTGACCGACGCTGTGCCCGACGCGCCGCCAGTGCCCGCAGCAGTCATCGTCCTCGCCGCTGGTGCGGGGACCAGGATGAGGTCCGCGACCCCCAAGGTTCTCCACACGCTCGCCGGCCGCAGCATGCTCGGTCACGCGATGGTCGCGGCTCGCGAGCTGTCCCCGCAGCGCATCGCGGTCGTGGTCCGGCACGAGCGCGACCTCGTGGCCGGCGCGGCCCTCCAGGTGGTCCCCTCGGCCCTCGTGGTCGACCAGGACGACGTCCCGGGCACGGGCCGAGCCGTGCAGTGCGCGGTCGAGGCGCTCGACGTCAGGGCCCAGGCGGAGGCCGCCGCGCACGGCGTGCCCATCGGGCACGAGGGACGCGGGCCGGTCGAAGGGCTCGAGGGTTCCGTGGTGGTCCTCGCGGGCGACATCCCGTTGCTGGACGCCGCGACCCTCACCGAGCTGCTGGGCGCCCACCACGCGGGTGGCAACGCGGTGACGGTCCTGACGACCGAGGTCGACGACGCGACGGGCTACGGCCGCATCGTGCGGGACGAGTCGGGGGACGTCCTGAGCATCGTCGAGCACAAGGACGCGACGCCCGAGCAGCGCGAGATCCGTGAGATCAACTCCTCGGTCTACGTCTTCGACGCGGGCGTCCTGCGTGGCGCGCTGCGGCAGGTCACCCAGGAGAACTCGCAGGGCGAGGTCTACCTCACCGACGTCCTGCAGATCGCCCGCCAGGCCGGCGGCCGCGTCGGCGCGCTCCGCGTCGCGGACCCCCTGCTGGTCGAGGGGGCCAACGACCGCGCCCAGCTCGCGACGCTGCGTGCCGAGCTGAACCGCCGCATCCTCACGCGCTGGATGCTCGGCGGCGTCACCGTCATCGACCCGGCCACGACCTGGGTCGACGTCGACGTCGACCTGGGCCACGACGTGACCCTGCTGCCCGGGACCCAGCTCCACGGGGCGACCACGATCGGCGCGGGCGCCACGATCGGCCCCGACACCACGCTCACCGACATGGAGGTCGGCGCGGGGGCCACCGTGACCCGCACGCACGGCAGCCTCTCGGTCGTCGGCGAGGGTGCGAGCGTCGGCCCCTTCGCGTACCTGCGGCCCGGCACGGTGCTGGGCGACAAGGGCAAGATCGGCACGTTCGTCGAGACCAAGAACGCGACGATCGGCACCGGTTCCAAGGTGCCGCACCTGTCCTACGTGGGCGACGCGACCATCGGCGACCACACCAACATCGGCGCTGCGAGCGTCACGGTCAACTACGACGGCGTCGCCAAGCACCGCACGGTCATCGGGTCGCACGCCCGGACCGGCGCGGACAACATGTTCGTCGCCCCGGTGACGGTCGGCGACGGTGCGTACACGGCCGCCGGTTCCGTGATCCGCCGCGACGTGCCGGCCGGCGCGCTCGGCGTGAGCGGTGCCCCGCAGCGCAACGTCGACGGCTGGGTCGCCCGCCGTCGTCCCGGCACGGCAGCGGCCGAGGCCGCGGCGCGGGCGCACGAGAACGACGACGAGACGCCTCCTCCGCTCGGCGCCCAGGCGCAGGCGCAGCTCGCCGAGGCCTCTGCGGCGACCCCGGCCCCCCGACCGACCCCGGTGCCCGCGAGCCCGGGTGTCCCCACCGTCCCCGACGGACCCAGCACCACGACCAGCAGCACCGACGAAGGGCCTTCCCCACGATGAGCAGCACGATCGCCGGCAACGGGGGCAAGTCCCTCGTCCTCGCGACGGGGCGCGCGCACCCCCAGCTCGCCAAGGACGTCGCGCGGGAGCTGGGCATCGACCTTCTCCCCACGACCGCGTACGACTTCGCCAACGGCGAGATCTACGTCCGTTTCGGGGAGAGCGTCCGCGGCGCGGACATCTTCCTCCTCCAGAGCCACACGGCGCCGATCAACCAGTGGATCATGGAGCAGCTGCTCATGGTCGACGCCGCCAAGCGGGCCTCGGCCAAGACCATCACGGTGGTCCAGCCCTTCTACGGCTACGGTCGCCAGGACAAGAAGCACCGCGGGCGCGAGCCGATCTCGGCCCGTCTCATCGCGGACCTCTTCCGTACGGCCGGCGCCGACCGCCTCATGAGCGTCGACCTGCACGCCGCGCAGACCCAGGGCTTCTTCGACGGCCCGGTGGACCACCTGTGGGCCATGCCGATCCTCACCGACTACGTGCGCACGCGTGTCGACACGTCGAACGTCACGGTCGTCTCACCCGACGCGGGCCGCATCCGCGTCGCGGAGCAGTGGGCCGCGAAGCTCGGCGGGGGCCCGCTCGCGTTCGTCCACAAGACGCGCGACATCACGCGTCCGAACCAGTCGGTCGCCAACCGCGTCGTGGGTGACGTCGAGGGGCGCGACTGCGTCCTCGTGGACGACCTGATCGACACGGGCGGCACGATCGCCGAGGCCGTCAAGGTGTGCCTCGCGGCGGGCGCCAAGTCCGTCATCGTCGCGGCGACGCACGGCGTGCTGTCCGACCCGGCGGCCCAGCGCCTGTCCGAGTGCGGCGCGAGCGAGGTCGTCGTCACGGACACGCTGCCGATCGCCGCGGACAAGCACTTCCCGCAGCTCACGGTGCTCTCGATCGCGCCGCTCCTGGCGCGCGCGATCCGCGAGGTGTTCGACGACGGCTCGGTCACGTCGCTGTTCGACGGCAACAGCTGACCTCTCCCGCCACGGCGCTGCGGCCCGCCCCCCGGCACGACCGGGGGGCGGGCCGTCGTGCTTCCCGGGGACCGGGGGCGGCCCGCGCGGTGCACGGGCCCGGCCCACGCGGGCGGGCGCGCCGTCGGGCTGGCAGCATGTCGGGTGTGACTGCGACGAACCAGGTGACCCAGGACCTCTCCGGCGGCGTGACCACGACCGGGCAGGGGGCGGCGTCCGCCGTGCCGGACGTCGTGGTCGTCGAGCTGGGGGCGGAGGCCTCGGGCGCCGACGTCCAGGTCGCGCTCGACGCCGCGAACGCGGGCGTGCGCGCGGCGCGCGAGGCGCTGCTGGCGGGCGGGGTGGCGCCCGAGGACCTGCGCACCGCCCAGACGTCGACCTGGACCCAGCACGGCCCCGACGGCGTCGCGACCTCGGCGGTCACGGCGCGCCTGTCGCTGCGGGTGACCGTGCGCGACCTCACCGCCTCGGGAGGTCTGGTGCGGGCGGCCCTCGGGGCGGCGGGCCCCGTGGCGCGGCTCGACTCGATGCGGCTCGCGGTGAGCGACCCGGGCCCGCTCGCGGTGCGGGCGCGCGAGCAGGCGTTCGCCGACGCCCGGTCCAAGGCCGAGCAGTACGCGGTGCTCGCGGGGCGTGGTCTGGGGGCCGTCGTCGAGGTCAGCGAGCAGGGCGGCGGGTTCGCACCGATGCCCCGTGCGATGTCCGCGAAGGTCGGCTCCTCCGACGCCATGGCGGTCGACCCGGGGAACGAGCAGGTCGAGGCGAGCGTCACGGTGCGCTGGGCGTGGGCGTGACGGGCGCCGCCGGGTCGTGACATTCCTCAGGGGAGCGCCCGCCGACGCGCCGCTAGGTTGGACGCATGCTCATCATCGAGGACTACCTCCTGCTCGTGCTGGACGACGTCACGGGCAAGCACGTCGGTGACACGGCGTACCTGCAGGAGATCGCGAGCGGGGCCCTGCTCGTCGAGCTCGCGCTGAGGGCGCGCGTCGACCTCGCCGGTGACGGCTCCCCGTGGCGCTCGGGCCGGGTCGTGGTGCGCGACCAGTCGCCCACCGGCTGGGCCCTGCTGGACGACTCGCTCGCCGTGGTCAAGTCGCGCGAGGGGTCCACGCCCAGGAGCCTCGTCGAGTCGTTGGCGCGCACCAAGCCGGCCGACGCCGCGCTCGACGGCCTCGTCGGGCGCGGCCTGCTGCGCCGGGAGGAGGGACGCATCCTGGGGATCTTCCCGACGACGCGCTGGCCCGCCGCGGACTCGCGCCACGAGGAAGAGGTCCGCCGCACCCTCGCCCGCGTCCTGCTCGACGGCGCCGCCCCCGACGAGCGGACGGGCGCTCTCGTGTCGATCCTCGCCGCGACCAAGCAGGCGGGGCGGGTGCTCGCCGCCGGCGCCGAGCTCACGGCGGAGGACCGCCGGGAGGTCGACAGGCGCGCGAAGGAGCTCGCCGAGGGGAGCTGGGCCGCCGGCGCCGCGCGACGCTACGTGGAGGAGATCACGGCCGCCACGACCGTGGCGATCACCACGAGCGTCCTGCTCCTGACCACCCAGCCCTGACGGGTCGGCGGGAGGCGCGGCTCCGTCACCGGGGAACGAGACGGTCCGACGACACGCGCGCGTTTCCCTTGACGTCGCGCGCCCGGGTACAGTAATTCGGTTGCCTCGGCGAGGGACGTCTGACGGCCGGTGAGTCACCGGAAGGTCAGCAGGATCCTGATGGGTCCCCGTTATCGACTGGGCGGTCGTCCTCGTGCGCCCGTCATGTGTCCCGCGCCGACGCAGCCGCCCCGTCCTCCGGTGCCAACCAGCCGGCCGGACAGCCGACCGCTTCTCCCCGGTGGTCGGCCCGCAACCGTTCTTCAGGAGTCCACGTGTCCGAGATCAAGCTTGTCGCAGAGGCCCGCACCGAGTTCGGCAAGGGTGCCGCCCGCCGTACCCGCCGCAACAACCAGATCCCTGCCGTCCTGTACGGGCACGGCACGGACCCCGTCCACGTCGCGCTGCCCGGGCACTCGACGATGCTCGCGCTCAAGCAGGCCAACGCCCTGTTCTCGATCGAGCTCGACGGCAAGGACGTCCTGGCGCTCGCCAAGGACATCCAGCGCGACCCGGTCAAGGACGTCATCGAGCACATCGACCTGCTCATCGTGAAGAAGGGCGAGAAGGTCGAGGTCGAGGTCAACGTGCACGTCGTCGGCGAGTCCGCCCCCGGCACCATCCACGTCGTCGAGTCGCAGACCCTCCTCCTCGAGGCAGAGGCCACGCACCTGCCCACGTCGGTCGAGGTCTCGATCGAGGGCCTCGAGGCCGGCCACCTGGTCCGCGCGGGCGAGATCACGCTCCCCAAGGGCTCCGTCTTCAACGGCGACCCCGAGCTCACGGTCGTCGCGATCACCGAGCCTCGCGCCGAGGTCGCTGCCGAGGACGAGGCGGCGTCCGCCGAGGCCACGTCCGAGGCCCCTGCCGAGGCCTGAGCCTCACCGTCCCCGCGATGACCGGGCCCGCCGTCCGGCGGGCGTGACCACGCCGGGGTGCAGGACACGAACGTCCGGGGCGTCCGGTGCCGTACGGCACCGGACGCCCCGGACGTCTCCCCCCAGACGTCGATCAAGGATCAGGTGACATGACCGACCAGCCGTGGCTCGTCGTCGGGCTCGGGAACCCTGGGCCCACGTACGCGGGCAACCGCCACAACGTGGGCCACATGGTCCTCGACGTCCTCGCCGGCCGTGCCGGCGCGACGTTCAGCGCGCACAAGGCTCGTGCCGCGGTGGCCGAGGCGCGCCTCGGCGTGCTCCCCGGGGGAGCGCCGGGACCTCGCGTCCTGCTCGCCAAGCCCTCGACGTACATGAACACCTCGGGCGGCCCCGTCGCGGGTCTCGCCCAGTACTTCGGGATCGACCCCGACCACGTGGTGGTCGTCCACGACGAGGTGGACATCCCGTTCGGGGACATCAAGCTCAAGGCCGGCGGCGGCGAGGGCGGGCACAACGGCCTGCGTGACATCACCAAGGCGCTCGGGACCCGCGACTACGTCCGCGTCCGCACGGGCGTCGGACGCCCCCCGGGGCGCATGGACACGGCCGACTTCGTCCTCAAGAACTTCTCGGGCGCGGAGGCCAAGGAGCTGCCGTTCCTGCTCGACGACGCCGCCGACGCCGTCGAGATGGTCCTCACCCAGGGGCTGCTCGCGGCCCAGGGCAGGTTCCACACCAAGGCCTGACGGCGGGCACGGCGTCCTGCGCCACGGCCCGCGCGGGTGAAATCTGCCCGTCTGACGGGATGCGGGTCGGCTGGAGCGGCTCCTCGGCGGCCCGCGGCGAACGCCGCCGGTACGCTTCGACGGTCGAGTCGAACGGGGGCGTCATGAACGAGCAGGATGGACGACTGTCCATCGCCATGGTCGGCACCCGTGGGGTCCCGGCCCGCTACGGAGGCTTCGAGACGGCCGTCGAGGAGATCGGTGCACGGCTCGCCGACCGCGGGCACGCCGTCCGGGTCTACTGCCGGAGCGGCAACGGTGAGCACGAGGCGTCCGAGCATCGCGGGATGCGGCTCGTGACCCGTCCGGCGTTGCGCCACCGTGCGCTCGAGACGCTCAGCCACACCGGGCTGTCGGTCGCCCACCTCGTGCGGCACCGGACGGACGTCGCCTTCGTCTTCAACGCTGCGAACGCGCCGTTCCTCCCGCTGCTGCGGGCGGCGAGGATCCCGGTGGCCACCCACGTCGACGGCCTGGAGTGGCAGCGCGCCAAGTGGGGACCCGCCGGACGTCGGTACTACCGGGGGGCGGAGGCCGCGTCCGTGAGCCTCTCGGACGCTCTCGTCGCCGACGCTCAGGGCATCGCGGACTACTACCGGGACGAGTTCGGTGCCACGACGCGACTCCTCGCCTACGGCGCGCCCCGGGACGTCGCGCCTGCGCCCGAGCGGCTGGAGGAGCTGGGGCTCGAACCCCAGGGCTACCACCTCGTCGTCGCGCGGTTCGAACCCGAGAACCACGTCCTCGAGATCGTCCGCGGTTACGTCAGCAGCGAGGCCGCGCTGCCCCTCGTCGTCGTGGGCTCGGCGCCCTACGCCGCGTCCTACACGCAGGCGGTCGAACGCGCTGCCGGGGGTGACCCCCGCGTGCGTCTGCTCGGTGGCATGTGGGACCAGTCGCTCCTCGACGCGCTCTACGCCAACGCACGAAGCTATCTGCACGGACACTCGGTGGGCGGCACGAACCCGTCGCTGCTCCGGGCGCTCGGCGCCGGTACGCCGACCATCGCGTACGACGTCTCGTTCAACCGCGAGGTGCTGGGGGCCGCGGGGCTGTACTTCGCCGGCGCGGACGACCTGCCCTCGGGGCTGCGCGAGGCCGAGGCCGAGGACGACGCCGGTCGGGCCGAGCGGGTGCGGGCGCTGCTCGCCCGTGCGACCGACTACTCGTGGGACGACGTCGCGCTCGGGTACGAGCGGCTGGCGTACGACCTCCGGGACCGCACCACCCCCGGTCCCCAGAGAGGGCGTCGCCGGTCGCCGTCCCGCCTGGGAGAAGGCCGGCGATGACGTCGAGCCCACCCGCGTCCCGGACCGTCCTCTTCGACGCGTACTGGTGGCTCGAGGGGCCCATCGCCAACCGCACGGTGCAGCGCGAGCTCGTCCGTGCCTGGCGGGAAGAGTTCCCCCACGACCAGGTCGTCCTCGCGCTGCGCCGTGCTCACCGCGCGCGGGTCGACGACCTGCCGCCCGGCGTCCGGGCCGTGAGCACCCGCGCCTACCCGCACGGCGTGTCCAACATGCTCGAGCTCGGTCGCCTCGCCCGCCGTCTGGGCGCGCACCTGGTCGTCGCCCACAACTACACACCGTTGTCGAAGGTCCGCAGCGCGACATTCGTCCACGACGTGATGTTCACGGAGCACCCCGAGTGGTTCTCCCGTCGTGAGCGGGCGTACTTCTGGTTCATGCTGCCCTCCTCGCGGCGGGCCTCCGTCGTGCTCACCTCGACCCGGACCGAGGCCGCGCGGATCGAGAGTCGCGCACCCTGGACCGCTCCCGTGGGGGTGACCGGGCTCGGTCTGGCACCGGGCCTGCTGGACGAGGCCGCTCGGCCGCCCGGTGACGCCGAGGGTCTCGACGAGTTCGCGCTGTGCGTCGGGCGGCTGAACATCCGCAAGAACCTGGCGGGCGTCGTGCGGGGTGCGGCGGAGAGCCGGCACGTGACCCCTCGCGCACCGCTTCTCGTCGTCGGGAGCTCGGAGTTCTCAGGGGTCGACGCCGCGCTGCCGGACGAGGTGAGGGCGCTCGTGGAGGACGGCCGCGTGCGCTTCCTCGGACGGGTCGACGACGCCGAGCTGGCCTGGCTCTACGGCGCAGCGGCCGTCACGGTCTTCCTGTCGCGCGACGAGGGGTTCGGCATGCCGGTCCTGGAGGCGTCGTGGTTCGGGTCCCCGCTCGTGCTCGCTGACATCCCGGTGTTCCGGGAGGTCGGCGGGCGGGCCGCGCACTACGTCGATCCCGATGCGGACCCCGCGGTGGTCGGGGCCGTGCTCGATCGCGCCTGGAACGCGCCGCCGTCGGACGAGGAGCGCCAGGAGGTGCTCGCCCGGTACGGCTGGCGGTCCGCCGTGCGGCGGCTCCGGGACGCCGTGGCACGCGAGGCGGGCGCACCGGCGCACCCCGCGGACCCCGCGGACCCCGCATGACCCGGGTGGCCGTGCTGCTCGCCCACGCCCAGGACCCCGTGGTGTGGCGCGAGCGGCACGCCCGCGGCGAGACGCTCGACGCGACGCCCTACGGCTACGAGCTCGCAGCGGCGCAGCTCGACCTCGCGTGGGCGGTCTCGGCGCACGAGTCGCGCCTGGCGCGGGCCGTCCGGTCGCGGCTGTTCCGGGCGCTGGGCTTCGACCTGGTGCACGCGTGGCGCAACCGCCGGATGCTGTTCGAGGCCGACGTGATCTGGACGCACACCGAGCGAGAGCACCTCGCGGTGGCCCTGCTGCAGCGTCTGCGTCGTCCGGGGGGCAGGCGCAAGGTCCCGGTCGTCGCACAGACGGTCTGGCTCTGGGACGAGTGGGAAGGGCTCAGTGCCGCGCGTCGACGCCTCGTCGGCTGGCTGCTGGGGTCGCACGACGTCGAGGCGGTGCACTCGCACCTCAACCTCGCCGACTCCCTGCGCCACGTCCCGGGCCGCCGGGTGGTCCAGATCCCGTTCGGCTCGGCGTCCGTCCCGCAGGGTGCGGCCGCGGACGCCGGTGCGGACGGGCTGGCGGTGCCCGCCCCGGACGGGCGTCCCCTCGTGCTGGCCGTGGGCAACGACGCGCACCGTGACTGGCGTGCGCTCCGGGACGCGGCCCGGCAGCTGCCCGAGGTGGCGTTCCACGTGGCCTCGAAGAGCCGACGGGCCGTCGGCCTGGACTGGCCGGCCAACGTCGTGGTCGGTGCCACGGGTTCTCTCGTCGAGCTGTCCGGACTCTACCGGCGGGCCGACGCCGTGGTCGTCCCGCTCACGCCGAACCGGCACGTGTCGGGCAGCACGGCGTGCATCGAAGCGCTGGGCGCGCGGCGGCCCTTGGTCGTGACCCGGGTCGGCGGCATCGAGGAGTACGTCGCCGGCGAGGCCCGCACGGTCGAGCACGGGGACGTGGCCGGCCTTGCCGCCGCGCTGCGGGACGCCGTCGCGGGACGCGTGCCGGCGCCGTCGGGAGACGCGGTGCGCGCACGGGGACTGACGCAGCGCGACTACGTGCAGCGCTACGTCCTGCTGACTCGGATGCTCGTCGGGGACACGCCCTGGTCGAGCGACGTGTCGCGGTTCGCCCCGGTCCCCGACGGCCGATCATGAGCCGAGCCGCAGGAGACGGGCGCCCGGTCTAGGCGCCGCGCGCGTACTCGTGGTGCAGGTGACCGCACGCGGCGGCGACCATGCCCCTACCGCGGTACGAGGTGCGCAGACCTCGCGCGTCAGCTCTCAGGTCGCCGGTCGCCCGGCCCCACACGTGCCAGAGCCAACCGATCGACGACCGGGCGATCCCGCCGACGATCCCCGCCGCCCGGACCAGGACCCTGCGGTACCACCGGGGCTCGAGCCGCAGCGCGACGGTCACGGCGGAGTTCCCGCCGTTGAACGCTCGGCGCACGGCCCACGCACGGGTCGTCCGGGAGGCGGGCACGAGGTCCTCGACCTCGGACTCGTTGCACCACACGATCGTCCCGCCCCGGGCGACGAGGAGACGCGAGAACAGGTTGTCCTCGCCGCCGGCCAGCCCCAACGTCTGGTCGAAGGTGACCCCTCTGCGTCCGACCTGGGCGACGTCGAGCAGCAGGTTCCCCGACGCTGCGGCAGGGATCACCGTGCCGGTGACCCGCGGGCGCCGTCGGAAGACGCCCGTCGCGAGCACCCACGGGTCGACGTCGTGGTCGAAGACCGAGATCACCCGGCCCATCACCGCGGCCGCCCCGGTCTGCTCCCAGGTCGAGAGCAACGCGGGCAGCCAGCCCTCGCGCGGGCTCTCGTCGTCGTCGAGGAACACCAGGACGTCGCTCCCCTGAGCGGCGGCCAGCGCGGCGTTGCGCGCCGCCGCGATGCCAGGGGCCGGCTCCAGGACGTACCGGAGCCCGTCGAACGCGGCCTCGCTGACGACCGGGTGCGCACTGCCCTCGGGGTCGTTGTCGACCACGACCACCTCGACCGGGCCGTGCGCGCGGGCCTCGTCCAGCCGCGCGGGCAGCACCTGGAGCAGCGAGCGGAGCAGCTCGGGGCGGCGGAAGGTCGGGATCGCGACGGTGATCACGGGCGACCGCTCACGGCGAGGTGGGGGCGTCGCTGCGGATGAACCGCATCTTGCCGCCGGTCTGCTCGATGTGGTCGACGGCTTCGAGCCGCACCGGCACCAGGCCCCGGGTCGCTGTCCGCAACGTACGGTGAGCGTCCTCGATCGCTTCCGTCTGCGCGGCGCCCGGCCCCGGGACGTAGCGCAGGGTCACCGAGTAGTCGTGATCCTGGACGATCTCGAACTGGCGGACCGCCAGGGGCGCATGATCGAAGACGTGCCCGAGCGCACCGGCGATCGTCGTGCCGTCGGGCAGCCGCACAGCGTCCGAGCGACGGCCGGAGATGGCCCCCAGCCGCGGGAGGGCGCGGCCGCACGCGCAGGGTTCCGGGACGATGCTGGAGAGGTCTCCCAGCCGGTACCGGATCAGGGGGAACACCTTGTTCGTCAGGTCCGTCACGACGACGTTGCCCTCGACACCCGGCGCCACGGGTACGTCGTCGTCGTCGAGGATCTCGACCCGACGCACGTCTGCGAAGACGTGCATGCCGGCTCGCTCCGCGCACTCCCCGGCGATCCACGGGACCTCCGCCGCCCGGTAGTGGTCGTAGACCGGTGCGCCGAACACGTTCTCGATCTCCTCCCGGACTCCCGGGGTCAGCGGTGCGGCGGTCACCGCGATCGCGTCAGGTGCAGGCAGCTGCAGACCGAGCCGGTCCAGCCGGCGTGCGACGTCGAGCACGCCGCCCGCGTAGCCCACGAGAAAGGTGGGCCGACGGCGCCGCCACTGCGCGGCGAACCTCGTGACCGACTCGTCGGAGATCGCGAACGCGTCGAGCTGCACACGGCGCGACGGCAGCCACTGCAGGTCGTGGCGCAGCTTCGCGCGGCCCGACAGCATGTGCCGCGTGATGATCGCCCGGTCGTCCCACGGGTTCACTCCCCACCACTCGAAGAGCCTCCACTCGAGGGCCCGGGCGGGGAAGCGGTCGTCGCGCAGGAGCCGCAGCGGGGTGCCGGTGCTGCCGCCCGTGCTGGACACGGACGAGTTCGACGGCGTGGCCTCGTCGGACGTGATCTCTGCGAAGTGGTCGCGCACGAGCGCCTTGTCGACGAACGGCAGCGCCCCGACGACGGCGGGGTCGTCGAGGTCACGGTCCGTGAGACCGGCCGCGGTGTACAGGTCCCGGTAGAACCTGCTGTGCCGCATCGCGAAGCGGGCGTGCTCCGCGGTGCGGCGGTCGGTCAGCTCGGCCAGCCGCTGCGGGTCGAGCGCCTCGCCGGCCCGCAGGTCGCGACTCGTCGCGAGGCTCGAGCGTCCGACGGTGTGCAGCTTGGTGACGAAGGCCGCGCGCTTGATCATGAGGTCCTCCCCGACCGGTGCTCCGTCGCGGCACGATAGGCCTCGGCGTGCTCGCTCCCCACCTTCGTCCACTCCCTGCGCGAGAGGTCGGGGCGGGACGTGCGGGGAAGCGCTCGAGCATGCTCGAGCGCCTCCAGGAGACGAGGCCCGTCGAGCTCCCCGTCGAACATCAGCACCCATCCCTCGCCCACCTCGTCGGCCAGCGACTCGTTGACCTCGTTGCGCGGCACCAGGACGGGCCGGTCGAGCGAGAGCGCCGCGAGCACGCTCCCCGAGTTGTGCATGAAGCGGTAGGCGAGGACCACGAGCTGCGAGCTCGTGGCGATCTCGACCAGGTCCTCGTCCTCGAGGAACTCCAGGCGGAGGGAGACCCCGGGGAGGTCGGCCGTCTCGGCGCGCAGCGTCGCCGCGAGCTCCGGGGACGACGGTCTGCCGCCGATGCGCAGGCTCAGCCGGGTGTCCGTCTGCACGGCCTCCCGGTAGGCACGCAGCAGGTCGTCGATGCTCTTGTACCGGCGGACGCCACCGAAGAAGCCGAGCTGGTGACGGCGCGGCTCGGACCGCGGGTGCCGGGCGAACCAGTCGCGGTAGTGGCCGTGGAGGATCAGCGCGTGGGGCTGGTCCGGCAGCACGGGGGTCGACTCGTTGAGCACGATGCGGTAGGTGGTCGTCCGTTCGCACCGCAGGAGGAGGGAGCGGGCGAGCCGGTCGACGTCGGGAAGCTCGATGTTGTGGACCGTCCGGACGACGGCGACCCGGGTGAGCGAGTGCCGGAGCAGGAGCGCGCCGAAGAGCGCGCGCTTGCCCGCCGTCTTCCACCAGGTGCTGGCCTCGAGCTTGCCCTCGGGCCAGTGCCAGTGGAAGACGTCGTAGCGACCCAGGATCGCGGTGCGCCAGTCGAAGCGCAGGTGCTGGACCTGGGGGTCGAGCGCGAGGGCCTCGTCGAGCATCGTGATGTACGGGTTGGTCGTCGCCCGCGGGGCGCGGAACGACTGCATGACCCGCAGCGGGCGTGCTGGGCTCGTCATGCCACGGTCCTCCTGTCTCGGACGACCTTCGCGGGGACACCGACCGCGACGGAGTGCGCCGGGACGTCGCGGGTCACCACGCTCCCTGCGCCGATGACCGATCCGCGGCCGATCGTGACCCCGGCGGTGACGACGGTTCCGGCGCCGATCCAGCAGTCGTCCTCGATGACGACGAACGAGCGCTCCACACCCTGCTCCTTGATCGGTCGGCCGGTGTCGGCCATGACGTGGTTCTCCGAGTGGAGCTGCACCCCGGGACCCAGCATGACGTCGTCGCCGATCCGTATGCTGCCCGAGCAGCCGACGAAGCAGCCTGTGGCGAAGCTGGACCGGTCACCGACCTGGAGCCCCTCGCCGACGGGGCCCCCGTAGTAGCTGGACGGTCGGATGGCCGTCCGTGCACCGATCGAGACCCCCGCGCCGAAGCGCAGACCCTGGCGGCTGAGGCCCTGCACCTCGGCCCCGTCCTCGATCACGAGACGTCCCTGGTGGTGCACGTCGCGCAGCCCCGACAGCCGGGCGCCCCGACCGACGAACAGCGGCCCACCGCTCGTACCGAAGAAGGCCTTGACCGCAGCGCCCCGTACCAGCATCGTCGCCGCTCGTCGCACCGCGCCCCATTCGGCGAGCACGACGGACTGGTCGGGGCCGAGCCCCGTGTACCGGCTCACGCCGTCCTCGCGTCGAGCGCCCGGATGGACCGGTACCAGCGCACCGCCGAGAGGGCGAGCACGACGGCGTTGATCGCCGCGAGGGCTGTGTAGAGGACGACGAAGGCGTCCGGGATCCACAGCAGCAGGAACGCGATGCACAGGAACCCGTAGTCGGCGGGCAGGACGGCGAGCGCGTACAGCGGGCTCGATCGCACGGCCCGCGGGGCCGCGGTGGGCGCTCCCTGCCCGGCGATGCGCCGGAGCAGGTCAGCCCCGACCACACCGAAGAAGAAGCCGCTGCTCACGGTCGCGAAGACCAGCGGGACCAGGTACCACCCCTCCCGCACGTCGAAGTAGCGGAACCAGCAGACCAGGACCGCTGCGTGCAGCGCGACGGCCTTGAGCGCATCGAAGAAGTGGTCCAGCCACTCGCCGGCCAGCGAGCCGGTCCTCGTGAGCCGCGCGAGCTGCCCGTCAGCGGAGTCGAGCGCGTAGCCGAGCACGAGCAGCCCCGTGACGAGCAGAGCCGTCGCGAGGTGCGGAGGCAGCACGGCGAGGACGACGATCCCGGCGAGGGTCGTGGCTCCGCTGAGCAGGGTGACCTGTGTCGGTGTCAGTCCGAGCACCCGTGCACCGGCCGCCAGCAGCCGCCCGAGGGGCCTGTTGACGAATCGCGAGTACGCGGGCGCCCCGGAAGAGGATTTCTGTGCGTGCCGGAGCTGCGACAGGTTCTCTTGGAATGCGGACACGTCCTGCACCGTTTTTCTGTCGTGGAGAAGTACTGGTCGTGGAGAAAAGACCGTCGGCCCGGTCGTCAAAGACCGTTCTTCACGACGAGCAAAGGGCGGCGGTGATCGATGCTACTCTCGGCCGCAGCCTGCTGAAAGGTGTGAAGGAGGCGAAGTCCTCTGCTGGTTCTGCGGCTGCGAAGATGATGCTAGCGGAGTCGAGTTGGCCGCACGCGTGCGGACCGCGCTCCGCCACCACCCCTGTCGGCCAGGAGGCTGTACCCATGAGCGCTCGTGACGTCGCCGTCGTCGTCGTCAACTACGGTTCGAGCGCCCTGCTCGCCTCGAACCTCGCCACCATCACGTACGGCCACCTCGACCACCGCGTCGTGGTGGTCGACAACCCCACGTCCGGTGCCGAGCGGCGCGCGGTCAGGGCGCTGGGGGAGGAGCATGGCTGGACGGTCGTCGAGACCCCGGAGAACCTGGGTTTCGGAGGGGCGGTCAACGTCGGCGCCGCGGCCGCCTGGGCAGCAGGAGCGAGCGACCTGCTCGTCATCAACCCGGACGCCTGGATCGACGAGACGTCGGTCCTGACGCTGGCGGAGGCGACGCAGGAAGACCGCCTGCTCCTGGTCTCACCCGTCGTACGCAGCCCCGAGGGCAAGGTCTGGTTCGCGGGCCTCGACCTCTATCTCCGGGACGGGAGCGTCAAGGGTCGCAGGCGGCGCGAGAATCACCCGGGTGAAGTGCGGGAGGAGTGGCTGAGCGGAGCCTGCCTGTGGATCACCCGGGAGGTGTGGGACCTCGTCGGTGGTTTCGACGACCGCTACTTCCTGTACTGGGAGGACGTCGACTATTCCCACCGGGCGCTGGTCGCGGGTGCACGACTGCGCGTGATCGAGGACGCGACCGCTGTCCACGACGAGGGAATGACGAGCCGTGAAGGCGATCAACGTCACGAGGCCAAGTCCGAGACCTATTACTACTACAACATCCGCAACCGGATGGTGTTCGCAGCGCAGCATCTGTCAGCGGACGACGTCCGGCGTTGGCGCGCCGGTATGGTGCCGCACGCATGGTCGGTGCTGCTGCGCGGCGGGCGACGTCAGTTCGCGCGCCCCGTGAGACCGCTCAGGGCTGCGTGGCGCGGGTTGCGGGACGGGCGTCGCGCCGCGCGTGCGGCGCTGGCGCGCCCCTCCTCGGCGTAGTGCTCGCGCTACGATCTCGAACCAAGGGCTTCAGGAGGAATCATGGGTGATCCCGAGAGCACGAGCGGCCCCGACGACGGCACGGGCGCCCTCGGCCCCGGCCGTCGGCGGACCGTCGCGCTGCTGTCCGTCGTGACCGTGTGCATCGTCGCGGCGCTGGCGTGGGCCTTCCTCGCCGGCCCGTGGTCGTCGTCGGGGGGAGGGCAGGGCGGCGGCGGGACCGCGGGCGTCACGGGACCTTCGCCTTCCGTCTCCCCCTCGGATGCAGAGGCGGCGGGCGCGGACCCCGGCGACCCCGCAGCCGCTGCCCCGCAGGCGGGTCCGGCGGCGCCGGACCAGGAGACGCAGGAGCAGGCGCCGATCTCCCCGGAGCTCGAGCCGGTGGCGCCCGACGCCGTCGCCACGGGGGACGACGGGGTGGAGGCGGTCCTCCAGGAGGTCGAGCAGGTCGACGGGCAGGCGGTGGCGCCAGGTGAGATCTCCGGTCCTGCGGTGCGCCTGACGGTCGAGCTGACCAACGCGTCACCAGAGGTGCTCGACCTCGGATACGTGGTGGTCAACGCCTACGTCGGTCCGGACCGGCTCCCGGCCGGCACGCTGATGCAGCCGGGTGGTCGCCCCTTCGGTGGCGAGCTCGCCCCGGGTGAGTCGGCGACAGGCGTCTCGATCTTCACGATCCCGCAGGGCGACCGGGACGACGTGACGGTCACAGTCGATTATCGCCCGGGGCATTCAACTCTCGCGTTCCGTGGCTCTCTCCAATAGTTGGACGTTCGTCCAGGTCGGGGCTTTAGAAATTTCGCCCACCGGGAATGTCGCATTTGGCCAAGAGGTCCCTCGGCGCCGCGATACAGTCGCACCATTCATCCGGTGACCTGCGTCCGTGCGGTCTCGTTGGGGAGAAGCAAGATGACAACGAAGTTCCCAGCCCTCGACGAGGACCGCGCACGACGACGGTCGGGACGGGTCGCCGCAGTGGTCGCCGTCGCCGCGGTGCTCGCCACGTTGACGGTCGCGCCTGCCGGTGCGGTCAGCGGCGTCCCGGACGCGGTGCCCGTAGTGCCCGCGGTGTCCGCGCCGGCCCCGTCGGCCGAGGTGGCTCCCGAGGCGGGAACGGCCGCCGCGCCGCCCACGACGGTCACGGCGGACCCCCTGCCCACGGTGCAGATCGACGGCATCGTCTGGGCGCAGGCCATCGTCGGCGCCCGGGGGTATGCCGGCGGACAGTTCGCGTCAGCGCGACCCGCAGGGGTGAACCCCGGCACGGGGGAGACCCCGCGAGCCAACCTCCTGCGGTACGACATCGAGACCGGCGTGCTCGACGCGTCGTGGAACCCCGGTGCCAACGGCAAGATCCTCGCGATGGCC
>Ga0233375_1000476_pt1 | contig 21633 bp, 19 predicted proteins | sample ElkDunMinimDraft_10_FD_191539 | JGI IMG/M metagenome (GOLD analysis project Ga0233375, IMG submission 191539) | Fecal eukaryotic communites from dung pellets of Tule Elk in California, USA - Elk Dung E16 | ecosystem: Host-associated > Mammals > Digestive system > Large intestine > Fecal | place... | reverse complement strand
TCATCGTGATGCTCCGTTCGAGAGTGCTGTGGAAGGTTCACTCGAAGGATCACGCGGTGGCCGCACTGCGTCTCGTCGAAGACGACGATCCCGGCGACCGCGTTACACCACTATCAGGGACTCAACTGACCTGTGCCGATCTCGAGGCAAACTGCCGACCTCGCTGGGCAAACTGCCGATCCGGGCGGGGGAGTGCCGACCTCGCTGGGCGAACTGCCGACTCGGGCGCGGGCGGCGGAGTGCCGGTCCGGCTGCGAGAACGCTGTCTCAACGCGGAACTGCCGACCCCAGCGGTGCGAGGTCCCGACCCCAGGTGTGCGACGTCCTGACCCCAGCTGTGCGAGGTCCTGGCCCAAGCGCGCAGCCGACCCACCCTGGAAGCCGCACCCCTCGCGCCAACTTGCGGAGTGAGCGCTCACTCATTTAATCTCGCAGCATGGACAACCCACGACGCCGGGCAGCGCCCATGGCGCCGGAGGACCGCAAGGCCGCCATCGTCGACTCCGTGCTCCCGCTCGTCGCGGAGCGTGGCAACGACGTCACCTCGCGCGAGCTGGCGCAGGCCGCCGGCGTCGCCGAGGGCACGCTCTTCCGCGCTTTCGGTGACAAGACGGCACTGGTGGGCGCAGTCGCGCTCGAAGGTCTGACCCGTGCCGGCCGACCCGAGGAGACCCTCGCTGAGCTCACCGCCATCGACCCGGAGCTCCCGCTGGAACGGCGTCTGGAGCTCGTGATCGAGCTGGGCCGTCACCGGGTTGCTGAGGTGGTGCGCTGGATGTCGATCCTGCGGCGAATGGCGCCTGGTGCGCACGGTGCGCCGTTCGGCGCGCACCACGGGCCGCCCTCCGTGGGCCCGGTCGTACCAGGCTCCGCGCCCGGCCAGCCGGCCGTCCCACCCGGTCCACCGGGCGCGCCACCCGTCGTGCCGCCGGCGAGCGCGGCTCCCGGGGCAGGGTCTACTGCTGACCAGCACGCGCGCATGCTCGCGTACCGCGCGTCGCTGCAGGAGCAGCGTGCACACCAGCGCGCGGCGACGGTCGAGGGGATCACCGCCGTCCTGTCCCCGGACGCGCACCGTCTGCGGGTCCCGGTCGAGGTCGCCGTCTCGCTGGTCGAGTCCGCGATCACCGGGGCGCATCTGCGGATCGACAACCTCCAGCCCGGGGTTCCGGCCGACGTCCTGGCAGACGCCCTCGTGAACGGCCTTGCCGGTCCCGAGAAAAAACCTGGCCCCGCCGGCCCGGACGCTGCAGCCTCCAGTACTGCGGCACCGGGCGACCCGGCCCCTGGTACCCCAGCCCCCAGTCTCGAAGGGACACGTCTTTAATGCTTGTCACGCTCGCCCGGAAGTATCTGGGCCCCTATCGCTGGGCGGTGGTGGCGGTGCTCGTCCTGCAGCTGGTGCAGACGCTCGCGGCGCTCTATCTGCCCAGCCTCAACGCGGACATCATCGACGACGGCGTGGTGGTCGGCGACATCGGCCACATCTGGCGCACCGGTGGCTGGATGCTGGTCGTCTCGCTCGGCCAGGTCGTCGCTTCCGTGGTCGCCGTCTACTTCGGTGCGCGGGTCGCCACGGCGTTCGGCCGGGACCTGCGCCGCGACCTCTTCCACACCGTGCAGACCTACTCCGCCCGGGAGATGGCGCAGTTCGGCGCACCCACCCTCATCACGCGCGGCACCAACGACGTCCAGCAGGTCCAGATGACCGTGCTCATGACGTTCACCATCATGGTGATGGCACCGATCATGCTGGTCGGCGGCGTGATCCTGGCCCTGGCCGAGGACGTCACGATGTCCGGTCTGCTGCTCGTGATCGTGCCCGTGCTGGCTGCCACGGCCGGCGTCATCGTGTGGCGGATGGTGCCGCACTTCCGGCGCATGCAGAAGCGCATCGACGCCATCAACAGCGTGCTGCGCGAGCAGATCACCGGTCTGCGCGTGGTGCGCGCGTTCGTGCGTGAGCGCCGGGAGAAGGAACGCTTCGGCGTGGTCAACGAGGAACTGTTCGACACCTCGCTACGGGCTGGCCGGCTGATGGCCCTCACCTTCCCTGTGGTCATGCTGATCATGAACCTGTCGTCGGTCGCGGTGCTGTGGTTCGGTGCGCGCGAGATCGAGGCGGGGGGCATGCAGATCGGCTCGCTGACGGCGTTCCTGAGCTACCTCATGTACATCCTCATGGCCGTGATGATGTCCACCATGATCTTCATGATGATCCCCCGCGCCGCGGTCGCGGCGGAGCGGATCGGGGAGGTCCTGGAGACGGAGTCGTCGGTGGTCGACCCGCAGAACCCGGTCGCCCTGGTCCCGACAGGCTCGACCACCGAGGCCGACGGCGACCTGCCCGGCCCGAGCGGCCGGGTCAGCTTCGAGAACGTCGAGTTCGGGTACCCGGGCGCCGAGGCACCGGTGCTGCACGACCTGACGTTCGCCGCAGAGCCGGGTCAGCTCACCGCGATCATCGGTTCGACCGGCGCGGGCAAGTCGACGCTGCTCAACCTCGTCCCGCGGCTCTTCGACGCGACGGGAGGCACGGTCCGGATCGACGGGACCGACGTGCGGGACGTGACGCAGCGCGACCTCGGCTCCCTCATGGGACTCGTGCCGCAGAAGGCGTTCCTGTTCACCGGGACCATCGCGGACAACCTGCGGTACGGCAAGCCCGATGCCTCCGAGGAGGAGATGTGGGCAGCGCTCGAGGTGGCGCAGGCGCGTGACTTCGTCGAGGCACTGCCGGACGGGCTGGATTCGGTGGTGGCTCAGGGTGGCGCGACGTTCTCCGGCGGGCAGCGGCAGCGGCTGGCCATCGCACGGGCCGTGATCCGCAAGCCGCGGATCTACCTGTTCGACGACAGCTTCTCGGCGCTCGACTACGCGACCGACGCGCGGCTGCGGGCAGCGCTGCGGCCGCAGACACGCGACGCGACGGTGATCGTCGTCGCGCAGCGGGTGGCGACCATCCGCGACGCCGAACAGATCCTGGTGCTCGACCACGGCCGCATCGTCGGCCGGGGTACGCACGCGGAGCTGCTGGAGCAGAACGTGACGTACCAGGAGATCGTGACGTCCCAGATGAGCCTGGAGGAGGCAGCGTGAGCGGGGAAGACAAGCCTCAGGGCACCACGACGGACGCCTCGGCGGCGGCCACGCCGGCAGGTTCCGCGACACCCGCCACGGCGCCCGCGGCGCCACCGCGCGGTCCAGGCGGCCCCGGACGCGGTCCGGGCGGCGGCGGCCCCATGGGCATGGGGATGGGCATGCCCGTCCAGAAGCCGCTGGACTTCAAGGGTTCGCTGCGCCGGTTCGCCGGTGCGCTGCGGCCCGAACGGCTGAACGTCGTGGTCCTGATGGTGCTGGGTATCGGCTCGGTGGCACTCACCGTGCTGGGCCCCAAGCTGCTCGGGAACGCGACGAACGTGATCTTCGCGGGCTTCGTGGGGGCGCAGCTTCCGGCGGGTGTCAGCCAGGAGCAGGCGATCCAGGGCCTGCGGCAGCAGGGCCAGGACCAGATGGCCGACCTGCTGTCGGGCGTGCCCGGCGTGGTGCCCGGTCAGGGCATCGACTTCACGCTGCTGGCGCAGACCCTCGGCTGGGTGGTGGCGGCGTACGTCGGCGCGTTCCTGTTCGGCTGGTTGCAGGCCCGCATCACTACCGGGGTGGTGCAGCGGACCATGCGCAAGCTCCGGGACGACGTCGAGGCCAAGCTGCACCGCATCCCGTTGTCGTACGTGGATGCCAAGCAGCGCGGCGAGATCCTGTCGCGCGTCACGAACGACATCGACAACGTGGCCCAGACGACGACGCAGACCCTGGCGCAGTTGGTCACGGCCGCGCTCACCGTGGTCGGAGTGCTGGCCATGATGTTCTGGATCTCGCCGATCCTGGCCATCGTCGCGCTGGTGACGGTGCCGCTGTCCGTGGTGCTCACCGCGCAGATCGCCAAGCGCAGCCAACCGCAGTTCGTGGAGCAGTGGGCGGCCACGGGGCGGCTCAACGGGCACATCGAGGAGTCGTTCACGGGCCACGCGCTCGTGAAGGTCTACGGGCACCAGGAGTCCACGGCCGAGGCGTTCGCCAAGGAGAACGACGCGCTGTACGCGTCCAGCTTCAAGGCACAGTTCATCTCGGGCACCATCCAGCCCGCGATGGGCTTCCTGGCGAACCTGAACTACGTGATCGTGGCCGTGATCGGTGGCCTGCGGGTCGCGTCCGGCACGCTGTCGCTGGGTGACGTGCAGGCGTTCATCCAGTACTCCCGCCAGTTCACGCAGCCGCTCACGCAGGTCGCCTCGATGATGAACCTGCTGCAGTCCGGCGTCGCCTCCGCGGAGCGGGTGTTCGACCTGCTGGACGCGCCCGAGCAGTCGGCCGACCCGGCCGAGTCCCAGAAGGTGGAGCCGGTGCGCGGGCGGGTCGCGTTCGAGGACGTCACGTTCTCGTACACCCCCGACCAGCCGCTCATCACCGGGCTCAACCTGGTTGCGGAGCCGGGCCAGACCATCGCCATCGTCGGCCCGACGGGCGCCGGCAAGACGACGCTCGTCAACCTGCTCATGCGGTTCTACGAGGTGGACGGCGGCCGCATCACGCTGGACGGCGTCGACACGCGGGATATGTCGCGCGACGACCTGCGCTCGTCGATCGGCATGGTGCTGCAGGACACCTGGCTGTTCAAGGGCACCATCGAGGAGAACCTGCGGTACGGGGTCTCCGACGGGGTCGAGGTGAGCGAGGAGGACTTCCTCGCCGCGACGCGGGCCACCCACGTGGACCCGTTCGTGCGCACCCTGCCAGACGGGTACGACACCGTGGTGGACGAGGAGGGCTCGTCGGTCTCCGCCGGCGAGAAGCAGCTGCTCACCCTCGCGCGGGCGTTCCTCGCCGACCCGGCGATCCTGGTGCTCGACGAGGCGACGTCGTCCGTGGACACCCGCACCGAGGTGCTGGTGCAGGAGGCCATGAACCGGCTGCGCAAGGGCCGGACGTCGTTCGTCATCGCGCACCGGCTGTCCACGATTCGCGACGCCGACGTGATCCTGGTGATGGAGCACGGCGACATCGTGGAGCAGGGCTCGCACGACGAGCTGCTTGCGGCCGGCGGTGCGTACGCGCGGCTGTACGCGAGCCAGTTCGCGGCCCCGGTCGTCGAGGAGCCTGCGGCGACATGACGGCCGCCCGGCGTTTGCATGGCGCGCCGGGGTGAACGTCAGTCGGCGGGGTGTGTTGCTCTGCGTGGACACGATCTACGCAGAGCAACACACCCCGCCGACGTAGGTTCTCCCTGCCACGGGAGCGGGGCCGGGCGGCCGCCGCCGCGCCGTTAGGGTCGGCACGTGACCTCTCTCTTCACCGCGCCCACCGAAGGACGCACGCCCGACCCGACCCTGGTGCACCGCCGCGCCGACGCCACGGTGACCCTGAGCGGACCGGACGGTGCGCCGCTGGCCGGCCAGGACGTCGTCGTGCAGCAGACGCGGCACGCCTTCCTGTTCGGCTGCATCGGGTTCGACCTGGTCGACCTGGCGAACGGCACCTCGCAGGACCCGGAGTACGACGGCCGCCTCGCCGCCGCATGGTTCGACGTCTTCAACCAGACCACGCTGCCGTTCTACTGGGGCACGTTCGAACCCGAGCGCGGCGCGCCGCAGACCGAGCGCCTGCTCGGCGCGGCCCGCTGGTTCGCCGAGCGCGGGGTAGTGGTCAAGGGGCACCCGCTCGTGTGGCACACGGTGCAGCCGGGCTGGCTGCTCGGGCTGCCCGACGCCGAGGTCGAGCGCCTGCAGCGGGAGCGCATCCGGCGCGACGTCGCGGCGTTCCGCGGCGTGATCGACACGTGGGACGCCATCAACGAGGTGGTCATCATGCCGGTCTTCGCCGCCGAGGAGAACGGGATCACGCCGCTCGCGCGCCGCAAGGGCCGCGTCGAGATGATCCGGATGGCGTTCGAGGAGGCTCGCGCCGAGAACCCGGGTGCGACGCTGCTGCTCAACGACTTCGACATGTCCACGGCGTACGAGTGCCTCATCGAGGCGGTGCTGGAGGCCGGGATCCGGATCGACCGGCTCGGCCTGCAGAGTCACATGCACCAGGGTTATTGGGGAGAGGAGCGGACCCTCGAGGTCCTGGACCGGTTCTCCCGGTACAACATCCCGATCCACTTCACGGAGACGACGCTGATGTCGGGCGACGTGATGCCCGGCCACATCAACGACCTCAACGACTGGCAGGTGGAGTCGTGGCCGTCGACGCCGGAGGGAGAGGAGCGTCAGGCGGACGAGGTCGAGCGGCACTACCGGACGCTGCTGTCCCACCCGAGTGTGGAGGCCATGACGTACTGGGGACTGTCCGACCGCGGCATGTGGCTCAACGCACCCGGCGGGCTGCTCCGCGCGGACGGTTCGCCCAAGCCCGCCTTCGACCGGCTCCGGGATCTCGTCAAGGGGGAGTGGTGGCTACCGCCCACCACGCTGCGCACCGACGCCGAGGGCCGGATCGGCGTCAGCGGTTTCCTGGGCGACTACCGCGTCGGGACGCCGGAGGGCCAGGCCGAGTTCACTCTCACCTCCGCGGCCCGGCGCCGGCCGTTGGAGGTGCGTCTCGCCCCGGCCCCCCGGGAAGCGCCTTGAGATCAGTGGGGGTCGGTCTGGTTGAGGGCTGCCACCACCTGGTCGTAGTCACCGCGGACCTCGCCGTAGCGGAGGAACTTGACTCGCTCGACCTGGATCTCGTGCGCGTCCGGCTGGGACTCCAGGAGGCTCATGGTCTCGTCGATGTACTCGTCCAGCGGCAGCGCGTGAGGGTTGTCCTGCTGGCCCGGCATGAGCTCGGTCTGCACGGACGGCGGCACCAGCTCGACCACGGACACACTCGTGTCCGCGAGCTGCAGGCGCACCGACTCCGACAGCATGTGCACCGCGGCCTTGCTCGCGTTGTACGTCGGGGTGACCTTGAGCGGTGCGTGCGCGAGGCCCGAGGAGACGGTGACGATCGTGGCGGCCGGCCGGCTCTGCAGGTGCTCCGTGAACGCGGCGATCAGCCGGATCGGGCCCAGCACGTTGGTGACGACCGTGGCCTCGGCGTCCGCCAGGAACCCCGGGTTGCGCCAGTCCTCGGCGCGCATGATGCCGGCCATCGCGATGAGCACGTTCACGTCGGGGAACCGCTCGATCACCTCGGCCGACGCCGCGGCGATCGACGCAGGGTCGGTCGTGTCGATCCGTACGGTCTCGAAACCGTGCTCGGCGGCGACCGCTTCCAGCGCCTGCGCGCTGCGCCCGCCGAGGATCACGGTGTTGCCCTTGGCCTGGAGACGCAGGGCGAGCGCGAGACCGATACCGCGGGTCCCGCCGGGGACGAAGATGGTGTTTCCGGTGATGTTCATGCCTCCACGGTGCGTCGCGCATCTCTCCCGCGGGAGAGACTCGCTGAACCAGGGACCCGCGATCCCTGGCTCCCGCGGCGGCCACGGCGCACGATGGGGGCATGAACCGCGCAGCCCTCGCCGACTTCCTCCGCCGACGCCGGGAGGGCTTGCGCCCGTCGGACGTCGGACTCGCGCCCGGTGCGCGCCGTCGGGCACCGGGGTTGCGCCGCGAGGAGGTGGCGGCGCTCACCGGAATGTCCGTGGACTACTACGCGCGGCTCGAGCAGCAGCGCGGGCCCCAGCCGTCCGAGCAGATGCTCGCCGCGCTCGCCCGGTCCCTGCGCCTGAGTGCTGAGGAGCGCGACTACCTGTTCCGGCTCGCCGGTCACGGCGTACCCCGGCGCGTGCCGCTCGAATCCCATGTGGCGCCGGCCCTGCTGCGGGTGCTCGACCGGCTGGAGGACACACCGGCGCTCATCCTGTCGGGTCTGGGCGAGGTGCTGGTGCAGAACCGCCTGGCCGAGGCGATCTTCGGTGCCCCGGTCACGACCGGCCTGGCCCGCAGCTCCGCGTACCGCTGGTTCACCGACCCCGGGTCCCGCAGCGTCTACCCGCCCGAGGACCACGAACGGCAGGGACGCAGCCAGGTCGCCTCGCTCCGCGCGGCGCTCGCCGCCGCCGGCCCGGGCTCGACCGCGGACGAGGTGCTGCGCGTCCTGCTGCGGGAGAGCGAGGAGTTCGTCCGCATGTGGGAGCTGCACGAGGTGTCGCGGCGCTTCGAGCAGCACAAGACGCTGGTGCACCCGGAGCTCGGCCGCATCGACGTCGCCTGCCAGGCGTTGTTCACCGAGGACCAGGCGCAGTCGCTCCTGGTGCTGACCCCCGAGCCGGGCAGCGAGGCGGAGGAGAAGATCCGCTTGCTGGCGGTGCTGGGGCACGAGACCTTCGCGTAGGCGCTGGGGGATGTGTCGGACGGTCGGTGGTGGTGTCGAACCGCAAGGTGGGCGTTCATCGGGGCGACCGGTGGGCCCGAGCCGCACGTTACGTGTCTGTCGGTGTAGCGGGTGGGCCCGAGCCGCACGTTACGTGTCTGTCCCGGTGACCGGCGGGGCCGAACCGCAAGATGTGTGTCCATCTGGGTGCCAGCCAGTGTCGAACCGCAAGATAACGGTGTCGCGCGGTGCCGAGCCGCAGGTTGCGCGTCTGCATCGGCCGGATGGACGTCTGGCTTGCGGTTCGGCGTCACCGTTGACGTGTGGGTTGCGGTTCGGCGCTGGTGGTCACCCAGATGGACAGACATCTTGCGGCTCGGCCCCGTGGGCTACACCGACGGACGCGTCACGTGCGGTTCGGCACCGGTGCCCCCGACAGACCTGTAACTTGCGGTTCGCGCCTCGCCACCGCCTCGCCACCCCTCCGCCTCCGCCTCCACCTCCGTCACCGCCACCGACCCACGCCGCCCCCGGCTGGCCCCACCTCAGGTCCGCGGCGGCCAGCCAACCCGCCCCCGGCGGTGGGAGGATCGTCCCGTGCACGACGACGAACGCTGCCCCTGCCTCTCCGGCGACACCTACGGCGCTTGCTGCGGCCGCTATCACTCCGGCGGCGCGAACGCTCCGACGGCCGAGGCGCTGATGCGCTCGCGGTACTCCGCGTTCGCGACCGGCGACGAGGCGTACCTGCTGGCCACGTGGGCCGAGCAGACCCGGCCCGGGGCCGCCGGGGTGGGGGACGAGCAGTGGCGGCGCCTGGACATTCACCGCACGGAGCGGGGCGGCCCGTTCGACACGTCGGGCGTCGTCGAGTTCACCGCGTTCTACCGGTACCCGGCCACCGGCGAGCGGGGCAGCCTGCACGAGACCAGCCGGTTCGTACGCGAGGACGGGCGCTGGTACTACGTCGACGGCGACCGCGAAGCCCGCTGAGCCACCGAATCCGCGTCAGATCCAGCCCTCCTCCCAGGCCCGGTGGGCCGCCGCGTGGCGGGTGGCGACCCCGAGCTTGGCCATGGCGGACGACAGGTAGTTGCGTACCGTGCCGGGCGCGAGGTGCACGGCGGCCGCGATCTCCGCGACCTGTGCGCCCGTGCGGGCTTGGCGCAGCACCTCCAGCTCGCGGTCCGTCAGCGGGCACTCGTTCTCCGTGAGGGCGGAGGCGGCGATCTCGGGGTCCACGTACCGGCGTCCGACGGCGACGTCGCGCACGATCTGTGCGAGGCGCGCAGCAGGGGTCGACTTGGGGACGAACCCGCTCACGCCTGCCTCGAGCGCGCGGCGCAGGACGGCGGGCCGTGCGTGCCGGGTGACGATGATGACGCGCGGCGGGGTGCCCTCGGCCCGGCCCAGGATCTGCGCGGCGGCGTGCAGCCCGTCGGTGGGCGGCATCTCCAGGTCGAGCACCGCCACGTCCGGCCGGTGCTGCTCGGCGAGCCGCACCGCGTCGGTCGTGGTGGCGGCCTCGGCCACGATCCGCAGGTCCTCCTCGAGGTCGAGCAGGGCGCAGAGGGCACCGCGCAGCAGCTCCTCGTCGTCGGCCAGCAGCAGGCGGATCATGCGGTCACCGTAGCGGTGACCACGAACCGGTCGTCGTCGCTGGTCCAGGACAGTCGCCCGCCGACGGCGTCGAGCCGCTCCGCCAGCGACACCAGACCCGTCCCGTCGCCCGGCCCCGCCGTCCCGGCCCCCTGCCCGGCACGTCGCACCCCGTCGTTGTCGATCACGAGGCGCACACCCGTGCTCTCGGGCACCAGGACGAACGCGGCGCGGGTGGCCCGGCTGTGCCGCAGCAGGTTGGTGGTGGCCTCGCGCACCACCAGGCCCAGCAGACCGCGCGGCGCCGGGGGGAGCGACGCGGCGAGGTCGATGTCGACGTCGGACCGGACCTCCACGCCCGCGGCGGCCAGAACCTTGGACGCGTTGGCGATCTCGGCGTCCAGGGTGGTGCGCCGGTAGCCCTGCACCAGGGCGCGCGTCTCGCGCAGTGCGTCGCCCGCGAGCTGCTGCACCTCGCGCATCTGCTCGGTGGCACGGGCAGGGTCGGCCTGCGCCAGTCGCGCCGCGAGCTCGCTCTTCAGGGCGATCACCTGGAGATGGTGCCCCTGGATGTCGTGCAGGTCGGCGGCGAACCTGAGGCGTTCGTCCGCCACCGCGAGCTGCCCCGCGAGGCGTCGGGCGTCGTCCAGCCGGGCCGCGACCTGCCAGCCACGGAGCATGCCCAGCATCGCGGGGCCGAATGCCAGGACCATCAGGGCGGGCATCCACGCGGCGTGCCCCACGTCGGGTTCGCCCCGCAGCAGGGCTGTGGTCACGCCCACCACCGGCAGCACGACCAGCGCTGCCCCGAGCACCTGCCACGCACGGCGCGCGGGCAGGAACATGACGAGCACCGCGATCGTCGCGGCGGGCGGGATGGCCCAGATGCCGAAGTTGCCGACCGCGAGCGGCACGCCCGCGGCGACGAGTGTCGCGCCGCAGGCGGTGACCACCCAGCCGGCGGACGGCGCGCGGTCCCGGATCCGCTGCGAGAGCAGCACGCCGCAGGCCACGATCGTGGCCGCCGTCGACAGCCCCGTCAGGGCACGCAGCCCTGCGGGGACGTCCGGGTCCAGCACCCAGTCGCCGACGGCGAAGCCCAGCACGCACGCCACCGTCCCCGCCAGCCCCCACCAGATGTTGCGGCGAAAGCTCGCGAGGCCGCTGCCGCCGTCGTCCACGACGGCCCGTGCGGTGCTCATGGCGCCATCCTGCCAGCGCGGACGTCGCTCCGGGGCGGCCTCGCGCGTCCCGATGACATCTGTCATACGAGCTCGTGACACGTGCCCGTCGCCGGGTGCGGTCCGGCACTACGGGGCCCGGGCGCCGTCGGACAGCGTGGAGACAGACGCGGCGAGGCACGCCGCCCGGAGCGAGGGAGACGCAGATGACCGGCATGACGGAACGGGTAGAGGCGCCACTGGCGCACGCGCCGCACGGCACGGCGCACACACCGCACGGCACGACGCGCGGCCGCAGGGTCGCCCGGTTCCTGCTCCACCTGGCCGAGATGGTGGTGGTCATGGTGGTGGGGATGATGGCGCTCGCGCCGCTGTGGGACCTGGCGGGCACGACCCTGGGGATCGAGGCGACGCTGGACCGGACCGACGTCGGCGCCGTGGTCATGGTGCTGGACATGGTGGTCGCGATGACCGTGTGGATGCGGGTCCGCCGGCACGGCTGGGCGGCGATCGGCGAGATGAACGCGGCGATGGCGGCACCCGTCGCGGTGCTGCTGGTGCTCTTCTGGGCCGGCGTCGTGAGCGCGGGCGCCCTGCTGCTCTGGGGGCACGTGCTGATGGTGCCCGCGATGGCCGCGGCGATGCTCCGGCGGCCCGCCGAGTACACCGAGCACGCCCACGGGTTCGACCTCGCGTGGCTGGGCCGACGGTGGCCCGTGCTGCTCGGGCTGTTGCTGCTCGCCGGCACGGTCGCGACGGGTGCGGGGAACCTCCCGGCCTGGCTGATCGTGGCGATGGCCCTGGTCTACCCGGTCGTGGGCGTGCTCCGGAACCGCATCCGGGGCCGGTCGATGGTGCTGCTGCAGGCGGCAGGGTTCGCGGTCTTCGCCGGGGTCAGCCTGCTGGCGACGGCCCTGGCGGGACAGGACACCGGTGCCTGTGTCCTCGCGGCCGGCCTCGTGGGCCACGGCGTGTGGGACGCGTTCCACCACCGGGCCGACGCCGTGGTGTGGCGCTGGTACGCCGAGACCTGCCTGGTCTACGACGCGCTGCTGGCGGCCGCGGTGCTCGCGACGACGCTCGGGTCCTGATCCGGGCGGCCTGCCGTGGCGACGCGCTCCGCACCGCGCACTACCTTGGGGCGCTATGGAGAGCGCGCCGCCCGGCAACCCGTCCATCCCGCAGCCACACATCCTCGAGCTCCGGATCCACGGCGTCGCGAACGCGCTGCCGTACGGTGCGCTCGACCTGCGGCGTGACGAGGTGGTCCAGTCCGACGGCGACGGGCTCGGCAGCTTCTGGGTCCCGCGGCCCGACGTCGAGGCACGCGACAAGGCGCTGCCACCGGGCCACGTCCACGCCATCCGGCCCGACGTGCGCCGCGAGGCCTACTCCTGGGGCGCGATGGCGCGCCTCGGCGGCCTCCCGCTGGGCGGGCTGCTGGGCATCGTGGGCCGGGTCGCGGTACGCCTGCTGTGGGCGGCGATGGTCCCGTTCGGGCTGGCGAACGCCGCGTACTGGGCCCGCCGCATCCCGGCCCCCGACGCCGCGCGGTACCGGGGCGGCGACGGCGCGAACGAGACCGGTGCGAACGAGACCGGCGCCCGCCGACCGGCGTCGGGCAGCCTGCGGCCCGAGGCGACCGCGGCGCTCACCCGGGTGTTCGCGCTCGGGCTGACGCTGCTGTTCGTCTCCGCGGTGGCGACCGTCGCGCTCTCGGTGGTCGGCACGCGGTGCATGGGTCTCGCGACGGCCGGGCCCGACTCCCTCGTCCCGGTCTGCGCGCGGATCCCGTCCGCGCTGTACGGCCTGGCGCGCCTGGACGTCGGCGACCGGCTGGCACTCCTGTCGCTCGTACCCGTGCTCCTGGTCGTGGTGCTGGTCCTCGTGGCGCACAGCGGCGAGGTCCGGTTCGAGTCGAAGTTCTCGGTCATGCGCGCCGGTCGCATCGTGCCGCCCTCGGGACCACCGCTGCACCGCGCCGGGTTCTGGTCGCAGCGCAGCGGCTCGGGCCTGCTGTGGGCGCACCTCGGCGCGGCGCTCGCCCTGACCGGGCAGTACCTCACCTGGACGCGGTACGCCGACGCCGGGCTGCCGGCGCCTGCCCTGCCCGTGACCGGGCTGGTCGTGATCCTGGGCGCGTGCGTGCTCGTCGCCCTGCGCACGGACGACGACGGCGTCCAGGCCGCCGGCTCCCGCGCGAAGGGCCGGGCCGCCGTCGTGGTGTTCACGGCCGGTCTGCTCGTCTGGATGCTGGCCTGCTGGGCATGCCTCGCCGGCCCGCAACCCCGGGTCATGCCCGCGCTCATCGGTCTGGACCTGGTACCCGCCCTGCTCGGGGTCGGCCTGTGCGGTATCGCCTCGACCGGGCTCGCCTGGCGCACCACGCGCGGCACGCGGGGTGTCGCCGCATGGAGCCTCGTGCCGGTCGTCGCCACGGCGTGCGTCGCGTTCGTACTGGTCACCGAGCCGAGCGCACCGCTGCGCCGCGCGCTGGTCGCGGTCGCCGTGCTCGCCATCCTGAGCCCGGTCGCCGTCGTACTGACCGCCGTCGTGCTGCGGCGACGTCGGTACGAGGGCTGGAGCGGCGCCGGACCCGGCGTGTTCCTGCTGGTCTCCGCCGCCGCGGCGGCCGTGTACTCGAGCCTGCTGGTGCTCGGCGTGCAGTGGTACCTGCGCACCGGTGAGTCTGCGCCGCCCGAGCCGCTGGGCGGCGGCCTGGTCGGCGTGCCCCGCGGCATGCCCGACGTCGACCTCGTGCGGGTCCCGCCGATCTACACCGAGTTCGGTACCGCGTCGGTGGTGATCGCGCTGGTGTTCATGGTGCTGCTGGGCGTGGCACTCGTCGGCCCGTACGTGACGGGCGCCGTCCGCTCCCGCGGGCACTGGATCCCCAAGGCGCCGCGCACCGTCGGTCCGCCCTACGGCCCGGCGGTGCCGGCCTGGCGCGCGGTCGCCGACGCCCCCGACCCGGACGGCGGCCCCAACCCCGTGCTGGAGCGTGTGCTGCGCGGCCGCCAGGTCGCCGCGATGTCGCACCGGGTGGAGCTCGCCGCCGGGGCGCTCGCGGCCGCGGCCTACGTCGCCGCACTGGCCGCCCACGTGCCGCTCGTCTCCCAGCACAGCGGGGCCGGCGCGGTCCAGGTGCCGCAGTGGCTCTCCGCGCTGGCGGTGCCGACCCTCGGGATGCTCGCCGCCGTCCTCGTGGCCAGCGCGCTGGTGGGCTCCGGTAGCGGCGTCCCGTCCCGCCCGTGGGGGCTGCTGTGGGACCTGCTGTGCTTCCTGCCGCGTAGCGCGCACCCGTTCGGCCCGCCGAGCTACGCGGAACGTGTGGTGCCCGAGGTGCGCTCGCGGGTCGATGCCTGGCTCACCGGGGCCGACATCGCCGACGACGCCGAGCGGGAGCGCGTCGCCCCGACCCGGCGGGTGGTGCTGTCGGGCCACTCGATCGGTGGCGTGCTGGCCGCGGCGGTGGTCCTGATCCGCGCGGGCAACCCGGTGCCCGACACGCCGGACGGGCGCCTCGGCCTGCTCACCTACGGCACGCAGCTGCGCCCGTTCTTCGGGCGGTTCTTCCCCGACCTGCTGGGCCCGGCCACGACCGGTACGCCGCCGTGCACGGGCCCGGGATGGTCGGCCGACCCGTGGAGCGGACAGGTCCAGGAGGCCAGGGCCGCCGAGCGCACGACGGGTGGGTCCGAGCCCGGGGCCACCCCGGCGGCGCCGTTGACGCCGGGGCGCCCCGAGCCCGGCTCGGGGGAACAGGTCACGCTGATGTCACTGCTGACCTGCGGTGCGAAGCCCGCGTGGGTGAACCTGTGGCGGCGCACCGACTTCATGGGCTTCCCGGTGGTGGGTTACGGGGTGAACGAGACGGACCGCGGGGCGGAGGAGATGGACCGGTCGGCCTATCTCTTCGCCGTGGCGGCCCACTCGGGCTACCAGTCGTCGTGGGCGTACCACGTGGCGCTGGACGAAGTCGTCTCTCGGCTGACGCCGGCTGGGCCGTCGGGTGCCCAGCCGGCGGTCACGCGGCGAGGGGAGCCGGGCTGACGACGTCGCGCAGCCGGGCGAGTGCGCTCTCGAGGATCTGGGCCACGCGCTCCTTGGTCACGCCGAGGCGGCGGCCGATCTCGTCGAGCGTCCGGGTGGTGCCGTCCAGGAGCCCGAAGCGCATCTCCAGGACGCGGGCCTCCACGGCGTCGAGGTGACGCAGGGCCTGCCGGACGCGGCGGCGCAGCATGGTCTGCTCGGGGGTGGGGCCGGTCTGGCCGGCCGACTCTGCCTGCTCGGCGGCCGCGACGGCGCGGACGATCGAGCGGCGCACCCAACGGTGGGCGTAGGCGGCGAACGTGCCGTGCGCGGGGTCGTAGGAGTCCGCGGCGCGCACCAGGCCGACGTTGCCCTCCTGCACCAGGTCCATGAACGGCAGGCGGCCGGAGTAGCTGGTCGCGATCGCCGGCACGAGGCGGAGGTGGGCGAGGACTAGACGCTCCTTCGCGTATTGCCCGTCCTTGACCCGTGCTTCGAGCTGCACGCGGAAGCTGGGGGAGACTGCGGTCGAGTCGAGGGTGCGCGCGGCATCCGTTCCTGCGACTGCCCGTTCGAGGAGAGACTCGAGCTGTGCGTCGTCCAGCGACGGCGTGCGCTCGATCATCACCGCGTAGGACTGGGGCAACGCCGGGTGCGGACTGTGTTCCTTGCTGCGGCGTGCGCGGGACGACCGGGGATTCCTGGTAGTTCTCATCGCAACTCTCCTCATGAGCGGGACGAACTTTCCTTGCCCCGGAGCATATGGAGTCTTGGGGCCCGGGGGAAGCACCGCGGATTTCGCTCTGAGAGATAACGGGAGGATAACGGGCGTGCCAGGGCGGCCCTGGCCGGAACCCGAGTTCCAGCTCTGCCGCCCGGGCAGGGAGAATGGGCGGGTGACCACCCTCGACGTCGTCCACGTGGACGACCCCGCCGACGAGCGCCTGGCCGACTACAACAGCCTCACGGACGTCGTCCTGCGCTCCAGGCACGAGCCGGCCAAAGGCCTCTACATCGCCGAGAGCTCCACGGTGATCCGCCGGGCGCTGGCCGCGGGCCACCGCCCGCGGTCGCTCCTCATGGCGCCCAAGTGGCTGGACTCGATGTCCGACCTGATCGCCGGGACGGGTGCACCCGTCTACGTGGCCGAGGAGCCCTTGCTCAAGGAGATCACCGGCTTCCACCTGCACCGCGGCGCACTGGCCGCCATGCACCGGCCGCCGCTGCCCGACGTGCACGAGCTGCTGACGAGCGCGCGGGACGGCGCCGGGGCCCGCCGGGTCGTCATCCTCGAGGACATCGTGGACCACACCAACGTGGGCGCCGGGATGCGGGCGTGTGCGGCGCTCGGCGTGGATGCCGTGCTGTTCACCCCGAGCTGCGCGGACCCGCTGTACCGGCGGTCGGTCCGGGTCTCGATGGGCACGGTCTTCCAGGTCCCGTGGACGCGGATCAACCCCTGGCCCGGCGGCATCCAGGCCCTGCACGAGCACGGCTTCGAGGTGGCGGCGCTCGCGCTGGAGGACGACTCGATCAGCCTGGACGACCTGGTGGCCGACCCGCCCGAGAAGCTCGCGCTGGTCCTGGGGACGGAGGGTGACGGGCTCAAGGCCCGCACCATCGCGGAGTGCGACATGACGGTCCGGATCCCGATGTCCGGGGGTGTGGACTCGCTGAACGTCGCCTCGGCCGTGGCGGTCGCCGCGTGGGCCACGCGGGTCCCGGCCGGCGGCAGCTGACGGCCTGCGGGACGCGTCGGCGGCCGCCGTCGCCTGCTCGCTCGGCCTCGCGGGTCTCTGCGCGCCGCAGGCGGCGCACGCCGTCCCGGACCAGACCGTCCCGGACCAGACCGCAAGGGCCGCCGACATGCCGACACTGACCTTCGCCGATGCGGCCACGCGCGTACGGCACGGGGTGCCGCTGGTGCCGGCGGACCTGACCGGTGTCCATACGCTCGACGTGGTACTCGGCGGGGGTGGTCACCACTGACGCCGGGCGCCGCCCGGCCCTACGCTTCTGGGATGCCTGCTGACCTGTCTGCTGACCTGCCTGCTGACACGGCCGACGAGACCGCCCGACGGGTCGAGGTGCGCGTCGCGCGGGACGAGGAGCTGGAGCAGACCGTGCGGCTGCGCTGGCTGTGGACCGTCGAGCGCGAAGGGGTCGACGCGGCGGGCATCGAGGCCGACTACGTCGCCCCGGCGGCCGCGTGGGCCCGGGCGCACCAGGACACTCACGTGCCCCACGTGGCGGTGCTCGGTCAGAGCGTGGTCGGGATGGCGTGGCTGGCCCTGACGCCGCGGGTGCCGAAGGTCGGTGGCATCGAGCGGCTGTCCGGCGACCTGCAGTCCTGCTACGTGCTGCCCGAGCACCGTGACCGGGGGATCGGCGGGCGGCTGGTCCGCGCGGTGACGGCGACCGCCGTGCTGCGCGGTGCGGAGCATGTCACCGTCCACACCTCGCCCGGGTCCGTGCGCATGTATGCGCGCAACGGGTTCGAGCACGAGGAGCGGCTCCTCTACCTGGAGATCGCGGCCGGCCAGGGCCGTACGCCCGGCGGGCCCGACGTCACAGCAGCTGGGACCGGCGCCGCGGGTCCGCGGCCTCCCGCCGGATCTCCTCCTGCCGGCCCTGCCACCCCCTGAACTTCTCCTGCGCCTCCAGCTCCTTGGCACTCGGCGCCAGGCCGACCACGAGGAGCATCAGGATGGTGCTGATGGTGACGCCGATGATGAGAGGGCCGAGCAGCGCGGCGACGGACACGCCGCCCTCCGGCGTGATGACGGTGCCGGTGACGACCTGGGCCCGCAGGGCGGCCATGCCCGTGTAGTGCATGCCGGAGACGGCGGCGCCGAGGATGAGCGTGGCGCCCGCGCCGGCGGCGAAGTGCTGCACCTTTGCGGAGAGCCAGAGCGCGGCGGTCGCGGCGACGACGGCGATGACCACGGACATCACGACGGTGGGGATGTCGTACGTGAGCGGCACGCCGACGTCCATCGCGCGCATGCCGAGGTAGTGCATGGCGGCAATGCCCAGACCGGTGACGGTACCGCCCGCGACGAGGGCGGCGAGCCCGACGCCCGCCGCGCGGACGATGTAGAGGCCGAATGCCACGACGGCGATGGCGAGCAGCCCGCTCGCGATCGTCAGGGGCGGGTCGAAGCGGGTCTCGGTACCGCGTACGTGGAACCCGAGCATGGCCACGAAGTGCATGACCCAGATGCCCGTCCCGCCGATGGAGGCGGCGCCGAGCGCCAGCCAGGCGATCGCCGCGCGGCCGTGGGAGACGCGGGCGCGAGACGTGCAGGTCAGCCCGACGGCGCAGCCGGCGCACGAGAGGAGGAACGAGAGGACGGGCGTGACCCAGCCCAGCGCGAAGTGGTCGATCATGGGGGCGGCTCTCCAGGCGGGTGGACGGAAGCAGGATGGCGCGCCGGACCGTGCGGTCCGGGGCGTGAGAGCGCTACCAAGGCTGAACCCGGCAGACTTCATGCAAGTAAATAGCCCGGATAGAGCAAGTTGCACCCTTTGTTCGGGTGAACTTGGCGCGCAGCGGGGTGAACTCGCCCGATCCCTGTGCCTTGCCTCCGGCCCGGTTCCGGACGTATCCCGATCGTGACCTGTCTCGCATCCTCGAAGCGTTGCGAAGGGGGTGCGAAGTTAGGTTAGGCTCACCACCGTGACCACCAAGACCGAAGGGCTCGCCGTCAAGCCCTCGCGCATGTTCGATGTCGAGGTAGCGCGTGTGACGCGTCTGTGCCCGTCCTTCGTCCGGTTCACCTTCCGGGGCCCTGACCTGGACAAGTTCGCGGACAACGGCCGCGACCAGCGCATCAAGCTCCTGCTCCCGGCACCCAGCGGCGGCTGGGAGGCCCTGCGCCAGGACGACCCGGACTGGTACGCCGCCTGGCGCTCGCTCCCGGACGACCAGCGCAACCCGATGCGCACCTACACGGTCCGCACCGTTCGCCAGAACATGCGCGAGGTCGACGTCGACGTGGTCATGCACGGTGACACCGGTCCGGCGTCGCGCTGGGCGTTGAACGCGGCCGCGGGCGACCCGCTGGTGATCATGGGCCCCAACGCCGAGTACGACGGTATCCACGGCGGCGTGGAGTTCGCCCCGCCGTCGACCAGCCACGCGCTGCTGCTGGCCGGTGACGAGACCGCTGTGCCCGCCATCGCGGCGATCTGCGAGTCCCTGCCCGAGGACGCGATCGGTGAGGTCTACCTCGAGGTGCCCCACCCCGAGGACGGCTGGGACCTGGGCGCGCCCGACGGCGTGCGTGTGCACTGGCTGGCCCGCGACGGGCGGGAGCACGGCGACGTGCTGGTCCCTGCCGTGGAGGACGCGGCGGACCGGCTGCTCGCGATGGGCGTGCGACCGTCGCCCGACACCGCGCCCGCGCTGACCGCCGCCGGGGTGGACCTCTCGGGCGAGGCGCCCGACGTCGACATCGACGCCGGCATCCTGTGGGAGGTGCCGATCGACGAGGCGGGCCGCCCGCTCGCGCAGGAGACGGTGCTGTACGCGTGGCTCGCCGGCGAGGCCGGTGTCATCAAGACGCTGCGCCGCTACCTCGTGAACGAGTGCCAGGTGGACCGCAAGTCGGTGGCGTTCATGGGCTACTGGCGCAAGGGGCGCGCCGAGAGCTGAGCGCGCAGAAGAACTGAGCGCGCAGGCGGCGCTCGGTGGCGAGGCGCTCGTCCGGGGCCCGGCCGGGCGGGTGCCGTCGGGTCGGGACGGTCCGCTGCCCGGTCTGAGGCCCCGGCCGAACCCCGTCGGCGCTCAGCGTTCGATACCCAGGTCCTCGACCACCTCGACACCCGGCATGGCGCACAGGAGCGGACCCGGCATCAGCAGCTTGGACCGACGGACACCGGAGCCCATGAGCGCCATCGTGCCCTCCTCGGCGAACCGGGAGTCGACCAGCACGCGGTAGCCCGCGGGCAGGCCGACGGGCGTGATGCCGCCGTACTCCATGCCCGAGTCGGCCACGGCGCGGTCCATCGGCAGGAACGACGCCTTGCGCACGTCGAGCAGCTTGCGCACCCGCTTGTTGACGTCGGCGAACGTGCTGGCCGGCACGACGCACGCCGCGACGCGCTCGTCCTCGCCGCGCCTGCCTGCCACGAGCACGCAGTTGGCCGAGGCCTCCGGGGGGAGGTGGTGCAGCTCGTTGAGTGTGGCCGTCTCCGCGTGGTCAGGGTCGATCTCGGTGACGGCGACCACGCCCTTGATCCGTGGGTCGGCCTGGGCCCAGGCGGTCAGTGCCGCGTGGACCGGCTCCGCGAGCAGCTCGGGGTGCTCCAGCGCGGGCGCCCAGCTGAGGTCGCCCAGGGTGGGCAGGGTGATGTCCTCGCTCATCGGCTGTACGTCGCAGTGAGCGTGGCGCGGCCGAGCAGGTGGAAGTACACGTTGAACGCCACCTGTGCGTTCGTTGCGTCGGGACCCAGCCCCAGCTCGCCCGGCCCCACGTCCAGCGCATGCACCGCGAAGATGTACCGGTGCGGGTGGTCGCCGGGCGGCGGTCCCGCGCCCTCGAAGCCCGGGGTGTGACCGTCGCTGTGCGTGTGGAACGCGCCGGCGGGCAGCCCGGCGCCGCCGACCGCCCCGGCGCCTGCGTCGAGCGAGGTCACGTCCGCCGGGATGTCGACGACCGTCCAGTGCTGGTAGCCCATCGGCGTCGGCGCGTCCGGGTCGTAGCACGTCACGACGAACGACCGGGTGCCGTCGGGGAAGCCGTCCCACTCGAGCGCGGGCGAGATGTTCTGGTCGTGCGCCGCATGCGCGTCCGGCATGCGCTCGCCGTCGGTCAGGTTGTTGCTCTTCAGCGAGAAGGACGCGGGCGCCGGGAGCAGCGTGTACGGGTCCGGGGGATACGGGCGAGTGAAGTCCATGGCCTCACTCTGCCGAATCGCCGGTCCGCTTGCCAGCGTGCCCGGGGCTTGGTCGAGGGCTCGATGTCGGTGTGCCTCGCCGAACCGCAGGTTGCGTGTGTGGTGGTGAGTTGGGATGGCTTGCCGAACCGCAGGTTGCGTGTGTGGTGGTGATGGTGCGGCTCGCCGAGCCGCAAGTTACGTGGACATCGGCGGCCGAGCCGATGTGTAAACGTCTATCCGGGCACCTATCGACGTTTTCCCTGCGGTTCGGCCTCTGCATGTGCGAGCAACTTGCGGCTCGGCGGCTGGTGGGGTGTCTGGGGAGCAACATCTTGCGGTTCGGTGTCTGGGTTCGGTCCCTTGGTGCCGGGAGCCCGCGAGTTCGGTCGGTTGCCTCGAGATCGGCTCGTACCTGTACCGATCTCGAGGCAACCGACCGAACTGCGCATGTGGGTCGGTGGTAGGGCCGAAGTGGCGGCTGACCGGCCGGGGCCAGCTGCCAGCCAATGGCCAGCGGGCCTTGACCCCGGTTCGTGGACACGGGGTTGGTTTACGCCGCTGTCGCGAGCGTAGTGGCGGGCGTGGTGTTCTCGTAGGTGACGGGGCTGGTGTAGCCGCACCAGGAGTGTCGGCGGCGGTT
>Ga0233375_1000474_pt1 | contig 21731 bp, 18 predicted proteins | sample ElkDunMinimDraft_10_FD_191539 | JGI IMG/M metagenome (GOLD analysis project Ga0233375, IMG submission 191539) | Fecal eukaryotic communites from dung pellets of Tule Elk in California, USA - Elk Dung E16 | ecosystem: Host-associated > Mammals > Digestive system > Large intestine > Fecal | place... | reverse complement strand
AGCAGCCCGGCCGCCTGCAGGTCCAGCGCCTCGCCAAAGATGTTGAGCCGGGCGAGTTCGACGTCCTCGTTGCGCTGGCCGTTGGAGAGGCTGCGGTGCAGGGCACTGGTCTCGGCGTCCACCAGATAGGCGGCGAAAGCCCCCGCGTCGCGGCGGAAAAGGGTGTTCGACAGCGAACAGTCGCCCCAGAAGAAGCCGGTCAGGTGCATCCGCACGATCAGCGCGGCGAGCGCGTCGAGGAGCCGCTCCATCGTCTCCGGGCGCAGCGTGCGGGAGAAGACCGCCCGGTACGGCAGCGAGAACTGCAGGTGCCGGGTGACCAGCACCGGGTCCAGGGGCTCGCCGTCGTCGGTGTGCCGCCCGTCGACCACCGCGACCGCGCGCACGGCCGGGAAGTCAAGACGTTCCAGGGAACGCAGCAGTCCGTACTCGCGTTCGGCGACCCGCTCGCCGGTCTCCTTGACCGCGTAGACGGTGCCGGCGAGGCGCACGAAGCGCACGACGTGCCGGGAGATGCCCCGGGGCAGCGCGACGAGCTGGTCGGCCGGCCACTGCTCCAGTGGGGTCGACCAGGGCAGGTCCAGCAGGGCCGGATCCACCAGGGCCGAGGTGATACGCACGATCTCCAGAATGCCGCGCCGGGACCGGTTCCGCTCCCCGAGGTGGCCCGGCCCACAGCGTCGCCTCCGGCGGCAGCGCGGCATCGCTACGACGGCTTTCCACGGCGTCGGCGGCACACCGGCCGATCGGCGAATGGTGTCGGCGGCGCGCCGGTGGGGCGCCACCCGCAGGGCCGGTAGCGTGGGCGCGTGCAGGAGACCACCACCGCCCCCCGCAGGCTGCGGCTGCATCCGGTACGCCCGGCCTGCTGGTGCTTCGACACCGTGCTGCTGGCCGCGTTCGTGGCCCTGACCGTGGCGCTGGCCAGTGGCTACCTGCTGGGGCTGGACATCGCGGTGGTCGACTGGGCGGACACCCACCGGCCGGACTGGGCGTACTGGACCGCGCGGATTTTCAACTACCTCGGCCAGGGCACCCCGCTGATGGTGATCGCCGTACTGCTGGGCGCGCTGCTGGCATGGCGGACCCGTTCGGTACGCCCGCTGCTGCCGCCGGCCGCCGCCTGGTTGCTGATCTACGGCGTCGTCGGGCCGTTGAAGCTCACCACCGACCGTGCGGCGCCGAGCGCGACGTACAAGGAGCCGTTCCTGTCCCAGGCCGACGCGGTGGAGCTCTTCCACACCGCCGGGGTGTACGGCCGCTCGTACCCGTCGGGGCACGTCGTGAACACCATCGTCTGGTACGGCGTCCTCGCGCTGCTGCTGGCGGCGCTGCTGCGCCACGCCGGACGGCCGCTGCCGCATCCGGCGGTGCTGGCGCTGCGGGTGCTGCCGCCGGCGATCGTGCTGGTAACGACGACGTACCTGGGGTGGCACTGGTTCACCGACTCGGTCGCCGGGCTGCTGCTGGGTATCCTGCTGGACCGGCTGCTGCACCGGGTCCCCTGGGACGACGTGCCGCTACCCGGCCGGCTGCGCGCCTGGGGCCGGCCGGCCCTCTACCGCTCGCTGTAAGCGGACAGACCGGCAAGCGCCGCGCCGCGCCGGCGGCGAGGTGACCCCCGGTCGTACGGGACGGCCGTGCGCCCCGTCGGCCTTCAGCGTTGCCCGTCCCGCGGCGCCGGCAACGTTGCGGTCTCGCCGGCCGGTGCCGCCGCGGTGCTGGCCTGATGCAGCAGCCAGGTGAGCCCGGACTGCCGGGCGACGACCATCAGCTGGTCGCCGGCGGCGAGCGGATCGGCGGGATCGGGTGACCAGTCGGGGCGTACCTGCCCGGGGCGGGAATGGGCGATGACCCGCACCGACCCGGCTTTCCCGGCGTCGGCGAGCGTCGTGCCGTCGAGGCTCGACCCCTCCTGCACCCGTACCTCGGCGACGACCAGCGCGTGCCGACCGACGGGAATGGTCGCTATCACCGAACGGTGCAGCAGCGCGGCGGTGAAGGAGGGGGCGGCCAGGTAGGAGACGCTGCGGGAGATGTCGATGCCGAAGGCGGTCTGGATGCGTTCGGCGAAGTCACCGTCGAAGAGGCGCAGCACCACCCGCAGGTCCGGCTGGATCGCCCGGCCGTTCAGCGCGGCCTGCAGGTTGGCGACATCGTCGGTGGAGAGGACCACCAGGGCCGCGCAGCTGTGCACCGAGGCGGCGCGCAGGGTCTCCTCCAGCGCCGCGTCGCCGACGATCAGCGTGATGCCGAGCCGGCGGGCCAGCACCGCGCCCCGCGGCTCGGGGGCCTTGTCGATCGCGACGACCTCGATGCCGAAGTCGTTGAGCTGGGCCATCACCCGCGTGCCGACGTTGCCGAGGCCGACCACCACGACGTGTCCGCGGCGCTCGCCCTGCTCCCGGCCGGCGGTGAGCGCCAGCCGGGCGTTGACGACTCCCTCGACCACCGCCGCGGTGATCAACGGAACCAGTGCGAGCCCGGCGAGGCTCAGCACCACCTGCATGATCTGGCCGCTGGCTTCCTTTTCGACGTCGGGGTCGGCGCCGCTGAGCGTGGTCACCAGGGTCAGATAGATCGCCTCCCAGATGGAGACGTGCTCGGCCTGCGAGGTGACGTAGCCGAGGATCGCGATCAGCGCCAGCACCGCGATCGTCGCCATACCGATCTTGCGGGTGGCGAAGGAGCGCAGCGCGTGGGTGACCGGCCACTTCCGCCAGTGCCGCAGCCGGTTCCTGCGCCGGGCCTGCACCAGCCGGCGGGCCGCGATCTCCGTACCGGGGGCCTGCCCGGTGGCCTCGGCGAGCACCAGGTCGGCGCCGGCGTCCGGCAGGAGCCGGAGCCGGTGCTCGTCGCGGGTGTCGGCCAGCCCGCAGACGACGTCCTCGGGCCGGACGTCACTGCGGCGGGCGACGTGCAGCGTACGGCCGTCGCGGCGGAAGTGCGTCGGCGCGACCTCGCCCAGCGCGGCGGCGACGAAGGCGGGCGCGGCCATCGAGGCGTCGGAGAGCATCGCCAGGTCGGGGAAGAGCCGCCGTACGCCGGTGGCGAGGTTGGTGTTGAACATCCGCATCACCACCCGCAGGCTCGGCTCGACCTCCTGGGCGCAGAGCGCGGCGTGGATGTTGCCGACGTCGTCCTGGTCCAGCAGCGCCAGGCCCTTGGCCCCGACCAGTCCGGCGGCGCGGAATGTCGCCTCGTCGAGCCGGTCGGCGCGGATCACCCGGACGCCCTGCAGGCGCCGCAGCTGCGCGGCGTCGGCCTGCCGCCCGGGCAGCATGAGCAGGGTGATCCGCAGGGGCGAGCCGTCGATCTCGGCTTCCAGCAGGCCGTTGAGGACGTGGAAGACGAGCGCGTCGTGCCCGCACACCACGAAGTGCGGGCGAGAGTCGGGCCCGCGCAGGCGCACCTTCGGACCGGACTCCCCCACCCGCCGCATCCGGAACCGCCAAGGGTCTGCCATGTGCGGGATCGTAGTCATCGACGGGTACCCGCCACAGCCCGCGCATGTCGCGCAGCGCGACGGGTACCACACCGCCCGTGCAGACATTCCTGCCCTATCCGGACTTCGGCCGCACCGCGCAGGTCCTCGACCAGCGCCGACTCGGCAAGCAGCGGGTCGAGGCCATCCAGGTGCTCCGCGGCCTCGTCCGCCCCGGATACGGCTGGCGGCACCACCCCGCGGTCAAAATGTGGACCGGCTACGAGGAGGCACTCGTCCGGTACGGGCTGGACATCTGTGCGGTGTGGACGGCCGGGGGCCGCGCGGACACCTGCGCCACCACCCTGACCGCCGACCTGGCCGCCGGCTGCGGCATCACCCGGGTACGCACCGAGGAGGAACTCGCCGTCGCCGGTGAGCTGCCGCCCTGGCTCGGCATGCCGGAGCTGCACCTGAGCCACCGCGCGTCGCTGCTGCGCAAGGATCCCGGGCACTACTTCCCGATCTTCGGCGACCTGCCGGACGTCCCGTACGTCTGGCCGTTGTCGGACCGGGACCGGCCGTGTCCGTTGCCGCCGCTGCACTGATCGGGCAGGCTGGATCCGTTTTCGCCCCAGAAGCACCGATTCCGGGAAAGGCAACGCATGGAGCTGTCACGGCCGCTGGGCCGGCTCATCGGCGTACGCCCGCACGTGGTCGAGCCCGGCGGCGGCGGCCCGAGCCGGGTCACCCGGCCGGTGGAGGTGGTGGTCGTCGGCGGCGGCATCGCCGGCATGTCGGCGGCGGTGGTGCTCGCCGAACGGGATGTGCGCGTGACGGTGCTGGAGGCCGCGCACACCCTCGGCGGCCGGCTCGGCGCCTGGCCGGAGCGGCTGGCCGACGGCACCACGCAGACCGTCGAGCACGGCTTCCACGCCTTCTTCCGGCAGTACTACAACTGGCGGTCGATCCTGCGCCGCGCCGACCCCGCGCTGGCGATGCTCAAACCCGTCGCCGGGTATCCGATCCTGTCGCACCAGTGGCCGGCGGAGGAGTTCGGCAACCTGCCGCCGGCACCGCCGCTGAACCTGCTGGCGCTGTTGCTGCGCAGCCCGAGCCTGCGCCTGCCCGAGCTGCGCGGCATGGACCGGGACGCCGCCCTGCCGCTGCTGACCTACGACCCGCAGCGCACCTACGCGGAGCTGGACGGCACCACCGCCGCCGAACTGCTGGACTCGCTGCGACTGCCGGACCGGGCCCGGGCGATGCTCTTCGAGGTCTTCTCACACTCGTTCTTCAACCACGAGCGGGAGATGTCGGCAGCCGAACTGGTGGCGAACTTCCACTTCTATCTGCTCGGCAACGGCGAAGGGCTGGCCTTCGACGCCCCCGACGAGGACTACGCCGAGGCGATCTGGCGGCCGCTGCGCGCCCATCTCGAACGGCACTCGGGCGAGGTGGTCACCGGCAGCCGCGCCACGCGGCTGCACCGCACCGGCGACGGCTGGCAGGTGCACACCGGCGACGGGCGGACGTACCGGGGCGACCAGGTGGTGCTCGCGCTCGACCCGCCCGCGCTGGCGGCCCTGTGCGCCTCCTCCCCGCAGGTCGCCGCGGCGGCTCCCGCGCTGACCCGGCAACTGGCCACCTTCGGTCGCCCCGGGCCGCCGTACGCGGTCGCCCGGTACTGGCTCGACGGGGACGTGGCGGCGCGGCGGGCCGTCTTCAGCGGGGTGTCCCGCCAGCCCACCCTGGACTCGGTGACCCTCTACCACCGGCTGGAGCGGCCGTCACGGCAGTGGGCCACCCGCACCGGCGGTTCGGTGGTCGAGCTGCACGCGTACGCCTGTGAGCCCGGGGTGGCCGCCGAGGAGCTGGGTGAGCGGATGCGGGCCGAACTGGCTCTGCTCTGGCCGGAGGTGACCGGGCTGGCGGTGCGGGAGGTGCGGGCCCGGGTGGAGGCGCAGGCCCCGGCCTTCACCCCCGGCGCGTACGCCGACCGGCCGGGGGTGGTCACCGAACTGCCCGGGCTCTTCCTGGCCGGCGACGGCATCCGCACCGACTTTCCGAGCGCGCTGATGGAGCGGGCGGCGGCAACGGGCATCCTCGCCGCCAACCACATCCTGCGCACCGCCGGCGCCGCCACCGAGCCGGTCCACTCGATCCGGCCGCGCGGCCTGCTGGCCGGCCGGGCCGCCCAGCGGACCCGCTGATCGGGGCCGTCCGCGCCGTGGCCGGTGGCTGCCGGCCGCGCTCAGCGAGGCAGCGGCACCGGGCGCAGCGGCCGGTAGAGGGTGTAGCCGCCCATCGTGGTGATCTCCACCGGGGTGCCGTCGGCGGCGAACCACTGCGCCAGCGCAGCGTCGCCCGGTGAGCCGGTGACGAAGGCGAACGTCTGCTCCGGCACCGCCGCCACCTGCGGCGCATAGGCGGCGTAGCGGTCGTAGCCGGGATGCAGCCGCTCGTCGAGAACGGCGCAGCGCACCCGTTCCCCGGCGAGATAGGTGACCAGGTTGCAGGTCCAGTAGTCGCTGTAGAGGGCGGTGGTGCCGGCCCGCGGCAGTTCGGTGGCGAGCAGCCGCTGGCCGTCGTCGATCGCACTGATCTCCTGCCGCCGCATCAGGACGGTGCCGCTGGCGGTCAGCCCCAGGGCGGCGACGAAGGCGAGCCCGGCGATGCCGGCCACCCGCACCGGCCGGCCGACGGCCCGGCGCGCCGCCCACCAGAGCGGCCAGCAGACCGCCGCAGTGGCGATCAGCAGGCCGTGCAGGTAGCGGGCGCTCTCCCAGGGCGTCACTGCCGCCGCGTCGTCGCGGACGTACATCAGCACGGTGATCGCCGCCGCGACAAGCAGCGCGAGGCGGCCGGCCTGCCGGGTCCGCTCCCGGTCCTGTGCGGCGGTCCGCTCTGGCCCGGCCTGCGGCAGCGGCGGGCCGGCCTGTGCCAGCCGCGGGTCGGCCTGTGCCAGCCGCGGGTCGGCCTGCGCCAGCGGCGGGCCGGCCGCGGCGCGCCGGCGCCACAGGCCGCGCGCCGCGGCCACTGTGGCGGCGGTCAGCAGCAGCCCCCAGAGCGGCGCCCAGGCGATCTGCCAGGGTTCGCACCGGCCGTAGCCGCAGAAGCCCTGGGCCAGCGGCACGCCGAGCAGCACCCCGCCGTGGAGGCGCTGCGCCCAGCCGGTCTCCGCGGCCCCGTCGCTCATGTTCAGGAAGGTGGCGATGGCGCCATTGCCGACGGGCTGGGTCAGGTCGTGCCAGAGCAGCGGCGCGATGCCGAGCAGCAGGCCGCCGAGCAGGGCGAGGCCGGGCCGGCCGAGGAGGGGCCGGGCGCCGGGCAGCAGCAGGAGCAGCGCGGCGACGGCGACGTAGGGGGCGACGAGCCAGTCGTTCCAGATCAGCAGTCCGGCGATGAACCCGAAGGCCAGATAGAGCCCGTACGCGTGGCGGGCCGCCGCACCGCGGAAGCCGAGGACCACCGCGATCAGCAGGAGCAGGGCGGCACCCGGGTTGATCTCCGGATAGCCGCCGCCGGCCACGAACTGGTTCTGGATCACCCGGTGTGAGCCGAAGCCGAGCAGCCCGACGATCGCGGTGGCGAACCACGGTGTGTAGAGGCGACGGGTCAGCTGCCACATCGCGAGCAGGAAGACCGCGTAGAGCAGCAGCAGCGGCAGTCGCAACGCCCAGATGTCCGGCCCGGCCAGGGCCACCACGGGCGCGGCCAGGTACGCCTCCAGCGTGCCCATGTAGTGCTGCCCGTAGAAGTAGACGGGCAGCTCGCGGCCCTGGCTGATGTGCAGCGCGGCGAGGCCCATCGTCGCCTCGTCGGAGTTCGCCGGCGGCACTCCGGCGGCGAGCAGCACCACCCGGTAGCCGACGCCGGCCACGCCGAGCAGGAGTGCGGTCAGCGCTGCCTGGCGCCTGCGCGTCCGGCGGTGCTCCCCCTCGACTGCGCTCTCGCCGGCAACGTCGGTCTGCAGCTGCATGGATCGATGGTTACCACACAAATACCTGCGATCCGGAGAAATCGGGAATATGCCTGCAAGGCGAGTTGCGCCGCCTACGCTCTTGGCCGTGACCGGCTGCTACCGAGGCGACCGGCACGGCCGAGGGGTCCGGCGGATCCAGCAGCCACAGGAGACAGTCGTGCAGTTGCGCAGAAACCGGTGGAGCAGAGGCGCCACGATCAGGCAACGGGTCGATGAGGCACGTGCCGCAGCCGACGGCGACCCGACCGGCGCGGTCTCCGACGGCGAGCGCGCCGCCGTCACCACGGCGCTGCGGCTGGGCTGGTGGATGGCCGACACGTACCACTACACCCAGCACCAGCACCGCGTCCCAGGCGGCCGCGACGCCACCGCTCCCCGCAAACTGAGCAACCTCACCGAGATGGCGCCGCGGCTACGGCTGCGCATGTACCTCGACGGGGTCGACACCGCGCTGCGGGAGATCGGCGCGCAGATCCGCACCCCTGCCGCCGCACCGGCCACGGCCGCCGCCCGCGAGCTGGCCGACGCCCTCGACCGCGACGGCACCGCCACCGAGGCGGTCCTGCTGGCACTGGACGCCCTCAACGTCGAAGTCCTGCGCTGGACGATGGCGAGCAACTACCGCCTCGGGCTTGCGTACCGGCTCGGCCGCTCGCTCGCCGACACCGCCCGCGACTGCGGCCCGGAGCAGCTGGTGTGGCGCTTCGGCGGGCGGCACCAGGAGATCTGCCGCTGGCTGGACGAGCTGGCGAGCGTCCTGCCCCCGTTCGCCGCCCCGGTGGTGGGCCGCTCCGTGCAGGCCTGGGCCACCCGGGTGCGCCAGGCCCACCACGACCCGGACCGGCAGGCGGAGCTGACTGCCCTGGCCGGGCGGTTACGGGAGCAGGGTGCGCTCTGGCAGGACGTGCTCACCGGCGGCCTCGACCCCCGGGACCTGCTGGACGAGGCGAACTACGCCGCGATCGCCCGCAACCTGCTCTCCCGGGACCGTCGGCTGGTCCGCCAGGCGGCCCGGGGCGTCTTCCTGCCGGTCCTGGTGCCGCTGCTGTTGTTCCTCGGCGGGATCGTGACGATCGGCGCCGTCACGGCCGCCGGATCACCACTGACCCGGACCGCGATCGCCCTGGCCGGCATCGGTGCCGGCCTGGCCGGGCTCTGGCGCACCGTCTCCCGTCCCGCGCTGGCCCTGGCCCGGGAGGTCAACCGGCCGCTGCTCGCCATCGAGCTGATCACCGAGATGGCCCGCTGCGTCACCCGCCCTCTGCGCACACCGGCCCCGCCCGCCGACACCCCGGAGCCGGTACGCCCGGCCCAGTCCGCCCCGGCCGCCAGCCCCGGCTGAAACCGCCCTCAGTCCGCTGTGGTGGGCCGGTCGGCGGGCAGGACCCAGCCGAAGTCCGGCGTACGGCGCTCACCGAAGGCGGCGACCCCCTCGGCGGCGTCACCACTGACACGCACCAGGCCGTGCCACTGCGCCAGCCGGGCCGGATCAACCTCGCCGGCGGCGACCATCCGCACCACGTCCTTGGTGGCGACCGCGCTGAGCTGGGAGCGGGACGCGATGGTCGCGGTCAGCGCGGCGACCCGCTCGGCGAAGCCGTCGACGGCCACCACCTCGTCGACCAGCCCCATCGCCGCGGCCCGCTCGGCGCCGATCAGCTCGCCGGTGAAGATCAGGAACTTGGTCGCGGCGGGACCGATGAGCTGCACCAGCCGGCGGGTGGTCGGGGTCGGATAGACCAGCCCCAGCTTGGCCGGGGGCACCCCGAAACGCGCCCCGGCGGAGGCGATCCGCAGGTCGCAGGCGACGGCGAGCTGACAGCCACCGCCGATGCAGGGCCCCTCGATCGCGGCGACGGTGGGCTTGGCGAAGGCGGCGAGGCGCTCCTCGGCCGCGACGGCGACGCTGGCATCCCCGGCGTCGAGCAGCTCGTCCAGGTCGCCGATGTCGGCGCCGGCGCAGAAGCTGCCGTTCGCGCCGGTGAGCACCAGGACCCGTACGGCCGGGTCGGCCTCTATCCGGTCCAGCAACGGCGGCAGCGCCCGCCACATGTCCGGCGTCATGGCGTTGCGCCGGGCCGGGTTGCGGATCTCCACGGTGGCGACCGCGCCCTCGATCGCTACTTGCAGGCCCGGACCGTTCTGCTGCGTCGACATGTCTGCACCTCCCGTTGCGCGCCGACCCTACCGGCCTGCTCGCGCGCCCCGACAGTTCCGTCGGCCCAGCCGCCGACGGCAGCGGCTGACAGTCCGACCGCAAACGGCAGCGGCCGGCAGTCGCACCGCACGCGGCAGTGGCCGGCAACCGCACGGGTGCGACTGCCGGCCACCTGCCGGGCGGTCACGCGGACGCCGTCACCACAGCCGTGGCCGGCGCCCGCGTGAGCAACGCGGACGTACGGGTCAGGAGACGTTCACCGCCGTGTCGTCGACGACGAAGGACGTCTGCAGCGAGTAGTCCTCGGAGCCGAGGAACCGCAGGGTGACCGTCTGGCCGGCGTAGGACGCCAGCGAGAAGGAGCGCTGCGTGTAACCGGTCGCCTTGTTCAGGTTCGAGTACGTCGCCAGCGTGGACAGCACGGTCCCTGCGGAGTTGAGCACCTGCACCTGGAGCTTGTCGTACTGGGTGCTGCTGGTGGTCTCCGCCGAGTCGATGTGCAACCAGAAGGTGAAGTTGTAGCTGCTGCAGCCCGCCGGCAGGGTCACCGACTGGGCGATGTTCTCGGTGTTGGTGGTGCCGTTGCCGTTGAGCCAGGCGACCCGGGTACCGCTGCGGGCCGGCTGCGCGCTGTACGAGCCGATCGCCGCGGTGGTGCCGGTCCACGGGCTGGTGCCCGACTCGAAGCCCGGGTTGCCGAGCTTCTGACCCGCGCCGGTGCAGCCGCCGCCACCCGAACCCACGGTCAGGGTGTAGGTGGTGCTCTTCGTGCCGGAGGTCGCGGCACCGCTGATGGTGACGCTGTAGGTGCCGGCCGGGGTGCTCGACGAGGTGCTGATCGTCGCGGTGGACGAGGCGCCCGCGGTCACCGAGGCCGGGCTGAAGGCCACGCTCGCGCCGGCCGGCAGTCCGCTGGCCGAGAAGGTGACGGTCTGCGCGGCGCCGCCGGTGACGGCCGTGGAGATGGTGGTGGAGGCCGAGCCGCCGGCGGTGACGCTGCCCGAGGTCGGCGAGGCCGCCACGGAGAAGTCGTTGCCGGTGGAGCAGGTGGCGTCGTTGCCCGCCACGTTCACCGCGGTCCAGGCCGCCTGGACTGCCTTGTACTCGGTGCTGCACGCGCCGTACAGGTCGGTCGCCGCCCGCAGGGTGTACGCCCGCGAGGTGTTGGCCGGGTTGCTGGTGTTGACGTAGGAGGTGTTGGAGGTGAAGTACACGTCCAGCGCCCGGTACCAGATCTTGGCGGCCTTGTCGCGGCCGATCGGGGTCACCGCGGGGGCGGAGCCACAGATCGGCGAGGTGCCGTACGGGGTGGCCCCGGTGCCCTCGGCGAGGTTGAAGAAGAAGTGGTTCGCCGGGCCGGAGGAGTAGTGCACGTTGACGTTCTTGGTCGTGGTCGACCAGCAGGAGTGCGAGCTGCCGTCCAGCGACGGGTTGTACATGTAGCGCAGCGGCGTGCCGTTGCCGTTGATGTCGATCTTTTCGCCGACCTGGTAGTCGCCGGGGTCGGCGCTGTTGCCGGCGTAGAACTCGACCATGTTGCCGAAGATGTCGCTGGTCGCCTCGTTGAGGCCACCGGACTCACCGGAGTAGGTCAGCCCGCCGGAGACGACCGAGGAGGTCACGCCGTGGGCCATCTCGTGTCCGGCCACGTCGATCGCGACCAGCGGCTTGGCGTTGCCCGACCCGTCGCCGTAGGTCATCTGGGAACCGTCCCAGAAGGCGTTGACGTAGTTGTTGCCGTAGTGCACCCGGCTCGGCACGCCGTTGCCGTTGCCGAAGATGCCGTTGCGGCCGTGGACGTTCTTGAAGTAGTCGTACGTCTTCGCCGCGCCGTAGTGCGCGTCGACGGCCGCCGACTGCCGGTTGCTGGGCGCGCCGGTGCCCCACGTGTTGTCGGCGTCGGTGATGGTGGTGCAGCTGGAGGTGCCGTTGTTCATGTCGCAGGTGCGGCCGTTGCCCCGCGTCGGGTCGATCATCTGGTAGGTGCTGCCGGAGAGCGTGGTGTCGACGGTGACGGTGCCGGAGTAGATGCTGTTACCGGTGCCGGCGACGGTCTCGATCTCGTCGTAGGAGCCGACGAACTCGCCGGTGGTGGCGTCGGTGATGACGTGCAGCTTCGAGGGGGTCTGCCCGTCGGGGGCCCAGCCCTCGACGACGGTCTCCCAGGCGAGACGCCCGGTCCCGCTGCTGGCGTCGACGAAGAGTTCGGGGGCGCCGGTGCCGGTGCGCTTGCCCTCGAAACGCGCCTCGGCCACCTTCGCCGCCTTCGCGGCCGGGATCCTGGCGGTGGTGTCGACGGCCAGCGGCGCGGTCAGCCCCACCGACGATCCGGTGTAGCTGCCGTCGGGGGCGGCGTGGACGACGAAGTCGCCGCCGTAGACCCGCAGTCCCTTGTAGCTGCGGGTATAGCGGGTGTGCTTCGCGCCGGAGGCGTCCACCGCGGTCTTGTAGACGGCGTACGCGTCGTGGGCGGTGCCGCGGACGGCGGCCCGGCCGGACTTGAGCACCTCGGTGGCGCGCGGGGCGGGGTCGGGGGTGACGGCGGGGGCCGCCTGGGCGGTACCGACGATGCCGGTCAGCATGGTGCCGGCCAGCAGCACGGCGCCGACAGCGGCGAGGGGTCTTCTCACTTGCCCTCCTGGGGGATCCTTCACGTGACAGCCGTACTGTCACGCATGTAGATATAGCGATACGGAGGGCCCACCGGTAATGGGGCGTTCTATCGATGGATGGAGGTCGATCAAAGTGGTATACGCGTCCACCGCGGCGGGGGAACGGAACGGCCGCCGGATCCGTCCAACCGGCATGCATCGACTTCGATTGAGCGCCGCCGTCGCCCTCCTCGCGCTCCTCGGCGCCGCCGGCTGCACCGACGACACCCCGGATCCGGTCAACAGCGGCGACCCGAGCGCCTCGGCGAGCGTCCCGCCCACCGCTGCGGCCTCGCCCGCCCCGACCGCCCCGGCGCCCGGCAGCGGCGACCCGGCGATCACCATCCCGCCGCCGGCCGCGGACGAGATCCAACTGGTCCGCACCGGCGGCCTCGCCGGGGTCAGCCAGATCATCACCGTCCGGCCCGACGGCGCCTGGACCTCCACCGGCAAGGGAACCCAGACCGGCGACGGACGGCTCACCGCCGCCGACCTCACCGAACTGCGCACCCTCGCCGACCGGCTCCCCGACCAGGGCGCGCTGGCGATCGGCGGCCAGTGCGCCGACGCCTTCACCTACACGCTGACCGCCGGCGGCGAGGTCTACGTCTTCACCGACTGCCCGACCGCCCCCCAGGCGCCCGAGGCCGCCGGCAAGATCGCCGAACTGCTGGTACGCGCCACCGGCTGACCCGTTTGCCGCCGGCGCCGGCGGGCATCAGGCACTCATGTTCTTCGACGGATTCCGGCTCGAGCACATCGACGTCGGCCAGACACGCCTGAGGGTCCGGCACGGCGGCGACGGGTCGCCCGTGCTGCTCCTGCACGGCCACCCGCGTACCCATGCCACCTGGCACCGCCTTGCGCCGCTGCTCGCCGCCGCCGGGCACACGGTCGTCTGCCCCGACCTGCCCGGGTACGGCGGGTCCGGCAAGCCCGCCAGCCGCCCAGACCACCGGCCGCACTCCAAGCGGGCGATGGCGCAGGCCTGCGTACGCCTGATGGCGGCACTCGGCCATCAGCGGTTCGCGGTGGTCGGGCACGACCGGGGCGGCTACGTCGCGTTCCGCGCGGCGATGGACCACCCGGAGCGGGTCACCCACCTCGCTGCCCTGGACGTGGTGCCGATCGGCTCGGCCCTCGCGCGCTGCGACGCCCGGTTCGCCGCCGCCTGGTGGCACTGGTTTTTCATGGGCCAGCCGACCCCGACCCCCGAGCGGGTGATCAACGCCGACCCGCAGGCCTGGTACGCCGCCCGCCCCGGCAACCGGCGGGAACTGATGGGCGAGGAGGCGTGGCGGGACTGGCTGCGGGCGATCTCCGACCCGGAGACGGTGCACGCGATGTGCGAGGACTACCGGGCCGGACTCACCGTCGACCGCACCGACGACGACGCGGACCAGCGGGCCGGGCGCCGCCTCGCCTGCCCGGTGCTCGCCGTCTGGGCCGAAGGCGACGACCTGCCGGGTCTCTACGGTGACGTGGCCGCCGTCTGGCGCGAGTGGAGCGACGACGTACGCGGCGTCGAGTTGCCGGGCGGCCATCACCTCGCCGAGGAGGTGCCGGCCGAGCTCGCCGCCGAACTGCTGCCCTTCCTGGCCGGCGCCCGGAACGTGGCGCCCGCAGGGCCGCCCGGCAGTTGAACCCGTGGCCCGCTGCCCCGGCCGGCCCGCCCTCTACAGTGAGTTGCTCACCGCCTGCTTTCCGGCGGCCCGTCAGCCCCCGAACCCAGGAGCCCGCCGTGAAGCTCTCCATCATCGAGCTGGGGACGGTCGCTCCCGGCAGCACCGAACCCCAGGGGCTGGCGGATGCGCTCGAGACGGCCCGGCACGCCGACGCGGCCGGCTTCCACCGGGTCTGGTTCGCCGAGCACCACCTGAGCCGGATGGGCGCCTCGCACCACCCGGAGCTGCTGATCGCCGCGGCGGGAATGCAGACCCGCGGCATCCGCATCGGCTCGGGTGCGGTGCTGATGAACCACTACAGCCCGTTCAAGGTCGCCGAGATGTTCGCCCAGCTGGAGGCGATGTTCCCCGGCCGGGTGGACCTCGGGATGGGACGGGCGACCGCCGGACCGGTGATCGACATGGCGCTGCAACGGGACCGGCAGCACCCCGCCCAGGCCGACCATCAGCAGCAGGTGCTGGAGACCCTCGCCTGGCTCTACGGCGCCTTCCCGGCCGACCACCCGTTCGCCGGCAACCCGCTGATCCCGTCGATGGCCGGACTGCCGCAGACCTGGCTGCTCGGATCCAGCCCGAACGGCTCGAACCTGGCCGCCGGCCTCGGCATCGGATACACCTTCGCGGGGTTCATCAACCCGGCCGGTGCGGCGCCGGCGCTGCGCCACTACCGGACGCAGTTCCAACCGCAGGGCTTCGGGCTCACCTCGCCCCGGGCGATCCTCGCCGTGAACGTCACCGTCGCGGAGACCTCCGCGCAGGCGCAGCGGCTGGTCGGCTCGGCGAAGGCCTTCTACGCCCGGCTGCGCCGCAGCGGCGGCGGCGCGCAACTCCCGGCCGCGGACGAGGCGGCGCGGGAGCTGACGATCACCGAACGGGAGCAGCCGACCTCGATCGTCGACGGGCAGTGGCCGCAGTTCGTCGCCGGCAGCCCCGACGAGGTCCGCGCCACCCTGGAGCAGATGATCGAGCTGAGCGGCGCGGACGAGCTGATGGTCCAGAACCTGATCGCCGACCCGGACGACCGGCGGCACTCCCACACGCTGCTGGCCGAGATGTTCGGCCTGTCACCACGGCACTGAACGCCGAGCAGTTGTTCGTGCCAGGCGAAAGGACAGGCGCGCGACCTGCCAACCGGATCGCTTCTCGCGTTAGCCTCGAATGATGACCCCCGCCACCGCCACCGCCGCCCCGGAAGCCGAGGCGCCGCCCACCGGCAACCCCGCCGCCCCCGGCACCCCGCCCGCCCTGCCCGCCTTCGCGGCCGACCTGGCCGCCGACGTACGCGGGACCGCCGCGCCCCTGCACCCGACCTCGCCGCTGACCGGCGAACCCACCGTGCGGATGCCCGGCAGCAACGCATCCGACGTCGAGGCCGCCTTCACCGCCGCGAGGGCCGCCCAGCGCGACTGGGCCGACACCCCCGTCTCCCGGCGTGCGGCGATCATGCTGCGCCTGCACGACCTGATCCTCGACCGTCAGGCCGAAGGCCTGGACCTGGTGCAGCTCGAAGCCGGCAAGGCCCGCCGGCACGCCGTCGAAGAGGTCCTGGACTGCGCGATCAACGCCCGCTACTACGCCCGTACGGCCGCGAAAGCGCTGCGTGCGCACCGCCGGGGTGGGGCGCTGCCGGTGCTGACGCGTACCCGGGAACTGCGCTTCCCGATCGGCGTGGTCGGCGTGATCTCCCCGTGGAACTACCCGCTCGCGCTCGCCACCGCCGAGGTCATCCCGGCGTTGATGGCCGGCAACGCGGTCGTGCACCGCCCCGACCCGGCGGGCATGCTCAGCGCCCTCTGGGTCCGGTCGCTGGCGATCGAGGCCGGGCTGCCCGCCGAGACCTGGCAGGTCGTCTGCGGTGAGGGCGCCCTGATCGGGCCGCTGATCACCGGCCTGGCCGACCAGGTGAGCTTCACCGGCTCCACCCGCGTGGGCCGGGAGGTCGCCGCCGAGGCCGCGCGCCGCCTGGTCCCGGCCTCGCTGGAACTCGGCGGCAAGAACCCGCTGGTCGTGCTCGACGACACCGACCTGGCCAAGGCGGTGGAGGGTGCGATCCGCGGCTGCTTCGCCAGCGCCGGCCAGCTCTGCATGTCGATCGAGCGGATCTACGTGCCGCAGTCGCGCTACGACGAGTTCCTCGCCCGTTTCGTGGAGCGGACCGCCGCGCTGCGGCTCGGCATCGGCGGCGACTTCGACGCCGACATGGGTTCGCTCGCCTCGGCCCGCCAGCTCGACACCGTCACCGCCCACCTGACCGAGGCGGTCGCCGCCGGCGCCACCGTGCAGACCGGCGGACGGCACCGCCCCGACATCGGCCCCTTCGTCTTCGAGCCGACCATCGTCACCGGCGTCACCCCCGGGATGCGGATGTTCGCCGAGGAGACCTTCGGGCCGGTGGTCGCCGTCTACCCGTACGCCGACGTCGAGGAGGCCGTCCGGCTCGCCAACGACAGCGCGTACGGCCTCAACGCCGCCGTCTTCAGCGGCGACAACCGGCGCGGTGAGGCGGTCGCGGCGCGCATCGAGGCGGGCGCGGTGAACGTCAACGACGGCTACGCCGCCGCCTGGGGCAGCATCGACGCACCCAGCGGTGGCTGGAAGTCCTCCGGCCTCGGCGGCCGGCACGGCGTCGACGGGCTGCTGCGCTTCACCCGCGTCAAGACCGTGGCGCTGCAGCGCGGCATGGACCTGGCGCCGCGCTACCAGCGGCCGGGCGCGGAGAGCGCGGCCTGGCTGAAGCGGATGACGTTCGCCCTGCGACTGCTGCGCCGCAGCGGCCTCTGAAACACGGTGGCCGCCACCTGGACCTGACGGTTGTCAGCCGTTGACGCCGACGGCCGTCAGGACCAGTCGCAGTAACCCTCCGCCTGCCTCGGCAACCTGTCCGGCTGGTCAAGGCCGCAGAGGATGATGCCCGAGAGGTCAAGGTCCCAGGTGCGGATCGTGCCGTCGTACCGCTCGGTGGCGCAGGTGACGCGGAAGCCAACCTGGACCTCCCGCAGGCCGAGGTACTCGACGTACCGGCCGTCTCGCAGGGGGGTTTGCCAGTCGGTCGAGCCTTGCGGACCGGTGCGGCGGCCCTCGTCGAACGGCAGATCCGGATGATGCTCCCGCGCCTTCGTCAGCAGCCAAGGCGTCCAGCCCGGCCCTTCCGGAAGGCCCGCAACGGTCAGCACCCGCTCCTGGTCGTCGAGCGGCACGACCGCCGAGTCCTTGTTCCGCGCCTGGACGGTGAAGACCTCGACGCGGGTGAGCACCTCCTGGGGGACAGCAGACTCGAACGATGCCTCGGCCTGGCCAGGACCACACGCCGGCGCTGCCGTGCTGGCCTCGGCCGCCGGAGCCGGCGGGTCGGCAGGGCTGGTGCAGCCGCCTGCGGTGAACGCCACCGCGACCGCCGGCAATGAGAGCAACCGCCATGGAGAGCGCACTCCGCGCCGGCGCCGGAGGCCATTCCCTGGCTGATACGTCATGCGCGGAGTGTGGCAAGATCCCGCAACTCACAAGAGCGTGGCGATCTTCCGCCTTGCGGCTCACTGATCAGTGGGCGCGTGCGACTCCTCGACCGGTTCGAGCAAGATGTACGCGGCAAGCGCGCGGAGAAAGTCCGGCGCGTCGAAGATCCGCCCGGCGGAGGCGACACCGCTGGTCCTCGTCCGCCCGTCGAGGAGGCGCCGGACCGCCTCGACCGCCAGCGGCGCGCTGACGGCGTAGATGTCCCGCCCGTGCGCGGCGACCCGTCGCCGTACGCCACCGGAGCGCACCACGACGTCGACGGTGAACGTCTGGTCGGAGCGGCCACTCTCGTCGGCCGCGGTCGGCGCGGCGGCGCCGGGAGCGGCGAGGTCCCGGGCCGCCTCGGTGCTCATGTAGGTGCGGACCTCGGGGATCGCGAGGTGGCTGGGGACGGTGACGACGTCGGCCATCGTGAAATCCCCGAGGACACGCCGGGTGCCCGTCGGGAAGTCCCACTCCAGCACCGGCAGCTCGCCCCGCGCGGGGTGGTACTCCAGCCGCCCGCCGGTGTAGCGGACCCGCCTGCCGTCGCGCCGGTCCCGGGAGACCGCGCCGGCGGCGAGGGTCCCGGCCGTCGGGTGCCAGCTGCTCAGCCCGTACGCGACATGCGCCTCGTCGGCCGCGCTCCAGTCCCCCATCGCCGTGGTGACCAGCAGGTCGCCGAGGCCACCGAAGAAGGCCATCGCCGGCACGACCGCCACGCCGACGTTCCGCGCCCGCTCGGCGAAGTGCGCGAAGGTGTCGACATTCGCCTCGATCTCGGCCGCCACGTCGACGTACGGGATCCCGGCGCGCAGCGCGGCCTCGATCACGGGGGCCGCGGTCGAGGCGAAGGGGCCGGCGCAGTTGACGACGGCGGCCGCGCCCGTGAGCCCCGCGTCGAGCGAGGCCGGGTCGTCGGCGGACGCCACCCGGTACTCAAGGCCCGTCGCGAGCGCCCGGAGCTTGTCCGGGTCGCGCCCGAGCAGCAGCGGGGAGAAGCCGCGCTCGCGCAGCTCGGCCACCACGAAACGCCCGGTGTGCCCGTACGCGCCGAAGACCGCGACGGTCTGACTGGAACCCATCTCTACCCCCGTGAAAGATCGACTGGGACCAGTCTCCCGGCGGCGACAGGCTCGGGCCAGTGTCCGGAACGCCATGAGCCGTACAGTTTCGGACATGGCCACGCTCGCGATCGCCGCCACCGCCGGGATGCTCCACTTCGAACTCGCGGCGGCCTGCGAGATCTTCGTCCGCGACCCCTCCGGCCTCGCCGACCCCTGGTACGACCTGGTGGTCTGCGGCCCGGGCCCGGTCCGGATCGGCCGGTTCCTGATGGAACCCGACGACGGGCTGGAGCGGCTCGCCCGCGCCGACACCGTGATCATCCCGGCGATCGAGGACGTCGACGCGGAGGTACCGGCCGAGCTGCTCGACGCCGTCCGGGCCGCGCACGAGGCGGGCGCCCGGCTGGTGGCGCTCTGCACCGGCGCGTTCGTCCTTGCCGCCGCCGGAGTGCTGGACGGGCTGCGGGCCACCACCCACTGGGCGCACACCGACGCGCTCGCCGCCCGCTACCCGCGGGTGCAGGTCGACCCGGACGTGCTCTACGTCGACAACGGCAACGTGCTCGTCTCCGCCGGCAAGGCCGCCGCCATCGACCTCTGCCTGCACCTGATCCGCCGCGACCACGGCCCGACCGTCGCCAACGCCGTCGCCCGCCGCCTGGTGGTGCCGCCGCACCGCGCCGGCGGGCAGGCCCAGTTCGTCACCACCCCGGTCCCGGCCCGCGACGACCATCCCCTCGCCGACCTGCTCCCCTGGGCGCTGCAACGTCTGGACCAGCCGCTGACCGTGGAGGACCTGGCACGGCAGGCGAACCTCAGCTCACGCCACCTGGCCCGCCACTTCCGCTCGGCGACCGGCACCACGCCGCTGCAGTGGCTGGCGACGCAGCGCATCCGGCGGGCGCAGGAGCTGCTGGAGAAGAGCCACGACAGCATCGACGTCATCGCGGAGGCCGCCGGCATGGGGACTGCCACGACCCTGCGCCGGCACTTCAGCCGTACGGTGGGCGTGCCGCCGGACGCGTACCGGCGCACCTTCCGCAGCGCGGGGCCGCCCTACCCTCGGGAAGGGTCGCAGTAGGCACTTGCCCGCGTCACCACTTCCGACTTGTCCTGCGGTGCGCTGCACGCGATGAGCCCGGAGAGCGTTCCGTCCCAGGTGCGGATCACGCCCTCGTGCCGGTCGGTGCCGCAGGTGATGTGGAAGGGCACCTCGATCTCACGCAGGCCCAGGAACGAGACGTACCGGTCGGCCTTGTCGAATCCGTCCGGGAATTCGGAGGGCTCCTGCGGGCCGACGTGGTGATCCTCGTCGAGTACGAGATCCGGGTGGTGGGCGCTGGCCCGTGTCAGCAGCCACGGTGTCCACTCGGGATCGGCGGGAAGCCCCTCGACCGTCAACGACCGCTCCTGATCGTCGAGCAGGGTGATGCTGCCGTGCGGGCTGCCGCTGCTCGGCGTCTGGATGTCGAACACCTCGACCCGGGTCAGCACGTCCTGCCGGGTCGGCGGATCGAGCACCAGCGCGGCCTGTTCGGGCGCACAGTCCGGTGGTGCCGTCGTCGCGTCAGCGACTGGAGCCGGCGGATCGGCCGGTGCCGCGCAACCGGCCACCGTGAGCGCCCCGGCGAAGACCGCCACCGAAACCGGCACGCCCCACCGAGAGAGAAGGGATCGCAGGCCAGAGCGGCCATTCGCCGGGTGATCGGTCATGCGCGGATTATGGCAGCGTCACGCATGCCCGGAATCGTTCGGGTCGAGCGCTCAGATCCGCTTGACCAGCCGGAACCGCTCGGCCAGGACCAGCGTGTCATCGGTGACCACGAAGTCGGGGTCACCGAGCCAGCCGCGGTAGTCGGCACCGTGCCAGAACTCCTCGTGCCCGGCCCGCCACTGGGCAACCGTGGTGTAGCCCTCTCCCTCGTCGACCGCGTGCGCCAGGTCGATCGCGCCCAGCGGCACCATCTGTACCTCAGTCGTCTCGATCACCGCCACGGGCTGCTCGGCCGAGTCGATTACGACACTGCGTTCTCCGGGCTGCGGCAACGGGTCACCCTCGCGCTCGTACTCGATGACCAAGGCGCTGGTGGAGGTCTTCGTGCCGTCCAGGATCGCCGCGACCAGGGCGTCGCGCAGCGGCCCGGGGAAGGCGAACTCGGCGCGGGGCAGCGCTGCCCAGGAGGGTGAGACATCGGCGGGGGCCTTCCCACTCTCCTCGGTGGGCAGGCCGGGTGCGGCAGGGAGGTCGGTCATGCCGGAGACGGTAACCGCAACTGGCCAGGTCGGCCCGGCGCGCTCAGGTCACCGCGGGCCGGCCATTGATTTACAACAACCTCTGGCCCACAGTCGGCGAGTTGCGCCAACCGAGCACTGTCAGCGGTGTCGGGGATGAGGTTGGTGGACCGACAGTGGTTTGAGGTCTTCCTGGCCCAGGCGATGCGCGATGACCTGGGCCTGAACAGCCGGATCAGTGCCGTCGACCGGGAAGGTCACGACATATCTGCCCGGCAGGGCGAACCGCTGCCCGCTCCGGTCGCGGGCGTAGTAGCTGATCTCCACCACCTCCGGGCGTTCCTCCGGCGCGCGAATCGCTACGTAGCCGCGTACCCAGGCTCCGCCGTCCTGCCCGTACCCCTCGCGCCACAGCATGGACTGGAGGTTCTCGGCGACCGACCGCGCCAGCCACATCCGGCCGGTGCGCCCCGTCGCTTGGGCAATCTCATGCCCGTAGGACCGCAGGTCGAACCGGAACATGCCCAGTCCGATCTCCGGCCACTCCTTGAGCACCCTGCCGATGGCTGTCAGGCGCCAGCAGTCCCAGATCACTTCGGGGCCCGCCTGATGGATGCGGACCGCGAGTTCATCCTCGAAGTCGGACCCACCTACCGCGACCTCTCGCGCTTCCGGTAAAACAGCAAGCCCCTCCGGCCCCAGCAGCCATGGGGGCGCGAACCCGGCCACCGGTTTCCCATGGAAACCGTCCGGAGGATACGCCGCTGCCACGACGTCACATCGAACACCGGCGGAGTCTAGCCACGAAGGTGCCTTGCCGACTGCAGCGTAGCTCGGCTTGATGGCCGGCTTCGGCTCAGAGTTGCTCAACCTGGCGGATCGCGGCGGCTATTGCCGGCCGAAACGCCTTGCGGATATGGAGCCCCCGGCCGGGATCGAACCGGCGACATCTCGCTTACAAGGCGAGTGCTCTGGCCAGCTGAGCTACAGGGGCGTGTTACTAGCTCGTCAGCATAGCGACTGCCACCCGGGGCAGC
>Ga0233375_1000473_pt1 | contig 21763 bp, 20 predicted proteins | sample ElkDunMinimDraft_10_FD_191539 | JGI IMG/M metagenome (GOLD analysis project Ga0233375, IMG submission 191539) | Fecal eukaryotic communites from dung pellets of Tule Elk in California, USA - Elk Dung E16 | ecosystem: Host-associated > Mammals > Digestive system > Large intestine > Fecal | place... | reverse complement strand
CTCGGCCTCGTGGCCGTCCTCCTCGCCACCGACGACGCCGACCTCGATCTCGAGGATCGTGCGGGCCGCCTGCGAGAGCTCGAGCAGCTCGGCCGCGATGACGAGGTTCTCGTCCAGCGGGATGTCCGAGCCGTCGAACATGTGCGACTGGAACGTCGGGTTCTCGCCGCGCTTGACCTGCTCCGCCTCGAGGGCGAGCAGCGGGCGGACCCACGAGTCGAGGTTCTTCTTGACGCAGTGGTCGGTGTGCAGCGCGATGGTCACGCCGTAGTTCTTGGCGACCTCGGTGGCGTACGCGGCGAGCGCGAGCGTGCCGGAGACGCGGTTCTTGATCGTCGAGCCGGAGGCGTACTCGGCGCCGCCGACGGAGACCTGGATGATGCCGCCCGACTCGGCCTCCGCGAAGCCCTGGATGGCAGCGGTGACGGTCTGGGACGACGTGATGTTGACGGCGGGGTAGGCGAACTTGCCGGCCTTGGCCCGGTCGATCATCTCGGCGTAGACCTCGGGGGTGGCGATGGGCATCGCGGCTCTCCTGATGTTCGGGGTGCGGTACGACACGAGTCTGCCACCACCGGGCCCCGGGCGTTCCGGGACGTCCACCGGGACCGGCCCGCACGGACCGCGGAACGGTCGGCGGAACGGTCGGCGGACGGCCGCGGCACGGGCACCACGGACCGCCCGCGAGCGCGGCGACGTCAGCGCGGGCCGGCGCCGTCGGGCGGCGTCACGTGCTGCACCATCCACGTGTGCATCGCGATCGCGGCCGCCGCGCCCGCGTTGAGCGACCGCGTGCTGCCGTGCTGGGTGATGTGCAGGACGACGTCGCAGACGTCCTGCGCCGCGGCGCTCAGCCCCGTGGACTCCTGCCCCAGCAGCAGGACGCACGACCGCGGCAGCGGGTACCCCTCGATCGGCACCGACCCGGGCACGTTGTCGAGGCCGACGACCGGCAGGCGCCCGCCGTCCGGCCCGGCGGTGGCGGCCCACCGCGCCAGCGCTGTCGCGTCGGCGTGGTGGTGCACGTGCAGGTAGCGGTCGGTGACCATCGCGCCGCGGCGGTTCCAGCGACGACGCCCGACGACGTGCACGCCGGCGGCGTTGAACGCGTTGGCCGTGCGCACGACCGAGCCGATGTTGAGGTCGTGCGCCCAGTTCTCGATCGCGACGTGGAACGCGTGCCGCCGGGTGTCGAGGTCGGCCACGACCGCCTCGACCGTCCAGTACCGGTAGGCGTCCACGACGTTGCGCCGGTCGCCGTGCGCGAGCAGCTCGGGGTCGTACCGCGGGTCGAGGCGGTCCGTGCCGGGCAGCCGCGGCCAGGCGTCGGGGCCCCCGGGCCAGGGCCCGACGCCGACCCCGTCCGGCGCGTCGCTCGTCGTCGGATCGGCCGGAGCCGCACCCGTGACGTCTCCCCCGGGGCCCGCCTGACCTGCGGGGTCGTCCGATCGCGCCATGCAGCCGAGCGTAGTCGTCGACCCCGTGCGGGCCGGTGCGCACGGGGTCGGGCGGCGTGCGAGGCGTCCGCCCCGGCCCGGTCGGCGGCGGCGGGCTCCTAGGCTGCAGGCATGGCACCCCCGCAGGACGAGGCACCGGCCGGGCCGGCCGACGGTGTGGGGGCGTCGCCGGTCGAGGCCGTCGACCGGGCGCTGCGGGTGCTCGAGGCGCTGGCGGCTGCCGGGCCGCCCGGCACCGGGCTGGCCGAGCTCGCGTCGGGGCTGGGGCTGAACAAGACGACCGTGCACCGCACGCTCGCCGCGCTGCGCCACCGCGGCTTCGCGACGCAGGAGCCGTCCGGCCGGTACGTGCTCGGCGCTGCGGCGGCACGGCTGGGCGACGACTACTTCGCCGACGAGAACCTGCCCGTCCTGCTGCACCCCGCGCTCGTGGCGCTGAGCCGGGACGTCGACGAGCTGGTCCACCTGGGCGTGCTCGGCGGGCGCGAGGTCGTCTACCTCGACAAGGTCGAGCCCGAGCGCCCGGTGCGCGTCTGGTCGGCGATCGGGCGCCGCCGCCCCGCGGTCACCACCGCGCTGGGGCGGGCGCTGCTGGCGTACCGCGGGACCGACCGCGCCGCGCTCGCCGGCTACCTCACGGCGGGCGACGTCGACGCCGAGCACGTCTGGGACGCGCTCGAGCGGGCGCGTCGCACGGGGTACGCCACGGAGGTCGAGGAGAACGAGGCGGGCATCAGCTGCCTCGCGGTGCCGCTCGTGCGCGCGGGTGCGGCGGTCGCCGCGGTGTCGGTCACCGCGCCGGTCGAGCGCATGACGCCCGGACGCGTCGCCGAGCTGCACGCCGCCGTGCTGCGCGTGCTGCCGCCCCTGCTGCCGGCCGGTCTCACCCTCCCCCGCCCCTGAGCCGGGCCGCCCGCACGGCGCCCGGCACCGGCGGGCCCGCCGGTGGTGCGCCGTCGCGCGCACGCCGGTGACGCGGTGGACCCCCGCGTGAGACAGTGTTCCCCTCAGCGGCACGAGCGTTCCGCTAGGCGCAACCCGTTCGAAGGAGAACCTGCGATGGACACCCTGGACCAGCTCGCGGCCGCCCGGATCGTCCCGGTCGTCGTGCTCGACGAGGCCGCCGACGCCGCACCGCTCGCCGCCGCGCTCGTCGCGGGCGGGCTCCCCGTGGCCGAGGTGACCTTCCGGACCGCCGCGGCCCCCGACGCCATCCGGGCCATGAGCGTCCGCGGCGACGTGCTCGTCGGCGCCGGCACGGTCCTCACCGTCCGCCAGGTCGACCAGGCGGTCGCCGCCGGCGCGTCCTACGTCGTCTCGCCGGGACTGAGCCGGGCGGTCGTCGAGCGGTGCCAGGAGCACGGCGTCCTGGTGCTGCCCGGGGCCGTGACCGCCACCGAGATCCAGGCGGCGCTCGAGCTGGGGCTGACGACCGTCAAGTTCTTCCCGGCCGGGACGTCCGGCGGCGCGAAGGCCGTCGCCGCGCTCGCCGCCCCCTTCGGCGACGTCGGCTTCGTGCCCACCGGCGGCGTGGGCGCGGGCAACCTGCACGAGTACCTCGACGTGCCCGCCGTCGTCGCCGTCGGCGGCTCGTGGATGGTGAGCCGGGACCTCGTGCGCGCCGGTGAGTACGCCACGATCACGCGCCTGACCGCCGAGGCCGTCGCCCTCGCCCGGCGCTGAGCCGCACCGCCCCCGCCACCGCACCCACCACGAGACCGAGGACCCCATGAGCGCCCTGTCCATCCGCCCCGCGGCCGAGTGCCGCTACGACGTCGTCTCGCTCGGTGAGGTCATGCTGCGCCTCGACCCGGGCGAGGGCCGCATCCGCACCGCCCGGCAGTTCCGCGTGTGGGAGGGCGGCGGCGAGTACAACGTCGCCCGCGGCCTGCGCCGCGCCTTCGACCAGCGCGCGGCCGTCGTCACCGCCCTGGCCGACAACGAGGTGGGCCGCCTCGTCGAGGACCTCGTCCTCACCGGCGGCGTCGACACGTCGTTCATCCGCTGGGTCCCGTACGACGGCATCGGCCGCGGCGTGCGCAACGGCCTGAACTTCACCGAGCGCGGCTTCGGCGTGCGCGGCGCCGTGGGCGTCTCCGACCGCGGCCTGACCGCGGCCTCGCAGCTGCAGCCGGGGGACGTCGACTGGGACCACCTGTTCGGCGACCTGGGTGTGCGCTGGCTGCACACCGGCGGCATCTTCGCCGCGCTGAGCGCGACGACCGCCGAGCTGGTCGTCGAGGCGGTGACCGCCGCGAAGCGCCACGGCACGGTGGTGTCCTACGACCTCAACTACCGGCCGTCGCTGTGGAAGGCGATCGGCGGGCAGGCGACGGCGCAGGAGGTCAACACGCGCATCGCCGAGCACGTCGACGTCATGATCGGCAACGAGGAGGACTTCACCGCCTCCCTCGGGTTCGAGGTCGAGGGCGTCGACGAGAACATCTCCGCCATCGAGGTCGACGCGTTCGCCGCGATGATCGAGAAGGCCGCCGCCGCGTACCCGAGCTTCCGGGTCATCGGCACCACGCTGCGCACCGTGCACTCCGCGTCCTGCAACGACTGGGGCGCGATCGCGTGGTCCCGCGACACCGGGGTCGTGCAGGCGACGTACCGCGAGCGCCTCGAGATCCTCGACCGTGTCGGCGGCGGCGACTCGTTCGCGTCCGGCCTCATCTACGGCCTGCTCGACGGGCAGCCGCTCGCGACGGCCGTCGAGTACGGCGCCGCGCACGGCGCGCTGGCCATGACGACCCCCGGCGACACCACGATGGTGACGAAGGCCGAGGTGCTCAAGCTCGCGGGTGGTGGCAGCGCCCGGGTCGACCGGTGACGCGGCACCCACGCCGGCCCCGCCGTCACGTCCGCGACCGGGCCCCCGACGGCCCGACGTGCACGGATCCTGCACCCGGGGACCAGCCGCCGCCCACGTCGCGCGCCGTACGCTGGGACCCATGCTGACGACGACGGTGCTCGCTGCCGCCCTGACCGACGCCCCGATGCAGGCCCTGGCAGGTGGTCCGCTGCCCGCGCTGGGCCCGGACTTCCTCAACGCCGAGAAGCTCATCGACTCGTTCGGCACCGCGGCGCTCATCGGCATCGTGGCCGTCGTCTTCATCGAGACCGGGCTGCTCTTCCCGTTCCTGCCCGGCGACTCGCTGCTCTTCACCGCCGGGGCGCTCGTCGCGCAGGACTCGCTGCAGCTCAACATCTGGGTGCTGTGCCTGCTGCTGTTCCTCGCCGCGTTCACGGGCGACCAGGTCGCGTACGCGATCGGCCGCAAGCTCGGGCCCAAGGTCTTCAACCGGCCCGACTCGCGGTTCTTCAAGCAGAAGTACATCGACCAGACCTACGCGTACTTCGACAAGTACGGCGGCCGCACGATCATCGTGGCGCGCTTCGTGCCCTTCGTGCGGACGTACGCCCCCGTGGCGGCCGGCGTCGGCAAGATGCACTACCGCCACTTCGTGTCGTACAACGTCATCGGGGCGCTGCTCTGGGGCGTCGGGGTGACGCTGCTGGGCTACTGGCTGGGCAACTTCTCGTTCATCAAGAACAACATCGAGGCCCTGCTGATCCTCATCGTCGGCGTCTCGGTGCTGCCCGTGGTCTTCGAGCTGTGGAAGGCACGCCGCAAGGAGAAGGCCGGCGAGACGGTCGAGGGGCGCGACACCGACTACGACGAGCCGGTCGAGCGCGCGGCCGTCGAGCGGGAGGTCTTCGGCCACGCCGCGACGGCGCCCGTGGCCGGCCAGGCCGGCACGGAGGTCGTCGACGACGGGGCGACGGAGCACACCGAGCGATGACCCGCGAGATCCGGTCGTGGCTCTCGGACATGGACGGCGTCCTGGTCCACGAGGGCACCGCCCTGCCGGGGGCGGCGGAGTTCGTCGACGCGCTCAAGGCCGCCGGGCGCCCGTTCCTCATCCTCACGAACAACTCGATCTTCACCCCGCGCGACCTGCGGGCCCGGCTCGCCGCCACGGGGCTCGACGTCCCGGAGGAGTCGATCTGGACGTCCGCGCTGGCGACGGCGCAGTTCCTCACCGACCAGATGCCCGGCGGGTCCGCGTACGTCATCGGCGAGGCCGGTCTGACGACCGCGCTCTACGAGGCCGGCTACACGCTGACCGCCTCCCGCCCCGACTTCGTCGTGCTCGGTGAGACGCGCACGTACTCGTTCGAGGCGATCACGCAGGCCATCCGGCTGATCCAGGGCGGCGCCCGGTTCATCGCGACGAACCCCGACGTCACCGGGCCCAGCGCCGACGGCGACCTGCCCGCGACCGGCGCCGTGGCCGCGATGATCTCGGCCGCCACCGGACGCAAGCCCTACTTCGTGGGCAAGCCGAACCCCATGATGATCCGCTCGGCGCTCAACCGGATCGACGCGCACTCGGAGACCACGGTCATGGTCGGCGACCGCATGGACACCGACGTCGTGGCCGGCATCGAGGCGGGCCTGCGCACCTACCTCGTGCTCACGGGGTCCACGCGCGAGCAGGACGTGCAGCGCTTCCCCTTCCGCCCCACGGCGGTGCTGGACTCGGTGCAGGACCTGATCGCGCTCGTCTGAGGGACGTTCGGCCCGCCCAGGGGGTCCTCCGGGGCCGTTCGTCCCGCCTCGGCGACCAGCACCGGGGGCACGCTGGAGCATGCGCAACAGCGAGCTCGCCCAGGTGCTGCGCGCGGCCAACCCCTGGTGGTCGCGTCGCCGCCGTGCGTCCTGGGTGCTCGACGACGCCGACCTGGCGACCCGCGCACGCCACGAGTGGCAGCCGGCGACGCAGGCCGCCCGCGCGCTCCTGGCGGACCTCGCCGCCGGCCCGCGTCCCGGCACGGTGACCGTCGTCGCCGGCCCGCGCGGCGTCGGCAAGACGACCGCGGTCAAGGACGTCGTCGCGCACCTGGTGGCCGACCCCCGCACCGACCCGCGCCGCGTGGTGCTGGTCCCCGCCGAGCGGACCGAGCCCGACGGCACGGTCCTGCAGTGGGAGCCGGCCGACCTCGCCACCGTCGGGCGCACCCCCACCCGGACCGGTGCGCCGGCGTGCGACGACCCACGCGTGCTCGTCCTGGACGAGGTGGGTGCCGTCGACGGGTGGCCGCAGGTCGCCGCCCACGCGCACCACCGCGGCGACCAGGTGGTCGTCACGACGTCCGTGCTCGACCCCGCGGACCTCGCCGCCCTCGAGCAGCAGGTGCCGGGCGTCGCGGTCCGGCGCCTGCAGCCCGCGAGCATGTCCGAGGTCCTGCTCGCCCGGCCGGGCGGTGGCACGCAGGACGTGCGCAGCGCCTACCTGCGCCACGGCGGCCTGCCGCGCGCGCTGGCCGAGCACCGGGACCTGGGCGACGTCGGGGACGAGCTGGTCCGGTGGCTGGCGGCCGGCCTGCACCACGACGTGTGCCGCGGCGGGGACGGCTGCCCGCCCGAGGTGCTGCTGGCGGCGCTGTGCGAGACCACCGACCGGTTCGTGGAGCCGGAGCAGCTGGCGCGCGCGCTCGGCCTGACGATGCCCGAGGTGACGCTGCTGCTGGCCCGCCTGGAGCAGGCCCACCTGCTGGACCCGCGCCGCGGGCTGGTCGACCCGCTGCTGCACCGGCTGCCGTCGTTGCTGGCCCCCGACCGGTACGCCGCGCCCTCGGTGCAGCACATCGCGACGTTCTCGCACTGAGCGCGACGCGTTCTGAGCACGACGACGCCCGGCCACGACGGGCCGGGCGTCGGGTGGTGCGAGCGGTGCGGTGCGGTGCGGTGCGAGCGGTGCGGCGGCTCAGAACCCCACGGTCGGGGCGCGGCGCACCTGCGGGTCGTCGACCTCGAAGTACTCGGCGCGCGTGAACCCGAACATGCCGGCCACGACGTTGGCGGGGAAGGACTCGACCTTGGTGTTGAGCTCGCGCACGTTGGCGTTGTAGAACCGGCGGCCCGCCGCGATGCGGTCCTCGGTGTTGGCCAGCTCGGCCTGCAGCTGCTGGAAGTTCTCGCTGGCGCGCAGCACCGGGTAGTTCTCGGCCACCGCGAGGAGCCGGCCCAGCGCGACGTTCAGCGCGTTCTCCTGCGAGGCCTGCTCGGCGGGCCCGGCGCTCGGTCCGGCGGCCGCCGCGCGGGCGCGCGTGACCTCGTCGAACACGCCGCGCTCGTGGGCGGCGTACCCCTTCACCGTCTCGACGAGGTTGGGGATCAGGTCGTGCCGGCGGTGCAGCTCGACGTCGATCTGCCGCCACGACTCCTGCACGAGGTTCCGCAGGCGGACGAACCCGTTGTACTGCGCGACGCCCCACAGCAGGACGAGGACGACGACGACGGCGATCACGACGAGGGCGATGAGGCCTCCGCTCACGGCGACTCCTTGGGTCGGGACGTGGGCCGATCGTACCGGCCGCTCTCCCCGCTCAGGCGCCGCGGGTGACGTCGTCCCGGTGCGGGTCGTGCCCGTGGTCCTGCCAGACGTGCCGCGGGACCCCCCGCACCACGGCCGCCAGCACGCCGAGCCGGGGGGCGATGCGGGCCGTGTCCGTGGCGCCCGTCTCCCAGGACGCGATCCACGTGCCCTCGATGCGCCAGGCGACGCCGAGCGCGTCGGGTCGCAGCAGCCGCTCGAGGGTCCGCGGGTGCAGGATCGCGTGCGCGGTCCGGGCCTCCGGTGCGTCGACCCGGTAGGCGGCGTTGAACGCCGCGGACTCCAGCTGCAGGTCGCGCGCACCGAACGCCTTGGCCAGGCGGGCGCCCACCCCCTCGGCGGTCACCTCGAGCGTCGGCAGGTAGGCGGGCAGGCGGAGCGCGACGACGTGCGCCTCGTGCTCACGGCGCTCGTCGCCGCTGCCCGTGGTCCACGTGTACGTGAACGACACGGCGGGCAGCGCCTCGTACGTGCCGGTGAGGACCTCCGTGACCGTGCGCGCCCGGCCCTGGCCGAAGGGCCGGCCGGTCTGCAGGGTGGCCAGGCCGAGCCCGGGGTCCCGCGGCGAGAAGGCCCAGCCGGTCGCCCCGGCCCACGCCGTCAGCTCGGCGGCGCGCCGGCGCCGCAGCCACGAGCCGCCCACGGCACCCAGCACGACGACCGCACCGATGAGCAGGAGCATCCCGCCGCCCTGCGGGGCGAGACCGGTCCACGAGCCCACGAGGACGAACGCGACCACCCCCAGCGCGGCGTACGCGCCGAGCCGTACGCCCTGCCGCACGACGGGGCCCGTCAGGCCAGGCCGAGGTCGGACAGGTCGAGCAGGTGGTGGTACGCGACCCCGAGCGCTTCGATCGCCTCACGGGCGCCCGTGCCGCGGTCGACGATCGTCGCGACGGCCACGACCTCGCCACCGGCCTCCCGCACGGCCTCGACCGCGGTGATGGCGGACCCACCGGTCGTCGAGGTGTCCTCGACGACGACGACGCGGCGACCGGCCACGTCGGGGCCCTCGATGCGGCGCTGCAGGCCGTGGGCCTTGCCGGCCTTGCGCACGACGAACGCGTCGAGATCCTGCCCGCGCGACGCGGCGGCGTGCAGCAGCGCCGTGGCGACGGGGTCCGCCCCCAGGGTGAGCCCGCCGACGGCGTCGATCTCCGCCGTGCCCAGGCCGACCTCCTCGAGCAGGTCGAGCAGCAGGTGGCCGATGAGCGGGGCCGCGCGGTGGTGCAGCGTCACCCGGCGCAGGTCGACGTAGTAGTCGGCCTCCTTGCCGGACGAGAGGGTGACCCGGCCGTGCACGACGGCGAGGTCACGGACGAGGGCGACGAGCTGGTCACGGGGCGCTGCGGCGGAGGCGTCGGTCACGGCCCGAGGGTACCGGGCCGCCCCGACGTCCGGACGCCGCCGGGCGGTCAGCCCGCCACGCGCACCTCGACGCGGCGGTTCAGCGCCCGCCCGGACGGGTCGTCACGACCGTCGACCTCCTCCTCGGCGACCGGCTGCGCGCTGCCGTGCCCGGTGACGGTGAGCACCAGGTCCGGGCGGGCGGCGGCGAGCGCGTCGGCCACGGCCTGCGCGCGGGCCTGCGACAGCGGCAGGTTGACCTCGTCGCCGCCGAGCCCGTCGGTGTGCCCGTCGACGGCGACCGTCGCCCCCTGCGGCAGCGCGGCGGCGATCTCGCCGATCGCCGCGGGCGCCGCCGGCGCGAGCTCGGCGCTGTCGAACGCGAACAGCAGGTCCGACGTGAGCGTGGTGACGCCCTGCGCCTCCCGCGCCAGCTCGCGGACGGACTTCTCGCGCAGCAGCGCCAGCGGCCCGCCCACCGGACGCAGCGGGCCGCCGGACAGCCGCAGCGTCGCCCGCTCGACCATGTCCGGGGTCACCGGTGTGCGGGCGAGCTCCGCCCACGGCGGCTCGTCCGCCGTGGCGCCCGCCGCCGCGACCGGCACGCCCACGACGAGCGGTGCCGCGGTGACCAGCACGAGCGCCAGGCGCGCGCCCCGCACGGCGGGCGGCGTCACGACGTCTGCCGGGCGGTCACGCCCGTGAACGCGGGCAGCCCGTCGGACACCAGCACGTCGAGCGACCCGCCCGGGTTCTCGGGGGCCGGCAGGGCCGCCCAGCCCTCGAGGGTGGCGTGGTTCTGCAGCGCGGTGTGGATGCGGCTGAGCGGCGAGGCGAGCATCGACGACTGGCACTCCTGCCGGTCGCTCCCGTCGCCGTTCCAGTCGCCCTTGACGCACAGCGGCATGAACGCCTGCAGGTGCGTCGTGTCCGTCACGAGGGGCACGGGGTCGATGCCGAGGCCGAGCAGGCTCATCTCGTCGTCGTCGGGGCGGTCCGGCGCGTCCCACCGCAGCGCCCACCGCACGGTCATCACCTCGGCGTCGACGCGGACGTCCCGCAGCGTGAGCGTGACCTGCCCGCCGGCGGTCTCGGTGCCCGCGGGGGTGTCGACGGTCTGCTCGGCGATCACCTGCGTGGCGACGTCGTCGACCGGCGGCGCGGCGTCGGCGGCGGGTGTGGCCTGCCCGGCCGCCGTGCCGGTGGGGGCGGGCGGGTCGTCACCACCGGTGCAGGCCGAGGTCACGGCCAGGGCGAGGAGCGCGACGAGGGCGTGACGCAGGCGCGGGCGGGCGGACGGGCGCATGGGGGTCCTCCGGTGACGGGGGCGGAGCCCGCACCGTACCGCGCGTCGGACGGATGCGGACGAACCACCCACCGCGTCCGGGCCGCCACCGACCCCCACCCACCGCGTCCGGGCCGGTCGGGCCGACCGGGTCGGGCCGACCGGTCAGTGCTCGGCGGTCTGCTCCTGCGCGGCGTCGGGCAGCGCCCGCCGGTACCCGCCGAACGCCCGCACCGCGGAGCGGGGCGCGAGGCGCAGCAGCGCCGACACCGCCTTGTACCGCAGGCTCGGCGTCGACAGGACGACGCCGCGGCGGACGTCCGCGAGCGCGGCGGCCACCACGTCCTCGGCGTCGAGCCAGCCCACCTCGGGGTAGTGCGCCGTGTCGATGCGTCCGCGCTCGTGGAACTCGGTGCGGGTGAACCCCGGCGCGACGACCGTCGCGGTGACACCGGTCCCCTTGAGCTCGACCGCCAGGGCCTCGGTGAACACCCGCACCCACGCCTTGTGCGCGGAGTAGGTGCCGGTCGCGATGAGCCCGGCGACGGACCCGACGTTGAGGATCGCGCCGCGGCCCCGCGCGCGCATCGCGGCGGCGGCCTCGTGCGACAGCACCATGACGGCCCGGACCATGAGGTCGAGCGCCCGCTCCTCGGCGGCCAGGTCGCCGTCGACGAAGGGCTGGTTGAGCCCCATGCCGGCGTTGTTGACGAGCAGCCCGACGGGGCGCTCGTCCGAGCGCAGGCGGGCGGCGACGCGCTCGAGGTCGCCACGGTCGGTGAGGTCGGCGGCGAGCACCTCGGCACGGATGCCGGCCGCCGCCTCGAGCTGCCCCGCGAGGCGGGTCAGCCGCTGCTCGTCGCGGGCGACGAGCACCACGTCGTGGCGGGCCGTGGCGAGCTGCCAGGCGAACTCCAGACCGAGGCCGGCGCTGGCGCCGGTGACGAGTGCGGTTCCCATGGGCGCCACCCTACGGATCGCGCGCCCGTCGCGTCGCGTCGGCGGCGCGTCCGTGGCGCGGGTGCGCAGGTGACGGCTGTCCCCGGGGCCGCGGGGCGCCCGGTCCGCGGCCCCGGATGCCCACCAGCCGGACCGCCCGTAGCGTGGTGCGCCCGCCATCGACCCGGAGGTGCGTGCCATGGAGACGTCCCTGCTGCCCGCCCCGCTCGCGCTCGTGACCGGTGCGTCGAGCGGCATCGGCCTGGAGATCGCGACGCGGCTGGCCGAGCTGGGCCACGACCTCGTCGTCACCGCCGAGGACGAGGCGATCGGCCTGGTCGCCGAGGGCCTGACGCAGCACGGCCGCGCGGTGCGCCCCGTGCGCGCCGACCTCACGCTGGCCGAGGGCGTGGACGCGCTCGTCGCCGACGTCACCGCCGGGGGGCGGCCGCTGGACGTGCTCGTGCTCAACGCCGGGCGGGGCGCCGGCGGCGCGTTCCTCGACGTGCCGCTGGAGGACGACCTGGCCACGATCGCGCTCGACGTCGTCGCCCCGGTGCGGCTGGCCAAGGCGCTGCTGCCCGCGATGGTCGACCGCGGCGTCGGCCGGGTCCTGGTGACGTCGTCCGTGGGTGCGCTGATGCCCGGGCCGTACTACGCGACGTACGCGGCGTCGAAGGCGTTCGACCTGTCGTTCGCGCAGGCGCTGCGCTACGAGCTGCGCGACACGGGCGTGACGGTCACGGCGCTGCTGCCCGGCCCGACGGACACCGACTTCTTCGAGGCCGCCGGCATGCAGGACACGCGCGCGGGGCAGGGTCACAAGGACGACCCCGCCGACGTGGCCCGGCAGGCCGTCGACGGTCTGCTGAAGGGTGACGAGAAGGTCGTGGTGCGCTCGCTGCAGGCACGCGGCCAGGCCGCCGCGGGTGCGGTGCTGAGCGACGGTGCCGGGGCCGCGCTGCAGGCCCGGTTCGTCGAGCCGCGGGACGCCGCACCCGCCGACGGGCGCTGAGGCGCAGGTCCGCGCAGCCCCGTCCACAGCCGGACGGGCCGCGCCGCGCCGCGCCCTCGACGGCTCGTAGGGTGGGGGCGTGCTGCCGGACCCCACCGTTCCCGAGACCCGTCGTCGACGGCCGGCCGGACCGCTCGACGACCCGCCGCCCACCGACGCGCCGACGTGGGACGACGAGCCGGCCGAGCCGTGGTGGGACGACGCTCCCCCGCCGCCGGACGACGCCCCGCCGCCCGAGGCGTGGGCCGAGGACCCCTGGGGCGCGCCGGCGCCCGGCCGCACGGGCACCCGCCGCCCGGACGCGCCGCGCAGCACGGCGGCGGGACGCCCGGCCCCCTCCCACGGGACGCCGGCCGAGGTGCTGCACCGGGTCTGGGGGTACGAGGCGTTCCGCGGTGACCAGGCCGCGATCGTCGACACGGTGGTCGCCGGCGGCGACGCCGTCGTGCTCATGCCCACCGGCGGCGGCAAGTCGCTGTGCTACCAGGTGCCCGCGCTGGTCCGCGAGGGCACCGGCATCGTGGTCTCCCCGCTGATCGCCCTCATGCAGGACCAGGTCGACGCCCTGTCCGCCCTGGGGGTCCGCGCCGGGTTCCTCAACTCCACGCAGGAGCGCGACCAGCGCCGGGCCGTCGAGGAGGCGTTCCTCGCCGGTGAGCTGGACCTGCTGTACCTGGCACCGGAACGGCTGCGCGTGCCGGACACCCTCGACCTGCTGGACCGCGGGCACGTCGCGCTGTTCGCGATCGACGAGGCGCACTGCGTGTCCCAGTGGGGGCACGACTTCCGCCCCGACTACCTCGCGCTGTCGCTGCTGCACGAGCGCTGGCCCGACGTGCCACGCATCGCGCTCACCGCCACCGCGACGCACGCGACGCACCGCGAGATCTGCGAGCGCCTGCAGCTGACGGACGCCGCCCAGTTCGTCGCCAGCTTCGACCGCCCGAACATCCGCTACCGGATCGTGCCCAAGGACAACCCGCGCGCCCAGCTGCTGCACCTGCTGCGCACCGAGCACGCGGGCGACTCCGGCATCGTCTACTGCCTGTCGCGGGCGTCGGTCGAGCAGACGGCCGAGGCGCTGCGCAAGGAGGGCATCGACGCGCTGCCGTACCACGCGGGGCTGGACCGACGGGTGCGGGCGGCGAACCAGTCCCGGTTCCTGCGGGACGACGGCGTCGTGATGGTCGCGACCATCGCGTTCGGCATGGGCATCGACAAGCCCGACGTCCGGTTCGTCGCGCACCTGGACCTGCCGAAGTCGGTCGAGGGCTACTACCAGGAGACGGGACGCGCGGGGCGTGACGGGCTGCCGTCGACGGCGTGGCTCGCGTACGGGCTGGCCGACGTGGTGCAGCAGCGCCGCATGATCGACACGTCCGAGGGCGACGCCGCGCACAAGCGGCGCCTCACCCAGCACCTCGACGCGATGCTCGCGCTGTGCGAGACGGTGGACTGCCGCCGGGCGCAGCTGCTCGCGTACTTCGGCCAGGAGTCCGACGGACCGTGCGGCAACTGCGACACGTGCCTGGAGCCGCCGCAGTCGTGGGACGGGACCGTCCCGGCGCAGAAGCTGCTGTCGACGGTGGTCCGGCTCGACCAGCGGGGGCAGCGGTACGGGGTGGGGCACCTGGTCGACATCCTGCGCGGCAAGGCCACGCCGCGCGTGCAGCAGCTGGGGCACGACCAGCTCTCGACGTTCGGGATCGGGCAGGACCTGTCCGACGGCGAGTGGCGCGGCGTGGTGCGTCAGCTGCTCGCGGCCGAGCTGCTGGCCGTCGACACCGAGGGGTACGGCACGATCCGCCTGCTGCCCGCGTCGGCGGAGGTGCTGCGCGGCGAGCGCGAGGTGCGGCTGCGCCGCGAGCCGGAGCGCACCGGGCGGGCCACGCGGGAACGGCGCGGCTCCGGGCGCACCCCGGCAGCGGCGGCCGACCTCACGGGCGGCGACGCCGCGCTGTTCGAGGCGCTGCGCGCGTGGCGTGCGGGCGCCGCCAAGGAGCAGGGCGTGCCCGCGTACGTGGTGTTCCACGACGCGACGCTGCGCGAGATCGCGACCCGCCGTCCGACGACGCGCGCCGAGCTCGGGACGATCAGCGGGATCGGCGCGGCCAAGCTCGACCGCTACGCCGACGGCGTCCTCGCCACCGTCGCAGCCGACGGCTGACTGCCGGGTCACCAGGTCACCGGGTCACCGGGTCGGCGGGCCGACCGCGCCACCCGCGACCGGGCTACCCGGACCGCCGGGCCCGCGTCAGCCGACGGGGCCGGTCGAGGACCGGACGACCAGGTGCGTCGGCAGCAGCACCGGGTCGGCCGTGTCGCGGACACGGGTGACCGGGTCGTCCTCGAGGTCGGGCTCCTGGTCGAGGTCGGAGGCCTCGTCCGGGTCGGCGGCCGGCCCGGCGTCCGCGCCCTCGCCGGCCGGGCGGTCGCCCTCGAGCCGCGCGAGCAGCAGGTCGGCGGCCATGCGGCCCGCCAGCTCCACGGGTGACTCGACGGTCGTCAGGGCGGGACGCACCAGGTCGGCACCGAAGATGTCGTCGCACCCGATGACGCTCATGCGCTCGGGCACGGGGACGTCGCGGACGTCGAGCCGCTCGAGGACGCCGAAGGCGAGCAGGTCGTTGAACGTGACGACGGCGGTGGCGCCGGCGTCGAGCGCGGCGTCGGCCGCGGCCGCACCGGCCTGCCGCACCGGGGCGTACGGGCCGAGCACCACGAGCTCCACGCCGAGGCGCGCCGCGGCCGGCTCGAGCGCCTCGCGGCGGCGGCGGTCGGACCACGACGTCACCGGGCCGGAGGCGTAGGCCACCCGCCGGTGCCCCAGCGAGGCCAGGTGCTCGAGCGCCTGGACCATGCCGCCCGCGGTGTCGAGCAGCACGCCGGGCGTGGCGGGGATCGTGCGGTTGACCACGACGAGCGCGAGGTCCGCCGCGGCCGCCGCGATCTGCTCGTCGGACAGACGCGACGCGGCGAGCACCGCACCGTCCACCTGGCCGCGGAGCTTGCGCAGGGTGTCGGCCTCGACCTCGGCGGACTCCTCGGTGTCCGCGAGCACCTGGACGTACCCGGACTCCCGCAGCCGTGCCCCGGTGCCCCGCACCAGCCCGAAGAAGAACGGGTTGGTGACGTCGGGCAGCACGAGCGCGACGGTGGCGGTGCGGCCCGAGAGCAGCGCGCGGGCCGACGCGCTCGGGATGTACCCGAGCTCCTTGGCCACCGCGACGACGCGGTCGGCGGTGTCCGCGTTGACCCGGCCGGGGCGGGTCAGCGCCCGCGACGCGGTCGACACGGCGACCCCTGCGGCCGCTGCCACGTCCCGCAACGTGGGCTGTCGCCTGACGGCCATGCACCCTCCAGGTCAGCTCGTCGCCGCCGGTGCGACGGTGCACCGTGCGGATCTTGCTGGCAAACGATTGCCAGCCTAGCGTGTCGGGGCCTACTCTCACCAGTGCCCCTCGCGACGTCGCGACCGGGCGGAAGGAGCCTCCCACGATGCCCGGCACGACGATCCGCTCGGCCGAGGTGCTGGTGTCCAGCCCCGGCCGCAATTTTGTAACGTTACGCCTCGTCACCGAGGATGGCGTGGAAGGCCTGGGTGACGCCACCCTGAACGGCCGGGAGCTGGCCGTCGCCAGCTACCTGACCGACCACGTCGTCCCCCTGCTCATCGGCAGGGACGCGCACACGATCGAGGACACCTGGCAGTTCCTCTACCGCAGCGCCTACTGGCGCCGCGGGCCCGTGACCATGGCCGCGATCGCGGCCGTCGACGTCGCGCTGTGGGACATCAAGGCCAAGCTGGCCGGCATGCCGCTGTACCAGCTGCTCGGCGGCGCGTCGCGCAGCGGCATCATGGCGTACGGCCACGCGTCGGGCCGGGACCTGCCCGAGCTCTTCGACTCGATCCGCCAGCACCTCGACGAGGGCTTCCGGTCCATCCGCGTGCAGACCTCGGTGCCCGGCGTCGACGCCGTCTACGGGGTGGCCGCGCAGCCGTCGTCGTCGGGACGCTACGACTACGAGCCCGCGCAGCGCGCGCCCCTGCCGGCCGAGGAGGACTGGGACACCCGGGCCTACCTGCGCCACATCCCGCGGGTGTTCGAGGCCGTGCGCAACGAGTTCGGCCCCGAGCTGCCGCTGCTGCACGACGGCCACCACCGCATGACGCCCATCCAGGCCGCGCGCCTGGGCAAGGACCTCGAGCCGTACGACCTGTTCTGGCTCGAGGACTGCACCCCGGCCGAGAACCAGGACGCGCTGCGCCTGGTGCGGCAGCACACCGTGACGCCGCTCGCGATCGGCGAGGTCTTCAACACCGTCTGGGACTACCAGACGCTGATCCGCGAGCAGCTCATCGACTACGTGCGCTCGGCCGTGACGCACACCGGCGGCATCACGGCGCTGCGCCGCATCCTCGACTTCGCGGCGCAGTACCAGATCAAGTCCGGCATCCACGGGCCCACCGACATCTCCCCGGTCGGCATGGCCGCGGCGCTGCACCTGGACCTCGCGATCCACAACTTCGGCATCCAGGAGTACATGAAGCACTCCGCCACCACGGACGAGGTCTTCCGCACGTCGTTCACGTTCACGGACGGCTACCTGCACCCGGGCCACGAGCCCGGCCTGGGTGTCACCTACGACGACGACGCGGCCTCGCGGCACCCGTACCAGGCGGCGTACCTGCCGTTCAACCGGCTCAAGGACGGCACGGTGCACGACTGGTGAGCGCCACCGACAACGCCCTCGGCACCGCGACCGTCCACCCCGCGTGGCTGCCCGACGCCGCGTTCGCGCCGCTCGGTTCCCGGCGCGTCCTCGTGGCCCTCGGCCCGGACGCCGGGCCGGTCGGCGAGACCGTCGTCGACGAGGTGCGACGGGCGACCGCCACGCACGGCGGGTCGCTCACCGTCCTCGCGCCCGGTGAGGCGCTGCCCGACGCCGCGTCGGTCCGGTCGCACGACCTCGTGCTGGTCGTGGCGTCACGCGCCCACCACCGCGGCAGCGGGGCGGCCCGGCAGGTCCCGCCGCCGGCGCGCGCCGAGGAGCCGCCGCACCCGAACGACCCGCTGGTCGCGGCGGCCACCGACGGCGCGCTCGTCGCCACCGGTGGGCTGGCGGACTTCAGCCAGGACATGTTCGTGCGCGTCCGGACCGCAGGCACCACCGTGGTCGTCGCCGGCGACGCGACGGGCCTGCTCTACGGCCTGCACGACGTGGTGAGGCTCGGCGAGACGGCCTTCGGGGACTGCGACATCGACGTCACCGACCTCCCGGCCGCCCCCGTCCGCATGCTCGACCACTGGGACAACATCGACGTCCACCCCGTGATGGGGCAGGTCGAGCGCGGGTACGCGGGCGGCTCGATCTTCTACGCCGACGGCCGCGTGCGCGAGGACCTGTCGCGCGTCGCCGACTACGCGCGGCTGCTCGGCTCGATCGGGATCAACGCGGTCGCGATCAACAACGTCAACGTCCACCGCACCGAGGCGCGTCTGCTCACCGACGGGCTGGCGGACGTCGCGCGCGTCGCCGACCTCTTCCGCCCCCACGGGGTGCGGACGTACCTGTCGGTGTCGTTCGCGTCGCCGGTCGTCCTCGGCGGGCTGTCCACGTCGGACCCGGCGGACCCCGACGTGCAGGCCTGGTGGGCGGCCGCCGCGGACCGCGTCTACGCGACGATCCCCGACTTCGGCGGGTTCGTCGTCAAGGCCGACTCCGAGGGCCAGCCCGGGCCGTTCGCGTACGGGCGGGACCACGCCGACGGGGCGAACCTGCTGGCCCGGGCGCTGCGCCCGCACGGCGGGACGGTGTTCTGGCGGGCGTTCGTCTACAACCACGAGCAGGACTGGCGCGACCGGCGCACCGACCGCGCGCGGGCCGCGTACGACCACTTCGCGCCGCTCGACGGCCGGTTCGACGACAACGTCGTGCTGCAGGTCAAGTACGGGCCCATCGACTTCCAGACCCGGGAGCCGATCTCCCCCGTGCTCGCCGCGATGCCGCGCACCCGGCTGGCCGTCGAGCTGCAGGTCACGCAGGAGTACACCGGCCACCAGAAGCACGTGTGCTACCTGGGCCCGCTGTGGTCGCAGGTGCTGACGTTCCCCCTGGCCGACGACGCGACGCGGCCCGTGTCGTGGATCGTCTCGGGGCTGCCGGGCCCGGCGGCCGACGACGACACCGGGTTCCTGCCGGCCGGCGGCGTCACCGCCGTGTCCAACGTCGGGGACGACGAGTTCTGGACCGGCCACCCGCTCGCGCAGGCCAACCTGTACGCGTACGGGCGGCTCGCCTGGAACCCGGAGGCGGACCCGGTCGCGCTGCTCGACGAGTGGATCGGCCTGACGTTCCCGGGCGCCGACCCGCGCGTGCGCGAGACGCTGCACACGCTCATGGACGACTCGTGGCTGACGTACGAGGCGTACACCGCTCCCCTGGGCGTCGGGTTCATGGTCGACCCGGGACGGGGGCACTACGGGCCCAACGTCGACGGGTACGAGTACTCCAAGTGGGGCACGTACCACTTCGCGGACCGCGACGGCATCGGCGTCGACCGCACGGTGGCGACCGGGACCGGGTACGCCGGGCAGTACCCGTCGCCGTGGCGCGAGACGTACGAGGACCTGGCCACGTGCCCGGACGAGCTGCTGCTGTTCTTCCACCACGTGCCGTACGGCCACGTGCTGCACAGCGGCGCGACCGTGATCCAGCACATCTACGACACGCGCGCGGACGCCGTCGAGGTCGTCGAGTCGTGGGTGCCCCGGTGGGAGGCCCTGCGCGGGCTCGTCGACGAGCGCCTGCACGCGCGCGTCGCCGAGCGGCTGACCGAGCAGGTCCGGTCCGCCACCGAGTGGCGCGACCAGGTGCGCTCGTACTTCTTCCGGAAGTCGGGGGTCCCGGACGCCTCGGGGCGGCCGATCCACTGACGCCCCCGGGGGGACGCGCGACGGGGTGCTGCCGGGCTCGGCAGCACCCCGTCGCGCGTCATGGGACGGACCGCCTCAGCGGCCCGTCCCATCCACCGCGTGCTCGTCGATCGCGGCCAGCTCCTCGTCCGTCAGCGGCGGTGCCGACAGCGCCGCCACGTTGTCCTCGAGCTGGGCCACCGAGCTGGCGCCGACGAGTGCCGAGGTGATGCGGTCGTCGCGCAGCACCCAGGACAGCGCGAGCTGCGCGAGGCTCTGGCCGCGACCGGCGGCGATCTCCGCCAGTGCCCGCGCCCGCGCCAGGTACGTCTCCGACAGCGAGCGCTCGGAGAGGAACGGGCTCGCGCCGGCGGCCCGGGACCCCGCCGGGGCCGCACCGCCCAGGTACTTCTCCGTGAGCAGGCCCTGTGCGAGCGGCGAGAACACGATCGTCCCCACCCCGAGGTCGCCCACCGCGTCGAGCAGCGACTCGGACTGCCCCTCGGCGACGTTCTCGACGTGCCGGTTGAACATCGAGTAGCTGGGCTGGTGGACGAGCAGGCGGACGCCCATGTCGGCGAGCACCGCGTGCGCCGCGCGGGTCTGGGCCGGCGTGTAGTTGGAGACGCCCACGTACAGCGCCTTGCCGCTGCGCACGGCCTGGGCCAGCGCACCCATCGTCTCCTCGAGCGGCGTCGAGGGGTCCGGGCGGTGGTGGTAGAAGACGTCGACGTACTCCAGGCCCATCCGGCGCAGCGACGCGTCGAGCGACGACAGCAGGTACTTGCGGGACCCGCCGTCCTGGTACGGGCCCGACCACATGTCGTAGCCGGCCTTGGTGGAGATGACGAGCTCGTCGCGGTACGGGCGCAGGTCCGCGGCGAGGTGCCGGCCGAGGTTCTCCTCGGCCGCCCCCGGCTGCGGGCCGTAGTTGTTCGCCAGGTCGAGGTGCGTGACGCCCAGGTCGACCGCGCGGCGCAGGACGTCACGCTGCGTGCCGAACGGCGTCAGGTCGCCGAAGTTGTGCCACAGCCCCAGGGACAGGGCCGGCAGGTCCAGTCCGGAGCGGCCCGTGCGGCGGTAGGTCATGGACGCGTACCGGTCGTCGGCGGCGCGGTACGGCTGCAGCGCGGGCATGGGAGGGCTCCTCGTCGTCGGGGGTGGGGCCACGCTACGGCCCGTCCACCCGCCCCCCGGGCCGCGCCCTCGCCGCGACGCGCCGGGCACGCCCGGCACGCCGCGGGGAGGGCTTCGCGTCAGCCCTGCTGCTGCTGCTGCGCCCGCGCCGCGGCCGCCTCGGCCGGGAACGCCTCGTCGAGGTGGGCGAAGAGCTGCAGCGACGTGGCGATGCCGCACGCGAGGTGCTGGTCGACCTGGACGTCCGCGACCCCGTGGGCGTAGTCCACCGTGTGCTCGCCGTAGACGCCGAGGACGTCGTCCTCCGCACGCACGTACCCCTTGGGCCACAGGTGGGTCGAGTTCCACTCGTTGACCAGCGCCGCCACCTCCGCGAGGCGCGCGACCCCGACGTCGCGGCTCCAGCGGCCGCGCACCTGCAGCGACTTGTCGTCGGGGCCCAGCAGGAAGAAGTAGAAGAGGTGCCCGTCGAAGTAGCCGCCGACGTCACCGTCCTCGTCGATGCCGTACTCCAGGCCGCGCGCGTCCAGGACCGCGGTGATGCGCTCCCGGTCGAGGGGGGCCAGTGCGGGCGTCGGACCGGACGTGTCGTCGCTGAGGAGAGCCATGGTCGGGGAGCCTAACCACCCCGGGCGGCGCCCGCGCGGCCACCGCGCGGTGGTCCGCCGAGGGTCGTGCAGGTGTCGCGCCGCCCGGCTCAGCCGCGCAGGACCAGGACCTCCGCCGGGGCCAGGGTGAGCGGCGCACCGGCGTGCACCACCCTGCCCGTCAGCAGGTCCTCCCCGGCCACCTGCGCCGTCACCGTGACCGGAGCGTCGCCGTGGTGCAGCACGAACGTGTACGTCGTCCCGTCGGGGGCGACGCGGCGCGTGACCTCGACGCCCCCGTCGTCCGCGTGCGGGCCGACCAGCCCGTGCCCGGTCAGCACGTGCCGCAGCACCCGCGCCACACCGTCGTCGTCCAGGCCCGTCGCGACGTGCCAGGCCGTGCCGTCGCCCCGCCGGGCGCGCGTCACGGCGGCCCTGCCCGCGTAGAAGTCGGCGCCGTACGTGCCGACGACCTCGGTGCCCTCGTCGGGGACCAGCAGCTCGAACACCAGCGTCGCGTCGTGCGTCGTCGCGACCCCGTCGAGCTCGAGCGTCACCGGGTTCACGGCACCCGGCACGCCCGAGTCCGTCTCCTCCACCCGCGTGCCGAGCAGCGGGTCGAGCGGCGGCACGCCGCAGTACGCGTTGTCGTCCTCGTCGACGCGCCCGCCGTAG
>Ga0233375_1000471_pt1 | contig 21793 bp, 20 predicted proteins | sample ElkDunMinimDraft_10_FD_191539 | JGI IMG/M metagenome (GOLD analysis project Ga0233375, IMG submission 191539) | Fecal eukaryotic communites from dung pellets of Tule Elk in California, USA - Elk Dung E16 | ecosystem: Host-associated > Mammals > Digestive system > Large intestine > Fecal | place... | reverse complement strand
CTGGGCGCCGTGAGCATGTTCCTCGGCTTCTTCGCCTGGTACCGCGGCCTCGCCGTCGGGCCGATGGCGCAGGTCAGCCAGGTGCAGCTCGTCCAACCGGTACTCACCATCGCGTGGGCGGCGCTCCTCCTGGGCGAGCCGCTCACCTGGCCGACCCTCGCGGGAGGCGTCGTCGTCGTGCTGTGCGCCGGGCTCGCCGCGCGCACGCGCCGGGGCCGGCGGCCCGGGCCTCAGTCCTCGCGATGGTGGAGCATGCGCGCCACCTCGGCGATCGACCCCGACAGCGACGGGTAGACCGTGAAGGCCTCCGCGACGTCGTCGACCGTCAGACGGTGGGCGACCGCGAGGGTGATGGGGAAGATGAGCTCGCTCGCGCGCGGGGCCACGACCACCCCGCCCAGGACGACGCTCGCCTCGGGGTGCGCGAACAGCTTGACGAACCCGTCGCGCATGCCGAGCATCTTGGCGCGCGGGTTGCGGGCCAGCGGCAGGGTCGTGGTCACGTACCGCGACCCCTGCGCCTTGAGCTTCTCCTCGCTGTAGCCGACGGTGGCGATCTCCGGGGCGGTGAAGATGTTCGCGGCCACCGTGCGCAGCTTGATGGGGCTCACGGCGTCGCCCAGGGCGTGCGACATGGCCACGCGCCCCTGCATCGCGGCGACCGAGGCCAGCGGCAGGATGCCCGTGCAGTCCCCCGCCGCGTAGATGCTGCGCACCGAGGTGCGCGAGACCTTGTCGACCTGGACGTGGCCGCTCGGCGTGAGCCGGACCCCCGCCTCCTCGAGCCCGATGCCCGCGGTCGAGGGGATCGAGCCGACCGCGAGGAGCACGTGCGAGCCCTTGACCACGCGCCCGTCGGCGAGCGTCACCTCGACGCCCTCCGCGGTGCGGACCGCCGCCTCGGCGCGCGTGCGCGACATGACCGTCATGCCGCGCGAGCGGAAGACCCCCTCGATGAGCTCGGCGGCGTCGGCGTCCTCGCCGGGCAGCACGCGGTCCCTGCTCGAGACGAGCACGACGTCGGAGCCGAGCGCGTTGTACGCGCCCGCGAACTCGGCCCCCGTGACGCCCGAGCCCACGACGATCAGGCGCTCGGGGAGCTCCTTGAGGTTGTAGAGCTGGGTCCAGGTGAGGATGCGCTCCCCGTCGGGGACCGCGGTCGGCAGGACACGGGGCGTCGCACCGAGGGCCAGCAGGATCACGTCGGCCTCGACGACGACCTCCTCGTCGTCCTCGCCGAGCGTCACGTGCACGCGCGAGGGGCCGTCGAGGCGCCCCTGACCGATCAGGACGCGCACACCCTCACGCTCCAGGCGCGCGTGGATGTCGGCGGACTGTGCGGCCGCGAGCGCCATGACACGGGAGTTGACGGCGTCGAGGTCGACCATGTGACGACGCATCGCGGGGTGCGCGGCCTTGGCGGTGTCCACGGGGAGCCGGATGCCGAGGTCGGCCGCCCGGTCCGCGATGGTCATCCAGTCGGCCGTCGCGATGAGCGTCTTGGAGGGGACGACGTCGGTGAGCACCGCGGCGCCGCCCAGGCCCTGGCGCTCGACGACCGTGACCTCGGCGCCGAGCCGACGGGCGACGAGAGCCGCCTCGTAGCCGCCGGGTCCACCGCCCAGGATCGCGATGCGGGTGGCCTGCAGGTCGGTGTTCTCGTTCGTCACGGGTGCCATTCTGTCAGCATTCGAGGACCGTCCGTGTCAGCATGCGGACACGGCGCCCGGCCGGGGCGACGACGGGCGTTCCGCGCGGCGCTGCGCCTGGGAACGGTTAGCCTCGTCCTATGACGACGACCTTGTCTCTCGACGACCCCACCACCGACCCGTTCCTCGTGGCCCGCGCCGCCGCGGACCACATCGCCGAAGCCACCGGGATCGAGGGCCACGACGTCGCCCTCGTGCTCGGCTCGGGCTGGGGCGGGGCGGCCGAGCTCCTGGGCGACGTCGTCGCGGAGATCCCCACGAACGAGATCCCCGGGTTCTCGAAGCCCGCCGTCGCGGGCCATGTCGCCACGACGCGCTCGATCCGCATCGAGCGGGCCGACGGCTCGGTCCGGCACGCGCTCGTGCTGGGTTCGCGCACCCACCTGTACGAGGGCAAGGGCGTGCGGCACGTCGTGCACGGCGTACGGACCGCCGCGGCCACGGGCGCGCAGACCGTGATCCTCACCAACGGGTGCGGCGGCCTGAACCTCGACCACGGCCCGGGCACCCCGGTGCTGATCCGCGACCACCTCAACCTGACGGCCACCTCGCCGCTGGAGGGCGCCACGTTCGTCGACCTGACGGACCTGTACTCCCCGCGCCTGCGCGACCTGGCACGCTCGGTGGACGGCTCGCTCGGCGAGGGCGTGTACGCCCAGTTCCCCGGCCCGCACTACGAGACCCCTGCCGAGGTGCGCATGGCGGGCGTCCTGGGCGCGGACCTGGTCGGCATGTCCACCACGCTCGAGGCCATCGCCGCACGTCACGCGGGCCTCGAGGTCCTGGGCATCTCGCTGGTCACCAACCTCGCTGCGGGCATCAGCCCGACGCCGCTCTCGCACGGCGAGGTCATCGAGGCCGGCCAGGCGGCCGGGCCGCGGATCAGCTCCCTGCTCGCCGAGATCACGAAGCTGGTGTGAGATGACGAACCCACAGGACCACCTCGACGCGGACGCTCCCGGCCACGAGTCGGGTCGGGGCCACGAGTCCTTCCTGGCGCAGGTCGAGGCCTGGATCGAGGCGGACCCCGAGCCGCGCGACCAGGCCGAGCTGCGCACGCTCCTCGCGGAGGCCGACTCCCCCGACCCCCGCGACCACGACCTGCGCGACCGCGCCAGGGCGGAGCTGCGCGACCGCTTCGTCGGCACGCTGCAGTTCGGCACCGCGGGGCTGCGGGGGGAGATGGCGGCCGGGCCGAACCGCATGAACCGTGCCGTGGTCATCCGGGCGGCTGCGGGGCTCGCGTCGTTCCTGCGCGACGCCCTGCCCGGCCAGACGCCGCGCGTCGTGATCGGCTACGACGCGCGCCACCACTCGCACACGTTCGCGCTCGACAGCGCTGCGGTGTTCACCGCCGCAGGTGTCGACGCGTCGATCCTGCCGTCCGCCCTCCCGACCCCGGTGCTCGCGTACGCGGTACGGCACCTGGGTGCCGACGCGGGCGTCATGGTCACCGCGAGCCACAACCCGCCGGCCGACAACGGGTACAAGGTCTACCTCGGTGGCCGTGTGGTCACGGACTCGGGCCAGGGCGCGCAGATCGTGCCCCCGTACGACGCCGAGATCGCGGCCGCGATCGACCGTTCCCCCGCGGCCGCCCGCGTCCCGCGCGCGACCGACGGGTGGACCGTCCTCGGGCGCGACCTGGCGCTCGGCTACGTCGAGTCCGTGGGACGCCTGTCCGACGGCGCCGCGCGCGACCTGCGCATCGTCGCCACCCCGCTGCACGGCGTGGGCGGCGAGGTGCTGAACCGGGTCCTGGCCGACGCCGGGTTCACCGACGTCATCAGCGTCGCCGAGCAGTTCGAGGCGAACCCGCTGTTCCCGACCGTCGCCTTCCCGAACCCCGAGGAACCCGGCGCGATCGACCTCGCGCTCGCGTACGCGCAGGACGCCAAGGCGGACCTCGTCATCGCGAACGACCCGGACGCGGACCGCTGCGCGCTCGCGGTGTTCGACCCGCGCGTCGGGACGTACCAGGGCGCCGAGACGGCGCGCTCGAACGGGTGGCGCATGCTGCACGGCGACGAGGTGGGCTCGCTCCTCGGCGAGGAGATCGGCAGGCGTGCGGCGCACGACCACGCCGCGGTCGCGGGCCGGCCGCTCCCGTACTTCGCGAGCTCGATCGTGTCCTCGCGGCTGCTGCGCAAGATCGCCGACCGCCACGGGCTGGGCTACTCCGCGACGCTCACGGGGTTCAAGTGGATCTCGCGCGTCGACGGCCTGGTCTACGGCTACGAGGAGGCGCTCGGCTACTGCGTCGACCCGCAGGTCGTGCGGGACAAGGACGGCATCAGCGCCGCCCTGCTCCTCGCCCAGCTCGCGAACCGGCTCAAGGCCGAGGGGCGGACCCTCGTCGACGCGCTCGACGACCTGGCGCGGACGCACGGCCTGCACGTGAGCGACCAGCTCTCGGCGCGGTTCACGGATCTCGACCAGATCCCGGCAGCCATGGCCCGCCTGCGCGCGGCACCGCCGCGCACGCTCGCGGGAGCGGGGGTCAGCGACGTCGTCGACCTGTCGGACGGGCTCGACGGCCTGCCGCCGACCGACGGCGTGCGCCTGCTCTCCGCGGACGGCACCCGGGTCATCGTGCGCCCCAGCGGGACCGAGCCGAAGGTCAAGTGCTACCTCGAGGTGATCGTCCCGGTCGCGACCGACGCCAGCCACGACGACCTGACGGCGGCCCGCGCGTTCGCACGGACCCGCCTCGACCGGGTCCGTGAGGACGTGGCGGCGGCGCTCGGCCTCTGACGACGACGGGACGCCGGGTCCCTCTTCCCGACCACGGCCGAGGGCCGGCTCGCCTCCCACCCGGGAGGCGTGCCGGCCCTCGGCCGTCGGACGACGAGGCAGGCGACCCCCGTCAGCCGAGCGCGACCGTCGCGCCGCCCGACAGGAACGAGTCGTGCAGCTCGATGCTCGCGGGCACCGCGTCGACCGGGACGTCGAAGATCACGACGCCCTCGATCGAGTTGCCGGGGTTGATGTCGTTGAGGAAGCTGTTCGCGTCACCCAGGTAGATCCCGGCGGTCGAGTCGGCCGAGTGCTCGCGCCCCTGGGCGTCGAAGAGCTTCTGGGAGCTCGCGTCGAACATCTGGGCCTCGTCGCCGATGTTGGTCACCGTGACGTGCACCAGGACGAACTGTCCCTGGGCGTCCACCCCGAGGAGCTCGTCGCCCACCCGGGCGACGCCGGGCTCGACGGCCGTGACGGTGAACTCGAACTTCCCGTCCCGCACGGCCGTGCCGACGCCGGGCGCGCTCGCCTCAGGGGCGGGCGGGGCCGCGGGGGCCTCCTCGACCTCCGCACCGCCGTCAGCACCCGGGTCCACCGCCTCGGAGGTGCCCGCGGTGCCCGCCGTGCCGGCCGAGCCGCCGCCCAGGTTGGAGGCGACCGAGACGACGACGATCAGCGCGAGGATCGCGAGGAACACGGTGAGAACCTTGTGCCGCGCGAAGAAGGACCTGCGCGGCGCCGCGCCAGGACCGCCCGGCGCGGGGTGCTGCGCAGACGGGTGACCGGGGTGCTGCTGGACGGGGTACGGCTGCTGCTGGACGGGCGGCTGCTGGGCCGGGTCGTTGCTCATGGGAGGGCCTCTCGTGGTTCCGGATCGGTACGTCACCACTTCACCGTGCCGGGTCGGGTCGGGGCGTCGGCGGACCGGGTACGGTCCGCGCACCGAAAGTCGTACGCGGCCGCTGGTCCGCGGAACCGGTCGGTGGACCCCGCCGTCGGTGGTCTTCCCTACGCTGGGCCCGTGAGCACCCCGTACCCGCCCTCGGGCGCCCCCTGGCCCGGCGCGACGCCGCCCCGCAGCGGCCCCGTGCCTCCGGGGTGGTCCGGCGCCGCCCCCGCGGGCACCGCCCCCGGCCCACCCGCCGGGCAGCAGGGGCACGCACGGGCCACGGCCTCCCCGGTGCACCGTCCGGCCCCGCCGGCGGCGCCGTGTCCCTCGCCAGGGACGGTCCCCGACCGGCCGACCGGGGGCCGGCGCTGGTGGTCCCGCGCGGCGACGGTCTGGATCGTGGCGGCCTCGTTCGTCGCCTCGTCCGTGTGCATCGCCTACGCGGGCGCCCCCGCCGGGACGCTCGACGGCGCGGACGGCCCGGCGATGTCGACCGGGGTCGTCGTCTGGGTCATGGTGGGCTGGGCGTTCGCGATCGGGGTCGCGACCATGCTCGTCTTTCGTCGTCGCTACCCCGTCGCGGTCTGCCTGGTGGCGTGCGGGGGCGCGCTGGTCTTCCCCCTCGACGCGATCGGGGCGCTCGTGGCGCTGTCCTGGGTGGTCTCCTCGCGGCCCGTGCGCACGGGCTGGCTCCTGGGCGCGCTGACGGCCCTGGCCACGACCGTCGCGCTGGCCCGGGACGCCGTGCGCCCTGCCGAGGACCGCATCTTCTCGTTCACGGCGACCGGGTCGACGCAGGCTGCCGGTGCACCTGTGTGGGTCTACGTGCTCCTCGTCCTGGTCGGGCTCGCGCTGTCGGTGAGCGTGGGCTGGGCCCGCCGCGCGCACTACCAGGTGGGTCGTTTCCGGGGTGAGGCGCAACGCCAGGAGGTGGTGGCCGAGCACCTGCGCGACGAGGTCGCGCGCAAGGACGTGGTGACCGAGGAGCTGAGGGACGAGGTGAACAGGCAGCAGGACGAGGTCGCCCGGCAGCAGGAACGCCACCTGATCGCACGCGAGGTGCACGACACGCTCGCGCACTCCCTCTCCCTGGTCTCGCTGCACTCGGGCGTGCTGGAGGTCTCGGTCCCCGAGGAGGACGAACAGCTGCGCGAGGCGGCCAGGGTCGTCCGGGAGAAGGCTCACCGGTCCCTCGAGGACCTGCGCGACCTGATCGAGATCCTGCGTGACCCCGACGGGCTGGCGCAGCGTCAGGACCAGCGCGCGGGAGGCACCTTGACGGACCTTCCTGCCCTGCTGGCCACGACCCGGGCCGCGGGCACGCGCCTGGTCGCGACCGTGGTCTTCGACGACGCGTCCTCGGTCAGCCCGCAGGTCGCCCGCGCGACGTACCGGATCCTCCAGGAGTCGTTGACCAACGTGCACAAGCACGCACCCGGCAGCGAGGTGCTCATCGACCTGGGCGGCAACCCGTCGAGCGGCGTCAGCCTGCGCGTCGCCAATCCCCTGCCGGCGTCGAGCGACCTACGGGCACCCGGCAGCCGCGCCGGGGTCACGGGCATCGCCGAGCGGGCGAAGCTGCTCGGCGGCCGGTGCACGGTCGGGCCGCAGGACGGCTGGTTCGTCGTGGACGTGTGGCTGCCCTGGGTGAGCGACGCCGTCCAGGTCGGCTGACCCCGCAGCGAGCCGCCGCGCACACCCCTGTCGGGCAGGCCCGCCCGGGCGGCCCGCCCACGGCGTCCACGGGCGCCGTGCGCCGTCCTGCGCGCGAACCCCTACGATCGACGCGTGATCCGAGTCCTCCTGGTCGACGACGACGCGCTCGTCCGTACCGGCCTGCGCCTGATCCTCTCGAGCAACCCGGGCATCGAGGTCGTCGCCGAGGCGAGCGACGGCGACGAGGCCGTGCCCGCGTTCCTCGCGCACCGGCCCGACGTCGTCCTCATGGACCTGCGCATGGCTCGCGTCCAGGGGGTCGAGGCGACGCGCGCGCTGCGCGCTCTGCCCATCCCTCCCGTCGTGCTCGTGCTGACGAGCTTCGAGAGCGACACCGACGTCCTGGGCGCGCTGGAGTCCGGTGCGGGCGGCTTCCTGCTCAAGGACGCCTCGCCCGCGGAGCTCATCGGCGGGGTCCTGGCGGTCGCGGACGGCGAGGCCGTGCTCGCACCGCGCGTGGTGCGCTACGTGGTGTCCCGGGTCGCGCAGGGCCAGGTGAGCAGCGACCAGCAGCGCGCCCGCGCACTGCTCGACCTGCTCACGGAGCGTGAGCGTCAGATCGCCCAGGGCGTCGCGGAAGGCCTGAGCAACGCCCAGATCGGCGAACGCCTCTACTGTGCGGAGGCCACGGTCAAGACGCACCTGAGCCGCACCATGACCAAGCTCGACCTGCCCAACCGGGTCGCGCTCGCGATCGCGGTCGAGCGCGCCCGCTGAGGCGCGGGGTCCTCACGCCCGCAGCGCGGGCTCCTCGTCGCGCGCGACGGCGGCCTTCCAGTCGGCCTTCTCGGCCCGCCAGCCCTCCTCGGTACGGCCGCGGCGCCAGTAGCCCGAGGCGGACAGCGCCGTGACGGGGACGCCCCGCTCGAGGCGCAGGTGCCGTCGCAGCGTGCGCACGAACCCGGCGTCGCCGTGCAGGAAGACCTGGGGCCGGCCGGGCAGGAAGTCGAGCGTCTCGACGGCCTCGACGAGCACGTCGCCCGGTGCGCGGTCCGGGTGCTCGTCGCGGCGCACCCAGCGCAGGTCGAGCGCTCCGGACGAGCGCAGGGTCTGCTCCTCGGCTGCCGAGGCGACCTCGACGACCGCGAGGACGGGGACGCCGTCGGGCACGGCCTCGAGTGCCGCGGCGATGGCGGGCAGGGCGCTCTCGTCGCCCACGAGCAGGTGCCAGTCGTAGCTGCCCGACGGCGCGTAGTCGCCTCCCGGGCCGAAGAACGAGATCGGGTCGCCCACCCGGGCGCCAGCGGCCCACGGCCCGGCGAGCCCCTCGTCGCCGTGCGCCACGAAGTCGATGGTCAGCTCGCGGGCCACGGGGTCCCACGAGCGGACCGTGTAGGTGCGCATCGGGACACGTCCCTCGGGACCGGCGGCGTCGGGGAAGAGCAGCTTGACGTAGCGGTCGGTGCAGGGACCTGCGTCGAAGCCCTCGAGGCCGGGCCCGCCGAGCACCACGCGGATCATGTGCGGCGTGAGGCGCTCGGAGCGCACGACCTCGGCGTGGGTCGCGACGCGCTCGGGCTTGCGAGGGGCAGGGGCGGTCATACGGTCCTCCAGGATGCGCTCCGCCGGAGACGGCGACGTGAGGTCAGCCTAACCCGGGCGCGCCGAGGGGTGGCCGCCCGTCCGGGCACGGCCACCCCTCGGTCGGGAACGGGTCAGTAGCCCCCGGCGTCGCCCTCGGCCGGCGCGATCCCGTCGAAGCCCGCCAGCACCGCGGCCGTGCCCGACAGGCCCAGGCGCGTGGCACCGTGCTCGATCATGGCGAGCGCGTCCGCCAGCGTGCGGACGCCGCCCGACGCCTTGACGCCGAGTCGACCGCCGACGGTCTCGGCCATGATCGACACCGCGTGCGTCGTGGCACCGCCGGCCGGGTGGAAGCCCGTCGACGTCTTGACGAAGTCCGCGCCCGCGCCCTCCGCGGCGCGGCAGGCCTCGACGATCTCGTGGTCGGTGAGGGCCGCGGACTCGATGATGACCTTGAGGACGGTGGGAGCCGGGACCGCAGCCCGGACGGCCGCGATGTCGGCCTGGACGTACTCCCAGTCCCCTGCCTTGGCGGCACCCAGGTCGATGACCATGTCGACCTCGTCGGCGCCGTCGGCGACCGAGCGCGCGGCCTCGGCGGCCTTGATCTCGCTGTGGTGGGTCCCGGACGGGAAGCCGCACACGGTCGCGATCTTCAGGCCCTTGCCGTCGAGCGGCAGGACCGAGGGCGAGACGCACACCGAGTAGACGCCGAGCGCGACGCCCTCCTCGACGAGCGCCTCGAAGTCGGCGCGGGTCGCCTCGGGCTTGAGCAGCGTGTGGTCGACGAACTGCGCGAGGGCTGCGCGGTCGAGCGGGGACGTGCCGGGGGTGCTCACAGCTGTGCTCCTTGGATCTCCTGGTAACCGGGAAGGATGACGTCGTCGACGAGCGCGCGGCGCTCGTCGTGGTGGATGAAGGCGCTCCACGCGGCCGTGGCCGTCACGTCGTAGAGGTCCTCGAGCGTCCAGCCCGCCTGCTCCACGAGCAGCGTCATCTCGTGCGTCATCGACGTGCGCGACATGAGGCGGTTGTCCGTGCTGAGCGTGACCGCGAAGTCGAGCTCCTTGAGGCGCGTGATGGGGTGCGCTGCGATCGAGGTCGCCGCCGCGCCGGTCTGCAGGTTGGAGACGGGGCACAGCTCGAGCGGGATCTGGTGGTCGCGCACCCAGTGCGCGAGCTGCCCCAGGGCCGCCGTGCCGTGCGCCTCGTCGAACGAGATGTCCTCGATGAGCCGCACGCCGTGGCCGATGCGCGAGGCCCGGCCCAGGTGGACGGCCTCGGCGATCGACCCGACGCCCGACGCCTCGCCCGCGTGGATCGTGACGGGGAAGTTCTCGTCCGCGAGGTACTGCCACACGCCCGGGAAACGCGAGGGCGGGAACCCGTCCTCGGCACCCGCGATGTCGAAGCCCACGACGCCGTTGCCGCGGTTCGCCACGGCGAGCTCGGCGAGCTCCTGCCAGCGGTCGGCGTGCCGCATCGCGGTCACGAGCTGGCCCACGCGGATCGTCCGCCCCTCGGCCGCGACCAGGGCCACGCCTTCCTCCAGGCCCGCCTGGACGGCGTCCACGGTGTCCTGCAGGCTCAGGCCGCCCCGCAGGTGCTGCTCGGGGGCCCAGCGCTGCTCGGCGTACACGACGCCGTCGGCGGCGAGGTCGAGGACCGACTCGCGGGCCACGCGGGTCAGCGCCTCGCGCGTCTGCATCACGGCGATCGTGTGGTCGAACGTCTCGAGGTAGCGCACGAGCGAGCCCGAGTCGGCCGACTCGACGAACCAGGTGGCGAGCGACTCGGCGTCGGACGCGGGCAGGTCGTGCCCGATCTCGGCAGCCAGCTCGATGATCGTCGCGGGGCGCAGGCCGCCGTCGAGGTGGTCGTGCAGGACGACCTTGGGGAGCGCGGCGATCACCGCGACGGTATCGCTCACGGAGGAGGGTGTGGAGGTCATGGCCTCACGCTACCGGGCGCGGACGGGGCCGACGCGACGGCGGTCCGGTCACGAGGTCACGGCTCCGTCACGTGCGGCCCCGGACGGCTCGCCCGCACCGGCGGCGCGGCCGCGTCGCCCTACTCCTCCTCGGCCGCCTCGCCGCCCTCGTCGAGCGGGACCACCGCAGCCTGCTCGACGACGTCGGCCTCGTCGGCCTCGCCGTCGAGGTCCGGGCGCGGGGTCCGGGGGCTGTAGTCCTCGACGTCGTCCGCGTCGGGTGCGCCAGGGGGTGTCAGCTCCTCCTCGACCAGGTTCTTCGGGGTGTCGTCGTCGGGCGTGGCCAGGCCTGCGTCTCGCCAGGACTCGGTACCGGGGACCGTGCTCATGGTGGGCTCCTCTCGTCCGCCCCCATCGTCACCCGACGCGGCGCGACCCGCCAGCCCGTCCGGCGGGCAGCAGCGCCCACGTGACGTGCGGCCAGCCACCGAGCGCACGGCGCACCGCCTTGCTCGGCCCGCCGTCCTCGCCCACCGCCAGCAGGTCGGCGACGCGCAGCCGGTGCAGGGTTCCCGAGGAGGGCTCGTAGACCGTGCACGAGCGCCCGTCGAGGGCCGTGGGATCCTGCCCGTGCCCGTCGCCCGGTCGGGCGCCCGCGCCCGCGCTCACGCCCGCGAGCAGCACGACGTGGCGCGGCGTCGCCGTCGACCAGCCCGTCCCGACGTCGCCGCCGGTGTACAGGGGCACCGGCACGCCGGCTGCGGCCGCACGCAGCGCACCGGCGAGCACGGGGTCCTGGCCGCCGTCGCCCGTCGCGATGCGGTGCGTGTACCGCACGTCCGCGTAGCGGGCGTCGCGTGCGGCCGTCCAGGGCGGCGTCCCGAGGCTGCCGGGCCACGGCAGCGGGCCGAGGGCGGCGCGCGTCGTCCGCGCCTTGAGCAGGCGCTGGAGCGCGGCGAACCGGCCCGACGCCGTCTCGAGCTCCCGCGCGTCGGCGCCCGCCTCCCCCTGTCGCACGACGTGCGCCGACGTGCCCCGGGAGACGTCCGTGCCCGTGACGATCCACAGCGCGACCACCGGGTCGCCCGCGGCGGCCAGGACCGCGAGCACGGCCGAGCCGCACGTCGTCCCGTCGACCTGGACCGCGCGAGCGCTGCCGAGCACGAGCGGCTCGCCGAAGCGGCCGTCAGCGGGTCCGGGACCCGAGCCCGCCCCCGGCCGCTCGGCGGCTGCGGCCTCCCGCGGGGCGGGACGGGCCGCCGGCAGGTCCCCGTCGAGGGCTGTGCGGCGCAGCGGGTCGAGCACGTGGGCCCGTTCCCAGGGTCGCAGCGACCCGAGCGCCTCGACCAGTCCGTCGGCCACCTGCGCCGGGTGGCCCGCACGTCGGGCGAGCTCCCGGGCGGTCGCCGCGTCGTCGGGCCGCCGGACGACGTAGCGGCCGGACGGCGGCGCGGGCGGCAGCGGGCCCCGTGCCGCCCCGACGGCACGCAGGACCCGGCTCAGCTGGAGGTCGGCGACGATCATCCGGACAGCCTGCCATCCCGGCCACCCGGGCGACGACCCGTCCTCAGAGCAGGCTCCTGACCGCGCTCGCCGCACCCAGCAGGCCGAGGGCGCCCACGAGCGCCACGACCCGCACGAGGAAGCCCCACGACCGCAGCAACCCGTCCTTCGGGAGACCTCCGGTCGGCGGGCGCAGCACCGCCGGGACGATGGTGGCGACAGCGAGCAGGCCCGCGAGGACCGCGAGGACGGGCTGGTCGGTGCGCAGGTTCACCGCGGCCAGCACCACGGCCCCGAGCACGACCCCGAGCACCGTGCGCTGCCAGGCGAGCGCGGTGCGCTCTGGCTGCAGACCGGGGTCGCGGGCCGGTGCGGTCACGCCGCCCAGGCCTCCGTGACCGCGTACCCGGCCACGAGCAGCGCGAGCACGAGCACCCCCGCCACGAGCACCGGGAGGCCCGTGGGTGGGGGCAGCGGCTCACCGCGGCGCATCGCGCGCTCGTTGCGCCGCCACGCGAGCAGCGCGTACCCCGCGAACCCCGCCCCCGCGAGGCACGCCACGGCCGCGATCACGTCGACGACGCCGGACAGGCGTGCGAGCGAGGCGAACGACGTCAGCGCGACGCCGCCCGCGACCAGGCCGAGACCCGTGCGCACCCACGCCAGCGCGGTGCGCTCGTTGGCGAGGCTGAACCGGACGTCCGGGTCCTCGCCCACGCCGTACACCGAGCGCGGGCGGCGGTCGGTGGGCGCAGGGCCCCCCGGACCACGCGTCGCCGCGTCGTCCGGGGGGCCCTGTGCCGACGGCGTCATGTCAGCTGAGGCGGTCGAGGATCAGCGCCGGGGTCTCGACGACCGTCCCCGGCTCCGCCACGGCCCACGCCCCCTCGAGAGCTTCGACCGCGCGGTCGAAGCGCTCAGGGGTGTCGGTGTGGAGCGTGAGCAGACGCTGACCCTTGGTCACCACGTCGCCCGGCTTGGCGTGGATCTCGACGCCGGCTCCCGCCTGCACCGGGTCCTCCTTGCGGGCGCGCCCCGCACCCAGGCGCCAGGCCGCGACGCCGACGCCGAACGCGTCGAGGTGCGACAGGACGCCGTCCCGGTCCGCCACGACGTGCTCGTTCTCGCGCGCCACGGGCAAGGGGGCGTCCGCGTCGCCGTCCTGCGCCCGGATCATGGCACGCCACGTGTCCATGGCCCGGCCGTCGGCCAGCGCGCTGCGCACCTCGTCCTCGGGCACGGGCTTGCCGGCCCCCGCGAGCATCTCGACCGCGAGCGCGACCGTGAGGTCCACGACGTCGCGCGGCCCGCCGCCCGAGAGCACCTCGAGGGTCTCGCGGACCTCGAGCGCGTTGCCGGCGGTGAGGCCGAGCGGCGTCGACATGTCCGTCAGCAGCGCGACGGTGCGGACGCCCGCGTCCGTGCCGAGGTCCACCATGGTGCGCGCGAGCTCGCGCGCCTGACCCAGGTCCTTCATGAAGGCACCGGAGCCGACCTTGACGTCCAGGACCAGCGCGCCCGTGCCCTCGGCGATCTTCTTGCTCATGATCGAGGACGCGATGAGGGGGATCGCCTCGACCGTGGCCGTGACGTCGCGCAGCGCGTAGAGCTTGCGGTCGGCGGGCGCGAGACCGGACCCGGCCTGGCAGATGACCGCGCCGACGTCCTCGAGCTGGTCCATCATCTGCTCGTTGGTCAGCGCCGCGCGCCAGCCCGGGATCGACTCGAGCTTGTCGAGCGTGCCGCCCGTGTGCCCGAGCCCGCGACCCGAGAGCTGCGGCACCGCGACCCCGAACACCGCGACGAGCGGCGCGAGAGGCAGCGTGATCTTGTCGCCGACACCACCGGTCGAGTGCTTGTCGGCCGTGGGCCGCGAGAGCGCCGAGAAGTCCATGCGCTCGCCCGAGGCGATCATCGCCGCGGTCCAGCGGCTGATCTCCGCACGGTCCATGCCGTTGAGCAGGATCGCCATGTTGAGGGCGGCCATCTGCTCCTCGGCCACGACACCACGGGTGTAGGCGTCGACGACCCAGTCGATCTGCTCGGGCGACAGGCGCCCCTTGTCCCGCTTGGTGCGGATGACGTCGACCGCGTCGAACGACTCGGCCGTCCTGTCGGGCTGCGCGCCGGAGGCGCCTGCCGCGATGTCCTGCGTGCTCATGCTCGTTCCACCAGATCCTCGGGCCCGAACGCGTCGGGCAGCACTTCACTCATGGGCTTGATGCCCCGGGTCGTCTCGACGAGCAGCGCGGGGCCGCCGTGCTCCCACAGGAGCTGGCGGCACCGCCCGCACGGCATGAGCGCGTTGCCGTGACCGTCGACGCACGCGAACGCCACGAGGCGTCCGCCCCCGCTGCCGATCAGGTCGCTCACCAGGGAGCACTCGGCGCACAGCGTCACGCCGTAGGCCGCGTTCTCGATGTTGGCTCCCGTGACGAGCCGGCCGTCGTCGACGAACGCCGCCGCCCCGACCTTGAAGGACGAGTACGGTGCGTACGCCTTCGCCATGGCCTCGCGCGCCGCGGCGCGCAAGGTCTGCCAGTCGACCGTGAGGTCGGTCGTGCCGTCGCTCACGGTCCTCATCCCTTCACGTACGGTTCGCCCGCTGCCGCGGGTCCGCGGACGCGGCCGACGAGGCCCGCCACGGCGAAGATCGTCACGACGTAGGGCAGCATCAGCATGAACTGGTTCGGGATGGGCGTCTCGAGGACACCGAGCACCTGCTGGAGCTTGTCGGCGAAGCCGAAGAGCAGCGCAGCGCCCAGGGCCCCCCAGGGGCTCCAGCGGCCCAGGATCATCGCGGCCAGCGCGATGTACCCCTTGCCGGCGGTCATCTCCTGGCCGAACGCGCCGACCGAGCCGATGGTGAAGAACGCGCCGCCCAGCCCCGCGACCATGGACCCGAGCAGGACGTTGCCCCACCGGGTGCGGTTCACGTCGATGCCGACGGTGTCCGCGGCCTGGGGGTACTCCCCGACCGACCGGACCCGCAGTCCCCACCGGGTGCGGAACAGGGCGATGCTGATGACGATCACCGCGACGTAGAGCAGGTAGACGATGATCGACTGACGGAACAGGACCGGCCCGATGATCGGGATCTCCGACAGGAGCGGCACCGGGAGCGTCGGCAGGCGCGGCGGCGTGTTGAGCGTCGCGGGGTCGTTCTTGAGGACCGAGCTGAACAGGAAGCTCGTCAGACCCACCGCGAACACGTTGAGGACGACACCGACGATGATCTGGTTGACGTGGTACTTGACCGTGAACAGGGCGAGCATCGCGCCGATCAGCAGACCCGCGAGCGGGGCGGCGACGAGCCCGACGTAGGCGTTGCCCACGACCGAGGCGAGCACGGCGGCGCCGAAGGCCCCCGTCAGGAGCTGGCCCTCGATCGCGATGTTGACCACGCCGGCGCGCTCGTTGAGCAGCCCGCCGAGGGCGCCGAACGCGAGCGGGACGGCCAGGAGCAGGGAGCCCTGGAGCAGGCTCACGATCGACGTGCTCTTGTCCGCGACGGCCCACACGAGGAACGTCAGGACCCACAGGACGCCGAAGACGGCGAGCACCCAGCGGCCGATCGGTCGGTCGCCGCGGACCTGGAGGGCCGCGTAGCCCGCGAGCACGAGGCACAGGAGCGAGAGCACGATCGCGGTCGCCCGCGTCGGGACGGCGACCGGGTCGAACTGGAGCAGGTCCGCGCCCGTCGAGATGCCGAACGTCGTGACGGACCCCGCCGGCCCGAGCAGGCCGAACAGGACGAAGGACAGCAGGCCGAAGATCCCGAGCGTGAGCGGGACCTTCCAGCTGCGGGTCGCCGTGACGGCAGCGACCTGGGTACGCGGTGCGGCCATGGCGGTCATGCGCTGGCTCCCTTCACGACGACGGGGTGGGGGGCGGGCAGCCGGAAGATCGCCCGGACGAGCGGCGGGGCCGCGATGAAGAGCACGACGAGCGACTGGATGACCAGGACGATGTTGATCGACGTGCCCGTCGAGGCCTCCATCGCCCGGCCGCCCACGTTGAGCCCGGCGTACAGCAGGCCTGCGAAGAAGATGCCGAGCGGCTTGGACCGGCCCAGCAGCGCCACCGTGATCGCGTCGAACCCGATCGAGCCGGCGATGCCACCGGTCAGCGCCTTCTCGGTGCCGAGGATCTGCACGGCACCTGCGAGGCCCGCCAGGGCACCCGAGACGACCATCACGAGCACGAACGAGGACGCCACCTTCATGCCCGCGGTGCGGGCGGCCTGCTGGTTCGACCCCACGGCACGGAAGCGGAAGCCCCACGTCGAGCGGGACATGAGCCACCACACGAAGACCGCGGCGAGGATCGCGACCAGGAATCCCGCGTTCAGACGGAACTGGTCACCGAGGAGCAGCGGGAGCTGTGCGGTGTCCTTGACGCCCGGGCTCTTGGGCTGGTTCGAGCCCGGCCGGGTGAAGGCGCTCGTGGTGAGGAACCAGGCCACGAGGTACAGCGCGACGTAGTTCAGCATGATCGTCACGATCACCTCGTGCGCCCCCGTGCGCGCCTTGAGGAAACCGGCGATCCCGGCCCAGAACCCGCCGGCGAGCACGCCGCCGAGGAGCGCGAGCAGCAGGTGCAGGACCGGCGGCAGGTTCCAGGCGAACCCGACGTAGCCGCCGATGGCCGCGCCGATGATGACCTGCCCCTGGGCGCCGATGTTGAACAGGCCCGCACGGAACCCGACCGCCACGCCGAGCGCCGCGATGATCAGCGGCGTCGAGACCGTCATGGTCTCGGTGAGGGAACGGATGCCGCGTGCGAACGTCGGCGCCTCGTAGTTGAAGACGGCCCCGCGGAACATCGCCGAGTACGCGTCGCTCACCGCGCTCCAGGCCGCGCCGAAGAAGTCGGCGGGCCGGGCGAAGAGGTAGGACGCGGTCTCGGTCACGTCGGGGTCCGTGACGATGATCAGGAGCCCGCCGATGACCAGGGCGAGCACGAACGCCAGGACGGTGACGCCGAACGGACCCGTCGTGATCTCCCGGAAGGTGGCAGCCCAGCGGGCCTCGCCTGCGGGCGCTGCCGCGCTCGGCGCCTCGGGGGCCGGCTCCCCCGTCGCCGGAGGGACGGGCTGCTGGTCGGTCACTGGGATGCTCCCGTCGTGTCGGTCTGGTCGGTCGTGCCGGGGGTGCCGGTCGTGCCGGTCTGGTGGAGCGGGTCGGTCGCGGCGGGCTGGTCGCTGACCTGTGCCATGGCCTCGTCGTAGGGGACGCCGGCCATCATGAGCCCGAGCACCTCGCGCGAGGTGGTGGGCGGGGCGAAGCCGACGATGCGTCCGCGGTACATCACGGCGATCCGGTCGGCCAGCTCGACGACCTCGTCCAGCTCGGTCGAGACGATGATCACGGGGGTGCCGTTGTCACGCTCGGCCACGATGCGTCGGTGCAGGAACTCGATGGACCCCACGTCCACGCCACGCGTGGGCTGGCTCGCGATGAAGAGCTTGAGCGGGCGCGAGAGCTCGCGTGCGAGCACGACCTTCTGCTGGTTGCCGCCCGAGAGCCGGCCGACCTCCTGGCCCGGGCCCTGCGTACGGATGTCGAACTCCGTGATGCGGTGCTCGGCGTTGCGCCGGATCTCCGGCAGGTTGAGCGCGATGCCCCGCGCGTACGGAGGCTTGTCGTACAGGTCGAGCACGAGGTTCTCCGCCACGCTGAAGTCGAGGACCAGGCCGTCGACCTTGCGGTCCTCGGGCACGAACCCGATCCCGGCGTCGAGGGCCGCGTCGGGAGACAGGCCGCGCAGCTCCTTGCCGTCGAGCGCGATCGACCCCTCCGCGGACGGGAGCAGCCCCAGGATGGCCTCGGTGAGCTCGGTCTGGCCGTTGCCCTGCACGCCCGCGACGGCGAGGATCTCGCCCTGCGCGACCGAGAACGAGACGTGGTCGACGACGGCCTGGCCGTTGGGCGCGAGGACCGTGAGGTCGCGGACGACGAAGGTCTCCTCGCCCGGCTGCGCGGGCGCCTTGTCGAGCCCGAGCGAGACGGCACGTCCCACCATGAGCGAGGCGAGCTCGGTCTCGGACGCGGTCGGCTCGGCCGTGCCGACGACGGCGCCCCGTCGGATGACGGTGATGACGTCGGAGACGGCCTTGACCTCGCGCAGCTTGTGCGTGATGAACACGATCGACGTGCCGGCGGCCTTGAGCTGGCGCATGATCTCGATCAGCTCGTCGGTCTCCTGCGGGGTGAGCACCGCGGTCGGCTCGTCGAGGATCAGGACCTCGGCGTCGCGCGCGAGCGCCTTGACGATCTCCACGCGCTGCTGCACGCCGACGGGGAGGTCTTCCACGACGGCGTCGGGGTCCAGGCCGAAGCCGAACCGCGAGGACAGCTCGCGGACCCGCTTGCGGGCCGCCTCGAGGTCGAGGAAGCCGCCGGCCTTGACGTCCTCGTGGCCCAGCATGACGTTCTCGGCGACGGTGAACACCGGCACGAGCATGAAGTGCTGGTGCACCATGCCGATCCCGGCCGCGAGCGCGTCGCCCGGTCCACGGAACGTGCGTTCCTCGTCGTCGAGCAGGATGGCGCCCGAGTCCGCCTGGTAGAGGCCGAACAGCACGTTCATGAGCGTGCTCTTGCCGGCGCCGTTCTCTCCCAGGAGGGCGTGGACCTGCCCTGGTTCGATGACGAGGTCGATGTGGTCGTTCGCGACGAGCGGCCCGAACGACTTGGTGATACCGCGGAGCTCCAGCTTCACGTACGGTCCCTTCGATGCACAGGCAGCCTTGCCTGCGACGTTAGCCCAAGACTGGTCGAGCCGGCCCGGCGCAGGTGCCGGGCCGGCTCGACCACGATGTCGTGCGTCAGGTCAGGGCGAGCTCGGCGACTCCACGACGACGGTGCCGTCGACGATGTCCTTGCGGAGCTGGTCGATCTCGTCCTTGAGCTCCTGGGGAACCTTGGACTCGAAGTCGTGGTACGGCGCGATGTCCACGCCGCCGTTCTCGAGCGTGCCCACGTAGGGCTCGTTGGAGAACTCGTCCTCGGAGGCGGCCGTGATGACGTCCTCGACGCCCGCGCCGATCTCCTTGAGCACCGAGGTGAGGATGAGGTCGCCCGAGTCGGGGTTCGTCTCGAAGCCGTCCGCGTCGACCCAGATGACCGAGACGTCGGTCGCGTCCTTGGCCGCGGCGAGCGTCCCGACGCCGACCGGACCGGCGACGGGCATGATGATGTCCGCGCCCTGGTCGATGAAGGTCTGGGTCAGCTGCTGGCCCTGGGACTGGTCCTCGAAGCCACCGGCGAACGAGCCGTTCTGGGTCTCCTTGTTCCAGCCGAGCGTCTTGACGTCGGTGCCGTGCACCTCGTTGTAGTTCGCGACGCCGTCCACGAAGCCGTCCATGAAGATCGTCACGGACGGGATCTGCAGACCGCCGTACGTGGCGACCGTGCCGGTCTTGCTCATGCCGGCGGCGAGGTAGCCCGCGAGGAACGAGGCCTGAGCGGTGTCGAAGCTGATCGGCTTGACGTTGTCGAGCTCGATCGTGTTGCCGTCAGCGTCTTGCGCCGTCGAGTCGACGATCGCGAACTCGACGTCGGAGTTCGCCTGGGCCGCGTCGCCCGTCGCCGTGGCGAGGAGGAAGCCGACCGTCACGATGATGTTGCAGTTCTCGGAGATCAGGTTGTCGATGTTCGGAGCGAAGTTCGACTCCTCCTTCGACTCGGCCGTGGCCGTCGCGATGCCCAGGTTCTTCTCGGCGGCCTTGAGCCCGCTGAAGCCGGACTCGTTGAACGACTTGTCGTCGAACCCGCCGGCGTCGGACACCATGCACGCCTTGAAGCTCGACTCCGAGCCCCCCGCCGTGCCCGAGTCGCCGCCCTCTTCGGGCGCGCTCCCACATGCAGCCAGCGCCAGCGCGGCGACGGCCGCGAGGGCCGTCATCTGCGTTGCTCTCTTCACCATGAGCTCCTGTCGATCTTGTCGATGGCCCCCGGGAGAAAACCGGGACCTGCCCGCGCTACGTCGCGCGGGAGGTCTCGGGGTCCGTCGGCCTGTAGGTCGAAGACTATCCAGGTCGAAGAACGCCAGAGGTTACTTGCGGGTAACACTGACGCTTCGTTATGGAAGCGTCATCTCCAGTCTCAGGCGTGACCGTTCGCGTTCCAGCGGTCGGACACTTTGTTGCACGAAGCAACTTCTTTGGGGTCGACCGGCGGGGTCGACGGCCGGGTCGGCGCGGGTCGGCCACCGGTCGGCCACCGGTCGGCCACCGGCTCAGCCCAGCGCGACGCGAGCCAGCAGACGCACCCCGGCACCGATCGCAGACTCGTCGACCCGCAGGTCGCCCTGGTGGATGTCGTACGACCGGCCACCGGGCGTGCGCGTGCCCAGTCGTGCCATCGCCCCGGGCACCTTGGTCAGGTACCACGCGAAGTCCTCGCCCCCGAGCGACTGCTCGGTCAGGAGCACCGAGGCCGGGCCCAGCACGTCGCGCGCCGCCGCCTCGAGCGAGGCCGTGCAGTCCTCGGCGTTCTCGACCGGCGGCACCCCCCGGGTGTGGTTGACCGTCACCTCGACCTCGTAGGGCGCGACCACCTGCTCGACGGCGTCGTGCAGCACCTGGCCCGCGAACTCCCACGCGCGCACGTCGAGGCAGCGCAGCGTCCCGCGGACCGTGCCCGTGCTGGGGATCGCGTTGTGCGCCGACCCCGCGTGCACGGCCCCCCAGGTGAGGTTGACGCCCGAGCGGGGGTCGAGCCGGCGCCCCAGCACCGCAGGCACCTGCGTGATGACCTGACCGAGCGCGTAGACCACGTCCCCCGTCAGGTGCGGGCGCGAGGTGTGACCCCCGGGAGAGGTGACTGTCACGGTCACCTCGTCCGAGGCCGACGTGATGGGCCCGATGCGGGTGCCGATCTGCCCCGCGTCCACCTTGGGGTCGCAGTGCACCGCGAAGATCTCCTCGATGCCGTCCAGGCCCCCCGCCGCGATCACGTCGAGCGATCCGCCGGGCTGGACCTCCTCCGCAGGCTGGAACACCAGCCGGACCGGCCGGGTCAGCTCACCGCGCGCGGCGAGCTCGGCCAGCACCAGACCAGCACCCAGCACGACCGCCGCGTGCACGTCGTGGCCGCACGCGTGCGCGACCCCCGCCGTGGTCGACGACCACGGGAGCTCGCAGCGGTCCTGGACCGGGAGCGCGTCGATGTCGGCCCGCAGCGCGACCCGGCCGCGACCGGGTCCGCCCGCACCCTCGGGCCCGTCGATGTCGCACACCAGGCCCGTCCCGGGCAGCAGCCGGGGCTCGAGGCCGGCTGCCCGCAGCCGGTCGGCGATGAGCGCCGTCGTGCGGGTCTCGGTGCGCGAGACCTCGGGGTGCGCGTGGATGTCGCGGCGGATCCGGACGATCTCGTCCTCCACGGCCGAGGCCAGCTCGACGACCAGGTCTCCGAGCGCGGTGCGTGCGGTGGCGTGCCTCGCGGCCGGCCTGCCTCCCGCCCGGGCGAGGTCGGACAGGGGTCTCGTGCTCTCGGTGGTGTCCTCAGGCGTGCTCACCAACCGAGACTATCCCCGGTCCTGCCGGGGTGAGCGACCGTGCCACGCACCGGGACCCGGCCCGGCGCCCGCTACAGGAGCTCGTCGAGCCCGCGCTCGCGCACCAGGTCGACCATGTCCTTGACCTGCTGCGCACGGGCACGCGTGGTGACCAGGAGCGCGTCCGGCGTGTCGACCACCACGACGTCGTCGAGCCCCAGGATCGTCACGACCCGCTCGCTCGCCGGGACGACGACCGAGCCGGCGCTCTCGCGCCGGACG
>Ga0233375_1000469_pt1 | contig 21838 bp, 17 predicted proteins | sample ElkDunMinimDraft_10_FD_191539 | JGI IMG/M metagenome (GOLD analysis project Ga0233375, IMG submission 191539) | Fecal eukaryotic communites from dung pellets of Tule Elk in California, USA - Elk Dung E16 | ecosystem: Host-associated > Mammals > Digestive system > Large intestine > Fecal | place... | reverse complement strand
CGTCGTGCACGAGCCGGCCCGCGGCGCGCGCGAGCGTCTCGGCGAGCGCGACGAGGTCGCGGGTCAGGGCGGCGTCGGGCACGGTCGCATCCGGCACAGTGGCGTCGGGCACGGTGGCGTCGGGCAGGGGTTCCGGGGTCGAGTTCACCCGCCCATGGTGCCCGACCGCGGCGCCGCGGCGGGGTCCTGGCGGCTCAACGCCGCTTGCGCCTGCCCTGCCACGGCCCCGGCGCGCTGAGGTGGAACCGCATCGCCGCGAGCCGCAGCGCGAAGACGAGTGCCACGACCAGGGCCGACGTGGCGCTCGTGAGCAGGCCCGTCTCCCACAGGAGCGCGGTCGAGGCCGCCCCCACCAGCGCGGGCACGGCGTACAGCTCGCGGTGGTGGAGCACCGCGGGGACCTCCGCGGTCAGCAGGTCGCGCAGCACCCCGCCCCCGATCCCCGTGATCGTGCCGACGAACACCGCGGCGACCAGCCCCGAGTCGTACTGCAGCCCCTTGATCGTCCCGACCACGGCGAACAGCGCGAGCGACCCCGCGTCCAGGACGGCGATCGCGCGCCGCGCGCGGACCAGCCGCGGGTGGAAGAAGTACATCGCGAGCCCGCCGGCGACGGCGGTGGCGATGAACAGCCAGTTCGCGATCGCCACCGGCGGGATCGAGCCGATCAGGACGTCCCGCATCAGGCCGCCGCCCAGGCCCGCGGCCCACGCGAGCACCAGCACGCCGAACACGTCGAACGTCTTGCGCACGGCCGCGAGCCCGCCCGACAGCGCGCCGACGAAGATGCCCGCCAGCTCCATGACGGGCTCGAACGGCACCTCGGGGACCATCCAGCGATCATCGCAGCCTCACGGTGGTCATCGCCGCGCGGCACACCGGGCCGCCTACCGCCGAACGGGCGACATCGGTGGGAGGCTCTTCCGAAGGCTACAGGGAGGTCTAATGGGTGAGCTCGAGCTGGTGGGCCTGCACGACGACGGCGAGCACCTGGTGCTCGCCGCGTCCGACGGGCAGCGCTTCCGCCTGCGCATCGACGAGCCGCTGCGCGCTGCCGTGCGCCGGGACCGGCCACAGCTGGAGCAGTTGCGCTCCGCGCAGGCCGGGGTGCTGAGCCCTCGAGAGATCCAGTCGAGCATCCGCGCCGGCCGCACCGCGCAGGAGGTCGCCGACGAGGCTGGCCTCCCGGTGGAGCAGGTGCGGCGCTACGAGGGCCCCGTGCTGGCCGAGCGCGCCTTCATCGCCGACCAGGCGCGGGCCACCCGGGTGGGCCGCGACGCCGGCGCGCCGGAGCTCGGCGACCTGGTCACCGACCGGCTCGCCGCCCGTGGCGTGGCCCTCGCCACGCTCGCCTGGGACGCGCACCGCGGCCAGTCCGGCCCGTGGATCGTCGTCGCCCGCTTCACGGTGGGCGACGGCCCGCGGGAGGCGCGGTGGACCTTCGACCCCGCCAAGCGCGTGGTCCAGGCCGACGAGGACGAGGCGCGCTGGCTGTCGGAGACCGAGATCGCCGACGAGCCCGTGCCGCGCCGGCACCTTGCCGCGGTGCGGGACGTGGTGTTCGACGTGGAGGCCGACGGGACGCTGCGCCCGGCGCCCACCGGGGCGACGGCCCCGGACGCCGCCGATCCTGAGCCCGAGGACACGACCGCCGCCCTGCTCGACGACCTGACCTCACGCCGCGGCGTGCGCCAGCAGCTCGAGCTGGACGAGGACGACGAGTGGGAGGGCTTCGGCCCCGCGCACGCGTTCGACTTCGAGGCGGGCGTTCCTGGGGCGCACCCCGTCGACGCGGACCCCGAGGCCGAGGCGAAGGTGCTCACCCCGCCCGCGCCCCCCGCCGGCGACGTGCCGGCCCTGCCAGCCCTCACCCCTGTGCCCGCGCACGCCCCGTCCTCCGCGCACGCCCCCTCCTCCGCGCGGGACGCCCATCCTGCGGGCGGCAAGCGGTCCGGGCCCGAGGCAGTCGCCGCTGCCCCGGCCGACGAGGCGCCGGCCGCCGAGCGGCCCAAGGCCCGCAAGGGCCGGGCCAAGGTCCCGAGCTGGGACGAGATCGTGTTCGGGGCCAAGCCCGAGTAGGCGGGGACTGCCTGGCCGGACCCGTCGTCGTCTCAGGCGGCAGACGAGGGGCCCGGCGCCTCGGGCAGCATGCCCAGCGTTTGAGGCGACGGCGCAGCGGCCCGCATGGTGCGCGCCGTCTGCCGGCGCACGTGGTGGCGCCGGCACAGCACCTCGTAGCCGACCTCGTCCGACGTCGCGTCGACGTCGCCGACCACCACCTGCTCGCCCTCGACGACCATGACCCCGCCCACCGTCCGGGCGTTGTGCGTGGCGCGGGCCCCGCACCAGCACAGGGCCTGGACCTGCAGCACCTCGACACGGTCGGCCAGCGCCAGCAGCCGGGCAGACCCGGGGAACAGGCGGGTGCGGAAGTCGGTCGTGATGCCGAACGCGAAGACGTCGGCGCCGAGGTCGTCCACGACCCGGGCCAGTTGGTCGACCTGCTCCGCCGTGTAGAACTGGGCCTCGTCGCAGATCAGGTAGTCCACGGCCCGGCCGTGCGTCCGGCGCTCGACGACCTCGGCCCAGAAGTCCGTGGCCGGCGTGACCTCGAACGCGGGCACGCTCAGGCCCAGGCGCGAGGACAGGCGGTCCTCCCCCGAACGGTCGTGCGAGGTGAACAGCAGCCCGTCGCGGCCGCGCGCCGCGTGGTTGTGGTGCATCTGCAGGGCCAGGGTCGACTTGCCGCAGTCCATGGTGCCCGAGAAGAAGGCCAGCTCAGCCATGAAGGTCCTCCGGTGCCTCAGGCGTGGACGGTCAAGAACGGGACGGCCATCTCGGCGGGTGTCAACGAGCCGTGCACGCCCACCAGGTCCATCGACCCCTTGCTCTGCGTGCGCGAGTCGACCACCGTCGCGCGTCCGCGCATCGCGACGACCACGTCCCCGATGAGCGGGCGGACGTGCTCGGCCACGTCGCCGAACCACCCCGCCTCGACGGCGTGGTCCCCGAGCGCGACCAGCGCCGCGTCGCCCAGGGTCTCGCGCCAGCGCAGCGCGACCGCCTCGGAGCGCTCGCGCACGTCGTCGCCTGCGGGCACGTGCACGTGGACGGCGCGCGGCTCCCCCGCCACCAGCTGCACCCCCTCCGAGAGCGCGGGAGTCCGCGCCACGTCCCACCGCTGCGAGCGGTCGACGTCCACCATCCCGTGGTCGGCGGTCACGATCAGGCTCGTGCCGGTCGGCAAGGACCGGGCCAGCCGCCCGAGCTCGCGGTCCAGCGCGGACAGCGCGTCGCCCCACTGCCGCGAGCCCCAGCCGTGGTGGTGCCCGATCTTGTCGACGTCGCCCCAGTAGAGGTAGACCAGCGCCGGTCCCATGAGCTCGAACAGGGCCACGTCGACGCGGTCCGCGAGCGGCTCAGCCGCCCGGTACGACCCTCCGCGCAGCGCGGCCTCGGTGAGGCCCGAGCCCGCGAACCTGGCGGGGCCCACGCTCGTCACGGGCACCCCGGCGGCGGTGGCCCGCTCGAAGACGGTCGTCTCCCGCTGCCACTCGCGCGCGGGGCCGGCGCCATCCCACGAGACGAGGTTCGCGAGCCCGCCCGTGCGCGGGTTGCGCGCCGTGTAGCCCACCATCCCGGTGCGCCCCGGCTCCGCGCCGGTCCCGAACGAGCCGAGCGACGCCGCGGTGGTCGAGGGGTAGCCGGCGCTGAGCGGCGCGGAGGCCGCGAGCAGGGACCGCAGGAACGGCGCGTGCCCCGCGCGCTCGGCGAGGTTGTGCTGGCCAAGGCCGTCGACCAGCACCACGCAGGCCCGCTGGACGCGCGGCAGGCCGAGCCGGGCTCGTGCGGCGCCGCCGCCGGGCACGTCCGGGACGCCGAGCGCGTCGGCGACCGCGGGCAGGACCCCGCCGAGGTGCCGTCCGGCGTAGTCGGGGCCGACCAGTCCCGCCGCGGCGAGGTCGGCGCCCGTGGGCGCGGTCATGGCGGTGCGGGCGGGCGTCAGCGGGTCGGTGCTCATCGTCCGCGAGCGCTCGCCGCGGAGAGCTGGCGGGCGAACGCGGCGGCGGCGCGCACGGCGTCCTGGCCCTCGGCGACGGCGCTGACCCGCACCACGACGTCGTCGGGCGTGAGGGTGCCGGTGAGGCCGTGGTCGGCATCGCAGTTCGGGTCGGCGCACGAGGCCGGCTCGAGGTCGACGCGGGAGACGGCGCCCCACCCGACCGCGAGGGTGAGCTCGGCGGCGAGGTCGCCGGCCCGGTGCTGCTCGGGGGTGGCCATGACGTGGGTGAGGGCCACCGAGCGGAGCTCGGCGAGCGGCACGGACTCGGTGGTCGCGGCGGCGCTGGCGGACGGGTTCTCGCTGTCCGCGGGGTGGTCGTCGACGTGGGCGACGACCAGCCGGGTCGGTGTCAGCACCAGGACGGTCACGTGGCGGCGCACCTCGGCGGCGTCGAACGTGGTCTCCGGGTGGACGAGGTGGGCGACGACCGGCTCGTCCGCGACGGCGATGTCGAGGACGTCCGCGACGAGCTCGGGGTAGTAGCCCGCCCGGTGGAGGTCCTGGCGGAGGTCGGTGAAAGCAGGGGGCACCCGTCCATCCTCCCACTTCCCGAGGGGGTCTCAGGTCGGCAGGGCCCGGCGCGCCCTGTCGGCGCGGTCCGCCGTCGCGACGTGGGCCCGTGCTCCGAGCACCATGGCGCCGCGCTCGGCGACGACGACGGGATTGAGCTCGAGGCTGCGCAGCTCGGGCAGGTCGTCGGCGAGCACGGAGACGCGGGCGATGACGTCTTCGAGGGCGGGCACGTCGAGCGGCGGCAGCCCCCGGTAGCCGAACAGGCGGGGGGCGGCGCGCGCCGAGCGGACGAGCTCGGCGACGTCGACGCCGGTCAGGGGCGGCACGCCGTAGCTCACGTCGCCCAGGAGGTCGGAGGCGTCCCCCGAGAGTCCGAAGCTGATCACGGGCCCGAAGAGCGGGTCCTCCACCGACCGCACGACGCAGGCGGCGCCGCGCGGGACCATGGCCTGCACCTCGAGCGGGGAGCGCCCGGGCTCGAGGTGGTGGTGCGCGGCGAGCTCGAGGACCTGGGCGACGTCGGCCCGCAGCTCGGCCTCGTCGTGCACGTCGAGCCGGACCCCCCCTAGGTCGGAGCGGTGCCGCAGCGTCGGCACGGTGGTCTTGAGCGCGACGGGCCACCCGATGCGGCGCGCGGCGTCGACGGCCTCCTGGGGGGTCGAGACGGGCGCCGACTCGACGACGTCGATGCCCACGCAGGCGAGCAGCGCGGTGGTGCGCTCCTGGTCGAGGACGAGGCCGGCGCCGGGGACGCTGTCGGCCAGCCAGCCGGTGACGAGGCGCCGGGCCGCGCGGGTGTCGGCGCCCACGGGGTGCACCGGCGTGCCGCGCTCCGCCGCTCGCCAGGCGGCGTACCGGGCGGCCTGCCCGAGCGCCAGGACGGCGTCCTCGGGCGTCGTGTACGCGGGGACCGTCCAGGCGCGCCCCTCGGCGTCGTCGGCGGTGAGCTCGGCGGTGGCGCCGTGCATGCCCGCGACGCAGGCGACGGTCGCGCGGCCCGATCCGGCGGCCGCGCGGGCCACGGCCCGGGCGAGGCGGGCCTCGGAGCTGCCGACGATGGGCACGTGCACGACGATCACGACGTCGGTGTCGGCGTCGGCGTACAGGTCGCGGAGGGCGCGGTCGATCGCGGCGTCGTCGGCGTCCTCCCCGAGGATCACGGCCTGTCCCCCGACGGCGAGGCCGGCGGCGGCCCCGGCCTCGGCCACCAGGGCGGCCATGGGCGCGCTGCTGGCGACGATCGCCGCGCGCCGCCCGGTGGGCAGCGGCTGCAGGGCCAGGAGCTGGGCCACCTCGAGGAGCTGGTGGGTGTTCTCGACGCGGATCACCCCGGACTGGCGCATGACCTCCTCGAGGGTGCGGCGCGGGGCGTGCGTGGCGCGCACGGCGTGCCCTGGGGGCACGACCTGGCCGGACCGCCCTGCGGTGACCACGACCACGGGCTTGACCGCGGCGAGGCGGCGCGCGACCCGGGAGAACTTGCGGGGGTTGCCGATGGACTCCAGGTACAGGCAGGCGACCTGGGTCGCCTCGTCGTCGTGCCAGAACTGCATGAGGTCGTTGCCGGAGACGTCGGCGCGGTGACCGGCCGAGACGAAGCAGGACAGCCCCAGGTGGCGGCGGCGCACCGACCCCAGGAGCGCGACGGCCATCGGCGCGGACTGGCAGAAGAGGCCGATCCCGCCCGCGGCGGGCGGCTCGGCGGCCAAGGTGGCGTTGAGCGTGCGCCCCTCGACGTGGGACAGGACCCCGTAGGAGCCGGGGCCGACGACGCGCATGCCCGCGGCGTGGGCGGTGCGCAGCAGGGCCCGCTGCAGCGCGAGCCCCGCAGGGCCCGTCTCGGCGTAGCCGGCGGAGAGCACCACCACGCCCCGGACGCCGAGCGGGGCCAGTGCGCGCACCGCTGCCACGGACTCGGCCGCGGGGACGGTGAGCACCGCGAGGTCGATCGGCCCGGGGACGGCCGCCAGGCCCTCCCACGCGCGGATTCCCGCGGGCAGGCCCGCGCCGAGCCCGCCCACGCCCACGGCGTGCGCCTCGACGCCCTCCGACCCCGCCAGGTCGAGGAGCACCCGCCGAGTCAGCAGGTCCTCCAGCGACCCCGGGTCCGCGTTCGGGGAGGCGACGACGACCACGGACCGCGCTGACAGGAGGCCCCGCACGCTCTGCGCCTCCGCGCGGTGCTCCCGGTCCGCCATGACCGCCAGGGAGCGGTCGGTGGGGTCCAGGTCGAACGCGACCGTCACCACCCCGTCCTCGATGGACTGCCGCACGGCGTAGCCCGCCTCGCGGAACACGCCGATCATCTTGCCGTTCTGGGGCAGCACGTCAGCGGTGAAGCGGCGCACGCCCCGTTCGCGGGCAGCGGCGGCCAGGTGCTCGAGCAGCACCGAGCCCAGCCCGCGGCCGTGGTGCGCGTCGGCGACGTTGAAGGCCACCTCGGCCTCGTCGGCGCCCACCCGGTCGTAGCGCGCCACGCCGATGATCTGCTCGTCGGCAGTCACCGCGACCAGGGCGACGCGGTCGTCGTGGTCGACGCGGGTGAACCGCTCGAGGTCGCGGTCGGGCAGCCGGGTCAGCGTCGCGAAGAACCGCAGGTACGTCGAGCGCTCGGACTGGGCCACGTGGAAGGCCTGCAGCGCGTCGGCGTCGGACGGCAGGATCGGCCGCACGTGCGTGGTCGAGCCGTCGCGCAGGACGACGTCCGCCTCCCAGCCGGCGGGGTACGCGGCCGGCTGCTCCTGCGGGGCGTCGTCGATGACCTCGGGCATGTGGCCAGGCTAGTGCGCCGCCGTCCGGATCCTGGACTGCGGGCCCGGGTGGGGCGACGAGCCGCGCGCCGTGCACGGGCAACCGGCTGGGCACGCGACAATGACCCTGCACGGAAGCCCGTGCACCCCAGAGACCGTGCCCGCGCGTGCCCCGCGCACGGGCAGCATCACCGAGGAGCCGCATCCCCCATGGCGCGCCGCACCGCGACCCCAGACGTCCCGCCCGAGGACGTCGTCGAGCGCATCGTCGACATCGACGTCGCGACCGAGATGGAGGGCTCGTTCCTCGAGTACGCCTACTCGGTCATCTACTCGCGCGCCCTGCCGGACGCCCGCGACGGGCTCAAGCCCGTGCAGCGGCGCATCCTGTTCCAGATGTCGGAGATGGGCCTGCGCCCTGACCGCCCGCACGTGAAGTCCTCGCGCGTGGTCGGCGACGTGATGGGCAAGCTCCACCCGCACGGCGACACCGCCATCTACGACGCGATGGTCCGCATGGCCCAGCCGTTCGCGCTGCGCCTGCCCATGGTGGACGGGCACGGCAACTTCGGCTCGCTGGACGACGGGCCCGCCGCCCCCCGGTACACCGAGGCCCGCCAGGCGCCAGCCGCCGCGCAGATGACCGCCGGGCTCGACGAGGACGTCGTCGACTTCGTGCCGAACTACGACAACAAGCTGACCCAGCCCGAGGTGCTGCCCGCGGCGATCCCGAACCTCCTCGTGAACGGGGCCACCGGGATCGCGGTCGGCATGGCCACCAACATGGCCCCGCACAACCTCGTCGAGGTCGTCGCCGCCGCACGCCACCTCGTGGCGCACCCCGACGCGACGCTCGAGGACCTGATGCGCTTCGTGCCCGGGCCCGACCTGCCCACCGGCGGCAAGATCGTCGGCCTCGACGGCGTGCGCGACGCCTACCGCACCGGCCGCGGCGCCTTCCGCACCCGGGCCACGACCCGCATCGAGAACGTCACCGCCCGGCGCAAGGGCATCGTCGTCACCGAGCTGCCCTACGGCGTGGGGCCGGAGAAGGTCATCGAGAAGATCAAGGAGGGCGTGCAGAACAAGAAGCTCGCCGGCATCTCCAACGCCGTCGACCTCACCGACCGGTCGCACGGCCTGCAGTTGGTCATCGAGATCAAGACGGGCTTCAACCCCGAGGCGGTGCTCGAGCAGCTCTACCGGTACACGCCGCTCGAGGACTCGTTCTCGATCAACAACGTCGCGCTCGTCGAGGGGCAGCCGCGCACGCTGGGCCTGCGCGAGCTGCTCCAGGTGTGGGTCGACCACCGCATCGACGTGGTGCGGCGCCGCACCCGGCACCGGCTCGCGAAGCGCCTTGAGCGCCTGCACCTCGTCCAGGGGCTGCTCATCGCCATCCTCGACATCGACGAGGTCATCCAGGTGATCCGCACCTCGGACGACTCCGAGGCCGCCCGGGCACGCCTGCGCACGGTCTTCGACCTGTCCGAGCCGCAGGCCGAGTACATCCTCGAGCTCCGCCTGCGCCGCCTCACCAAGTTCTCCCGGATCGAGCTCGAGAAGGAGCAGCAGCAGCTCGAGCTCGAGATCGCCGAGCTGCAGGGCATCCTGGCCGACGAGTCCCTGCTGCGCCTGGTCGTGTCCGACGAGATGGCGGAGGTCGCCGCCACCTACGGGACCCCGCGGCGCACCATCCTGCTCGAGTCGTCCGGCGGCGCGAGCGTCACCGGCGCCGCGGCCTCGGCCCGATCCGCCACGCCGCTCGAGATCCAGGACACCCCCTGCTGGGCCCTGATGTCCGTCACCGGACTCCTCGCGCGCACCGCCGGCGAGGAGGAGCCGCCCCGCCCGGACGAGCGCCGGGCGAAGCACGACGTGCTGCACGGCGCCGTGTCCACCACCGCGCGCGGCGAGGTGGGCGTCGTCACCTCGCACGGGCGCATGGTGCGGGTCTCGGTGCTGGACCTGCCGTCCCTGCCCCCGACCGACGGCGCCCCGGCGCTCTCGGGCGGGGTGCCGCTCAGCGAGGTCGTCGGCCTCGCGCCGGGCGAGCGGGCCGTCGGCCTCGCGTCCCTGGCGCCGGACGCGCCGCCCCTCGCCCTCGGAGCGGCCAGCGGGACGGTCAAGCGGGTCGCCCCCGGCGACGTCCCCGGCAACAAGGACGCCTGGGAGGTCATCTCCCTCAAGCCCGGCGACGAGATCGTCGGCTGCGCGCCCGCGCGCGACGGCGACGAGGTGGTCTTCGTGAGCTCCGACGCGTCGCTGCTGCACTTCTCCGCCTCTGCCGTCCGGCCGCAGGGCCGCACCGCGGGCGGCATGGCCGGCATCAAGCTCGCCGCCGGCCAGCGCGCCGTGTGGTTCGGCGTGGTCCCGGCGGGGCTGGAGGCGGCCGTCGTGACGGTGGCCGGGTCCTCCACCGCCCTCCCCGGCACCCAGGCCGGCTCGGCGAAGACGACCCCGTTCGAGCTGTACCCCGGCAAGGGCCGCGCGACCGGCGGGGTGCGCGCCCACCGGTTCCTGCGCGGCGAGGACACGCTGATCCTCGCGTGGGTGGGCGCCGCCCCGCCGCACGCCAGCGGCTCCGCCGGGCAGCCCGTCGACCTGCCGGCGCCCGACCCGCGGCGGGACGGCTCCGGGGTCGCGCTCTCCGCGCCGGTGCTCGCGATCGGCTGACGGGGGATCGACTGGCGGGGCGATCGGCTGACGAGGCGATCGGCTGACCTGCCGACGCGCGGCGGACGCGGCGGCCGGGCGTCGGCGGCGGGTCCGCCCGCCCGTCAGGCGGGCTGGCCGCCGCCGGGCACGCCGCGGGCCGTCGGCGGCGCGTCAGCGACCCGGGCGGCGGGGTCGTGCTGGCCGGAGCCCTCGCGGCGCGCGGCCGCGACCCCGACGACCAGGAGCGCCTGCGCGGCGATGTACGTGGCCATGACCCACAGCCCCTGGCGCGGCAGCTCGAGCCCTGCCAGGTGGTCGAGGGCGATCAACGCGTCCGAGACGAAGAAGAAGGCGCCGCCGAGGCCGGTCGCCCGGTTGACCCCGGTCGACAGCACGGCCATGGACACGAGCAGCAGCCCGTAGACGACCACCGGCGCCAGCAGCGCGCCCGCGCCTGGGGCGCAGGCAGCGACCAGGCTCACGAAGAGCACCACGTACGGGGTGAGCAGCCATGGCCTGCCCAGCAGCGGCGAGCGGCGCCAGTCGGGAGCGAACGCCGCGATGTACGCCGCCTGGGCGAGCATGAAGAACGCCACCATGACCAGGAACGCCGTGGAGCCCTCGGCCAGGTCGGGCGCGGTGTCCCCCAGCCACGAGAAGCCGAGGCCCACGAGCACGAGCCGGGCACGACGACCCCGCGGCGCCGGCACGAGCGCCAGCAGCACCGCCACGAGGCTGGGGGCCAGCAGCCACTGCGTCGCGTCGGCAGCCGCCTCGGCCCCGAGCACCTGGCAAGCCAGGTGCACCGCCACCACCACGCCGCACACCAGCACGGCCACTCCGGCCCGCCCCCGCTGGCGGTCCTGCGTCGTCCTCGTCGGCGCCTGGGACACCCGTCACCCGCTCTCGCCCGGCCCGGGCTCCATCGCCCGAGGTCACAGCGATGCTAGTGGCCACGCCACCGTGGGGCACGCCGCGGCCGCGAGGGGCGCGCGCCGCCCGTCCGGCCCCGCTCAGATCTCGATGGTGTACATGACCGAGCCGTGGTCGACCTCGTACCCCAGCGAGCTGTACAGCCCGTGCGCCCCGGACGGGTTCGCCGTGTCGACGTCGAGCCGGGCGAACTCCATGCCGTCCTGGCGGTAGGCGGCCATCGCCGACGCCAGCAACGCCACCGCGATCCCGCGCCCGCGCCACGGCCGGCGGACCCCGAGGAGGCTGGTGTACCCGAAGGTGTACCCGACGACGGGCCAGTCCTGCTCGTACCGGGCGGAGACGAGGTACCCGGCGACCTCCCCGGTCGCGTCGTCCAGCGCGACGCGGCTCCAGGACGGCGCGTGGGTCCTCGAGCGCAGAGCCCAGGCCTCGGCGGTGAGCGGCTCACTCCCCCAGTGGTCGGCGAACGCCTCGTTGTGCGCGCGGCGCACCGCGTCGTCGAGCTCGGGCGTCCACGGCGCCACGGTGACGCCCTCGACCGGGCTCGCCGTGGGCAGGTCGGCCAGCGGCCGGCGCATGTCGGTGTAGTACCGCGCGGGCGTGAACCCAGCCGCGGCGAACAGCGCCCGGGCGCCCTCGTGCGCGTCCTCGAGATAGACGACCAGCCGGGCGGGCAGCTCCTTGCCGGAGGACGCCAGCAGCTGTCGGGCACGCCCGTCCATCCACGCGACCAGCGCGCGGCCCACACCGCGGCCACGCGCGTCGGGACGCACACCCCCGTCGAGGAAGACCCGCACCGCGCCGGCGTCACCGGGGTTCGTCGTCACCTGGGCGTAGGCGGCCATGCGGCCCTCCGCGTCGAACCCGGCGAGGGTGTCGAGCGCAGGGCGCTTCCAGTCGCCCTCGAACCGCTCCAGCGTCTCGTCGAGCGTGGTCCGGTAGGGCGCGTCGTCTGCCGCCTCGATCGAGGCGCAGAGCTCGGCCAGGGCCGGGGCGTCAGCGGCCGTCAGGGCGCGCCAGGACAGCCCCAGCGACTCCGGCGGCAAGGGCGGGCCCTGCGGCGGCGCGGCACGCTCGGCGATGGGGCGCAGAAGCTCGGTCGTCATCCGCCCACCGTCTCCCACCCCGTCGGGCGCCGTCGAGCGGATTTCCGCGCGCCGCCCGGCGTCATGCGTCGATACGGCTGCGGTCCAGCGCGTCGGCGCCAGCGATGATGAAGTCCTTGCGCGGCGCCACGTCCGAGCCCATGAGCAGCTCGAAGATCTCCTCGGCACGCTGCGCCCCCTCGACCGTGACCCGGCGCAGCGTGCGGTGGCGGGGGTCCATGGTCGTCTCCGCGAGCTGGTCGGCGTCCATCTCGCCCAGGCCCTTGTAGCGCTGGATGTCGTCCTTGTAGCGCTTGCCGGCCTTGTCGAGCTTCTTGAGCGTCGCGACGAGCTCTGCCTCGGAGTACGTGTACACGTACTCGTTCTTGCGGCTCCCCGCGCCGATCACCTCGATGCGGTGCAGCGGCGGCACAGCGGCGAACACGCGGCCCGCCTCGACCATGGGGCGCATGTACCGGAAGAACAGCGTGAGGAGCAGGGTGCGGATGTGCGCGCCGTCCACATCGGCGTCCGTCATCAGCACGATCTTCCCGTAGCGGGCCGCCTCGAGGTCGAACGTGCGGCCCGAGCCCGCGCCGAGGACCTGGATGATCGCGGCGCACTCGACGTTCTTCAGCATGTCCGTGATGGACGCCTTCTGGACGTTGAGGATCTTGCCGCGGATCGGCAGCAGCGCCTGGAAGTCGGAGGAGCGCGCGAGCTTCGCGGTGCCGAGGGCCGAGTCGCCCTCCACGATGAACAGCTCGCTGCGGGCCACGTCGTCGCTGCGGCAGTCGGCGAGCTTGGCGGGCAGCGTCGAGTTCTCCAGGGCGTTCTTGCGCCGGGAGATCTCCTTCTGCTTGCGGGCGGACAGCCGCGCGCGCATCTCGCCGACCACCTTGTCGAGCAGGAGGGCCGACTGGGCCTTGTGCTCGCGCTTGGCCGAGTTGAGGATCGCGGCCAGCTCGGTGTCGACGACCTTGGCGACGATCCCGCGGACGGGGGCCGTGCCGAGCACCTCCTTGGTCTGGCCCTCGAACTGCGGCTCGGCGAGGCGGACGGTGAGCACCGCGGTGAGCCCCGCGAGCACGTCCTCCTTCTCGATGCGCTCGCCGGAGTCCTTCGAGGAGATCTTGAGCCGCCGGGCGTTGGCCTCGACGGCCTTGCGCAGCGTGCGCAGCAGCGCCGCCTCGAAGCCGGCCAGGTGGGAGCCGCCCTTGGGCGTGGCGATGATGTTGACGAAGGTGCGGACCTCGGTGTCGTACCCGGTCCCCCAGCGCAGCGCGATGTCGACCTCGCACTCCCGCTCGACCTCCTGCGGCTCAAGGTGCCCGCGGGCGTCCAGCACCGGGACCGTCTCGGTGAACGTTCCCGTGCCCGTGAGCTTCCAGGTGTCGGTCACCGCGGGGTCGGGCGCCAGGTGGTCGACGAAGTCGAGCGTGCCGCCCTCGTGGAGGAACGTCTCCTCGTGCGGGCCGTCGGCGCCCGGGGTGCCGGGGATGCCCCGCTCGTCGCGCACCGTGATGGCCAGGCCGGGCACCAGGAAGCTGGTCTGCCGGGCACGGGTCACGAGCTCGTCGTAGGAGAAGACCGCCGTCTTCGGGAAGACCTGGCGGTCGGCCCAGTACCGCACGCGCGAGCCGGTGCGGCCGCGCGCGACCTTGCCGACGACGGCGAGCTCCGAGTTGTCGATGAACGGGGTGAACGGCGAGTCCGGGCCCCGCACCGCGCTGTCGTCGTAGACGCCGGGCTCGCCGCGGTGGAACGTCATGCGGTAGGTCTTGCCACCGCGGTCCACCTCGACGTCCAGTCGCGCCGAGAGCGCGTTGACCACCGAGGCGCCCACGCCGTGCAGGCCGCCGGACGCGGCGTACGAGCCGCCGCCGAACTTGCCGCCGGCGTGCAGCTTGGTGAAGACGACCTCGACGCCCGTCAGGCCGGTCTTCGGCTCGACGTCCACCGGGATGCCGCGCCCGTTGTCGCGGACCTCGACGGAGGAGTCGGCGTGCAGGATGATCTCGATCCGGTTGCCGTGGCCGCCCAGCGCCTCGTCGACGGAGTTGTCGATGATCTCCCACATGCAGTGCATGAGCCCACGGGAGTCCGTGGAGCCGATGTACATGCCGGGGCGCTTGCGGACGGCTTCCAGGCCCTCCAGCACCGAGAGGTGCCGGGCGGTGTAGCTGGACTCTGCTGATGCTGTCGACACGAGGCCTGAGCGTAATCGCTCCCGCCGACCGCTCCGCGCAGGACGCCCCGCGCCATCGTCGGGATTCGCCCGGCCTGTCGTGCGGCGCCGGCCCTGCCGGGTGGCTTCGGTACGCGGGGAGCGAACCTCGGCCTCCTGAGGGCGGTGTTCTCAGACTCCGATGGTTTGATGACAGGGTGACTGGGACGACGACAGAACCACTGACCGCAGCCGACCGGTGCGACCGTTGCAACGCGCAGGCCTACGTGCGCGTGCTCCTGCCTGTGGGCGAGCTCCTCTTCTGCGCCCACCACGCTCGCGAGCACGGCCCGAAGTTCTCGAAGATGGCGACACACGTCCAGGACGAGACCGACCGCCTCCTCGCCGAGCACGGAGCTGGAGCGGGCGCCGCTCGCTGAACCACGACTCCCACGTGCCGACCACCTGCTGGTGGTCGGCACGTGGCGTCTCTAGGGGCGGCCGCCGCCCCTACTCCGCCTGGCGGGGACGGCTCAGGCCCGCGGGCGGGTGCTGAACCCCAGGGCGCTCCGCAGGGCGAACACCAGCTCCCGTGTGGCCGCCGCGGCGGCCGGGGGCGCCGTCCGGGCGTCGAACTGGGCGGTCAGCCGGGAGAAGGCCTCGGCCGCGTCCAGCTCGGACGCCAGGCGCAGCACCGCCGACTCCGCGTCAGGCGCGTCGGCGATCGTGCGGCGCAGGTCCATGACGAGCCGCCTGACGGTGTCGGAGACGTCCCCCATCGACGAGTTCACGCGGTCCAGCACACCGACGGCCCGCGAGGCGAAGTCGAGCTCGTCCTCCACGCGCGCGAGCGCTGCCCGCGCCGCCGACTCGCCCATCATCAACCTCGTCCATCCTCTCGCCTCGTGGAGCGGCGCGGTGGCGCCGCCGTCGCGCGCCGAGGCTAGAGCGCCCCCCTGGGAGCCACGCGCCGCCTCACCGTCCGCGGCACGTCGCCGCGGCGTCCACCGCGCAGAGGGTCCCGGACACGACACCGCCCGGCCGTCGGATGACGACCGGGCGGTCTGGTGCGTGCGCGGCGGGCGGGCGGGCCGCCTGCCGGGTGCTCAGTCCAGGTAGTCGCGGAGCACCTGGGACCGCGACGGGTGACGCAGCTTCGACATCGTCTTGGACTCGATCTGACGGATGCGCTCACGCGTCACGCCGTAGACCTTGCCGATCTCGTCGAGGGTCTTCGGCTGGCCGTCGGTGAGCCCGAAGCGCATGGACACGACTCCGGCCTCCCGCTCGGAGAGCGTGTCGAGCACCTGGTGGAGCTGCTCCTGCAGGAGCGTGAAGCTCACCGCGTCCGCCGGGACGACAGCCTCGGAGTCCTCGATCAGGTCGCCGAACTCGCTGTCGCCGTCCTCGCCGAGCGGGGTGTGCAGGGAGATGGGCTCGCGACCGTACTTCTGGACCTCGACGACCTTCTCGGGGGTCATGTCGAGCTCCTTGGCGAGCTCCTCGGGCGTGGGCTCACGGCCCAGGTCCTGGAGCATCTGCCGCTGGACGCGGGCGAGCTTGTTGATGACCTCGACCATGTGCACCGGGATGCGGATGGTGCGGGCCTGGTCGGCCATGGCGCGCGTGATGGCCTGGCGGATCCACCACGTGGCGTACGTCGAGAACTTGTAGCCCTTGGTGTAGTCGAACTTCTCGACCGCGCGGATCAGGCCGAGGTTGCCCTCCTGGATCAGGTCCAGGAACAGCATCCCGCGACCCGTGTAGCGCTTGGCCAAGGAGACGACCAAGCGCAGGTTGGCCTCGAGCAGGTGGTTCTTGGCGCGCCGGCCGTCGCCGGCGATCCACTCGAGCTCGCGGCGGGCCTTCGGCTCCATCGCGACGCCGGAGTTGAGCCGCTCCTCGGCGAACAGGCCGGCCTCGATCCGCTTGGCGAGCTCGACCTCCTGCTCGGCGTTGAGGAGCGCGACCTTGCCGATCTGCTTGAGGTAGTCCTTGACCGGGTCGGCCGTGGCGCCCGCGGTGACGACCTGCTGGGCGGGGGCGTCGTCGTCGTCGGCGTCGGAGTAGACGAAGCCGACGCTCTCCTCGCCCTCCTCCTCCTTGCCGTCCTTCTTCGCGACGTCGGCGCCCTCGGCGGTCTCCGCCACGGCGTCGTCGTCGACGACGATGTCCTCGATCTCGACCTCTTCGAGCTCGACGGCCTCGTCGCCCGCGGCGGCGGCCTTCGCGGCCTTCGCCTGGGCGGCCTTGGACAGCGGCTTGGCGGCAGCGGCCTTGGCGGGGGCCTTGGCCTTGGCGGCGGCGCGGGGCGCGCGTGCCGGCTTCTCGGCGGCCTCGTCCGCGCCGACCACTGCCTTCGACGCGGGACGCGTCTTGGCGCGGGTCGCGGCGACGGCGCGGACCGGCGTGGCGGGCTGCTCGACCGTGATGCCGGCGGTGGCCAGGCCGCGCACGACGGCCTTCAGACGCTTGGCGTCCTGCACGTCGGCCTGCTCACAAGCGTTGCGCAGGGCCACTGCGTTGACACTGCCGTGGGTCCGGCCATGAATGACGAGCTCCTGCAGGGCAGGGTGCTCGAACTCACGCGGGAGCGCGGGGTGCGAAGACTGGGACGACACAAACGACCTTTCGGCAGCGAGAGACCCGGATGAAGCACGGGTAGATCCATATTGTACCGGGCAGTTTCCGGGTTGGACCGTGAACGGTGCTCAGCGCGCTGTCGACGCGCTGCGCGAGCAGGCGCCCGACGCGGCGCCCACCGTGGTGGAACGACCGGGGGCCGCGGAAGATTCCCCGTCCCGGCGCCCCGGCGCCGACGTCAGGAGACGTTCGGCTTGACCGCCATCACGGGGCACGGCGCGTCGAGCAAGATGCGCTGGGCGTTCGCCCCGAGGATCAGCTTGCCGACAGGGCTGCGCCGTCGCAGCCCGATCACGATGAGGCTGGCCCCGATCTCCTCGGCGGTGCCGATGAGGTCCTCGGCGACGTCACGCCCCCGGGTGAGCAGGCGGACCTCGTAGGGCACGCCGCGCGCGTCCAGGTCCTGCCGGACCTCGTCGAGCGCCGCCTCGAGGTCCTGGCGGGCCTCCTCGGCCTCGTCGCCGCGGTCGCTGACCACCACCACCAGCCGCTCCGCGCGCGCTTGCGCCTCCGCCGCCGCCGCCTCGAGCGCGACGCGCCCCTCGGGTGTCGCGAGATAACCCACCACTATGCCCATCGGGACTCCTTCTGCGTGCTGTCGCTGACGTCGCGCAGTGACGCTACCCGAGCGGGCCCAGGGCGGCACCCTCCGAAGGGCCCAAGGCCCGCTGGTCAGGACGCCGCAGCCCACCCGGGCGGCATCCCGGCGGTGAGGACGTCGTCGAGGAGCCGCGCCAACCGGTAGGCCGGGTCATCGGCGAGGGCCCGCTCCAGCAGCACGCTGGCCCGCGCGCCGTCTCCCGACCACCACGCGAGCAGCGCGAGGAGTGTGAGCGCGGGCGCCTGGGCGCCCGGGCGCCCGTGCGCGACGACCCGCTCCAACGCGTGGACGTGCGTCGACAGAGGCCCCGGGGGCGGGCTCACCGCCCGTTCGGGGTCGATGATGGCGGCGATCGCGGCGGCCATCTCCGCCCCGGTGGCGGCCGCGTCCTCGCTGAGGGACCGCTCGGGCAGGTCCTCGACCCCCGGCACCAGGGAGACGAGCACCGCGTCGCGGACCCTGCGGTCGCAGAGGCCGGCCTCGAGCCGGCCCAGCAGAGCCGAGGGCGGGTCGGCCCGCGCGATCGGATCGCGCACCGCCTCGACGCAGCGCGCCCACGCCTCGAGCGACTGGGCGCGCCACGCCGCCATCGTCTCGAGCCCGTCGCGCTCGGCGTCGGCTCCCCGCCGCAGCCACCGCTGCGCGGCCCGCGCCGCTGACCTCCGCGCGGGCGCCGCCGCCCGGTCGATGCGCCCGACCGCCTCCCGGGACGACGCCACGCACGACCCGGCCAGGACCATGTGCGCGCCCACCACCGTGGAGGCGAGGTCTCGCGAGGGCCGCCCTTGGGCCGGGCAGCACGCCGGCTCGTCGCAGTCCAGGCGGAGATAGCCGGTCGAGGTGACGACCCACACCGCGACGTCGCCGAAGGGCGCCGCCGCCGCGTCCCGGACATGCCGTGCCGCGTCGCGGGCCACGGCGCCCGCCGGGGCGTCCCCGCGCGGATCGTTCGCGGTGTACAGCACGAGCACGGCGCCAGAGGCCCGGTTGGCCCCCAGGTGCGCGACCAGGCCCCGCGCCACCTGCGGCCCGGTCTCGGGGTGGCCCAGGTCCGCCAGGTCGACCCGGGCGACGAGCCCGACGCGCCCGCGGGGCGCGCGCAGGCTCACCGCGACCGCGCTCTCCCGGGGCACGAACCCGAGCTGGTGGGGAAGGTAGGCGAGGAGCTCGCGCGGGTCGCTGACGCGCACAGTGATGGTGTCCATGACGACAGGCGACCCCGAACCGCGGGTGGGCGCGCCCGGGCGCTGGCCTCTCTGTGGAGCGTCGACGCTCGACGCTCCCCTGTGGGCGGATGGTGCGGGCGCCTCCCGCAGGCCGAGACGGGGTCGCGTTACCGTGGGCGCGTGCCATCCTCCGTCCTGAACCTCGCGCGCACCGGGCTGCCCCGGCGCGGCGCCCGCCGCGGACCGCTGCTGACACCCGTGCTGGCACTGGCCGCCGCCACCCTGCTGGTGGGCTGCACCAGCTCGGCGCCCTCGCCGGCGGCCACCACGGCCGTCGCCTCGACGGCGTCCGCCCCCCAGCCGACGGAGACTCTGCTCGAGGACACGGCGGACCAGCACTCGGCCGTCGGCTCCGTGCCCGAGGGCTTCCCGCACGATCTGCTGCCCACGCCCGAGGACGCCGAGATCCTCGTCTCGACGATGCAGCCCGTCGAGGGCGCCGACCTGACGGCCCTGAGCCTCAACCTCCGCTCGGCGCAGGACGCCGCGACGCTCGTCGACGGGCTGCGCCAGCCGCTGCTGGCCTCCGGGTTCGCCGAGGCGACTCCCGCCCAGGCCGAGCCCGGTCTCGCGGCGCAGACCACCTTCGTCCGCGGTGACGGCGAGATGCTGCTGGTGGGTGTCCTGGACCGAGACGGCGTCCGGACGCTCACCCTGGGCGGCAGGCTCCGCCTCGGCTCGTGATCGGCCACGTAGGCTGACCGCGTGAGCGCCACCCCACTCGTCGATGCCGAGAACGTCCGCACCAGGGTCGACGCCGTCCTGGCGGACCACGTGGAGGCCCTGCGCGCGCGCCTGGCCCAGACCAGCCCCGACGCGGCGCCGCTCGCCGACGCCGTCGAGCAGATGCTCTCCGGCGGCAAGCGGCTGCGTGCCGCGTTCTGCTACTGGGCGTGGCGAGCCCACGGCGGCGAGCCCGGCTCCCCCGCCGCCGCGACGGTCGTGCGGGTGGGCGCGGCGCTCGAGCTGTTCCAGGCCGCGGCGCTGTTCCACGACGACGTGATGGACGACTCCGACACCCGGCGCGGGCTGCCCGCCGCCCACCGCGCGTTCGCGACCCGGCACGAGGCCGCGGGCTGGGCGGGCGACCCCCGCCGCTTCGGCGACTCGGCGGCCATCCTGCTGGGCGACCTGGCGCTCGTGGTCAGCGAGGAGGCGTTCGCCGCGGCCATGTCGGGCGAGACACCCGAGCTCGCGGCGCGCGCCCGCGCGGTGTTCGACCTCATGCGCGCCGAGGTCACCGTCGGGCAGTACCTCGACGTCCTCGCCCAGGCGCTGCCCTGGGGCGAGGACCCCGCCGCCGACGAGGCGCGGGCGCGCGAGGTCGTCCGAGCCAAGTCGGCCCGCTACAGCGTGGAGCACCCGCTCGCCCTCGGGACCACGCTCGCCGGCGCCCGGCCGGACCAGGTCGCGGCAGTCCGCGCGGTCGGGCTCCCGCTGGGCGAGGCGTTCCAGCTGCGCGACGACCTGCTCGGCGTCTTCGGCGACCCGGGCGCCACCGGCAAGCCCGCTGGAGACGACCTGCTCGAGGGCAAGCGCACCGTGCTCGTCGCCCGAGCCGTGGCGCGCGCCCGGGCGGCCGGCGACGAGGCAGTCGTGGCGTTGGTGCGCGACCAGCTCGGACGGCGGGACCTGCCGGCCGACGCGGTGCAGGCGTTGGCGGACGCGATCGAGTCGACCGGCGCCCCGCAGGACGTCGAGGCCCTCATCACCGAGCTCAGCGACCAGGCGTTCGCCGGGCTCGAGGCCCTGGACGTGACCGGGCAGGGACGCGAGATGCTCGTCGCGCTGGGACACGCGGCGGTCGACCGGCGCGCCTGAGACGCCTCAGGCGCCCACCCAAGGGCGGGCGCCTGTCCAGGGCCGGTCAGCCGCGCAGGCTCAGAGCAGCGCTTGCGCGACCCGCCGGACCGCCGTCTTGCCGCCGCTGCGGAGGGCGTCGATCGGCCGCGCGGCCAACGACTCGTCCTCGGTGAAGAGCCACTGGATCATCTCGGCCTCGTCGAAGCCGGCGTCGCCGAGCACCGTGAAGGTGCCCTGCAGCGAGGCGAGCACCGTCCAGGCGGGCCCTTCCCCGTCGCTGTCCGGACGGGTGGGCGCGGAGGGGTTGGCCAGGTGGGCCGGCACGAGGAAAGCCTCGGGGACGGACAGCACGCGCGGCTCGCCGCGGCGCACCCCGGCCAGGCGGCCCTCCTGCAGCATGCGCCGCACCTTGCCCACGTCGAGCCCTAGGCGCTCGGCCACGTCCGGCAGCGTGAGCCACGAGTCGACGATCTTGTCCAGGTCTGCACTGTCAGTCACGACGTCCAGCCTACGCACCGGCAGAGATCACCCGTTCGCCAGCACGGCACTCCGGGCAAATGCCCCGCTGCGCTTTCGCATCACCTGAGGCTCGGATACGTTCACATTCTGTCACTTGAGTCACTCCGGCACCATTCATCACTTCAGCATCACGAGGTATGACATGACGCAGTCCGCCACCGGTCAGCAGTGCGCACCGACCGCCGCACCCACCCAGGCCGAGCCGGGCCGCGCCCTGCGCCGAGGAACCAGCGCCGGAGCGACCCTGGCCCTCGCAGCCGTCGCCGCGGTGTCGTCCGCCGGCGCCGCGCACGCCGACGAGGCCTACACCGTCCGCCAGGGCGACACCGTGAGCCACATCGCGACGCGGGCGGGGGTCAGCGTCCAGGCCATCGCGCGGGCCAACTCCCTCGCCGACGCCAGCCGGATCAGGGTCGGGCAGCAGCTCGTCATCCCGCCGTCCGCGACGGCGCCCGCTCCGGCCGCCGCAGCACCCGCTCCCGCGGGGGGCGCCGGGGCGACGCACACCGTCGTGGCCGGCGACACGGTGTCGGCCCTCGCCACGCGCCACGGCACGACGGTCGCGGCGATCGTCAGCGCCAACGACCTGGACTCCCGCGCCCTCATCCGCATCGGCCAGACGCTGTCCATCCCGGGCTCTGCCGCCGCCGCGGCACCCGCGGCGACCACGGCCGCCACTGCCCCCAGCGCGCCCGCGAGCACCGGGACGCACACCGTCGTCGCCGGGGAGACCGTCTCGGCCATCGCCACCCGGTACGGCACCACGGTGGCGGCCATCGTGAGCGCCAACAACCTGGACTCCCGCGCCCTCATCCGCATCGGCCAGACGCTCACCGTCCCCGGCAAGGCTGCAGCGGCCCCCACCACACAGCTC
>Ga0233375_1000468_pt1 | contig 21846 bp, 19 predicted proteins | sample ElkDunMinimDraft_10_FD_191539 | JGI IMG/M metagenome (GOLD analysis project Ga0233375, IMG submission 191539) | Fecal eukaryotic communites from dung pellets of Tule Elk in California, USA - Elk Dung E16 | ecosystem: Host-associated > Mammals > Digestive system > Large intestine > Fecal | place... | reverse complement strand
TCGCTGAGCAGCACCGCGCCCATCGCCGCGATCGGCGCGAACAGGATCACGCTGTAGCCGCGATAGGCCACGAGCATCAGGAAGCACAGCGCGCCAAGAACGATCAGGAAATCCATCGGCCAAGTCCTTGCGGCGCACTGCGCCTCGATACCGGCGGCCAGTGTCCGGGGGCGGGCAGGGCAGGCCCATTGTCCGAAGGTACGATGCCCGCGACGGCCCCACTCCCTAGTCTTGCCAGCGGGCGGCGATCGTGCCGCAGCTTCATGCCTACCCTTGGGAGGGGTTACCGATGTCGCATGTTTCCATGAAGTACAGCACCCTGAGCCTGGCCATCGCACTGGCGACCCTGGCGCCGGCGGCCATCGCCCAGGACGTGCAGGCCGCGGCGCCATCGCCGGCGGCGCAGGCCACGACCCTGGACGCCGTGCAGGTCACCGCGCGCCGCCGCACCGAGTCGATCCAGGACGTGCCGGTCGCGGTCACCGCCTTCGGCGAGGAGCAGCTCAAGGACCTGCAGGCCAGCAACATCGACGGGCTGCAGGGCGCGGTGCCCAACCTCAACATCGTGCAGGGCCGGGGCTCCTCGAACACGGTCAACGTCTTCATCCGCGGCATCGGCCAGCCCGACTCGCTGCAGACCTTCGACCCGGGCGTGGGCATGTACGTGGACGATGTCTACTACTCGCGCATCAACGGCGCGCTGTTCTCGCTGTTCGACGTGCAGCAGGTGGAAGTGCTGCGCGGCCCGCAGGGCACGCTGTACGGCAAGAACTCCACCGGCGGCGCGATCAAGATCACCACCCGCAACCCGCTCGAGAACGAGGGCGGCGGGGTGGAGCTGGGCACGGGCAGCTTCGGCCGCACCGACGCGCGCTTCTACCTGGGCCAGCCGATCAGCGACACCGCCGGCTTCAGCATCGCGGGTGCGTGGCTGCGCAACGACGGCTACGTCGAGGATCCCTCCACCGGCGAGGACTACAACGGCGAGGACACCCGCGCGGTGCGTGCCAAGCTGGCGCTGCGTCCCTCCGACAGCTTCAGCGCTACGTTCTCGGCCGACTACACCAGGCAGGACAATGCGCTGACGCTGGGCACGCCGACCGCGCCGCTGCTGCGCACCGACCTGGCGCTGGGCACGGTGGTGCTGCACCAGCCGGGCAGCGACAAGTACGACTTCAGGACCCGCACCTCGTTCGGCCCCGACCAGGGCCAGGACATGACCCACAAGGGCCTGAGCGCGAACCTGGAGTGGACCCTGGGCGAGCAGTGGCTGCTCAAGAGCATCACCGCCTGGCGCAAGCTCGACACCAGCTCCTTCATCGACATTGACGCCTCCGAGTGGGAGCTGGGCGATGTGCTGGTGGCGGTGGACCAGGAGCAGCGCAGCCAGGAGTTCCAGCTGCAGTACGACAACGGTCGCGACGTGCAGGCGATCTTCGGCGCCTACTACATGGCCGAGGACCTGCCCTCCTACCAGGAGGCCTACGCCGACGACCTGTTCGCCCTGGCCGGCACCCCGATCAGCTTCCTGCGCACGATCAACGACGACCTGAGCACGCGCAGCGTGGCCGCCTTCGCCCACGTCGACTGGAGCTTCGCACCGACCTGGACGCTGGCCGCGGGCCTGCGCTATTCGCGCGACGAGAAGGACTACTGGCGCACGACCAGCACGTTCTGGGGGCCGGTCTTCGCGGCGCTGAACGAGACCGTGGCCTTCAGCGGCAAGCGCAGCTGGGACGCGTGGACGCCGTCGCTGAGCCTGCAGAAGGCCTTCAGCGATCGCCTGATGTGGTACGCCTCGGCCAACCGCGGCTTCAAGTCCGGCGGCTTCAACGGCCGTGCCAACACCGCGCTGGAAACCACCTCGGCGGTGTTCGATCCCGAGTTCGTCTGGACTTACGAGAGCGGCGTCAAGATGCGCTCGGCCGACGGCCGCCTGACCGCCAACATCGCCGCCTTCCACAGCCGCTACAAGGATTTCCAGGCGCGCGTCTCGGAAGTCCTCAACCCCGGCTCGCCGACCCCGACCTTCTCGTTCCCGGTGCTCAACGCCGCGGAGATGGAAGTCAACGGCATCGAGTTCGAGGGCATGGCGCGGCTGGGCGAGGCCACCACGCTGAGCGGCCAGTTCGGCTGGATGGACGCCAAGTACAAGGCCTTCGACGACCTGCGCACCACCGATCCGGCCAACCCGGCCTACGATCCGGACCTGCACCGGCACGTGCCTTTCTCGCCCGAGGTCACCGCGCGCATCGCCCTGCAGCACAGCTTCCAGCTCGGCGACAATGGCGCCTTCACCCTGGGCGGCGACCTGTCCTACCGCGGCGATACCTGGCTGTCGGTCGACAACCGCGCGGGCCTGATGCAGGAGGCCTACACCGTGGCGGGGCTGTTCGGCGTGTGGGATTCGCCGCAGTACACCTGGCAGGTGCGCGGTGGCGTGCGCAACCTGACCGACGAGCTGTACAAGACCGAAGGCCAGGAGTTCTCGTCGGTGGGCAACATCCAGACCGCGTACTACGCGCCGCCGCGCAACTGGCACCTGTCGGTCCGCTACAACTTCTGAGGCCGGCACCGGCCCCGAGGTCGACGGCAACGGCGGGCGTTCGCGTCCGCCGTTGCCCGTTCCGGGTCCGGCGCGCGGGCGCAACGTGCCTGCGCCACGCGCTATCCTTCGGCGGTTGAAGGAGCGGCGATGGGTGCAGGGGCGACCAACGTGGCGGGCACGGCGCGATGCTGAGCGTCGGCGTGGTCGTATGCGCGGCGCTGGCGTGGCTGGCGCTGCTGTTCGGGACGGCGATCTACGCCGAGCGCCACTCGGGCGTGCTGGCCAGGCACTGGAAGCACGTCTACGCGCTGTCGCTGGCGGTGCACTGCACGTCCTGGACGTTCTACGGCACGGTCACCCAGGCCAAGCGCTACGGCTGGCCGCTGCCGCCGACCTTCGTCGGGGCGATCGCGTTCTACGCGCTCGCCGTGTTCTTCCTGATCCGGCTGGTGCGGCTGGCGCGGGAAACCAACGCCACCTCGCTGGCCGACCTGATCGCCACGCGCCTGGGCAAGGACGCCTGGCTGGCCGCGACCGTCACCCTGGTCGCCGCGCTGGGCGTGATCCCCTATATCGCGCTGCAGCTGCAGGCCATCACCCAGAGCTTCGCCACGCTCACCAGCGGCGCGGGCGCGCAGGCCGCGGGCGTGCCGTCGCCCTGGCGCGATGGCGCGCTCTACGTGGCCCTGGCAATGGCGCTGTTCGCGATCGTGTTCGGCACGCGCCGCGCCAGCGCCACCGAACACAACCGCGGCCTGGTGCTGGCGATCGCCTTCGAGTCGGTATTGAAGCTGCTGGCGATGCTGGCGCTCGGCGCGTTCGTCTGGCTGGGCCTGGACGGCCTGCCGGCGCAGGCCGCGCCGCCCGCACCGGCGCCGGCGGTGGCCGGCGGCTTCATGCCGCTGGTGCTGCTCGGCGCACTGGCGATGTTCATCATGCCCCACCAGTTCCACATGGGCGTGGTGGAATGCCGCGACGACCGCCACGTGCGTACCGCACGCTGGCTGTTCCCGCTGTACCTGCTGCTGATCGCGATCCCGGCGCTGCCGCTGGCGCATGCCGGCGCGCGGTTGCTGGGCGAGCGGGTGCCCTCGGACATGTACGCGCTGGCGCTGCCGCTGGCCGCGGGCAACGACGGCATCGCCCTGCTGGTGTTCCTCGGCGGACTGAGCGCGGCCACCGGGATGGTGGTGGTGGCCACGCTGACCCTGAGCCTGATGATCGGCAACCACTGGTTCGCGCCGGGGCTGCTGCGCGGCGCCTGGTCGCGCGGGCGCGTGGACGACCATCGCCGTGACCTGTTGCTGCTGCGCCGCGCCGGCATCGTGGCGATCATGCTGCTGGGCTGGGCCTACGCGCGGCTGGTGGGCGGCAACGAGGCGCTGGCCGACGTGGGCGCGGTGTCGTTCTCGGCCCTGGCCACCCTGACCCCGGCGCTGGCGTTCGCGGTATGGCGCCCGGCGACGCCGGCGCGCGCGGCGGTCGCCGGAGTGGCGGCGGGCTTCGCGGCCTGGGGCTGGGTGATGCTGCCGCCGATGATCGCGCCGGGCCAGGCCTTCGTGCAGGCCGGTCCGTTCGGGCTGGACTGGCTGGCACCGGAATCGCTGTTCGGCCTCACCGGCTGGAGCCGGCTCGGTCGCGCGGTGGGGGTGAGCCTGTTCGTCGGTACCGCGACCACCCTGCTCATGGCGGGGCTGCGCAGCGCGCCGCACCGCAGCGAGGCGCGCGGCTCCGACCTCCAGACCCTGCGCAACGCCGGCCGCCGCTTCCTGCCGGCGCAACGCGTGGACGAACTGCTGCGCGGCGCGCCCGGCAGCGGCGCGGTGCCGCCGGCGATCGAGTCGGCGCTGGAACGCGAACTGGCCGCGGTGCTGGGCAGCGCCTCGGCGCGCCTGCTGCTCGACGCCGCGCGCCGCGAGGCCGGGCCCGACCTGGACACGGTGGCGGCCATCGTCGGCGAGGCCTCGCAGGACCTGCGCTTCAACCAACGGGTGCTCGAGGCCGCGCTGGAGAACATGAGCCAGGGCATCAGCGTGATCGACAGCGAGCTGCGCCTGGTGGCCTGGAACCGCCGTTACACCGAGCGCTTCGACTACCCCCCGCACCTGCTGCGGGTGGGCGTGCCGATCGGCGAGCTGGTGCGGCACAACCTCGCGCGCGGCCTGCTCGGGGCGGTCGACATGGAGCGCGAACTGGAGCGCCGGCTGGCGCACATGCGTGCCGGCACGCCATACGTGGCCGAGCGGCGTTTCCCCGACGGGACGGTGGTCGAGATCCGCGGCAACCCGATGCCCAGTGGCGGCTTCGTGGCGACGTTCACCGATGTCACCGCGTTCCGCGTCGCCGAGGCCGAACTCAAGCGCGCCAACGAGACGCTGGAGCTGCGCGTGGCCGAGCGCACCGCCAGCCTCGACCAGGCGCGGCGCGAAGCCGAGCGCGCCAACGACGCCAAGAGCCGCTTCCTGGCCGCGGTCGGGCACGACCTGCTGCAGCCGCTGCACGCCGCGCAGCTGTTCACCGAGTCGCTGGCCCAGCAGCTCGATGGCGGGCGCCGCGGCACCCTGCGCCAGGTGCAGGGCGCACTGGATTCCACCGCCGGCCTGCTCGCCGGGCTGTTCGACATGTCGCGCCTGGAAGCCGGCGGCCTGGTGCCGCAGCCGCGCGCCTTCCCGCTGGCCGAGGTACTCGATCCGCTGGCCTCGGAGTTTCGCGCCCTGGCCCAGGCCCATGGCCTGCGCCTGCGGCATGTCCCCAGCGAAGCCTGGGTGCAAGGCGATCCGCAGCTGCTGCGCCGCGTGCTGCAGAACTTCCTTGCCAATGCCGTGCGCTACACCCGTGATGGCGGCGTGCTGCTGGGTGTGCGGCGCGACGGCGAAGGCCTGCGCATCGAGGTGCACGACACCGGACCGGGCATCGATCCCTCGCAGCAGGCGCTGATCTTCGAGGAGTTCCGCCGCGGGGAGGGCGTGCCGGGCCAGGGGCTGGGGCTCGGCCTCGCCATTGCCGACCGAGTCGCGCGGCTGATGGACGCGCCGCTGGGCCTGCGCAGCCGGGTGGGCAAGGGCACCGTGTTCTCGCTGCGCCTGCCGCGCGCCATTGCCGCGCCGCGCACTCAGGTCGCGGCGCGCGCCGGCCTGCCGGGCACGCGCCTGCTGATCGTCGACAACGATCCGGCGGCGCTGGCGTCCCTGCGTTCGCTGCTGCAGGGCTGGGGTTGCGTGGTGGATGCCGCCGCCGACGGTGCCGGCGCCGAGGCCCTGCTGCAGCCGCAGCAGGCGGCGCTGTGGCTGTTCGACTACCACCTCGACGATGGCGATACCGGCATCGCGCTGCACGCGCGCCTGGCCGCGCGCTTCGGTCCGAGGCCGACCCTGATCCTCAGTGCCGACGACAGTGGCGACGTGCGCCGCGCCGCGCTGGAGCACGGCCTGTCGCTGCTGCAGAAGCCGGTGCGGCCGCTGGCGCTGAAGTCGACGTTGGATCGCCTGCGCACCATGCGCCTGTCCTGAGCCGGCACGCTTACACTTGGCTCCGGTCCGGTGGAGGGGGTGGGGCATGCGCGGCATCCGTTACCTGCAGTTCGTACTGATCCTGCTGCTGTGCGGCCCGGGCTGGGTCCAGGCCGAGAGCGCGCGCCGGATCGCCATCACCATCGATGACCTGCCGTGGGCGTCGTTGGAGGGGCTCGACGACGCGCAGCTCGACGCGCGCCACCAGCGGCTGATGGCGGCGCTGGACGCATCCGGCGTGCCGGTCACCGGCTTCGTCAACGGCGACAAGCTGGAGGACGACGGCAGGGTGCAACCGGCGCGCCTGCGCATGCTGGCGGACTGGCTGGACCGTGGCCACGAGCTGGGCAACCACACCTACGGCCACGTGGACCTGCATACCGTTGGGCTGGACGCGTACCGCCAGGCGATCCTCGACGGCGAGCGCGAGTTGCGCCCGCTGCTGGCCGAGACCGGCACGGCGCCGCGCTGGTTCCGCCATCCCTTCCTGCGCGCGGGACGCAGCGCGGACGAGCGCGCGGCGCTGCAGGCGTTCCTCGACGCCCACGGCTACCGCATCGCACCGGTCACCATCGACAACAGCGACTGGATCTGGGCGCTGGCCTACCGCAAGACCCTGGATGCCGCGCCGGACCCGGTCCGCGAGGACACGCTGGCGCGACTGCGCCGGGACTACGTGCCCTACATGCTGGACAAGGTCGCGTACTTCCAGCGGCAGTCGCAGTCCCTGCTCGGGCGCGAGATCGCCCAGGTGTGGCTGCTGCATGCCAACGAGCTCAACGCCGAGGTCCTGCCCGCGCTGGTTGCCGGCGTGCAGGGGCGCGGCTATCGGGTGGTGTCGCTGGTGCAGGCGCTGGCCGACGAGGCCTACCTGCGTGGCGCGGAGGGGTACGACGGCGCCTACGGACCCAGCTGGCTGCACCGCTGGGCGATCGGCGAAGGCAAGGGGCGCGACTTCTTCGCCGGCGAGCCGGAAACACCGGCCTGGGTGCTGGCGCTGGCGGGCGTGGAGTCCGAATAGCGGTCGACCGACGCGGTTGCGCGCCGCTACCATGCGCCGCTCCCCCGCCGCATGGAACGCAGATGCCGTACACCCCGATCGCCGCCACCCTCGGCTACGTGCTCTCGCCCGACCGCCAGCGCGTGCTGATGGTCCATCGCAATGCGCGCCCGGGCGACCAGCACCTGGGCAAGTACAACGGCCTGGGCGGCAAGCTCGAGGCCGACGAGGATGTGGTCGCCGGCATGCGCCGCGAGATCCGCGAGGAAGCTGGGATCGAGTGCGACGAGCTGCAGCTGCGCGGGACGATCAGTTGGCCCGGCTTCGGCAAGCACGGCGAGGACTGGTTCGGCTTCCTGTTCGTGGTGACCCGTTATTCGGGCGAGCCGTTCACATCCAACCCGGAGGGCACGCTGGAATGGATTGAGGTCGACCGCATCCTTGAACTGCCGCTGTGGGACGGAGACCGGAAGTTCCTGCCGCTGGTATTCGACGCCGATCCACGTGCCTTCCACGGGGTGATGCCCTACCGCGACGGGCGCATGCAGTCCTGGCGCTATTCCCGGATATGACGGGGAGCGGGCGCGGGGCCGATGCATGGCCCGCTCGCCCCGGCCGCTGCGCCCTGCCGATCTGCGATGCGAATTCATCGTCCGCTCGCTGACGCCGGGCCAGGCGCCTGCGGCCCGCGGGAACGGGCGCTACCGCGCCGCGACCGAGATCTTGAACACGCGAAGGACCGGCCCGGTGAGCAATGCGCCGACCAGGGCGCTCGGCGTTCCCCAGAACAGTACCGCGACGTAGACCATGGAAGCGCCGCCGCCGGTGTAGGGTCGGACGCAGTCGGTGTAGTAGGCCAGGCCGAGCCATGGCGAGAACAGCAGGCAGGCGCCCACCGCGCGCAGGGGATTGGCGGTCGCCAGCGCGGCCAGGGCGGGCGACAGGGGAATGCCCACGAAGATCGACGACACGATGAGGAACGCGCCCGGCGAAAGCCGGTAGCAGGCGACGCTGTTGAACGTCTGCTGGGCGACGATCGCCGCGATCGCCGCGATTCCAATCCCGATGGCCCGTTTGCGGGAGATGATCACGGAAGACGGTGCCTCGCTTGAGCAGCGCCCGGCAGCCGGGGCTGATGGACGGATTGGCGGGGTATGCCCCCTGTCATCGGACCTTGTACCACGCGCGCCGGCGCTCGCGTCGCAGTCCGGCGCCGCGCCCGCGCTTCGTCAGCGCGGGTGCTAGCCGGCGATCCGCTGACTCGGGTCGCCGATCTCCAGTTCGCGCAGGATCACGCTGGCCTGGGTGCGGTTGCGCGCGCCGAGCTTTTCGAAGATCACCGACAGGTGCGCCTTGACCGTGCGCTCCTGGATCTGCAGCTGGTCGCCGATCTGCTTGTTGAGCAGGCCCTGGGCCACCAGGCTGAGCACGCGGAACTGCTGGGGCGTCAGGCTGGCCAGGCGCGAGGCGAGGTCGGCGTCGGCGGGCGAGGAGCGGATGCGCGTCACTGCGCCGCGCAGCGCCGCCGGCAGCCATTGTTCGCAGGCCAGCACGGTGCGGATGGCTTCGCGCAGTTCGTCCAGGCCGGCGCTCTTGGGGATATAGCCGGCGGCGCCATGGTCGAGGGCGCGGCGGACGATGGCGGGGTCTTCGTTGGCCGACACCAGGACCACCGCGACGGCCGGAAACTGCGCGCGGATCGCCGCCAGTCCGGCCAGGCCGTGGTTGCCGGGCATGTGCAGGTCCAGCAGCACCAGGTCGATGTCGTGGCGCGCTTCGAGCAGGGCCACGACGCCGTCCAGCGACTCGGCCTCGCAGGTCTCCACGCCGGCGGCGGCATCGGTCGCGGCGGCGCGCAGTGCGGCGCGGAACAGCGGATGGTCGTCGGCGATCAGCAGGGTCGGCATGGCGCTCGACTTACAGTGCCAGGCTGAGGTAGACGCTGTTGGGATCCTCGATGTAACGGCCGAAGGGCGGGCAGGGGCGGAACCCGGCGGCCTCGTACAGCCTGCGCGCCGGTTCGAAATAGGCCATCGAACCGGTCTCCAGGCTGGCGCGCTCATAGCCGTCGGCACGGGCCCGGGCCAGCAGGTGGGCGAGCATTGCCGAGGCCACGCCCCTGCGCTGGTGGCTGCGCGCGGTGCGCATCGACTTGATCTCGACGTGGCCCGGTTCCAGGTGCTGCAGCGCGCCGCAGCCGACCAGGACATCGCCATCGTGGACGGTCCAGACGCGGACGTCGGGCCGGCGCAGGCCGGACAGATCCAGCGCATGCCGGCTCTCCGCCGGCGCGGTGGCGGCCATGGCGTCGGCGTGCTGCTGCATCAGGTCGGCGAAGGCGGGGTCGTCGAGGTCGGCGGGGCGAAGATGCATGGGCGGAGCGCTTTGGGATCGGTGGCGGCGGGGCGAGCGGATGCGCGTGGCGCGGGCGCTAACCCGGCATCCGGCGGCCGCGCCGCAGGCGGATCGACGCCTCGCGAGGTTATTGTGCCGTCCAGCCGCCGTCGATGGGCAGGGCGGTGCCGGTGACGTTGTGCGCTTCGCGCCGGCACAGCCATACCGCCATCGCGCCGATGTCCTCGGGCAGCGACATGCGCAGGCTCGGCTGCTTTTCCGACAGCAGCGCGCGCACGCCATCCTCGCGGCTGCCGCCATCGCGGCGCGCCTGGATCTGCGGTTCGATCAGCGGCGTCTCCACCCAGCCCGGGCAGATGCAGTTGGCCGTGACCCCGCCGCTGTCGCGGTTGCCGGCGGTGGCGTATTCCAGCGCCGCCACCTTGCTCAGGCCGACGATGCCGAACTTGCTGGCCACGTAGGGCGCCTTGTCCTTCGACGCCACCAGCCCGTGCACCGAGGCCACGTTGACCACGCGGCCATAGCCGCGTTCGGCCATGCCCGGCATCGCCAAGCGCATGGTATGGAAGGCCGAGCTGAGGTTGATGGCGATGATGTCGTCCCACTTGGCCACCGGCATCCCGGCCAGCGGCACGGCATGCTGGATGCCGGCGTTGTTGACCAGCACGTCGACCGGCGACCACTCGGCGATCGCCGCCATCATCGCTTCGATCTGCCCGGGATCGCGCAGGTCCGCGTCGAAATGGCGGGTGTCCGGCGCGCCGGCATCGCGCACCGCCTGCACGGCCGCGTCGATCTGCCCTGCGCTGCCCAGTCCGTTCACGGCCACGCGTGCGCCGTGCGCGGCAAGCGCGGTCGCGATGGCCAGGCCGATGCCGGACGTGCTGCCGGTCACCAGGGCGGTGCGGCCTTCGAGGAAACGGTCGTTCATGCGGATGGCGTCTGGGGACCAGCGGCCAAGGTAGCAGGGAGGCCCCGGCCCGGCGTGGTACCAAAGTACGATGAACCCGCCGGTGGCGGCTGCTAACTTGCCGGCATGAGCAATCCAACCAAGATCAGGACCCTGTGCGCGGCGGCGGTGGCGGTGGGCCTGATGGCCTGTGCCGGCGGGCCGCGCGCGAAGACCGCGGAGGCGGACGTGTTCAGCGCCAGGCGCAGCAGCGAACACCGGACGCAGGACGACCTGCTGACCGCGGGCCTGGGCCTGGACGGGCTGCGCGCGCTGGTGCCGCCGGCCTTCGCCGATGCGTCCAGTCCCAGCGCGGCCGAACTGCGGCGGCGCGCGGTGTGGAGCAACTGGCGCGGCATCGCCGACCTGGCCCCGGGCGGCGGTTATGGCGAGCTCTACGGCAGCCTCGCCGCGGTGCCGGGGCGCGAGTTCCACGCCTATGCCACGTTGCCCGAAGCCCGCCATCCGCACCGGGTGATGCTGCAGCTGCCCGACGCCTTCGACATGGCCCGGCGCTGCCTGGTGGTGACCGCCTCGTCCGGTTCGCGCGGCATCTACGGCTCGATCGCGGTGGCCGGCGCCTGGGGGCTGCCCAGGGGCTGCGCGGTGGCCTACACCGACAAGGGCGCGGGTACCGACTACTTCGACCTGGACACCCGCAGCGGCACGCGCCCGGACGGCACCCGCGCAGGCGTCGACAGCGGCCAGCTCGCCTTCGTGCCCGATGCGCCCGCGGGCGCGTCCGGCGTGGCCTTCAAGCACGCGCATTCGGGGGACAACCCCGAGGCCGACTGGGGCCGGCATGTGAAGCAGGCCGCGCAGTTCGCGCTGCAGACGCTGGACGAGGCATTGCCGTCGCAGGCGCCCTTCACCTTCGCCAATACCCGGGTGATCGCGGTGGGCCTGTCCAACGGCGGCGGCGCGGTGCTGCGCGCGGCCGAGCTCGAGGACGACTGGCTGGACGGCGTGGTGGCCGGCGAGCCCAATGTGTATGTGGACGCCAGTGGCGCGCGCAGCCTCTACGACTACACCACCGAGGCCGCGCTGCTGATGCCCTGCGCGCAGCTGCACCTGCAGGATCTGCCGCAGCCACCGCTCGCCACGCAGGTGGGGCCGCTGTGGACCGCGCGCTGCGCCTCGCTGCGGGCGGCCGGACTGGTGGCGGGCGAGGACCCGGCGGCGCAGGCCAGGTCCGCCTATGACGCCATGCTGGCCGCCGGCTGGACCGAGGGTGCGATCCGCGCCGGCGTGCTGTCGACCGGCTTCGACCTGTGGCGTGCGGTGGCGGCCGCTTACGCATCGGCCTATGGTCGCTATGGCGTCGGAGAGCACCCCTGTGGCTTCGGCTTTGCCGCCCAGGGCGCCGATTTCCGCGCCCGTGCCACGACCGCGCCGGAGCGTGCGGCGTGGTGGGCCGATGCCAGCGGCATTCCGCCCGGGGCCGGGGTGGGCCTGGTCGACCCGACCCTGGCGCCACCGGACTTCGGCTTCGCCGGGCTGCAGTGCCTGCGCGCCCTGGGCGGCGGCGAGGGCGAGCACGCGCGGCGCGTGCAGGCCGGGATCGCCGCCACGCGCGCCGCGCCGCCACGCGCCGGCCTGCCGGTGATGGTGGTGCATGGCAGCGACGATGGCCTGCTGCCGATGGCCTTCAGCAGCGAGCCCTACGTGGCGGCAGCGCGCGCCGCCGGCCGCGACGTGCGCCTGTGGCAGGTGCGCAACGCCCAGCACTTCGACGGTTTCCTCGGGCTGCCGGACTATGCCGCGCGGTACCTGCCGTTGCTGCCCTATGTGTACGCGGCGCTGGACCGGATGTCCGAGCATCTGGACGGGCAGGGCGAACTGCCCGCCGATGCGGTGATCCAGACCCGGCCGCGCGGGCCGGGTCGGGCGCTGGAGCCCGGGCACCTGGCGATGCCCTGAGGCCGGTGGCCCAGGCCTGCCGCGGCCACCGGTCGCGGCGGCCCCCGCACGCCGAATGCGGGACCGGCCGGCGTCCTCGCAGACCGGCATCCCGTGCAGTGGCGTGCGCCGCGTGGATACCGCGCGCAATCGCCGCCGTGCCGGGCCACTGTCTCCGCCTGGTCTGCGCGGGCGACGCCGGGGGCGCCTCACGCATGACCCCCTGCGATGCATCGCGGTGCGTGGACGGCGCGGGCGACGCTCGTGCGGGCCGCGCCCCAGCATCTCCCGACACGTGCTGCCTCGCATCCGGCGCCGCGCGTGCCGCCGGCCTGTCGTCCTCACGCCGCTTTTGGCACTCTGGGCACCCGCTGCCGCAGGCCAGGCCATGTCCCGACCCCGTCATTTCTCCATGCTGCGCGACTTCCACCTCGCCGACTGGTTCACCCTCGGCAACGCGGTCTGCGGCACGGGCGCGGTGTTCGCGGCGATGCGTTTCCTGCAGGACGGGGTGATCGTCGATCTGCTGATCGGCATGGCGCTGATCCCGCTGGCCTTCGTGCTCGATGCGCTGGACGGGCGCATCGCGCGCTGGCGCAAGGTGGCCTCGACCCTGGGCCGCGAACTCGACTCGCTGGCCGACATCATCTCCTTCGGCGTCGCTCCCGCCGCGCTGGGCTATGCCTGCGGCCTGCAGGGCGGCTGGGACTGGGTGGTGCTGAGCTGGTTCGTCGGCTGCGGCGTCAGCCGCCTGGCGCGCTACAACGTCACCGCCGAAACCCTCGCCGATGGTGGCGACAAGGTGAAGTACTTCGAAGGCACGCCGATTCCCACCAGCCTGGCGATCGTGGTGATGCTGGCGGTCGCGGTCTGGCAGGGCGCGATCGGCCCGGACGTCTGGTTCGGGCAATGGCAACTCGGTCCCTGGCAACTGCATCCGCTGGTGCTGGTGTATGCCCTGTCGGGCGCGCTGATGATCAGCAAGACCGTTCGCATCCCGAAGTTCTGAACCTGCCCGCCACCGGCGCCTCGGCTGCGGTTGCTATGATCGGTTGACACAGGAGGACGGCATGTTCAACCAGGGCTCCGGCATGGGCGGCGGACAGGCGCAGGATTTCGAGCAGCTGTCCCGGCAGTACTGGGCGGCCTGGGGCGAGGCGCTGCGCGGCGCGGCCCCGGGAAGTGGCCAGGCCGGGGTGCATGCCTGGCAGGACGCGCTCGGTTGGTGGACGCGCTCCGCCCAGGGCGGGCGCAACGGCATCAACGAGGCGCTGGAGCGCTTCAATACCCAGGCGCGCGACTGGTACGCGCACATGCAGCAGGTCGCCGCGCAGTTCGCGGGGCGCGAACACACCGCCGCCGACATCGCCCAGGCCTGGAAACAGGCGCTGGGCGCAGCCGGCACCAATCCGTTTCCCGAGATGCTGCGCTCGATGCGCGGCAAGGGCCTGGCCGGGCTGGAGCAGTGGGTCGAGGATGCGTCGCCCTGGCTGGACGCGGTACGCGGCGAGGGCATGGCCTGGCTGCGCCTGCCCACCTTCGGTGCAGGTCGCGAGCACCAGGAGCGCCTGCAACGGCTGGCGCAGGCGGCGCTGGAATACGAGCATGCCAAGGGCGGTTACGACGCGCTGATGCTCAAGGCTTCGCAGCGTGCCTTCGCGATCTTCGAGGACCGGCTGGCGGCGCACGCGGAGCCGGGTCGCCAGATCGAGACGCCGCGCGCGCTGTTCGATCTGTGGGTGGACGCGGCCGAGGAAGCCTATGCCGAAATCGCGCTCTCGCCCGGGTTCCGCCAGGCCTATGCCGAGCTGGTGAACGCGCAGATGCGGCTGCGCGCGGCGATGCAGCAGCAGGTCGAACAATTGTGCTCGACGTTGGGCATGCCGACGCGCACCGAAGTCGACGCCGCGCACCGCAAGATCGTCGATCTCGAGCGCGCACTGCGCCAGTTGCGCGACGCGGTGGACGGCGGATGGTCGCCGGCGGCCGCCACCGGCACCGACACCGACGGCGGCCGTGGCGCTGGTTCGCGCCCGGCGAAGGCGGGCAGTGGTGCGGCAGCCGGCAGGAAGAAGCCTGCGAAACCAGCGAAGACAGCGAAGACAGCGAAGACAGCGAAGACATCAAAGACGGCAAGGACAGCGACTGCCAAGCGTGGCAGGACAGCCGCAACGACCCGGCCGGCAGACGCCTCGGGCAAGTCGCGCAGCAGGCCGGCCAAGGCCGCGGCGAAGTCTCCGGCCGCCAAGCGCGCCGTACGCAAGCTGGCGCCACGTCCGAGCGTGACCGCACGGCGGCCGCCGGCCAGGGCGTTCTCCAGCCATCTTCCGATTCCCGACGCGCCGCGACCGCCGGATGCGGCGCCTGTGGCCAAGCGTGGAGCCCGCTGACATGTACGGACCGCTCGCCATCACGCCCGATCGCCTTGCCCAGGAGGCCGTCCGCTACCAGTCCAAGCTGGCCGCCGGCCTCAAGAGCCTGCGCGAGGTGGGCGACTACGACTACGGTGCCACGCAGAAGGAGGAGATCTGGCGCGACGGCAAGGTGGTGCTGTATCGCTACCTCGGCGCGAAGGCGCGCACGGCGAAGGTGCCGCTGCTGGTGTGCTACGCCCTGGTCAACAGGCCCTACATGGTGGACCTGCAGTCGGACCGCTCGCTGGTGCGCGGCCTGCTCGAGCGCGGCGAGGATGTCTACATCATCGACTGGGGCTATCCCGACCGTTCCGACCGCTACCTCACGCTGGAGGACTACATCGAGCGCTTCCTCGGTGGCGCGGTGGACGCGCTCCGCCGCCGCAGCGGCCTGGATGCGATCAACCTGCTCGGCATCTGCCAGGGCGGCGCGTTCTCGCTGTGCTACGCGGCCCTGCATCCGCGCAAGGTCAGGAACCTGATCACGATGGTCACGCCGGTGGACTTCCACACCCCGGACAACATGCTCTCCAACTGGACGCGGGACCTGGACGTGGACCTGTTCGTGGACACGCTGGGCAACGTGCCGGCGGACATGATGAACTTCTGCTACCTCACGCTGAAGCCGTGGCGGCTGTTCGTGCAGAAGTACGTGGGCCTGGTCGACATCCTCGACGATCCGCGCGCGCTGGAGGATTTCCTGCGCATGGAGAAATGGATCTTCGATTCGCCCGACCAGGCCGGCGAGGCCTTCCGCCAGTTCATCAAGCAGTTCTACCAGGGCAACGGCTTCATCAACGGCGGCATCTCGATCGGCGGGCGCGATGTCGACCTGGGGTTCGTCGACATGCCGGTGCTCAACATCTTCGCCGAGCAGGACCACCTGGTGCCGCCCGACGCCTCGCGGGCGCTGAAGGACGTGGTCGGCTCGGCCGACTATTCGGAACTGTCGTTCCGAGGCGGCCATATCGGCATCTACGTCTCCGGCCGCGCGCAGAAGGAAGTGCCGGGCGGCATCCACGACTGGCTGGCCGCGCGCGCGCCTTGAGCATTCGGCGCGGCTGCGATGGGCTCGCGACGCGCCGTGCGTGCCGCCTGCCGGCGGCTTCCGGCATCGCGGCTGCCGGCGGTGCATGCGGCCGCGAAGGACGCACCGGATCCACGCCCTGATCGATGCCGCAGGCGTTTTGCGGAGGCCGCCTCCAGCATGGATGCGGGGCGCGAGCCCGGACGCGCGGGCTGGAGCACGGGAGGACGCATCTGCAGCGCAGGTTCGAAGCGCGTGCACGCAGCGCCGACGCCCCCATCGCGTGCGTGATGCGGCTGCCTCGCCAGACAGGCCTGCCGGGTGCAGCGCGCCGACAGGCCGCGTGCGTCCTGGTGCGACCGGCTGCAAGCGAAGACCCGGGCGCCAGCGCGAGGCGGATTCTTCACGCAAGCCCGGCTAGACTCGAGGGCGCTACCACAGGGGTCACGCACCATGCACCAGAGCTCCGCCAGCAAGCCCGCCGGACTCACGCGTTCCATCCACGACCGCGTCCTGGCCGGCGTCATGGGCGGCATCGCGCATCGGTTCGGCTGGAGTCCGACCCTGCTGCGCATCCTGTACGTGGTGGGTTCGGTGCTGTCGGCCGCCTTCCCCGGCATCCTGGTCTACCTCCTGCTCTGGCTGCTGATCCCCGAAGGCAACGATTGAGCGAGCCGGCACGGCCAGCGCCGAAGTTCGCGCCCGGCCGTGCCGCGCTGCTGGCGCTCGGCCTGGTCTGGACGCTTCCCAACACGCTGCTGGGCCTGCTGGCGGGAGGCATTGGCCTTGCATTCGGCGCGCGCGCGCACCTGAGCCGCCGCGAATGCGCACTGGTGTTCGATGCGTGGCCATGGGGGCCCGGCGGCGCGATCACCTTCGGCAACGTCATCCTGCATACCGGCCAGACGCTGGAGACGACATGCACGACCTACGCCCATCGGGCCGGCCTGTGCGTCGATCCGCATATCGTGCTCGCCGACCACGAGCGTGCCCACGTGCTGCAGTACATGGCCCTGGGGCCGTTGTTCCTGCCGCTGTACCTGCTGTGCGGCGGCGTGAGCGTGCGCAACCGCTTCGAGCGCGCGGCCGACCGCTACGCGAGTTCGGGCCGTGGCTGGTGGCCATGGCCGGCCTGAATTTGGGGCCGTCCTCGCGCGGCCCGCGCAGCGGCGTCAGTCGGTTCGATCCGAAGCCTGCAGCGAGGCCTCGACAGGGCCAGGCAGCGCCATCGCGCGCGCGGTGCGTGCAGGTTCGATGATGGCGCGGCCGTGGTCGCCGCGCAGTCCCGGCGCCTGGATCCAGGCCGCGAGCATCGGGAAGTAACCCGCCGGGTTGCGCAGCATGATCCGCCCGTCCTCGCCCTCCTCATACTCGAAAATGCCGTGGTCGGTGCCGGGGAAGATCGCCAGGTCCACAGGCTGCATCGCCGCCTGCAGGCTGCGGATGCGTCGCAGGGTTTCCACATTGGGCGCTTCCATGTCGTCGGCGGCGACCACCCACAGCTGCGGGATGTCCAGCGACTGCAGCACCGGCATCGGTTCGTAGTCCCAGCTGGTGCCCAGGTCCTGGCGCGCGGCGATGCTGCGCGCCAGCCACTGCGGCGTCCACGCGGGCAGGCGCAGCACCTGGCCGGTGTACTCGCCCTGCATCCGGTCGAACCACGGCTCCTCGCCGTACCTGGCCTGGACCGCACGCAGCTCGTCGAAGCCGCGGGTGAAGCCCGATGCCATCAGCAGCGCGGTGGCATCGGTCACCTCGCGGGCGCCGGCCAGCACCTCGTCGCCATAGCCCAGCGCGCGAAGCTCGTTGAGTACCTGCTCGCGGTCCTCGGCCAGGGCGTTCTCGGCCAGGCCATACAGCGACACCACGTAGTCGGCGTCGCTGCGCGATGCGGCCAGCGGCGCCACCCAGCCGCCCTGGCTGCTGCCGACGAATCCGGCGCGGCTGAACCCGCCCGGATGCAGCTGGCGGGCGTGGGCCAGGGCAGCGACCGCATCGCCGGCCAGGACATGGAAATCCTGGGTATAGGCGCCGTCCGACCCCGCGGTTCCGCGCTTGTCGTAGACGAAGACCGCCACGCCCTGCGCAGGCAGCAGGTGCTGCAATGCGAAGCCATCCACGCCGGACTGGCGGCCCGAGCCATGCACGAGCACCGCCAGCGGCACCGGGCCTGCGCTGTCGGCCGGCAGCACCAGCCGCCCGCGCAGTTCGACGCCGTCGCTGGCAAAGCGCGTCTCGCGCTGGACCAGCGGCAGCCTGGCGGCGTCGACGGCCGGCCCATCGGCGAGCTGGATCCGCATGCGCGCCTCGGCGCAGGGGGCGAAGCTTGCGGTGGCCACCACCGGGCCGGAACTGCGCCAGCCCTCCAGCGACTGCAGGGTGTCGCCGGGAGCCTTGCCGGCCACGTCGAAACTTCCGCCGCGGCCATCGAGCAGTCGCCACCTCAGTCCATCGCTGCCCGGCAGCAGCGACACCACGGTGCCCGGCCCGGCGCTCCAGGCGCCCGCCTGGCAGGCGAACGCTTCGGGAAGGGCGGCCTGCTGGGGCGCGCGCGAGCAGGCCGCCGCCATCAGCAGGACGGCGAGGGCGAGCGCAAGGCGAGCAGGTGCGGACATGGCCTTGGCTTCCCCTGAGGATGCGGGATCTATACAGGTGCCCGGCCGGGCCCGGCAAGGCCCATCCGGGGTGAGGGCGCCCGCCGTGCACCGCATGCCGACGAACGGCGGGCGGGATTTGACGCAGCGGTCACCGCGGCGGGCTTAGGGTGCCGGCGTCGAACGGATGCAGCGACCGGCTCAGCCCAACGCGGTCTTTTCGACAGGAAGGCTCAGCCGCCCGGCCAACCCCGGGAGACTGGGCCTTCTGCATGTCGGCGGCGCGATGCCGGATGACCCCGGGTGCGGACCGGCATGGCGCATTCGGCGAAGATGCAGCACCCGCGCCTGGCGGGCCCTCCCGCCTCACCGGAGCCGGATCGATGCACGAGCAACGCAACTCCCCCGCATCGCCCTGGTCGTTCTTCGTGCCGGTGGCGCTGGCGGTGCTGGTCGGTGGGCTGCTGGCCGGACTGGTGCTGCGGGGCATCGATGCCGCGTCCAGGCCCGACCGGGATGCGCCGGCGGCTGTTGCGCCGACGCCGGATCCGGCCGTGGCGCCCGGGGCCGCAGCGCCCGGCGCCGGGCTTGCGGCTGCGCCGGATCGACCGGGGCCAGCGCCAGACGATGGCCGGGCCGCAGCGCCGAAGCCCGAAGCTCCGGCGCCGGCCGCGTCCGTCGCCAGCGGGCAGGCGCAGGCCGCGTCGTCGGCCGAACCCGCGCTCCCTGCGTTGCCCGGCGCGATCGTCGCCAGGCGCGATGGCGCGCCCGAGGCGTGCATCAACGGCACGATCGCGCGGCGCGATCCCCACGGCTGGCAGCAGCGGCTGGAGAACGATGCGCCGGTGGCCTGCGTGGAGGCTTCGGCGCCCGCGCGCTGAGGCGGCCCGTCAGCGCAGCCACGCCAGCGAATCGGACTCGGCCCGGCCATCGGCCGCATAGCGGCGTTCGGCGAACAGCAGTCCGGCGCTGCCAGCCAGCACCACGCTGCTGCAGCGCGTGCCGTAAGCCGGATCCAGCACGAACGGCGGAGAGAGCATGCGTTCCAGTTCGATGCCGACGCCGGTATCGGGCAGCAGTTCGTCGGGCGCAGGCGTGGTGTCGCGCAGCGCGGTGAACAGGGGCTCGATCGTGGCCGCGTCCGGCAGGGCGGTTTCGGCCAGGGGCGATTGCAGCCAGGCAGCGAGCACGCGGGTGGCGAACACGGCCTTGGGCCAGGGTGCGTCGAACGGGCCATTGGACATCGCGTGCAGCCCGGGCGCCACGGGCGCGGATGCATAGCCGGGATGATTGCTCGCGCACACCAGCGCGTCGCCATCGTGGACGAGCAGGTTGAAGCGGCCGACATCGCCGGCGCGCGCGGCAAGCGCGGCGGTGAATGCGATGGCGTCGTCCGCGCCGCGCACGAAGTCGCGCACCAGCCAGCCGCGCGAGGCTGGCGCGGGCTGCTGGGACGGGCCCCGCACGTTGGTGACCGCGGCCAGCCGGCCCTCGCGCGACACCTGCAGCCATCCGCCGCCCTGGACCAGGTCACGGCCGCCGTAGACCGCGGGCGCCTGCGGATCGAACCCGGCGGCGGCGCTCGGCCGCGCGTGCGCCTCGTCGCGGTTGGCGATCAGCGCCAGCGGCCAGCGCGGATGCACGCGCCAGGCGACGGCCACCAGGCACATGCTCAGCGCGCCGGCTGGTCGCGGATCACGAGCAGGCGCGGCTCGGTCATGTCCTCGATGGCGTACTTCACGCCCTCGCGGCCCAGGCCCGACTGCTTCACGCCGCCGTAGGGCATGTTGTCGACGCGGAAGCTGGGCACATCGCCCACCACCACGCCGCCGACCTCAAGCCTGTCCCAGGCGCGCAGGGCGTGGTCCAGGCGCGCAGTGAACACACCCGCCTGCAGGCCGAAGTCGCTGGCGTTGACCGTGGCCAGCGCCGCATCGAAGTCGTCGAAGGGCTGCAGGCAGGCCACCGGCCCGAACACCTCCTGGCGATAGAGGTCGCTGTCGCGCGGCACGTCCTCCATCAGCGTGGCAGGCAGCATGTTGCCCTGGCGTTCGCCGCCGGCCAGCCGCCTGGCGCCGCCCTTGCGCGCGTCGCGGATCCAGCCTTCGATGCGCCGGGCCGCCGCTTCGTCGATGACCGGGCCGATGAAGGTGTCCTCGTCGCGCGGGTTGCCCATCTTCAGGGTCGCGACGCGCGCCTTCAGCTTGCGTCGCAGCGTGTCGTAGACGTCGCGATGGGCGAGGATGTGCTGCACGCTGATGCAGCTCTGGCCCGACTGGTAGTAGGCGCCGAACACCAGCCGATCGACGAGCCGGTCGATCGGCACGCCCGGCTCGGCATCGACGATGCACGCGGCGTTGCCGCCCAGCTCGAGCGTGACTTTCTTGCGGCCCGCGCGCGCCTTCAGGTCCCAGCCGACCAGGCCGCCGGTGAAGCTGAGCAGGGCGATGCGTTCGTCTTCGGTCAGCGCGGCGGCATCGTCGTTGCTGCAGGCCAGGATCGAGAAGGCACCCTTGGGAAGGTCGGTTTCGGCGAGGACCTCGCCGATGATCAGCGCGCCGACCGGCGTCTTCGCCGCCGGCTTGAGCACGAACGGGCAGCCGGCGGCGATCGCCGGCGCCACCTTGTGCGCGACCAGGTTGAGCGGGAAGTTGAAGGGAGTGATGAAACTGCACACCCCGATCGGCACGCGCTTGACCATTCCGCGATAGCCGCGGCTGCGCTTGGAGATCTGCAGTTCGACGGTTTCGCCTTCCACGCGCGTGGCCTCGGCGGCGGCGATGCGGAAGGTGTCGATCAGGCGCGTGACTTCGCCGCGCGCATCGCCGATGGGCTTGCCGGCCTCGATGCACAGGGCCAGCGCCAGTTCCTCGGCGCGTTCGCCGAAGCGGCGCACGCAGTGCTCGAGCACGTCGCGTCGCTGGTCGGGGGCGAAGCTCGCCATCGCCTCGCGTGCGTCGTGGGCGGCGGCGATGGCGCGGTCCACGGTCGCGGCATCGACGAAGGCGGTGCGGGTGGCGACTTCGCCGCTGTACTTGTCCAGCACCTCCAGGTCGGCGTTGGGCTGGATTGGCGCGTTCGCCAGATAGCAGGGGTAGCGCGCGGCCAGGGTGGCGGCCTGGCGGCCGGTCCCTGCGTTGGCCTTCTTGCTGGTCTGCTTGGGTGTGCCTGCCATGGGAACTCCGGAAGATGCTGGACTGCGGTGGATCGGGGTGGATCAGGAGATGGCCGCGGCCAGCGCGGGGATCTCGCGGTTGAGCAGGGACTCGTCGCGTGCGTAGTCGACGGGGACTTCGATCAGGTCGACGCCGGGCGTGTCGAGGGCGCCGCGCAGCAGGCGGGCGAAATCCGGGATGGAGCCGGCGCGATGGCCACGCGCGCCGTAGCTTTCGGCGTACCGTACGAAATCGGGATTGCCGTAGTCCATGCCGAAGGCGGGATAGCCGTCGTGCGCCTGCTTCCACTTGATCATGCCGTAGGCGTCGTCGCGCAGGACCAGCACCACCAGGTCCAGGCCCAGGCGCACGGCGGTCTCGAGCTCCTGCGAGTTC